>VFSW01000321.1_pt1 | contig 68150 bp, 77 predicted proteins | sample 5358111 | NCBI WGS metagenome assembly VFSW01 (sample SAMN11554181, study PRJNA540505) | mine drainage metagenome | isolation source: sediment from site ElyBrook_90M | place: USA: Ely Copper Mine, Vershire, VT | collected 2017
CACCCACCCCAGGTCCCCGGGTCTACCCCAAGCCCGCGGGCAGCTTCCCTGATCGACCAGCCCATCGCCCGCCGTTTGACGAGAAGGCGTTCAGCAAGGCTCTTCGGCTCCGGGAAGGAATCGTAGCCCAAGAACCGTATAATGGCGGGCATGGACTCAATCGGCGGCTCTGTGTGGTCTTTCTCCCAGTTCACGACCGTCCAGGGGTTGACACCCAGCCGCTCGGCTGCCTGCTTCTGGGTTAGCCCCAGTTCCAACCGTCGTTTCCTGACGTGCTCTCCCAGAGTCCGCGGCTCAAAATCAGTCTCCTTTGGTTTCAGTGCCTTAAGCGTGATGGGCACGAATTGCAAAAGAGCAACGCGTCCCTGCATGTGCGGATACCTCGGGCACTACAGTGGACGTTGTCACTGCACCTCGGACCAGGTGCTTCGCTATCGCGGCAAAATCTTCGGCCCTCTTCTGGATCGCATCGATATTCACATCGAAGTGCCAGCGGTACTGCTGGAAGATTTGTTGCCCATGAGTAGCGGTGATTCATCCAGCGTAATTCGCGCGCGCGTGGAACAAGCCCGCGCCAAAATGATCACGCGTCAGGCAAAAGAAAATGCGCGGCTCGACACGTGCGAGATCGACAGTCACTGCGCGCCCGATGGAAAAGGCGCAACGTTGCTGATGCACGCGATCAACAGGTTAGGATGTCGGCGCGCGCGTATCATCGCATTCTCAAAGTTGCGCGCACGATTGCCGATCTTGCAGGTGTAGAATGCGTCTCCGATGCCCATGTAGCGGAAGCGATTCAGTACCGGAGATTCGATCGCGGATAAAACCAAATGACCGGAGTCGACCTAGGTCGTGTGAAGGCACTTCGGAATTGCCGATCCCGACCACAAACGCAATGCTTGCTACTCGAACTTCTAAGGTTTCCGGCCGGATCGCTCAGCCGCGACGGGCTCCGCTCGCGCGCAAGGGGTGCAGCAGCCTCTTCGCATTGTCGCCCAAGATCGCGCGTTTGTCCTCGTCCGATATTCGCGCTTTACGTACGGCTTCGAGCGTCCAGTCGGCACGAAAAATCGGGCAATCCGTCCCTATCACGATCTTGTCGACACCGAAAGCAGTCACAGCAAGCTCCAAGGCCAGCGGTCCAAGCGATGAGCAGTCGACGTGGACCCCGCTGCCGCGTATGCGAGCCGAAGGCAGCGGCTGCTCGGGCGCGCGCAGCCTAGCCGCGTGGTCCATGCGTTCGATCACCATGGGCAATGTGCCGCCGAGATTGGCGACGTGCACAGAGGCGTTCGGATAACCGGCGAGGAAATCCGAAAAAAGCAAGGTGATCATCGCGCTCGCCACTTGGGACTGAACCGCGAGTGCTTGGCGCGGCAGGAAATTATCGGCAAGCGGGGGCGCCGCTGTTTCGTTCGATCCTCGCAGAAGCTCGTCGGGGAGGCGACCGGGATGAACGAAAATGTGCAGCCGGCTCGTGTCGGCTATGCGCAGGATCGGGGCCAGGTGCGCGGCCTGGTCGAGGGTGAGAAAGCCGTTGACCGGAAGGATCGCCCCGCAAAGACCGAGTTTTCCGACGCAATGTTCGAGCTCGGCGCACGCCGCGTCCATGTCGGCGAGCGGCAGCGCCGCCAGGCCGAAGAAGCGCTGCGGAAAACGCTGACAGATTTCCGCCACCTGCTCGTTGAACAGGCGCACCAGGGGCTGCGCCTCATCGAGAGGGAGGCTGTCGATGCCAAACAGACCTGGCAGCGAAAGCAACTGCCTATCTATCCCAACATCGCTCAGAAACTTTACGCGTTCATCGATGTCCGTATAGCCCGAAGAGAATGAAAGCGAGCCTATGGGCATATGCAACACTTCGCTGCCACCCGGTAGCCGTTCTACGCGGGGCGCGCGTGTTCGCGCACGCAGATACTGTGCAAGCTCCGGCGGCACGTAGTGGGCGTGTAAATCGACTATCATGGCTGCGTACCTCGGAGCATCGCGTGCATGCGCGCCACCCCGACCGGAGCGCAACGCCGGCTGTGCCCGCGCGTGCCTTCACCAGACCCCGCAAAAGTGCTTTGACGGCGAGACGAATCGGCGTATCCGACGCTCATGTTTCCCCGCATCAGGCCATCTGTGTGGCGTGAAAATGAAAGAAATCGGGGGCAGCGGTGTCCGACTGGCGTAGATAGATGTCGATGTTCCCGAGGTGGTAGGCGCGATGGGCGTGGACCGCCCACAAGAACCCCATCACCGTCCATTGCCGCTCCACAAACGTAATGCGTTTCGTCAGCTGTCGCTCGTCGAGGTCGCGCAAGATCTTCATATTCTCGCGGTGCATACCCGCGCATTGCGCGACAAAATCGCCCGCGCTTAGCTGCGCGCTGAGATCGGGATCCTTGGGCACTGGTACGACCGCACCATCGGCGCAATCCCGCAGGTTACGGATCCAATGATGCTCCCCTACCGCCGTGTGAATGTAGAGGCTCTTGATCGTAACGAGCGAAACGCGGTCGCCGAAGCGCACGTTCTTATTGTCGACGGGGACCCAATCGAGTTTGTCCGCTGGGGTGCGCGCAATCCAATCGTTCGTGATCTCCACCAAGTGATCAAAGAGAATGAGGAAACGGTGGAACTCCGTACCGGCTTCAATTGTCATCGGGTATCTCCCCTTATCAGTTATTTATTTACACCCAGACATCCGCGCGCAAAACGGATCAAAACGCCCCCGCGCGTCCGACAGCCTGCGCACTAGTCCGGTGCGCGCGGCAAGCCTTCGATCTCTATGTTGATTCCCACAAAATTCTTCAGCGTGTTGTGAATCCGACACGATCCCGCGACGGCGCGGATACTGCGCTTCTGCGCTTCTGTCAGATCATCGCCGGGACGCAGATCTAACGTTATCGCCCCATATCGCTTGCTGGCCGCATCGAAGTCGCTCGAGAGGACGACTTCAAGCTTATCGGTTGCGTACCCCTTCTGCCGCATGTAACGCCCGACAACGGCAATCGTGCAAGTGCCAAGAGAGAACAGGAGAAGGTCGATCGATCGCGGTCCGGCATCGTTGGTCGGATCAAATTCAAAGTTCCACCCTCCGTTGGAGCCCAGGAACACCTCGCCCCGCCCCGCAGAACGGAGGGTTACCGACGACGCCATTACTTGCTTCCCCGCATTGGGTTCACCGGTACTTGCGTCAGGACGATTGCGAAGCGCGCACCGCAGCCACGCTACGGGCGCCGCGCGCGGAAAGCACCCAATCGTCGGCGCTCGTCCGCCGCTGACGCTGACGTTGCGACACCATGAATCTGACGCGATCGCTTCTGTATAGGGTGATACTGTGCTCGATCGGCTGCCGGGATCGATCGCACGAGGTGCGCGTTACCGAAAGTAGGGCGCTGCCAGCGTCTACGCCGAGAAGCAGGGCCTGGTTCGCGTCGGCCATGATCGCCTCCAAGACCTGGTCGGCCTCTTCCGCGCGCACGTCGCAGCGACGCGACAGAGTGCGCAGCAAGTGCTGCGCCGCCAAATCCTCCTTGCGCAGCTTCTCTCCGATCCAAACAGGAAGATATACGCGGGTCGCCGAAAACGCAGCGTCTTCCACTTTCACCACCCTCAAGAAAGAGAAGACCTCGCCAGTTGCGTCCAGCTTCAGCGCCTCTGCGATCGCCTGCGGGGCGCGAACGACGCTCGACTCCAGGACTGTTGTTGCGGCCGGAATCCCCAACGCGATCAGGTCCTCCAAGAGGCAAGTCATCTTCAACTGCGCGACGGAGTCGGCGGGCTTTGTCACGAATGTGCCGCGCCCTTGCTCGCGTCGCACCAGTCCGTCGCGTTCCAGATTGTGCAGGGCCTGGCGGACGGTCGCGCGACTGACCTGAAAACTGTTGGTGAGTTCCTCTTCCGACGGCAGTTTTCCGCCTTCCCGGAGTTCCCCGTTGGCGATCTTGTTGCGAAAGATAGACTCGATTTGATGGTAGTAGGGGGTCGGGCCCCGTTTGAGTACGATCATTTGCACAGGCTGCGTTTTCTCGAGTGGTTAATGAGGCATTGTAGTATCGTTGGTACAACCTCAATCGACGTGGGCGCCTGTTCTTTTCACGATCTTGCCCCACTTGGCGACTTCGGTGTGGATTAAGGCCGCAAACTCCTCCGGCGTATCGGTCATGGGCTCGATTCCTTGGGGCAGAAGCCGCGCCTGGACGTCCGGCATGCGCATAATCTTCCCGATCTCGCTGTTCAGGCGGGAAACAATCGCGCTCGGCGTTCCCGCCGGCGCGACAACGCCGAACCATACATCGGCCTTGAACCCCGGAAGTCCCGCTTCCGCAACCGTGGGCAAATCCGGCATGGCCTGTGCGCGCGCTTCGCTGGCGACCGCAAGGATGCGCAACTTGCCGCTCAAGGATTGAGGACGCGCGGTGGACATCTGGGCGAACGCCACCTGCACTTCGCCGGTGAGCACGGCCGTCACCACCGCCGCCGTACCCTTGTAAGGGACATGAACCATGTCGATCCCCGCCATGTGCTTCAGCAGTTCCATGCCGAGGTGGCCGACAGTCCCATTGCCGCCTGACGCGTAGCTGAGCTGGCCGGGGTGGGATTTCGCGTAGGCGATCAGCTCACGCAAATTACTCACGGGTAGCGACGGATTCACGCACAGTACCGTGGGACTGGACACCAACAGCGTGACCGGCGCGAAGCTCTTCTCCGCGTCGTAGGGCAGATGGCTGCGCAAGCTTTGATTGATCGCCAAGTCCGGCGCCACGATGAGTATGGTGTAACCGTCCGCCGGCGCCCTGGCGACGATATCGGTCCCGATGACGCTGCCTCCGCCGCCGCGGTTTTCCACTATCACGGGCTGCTTCCAGCTCTCGGTGAGTTTCTGCGCGATGATGCGAGCGAGCAAGTCCGTCACGGAGCCCGGCGGATACGGGGCCACAAAACGAATCGGCTTGCTCGGATATTCGTCGGCGATGGCGCCGCCCGCAGACATGCCGAGAGCCAGCGCGGCCATGACCAACACCACAAAACGCCTAATGAATTTCATGATTACCTCCTCCGTAGGTAAAACGATCGGCGCACCGGTCGCCCGGCTCCGTCCCGTTCGTGGATGGTTTGCCAAGACGGCATGCAATTGCATCCGTTTTTTGCTTTTTGCTTTTTTGAATCATTGTATGGATAATCGTACAATAGGTCAACCTGCGGATGGGCCGGTCGTTGCGGGTGGCCGCTACTCGCAAGAAGCTAGCTTGACCATTCCGGATAGCCGGATCCCGAAGGATTGAAAACTAGTCGACCGCCGGGCAACTTGACGCTTAAAAGGGGGGGAATTGAAATGGAAGCGCAACGGGTGGCGTATGGCTATTGCGATATGTGCAACCAGGTGCCCAAGTGTGGCATGAAGCTGCACGTGGAAGGCGGCCGCATCGTACGCGTCGAGGACAGGGAGAACTACCCGGCCGGGCCGCTGTGCGTCAAGGGTCTCGCCATCCTCGAAGAGCAGTACCATCCCGATCGCCTGCTCTATCCGCGGAAACGTACAACGCCCAAGGGGAGCCCGGATCCGGGCTGGACCAAGATCTCTTGGGACGAGGCCTACGCAACGATCGCCGCAAACCTCAACGCGGTCAAAGCGAAATACGGTCCCGAGAAAGTGTGCTTCTTCGTCGGAGACCCCAAGGAGCCGCGTCCGGCGGTACAGCGCCTTGCCTACACCTTCGGTTCGCCCAACTACGGAACCGAGAGCTCGCTTTGTTCGCGGGCGACGGTGATGGCGTCCCAGCTTACCTTTGGGCTGGCTACCGGTGGCGGACGGCCCACGAAAGAGACCGGGACCTGTCTAATCTGGACGCGGAATCTGGCCAATACCGCTCCGTTTGAAATGGAGCGCCTGCAGCGAGCCAAGAAACAGGGGCTAAAACTCGTGGTGGTCGATCCCCGGATCACCGCCACGGTGCAGCAGGTCGCGGACCTTCATCTGCAATTGAGGCCGGGAACCGATGGCGCCCTGGCCCTGGGGATGATCCACCTGATGGTTAAAGAGGGGCTCTTCGACCGCGATTTCGCCTCGCGCTGGACTTCGGGTTTCGCTGAACTGGTCAAGTATGTGGAAGAATTTTCGCCCGAGGAAGTCGAGCACATCACCGGGGTTCCGCCGGAACGACTTGCCGAGGCGGTCAGAATGCTCGCGGCACACCGGCCCGTGACCTGGATCGGCAGCGCTTCGGCGACGGTTCACTCGTCCAATGGTCTGCAAAACCATCGGGCGATCCTTTGCCTGATGGCGCTCACGGGCGATTTCGACGTGCCCGGAGGACTTACCATACCCACCCATCCCCTGCCCCTGGATATGTTCGGCGGCAATACGGAGTTTACGCGGGAGCGCGATCTTTTCCCCAAATTGCGGGAAAAGCGCATCGACAAGGATCGTTTCCCAGTTTGGGCTCGCTTCAATTCAGAGATCCAGATGAACCTGCTCCCCGAGTACGTCGAGGAGGGACAGATCAAGGCCATGGTCCTGTTCGGCGCCAACGCCATGATGTGGCCGCAGAGCGCGCGCTATCAGGAGGCGATCGGCAAGCTCGAATTTGCTGTGGCAGCCGATTATTTCTTGCGTCCCTGGACGCACGATTTTGTCGACATGGTTCTTCCCGCTGCCATGGCTCTTGAAAGGATGAACCCGATCGCGATCTTCGGGCGCAAGATTTTTCTGCGCGAACCGGTGATCCCTCCATTGGGCGAGGCGAAGCCCGACTGGGTCATCGCGTTTGAAATCGGAGCGCACCTGGGCCACGGCGAGGAATTCTGGAACGGCGACGAGACCCAAGCCCTGAATTCGATCTTACGTTCGGTGGGATTGACCGTAGAGGATTTGCGCATAGGAGGCGCCGAGGGCGTGACCGTACCCGCGCCCGGACCCGAGGTGTTCCGAAAGTATGAAAAAGGCATGCTGCGCGCCGACGGCAAGCCCGGTTTCAACACGCCCAGCGGCAAAGTCGAGCTTGCGTCGCAGATCTTGAAGGACTACGGTCTTGATCCTCTCCCGCGTTATAGGGAGCCCATGGAAAGCCCGTTAAGCACGCCCGAGATCGCGCGCGAATTTCCTTTGGTCCTCAACTCCGGCGCCAGGGTGCTAATGTTTACCCACAGCAAGCTGCGCGAACTGCCTTCGCTGCGCAAGCTCATGCCCTTTGCCGTGGTGAATCTCCACCCCGAGGATGCCGCGGCGCAGGGCATCCGCCAGAACGATGAGGTTGACCTGGAAAGCCCGCACGGGCGCATCCGGCTGAAGGCAAACATCACGGACCAAGTACTTGCGGGCGCGGTGGATGTCTCCCACGGCTGGGCAGACGCCAACGTCAACGAGATCGTGGCCAGGTACTTCGACCCCATCTCGGGCTTTCCCGCGTTCAAGGAGGGGCTGTGCAGAGTGAAAAGAGCCCGCAGTTCGCCCTAGGCGGCTGCCAGCACCAGGTCGGCGCCCTTCTCGCCGATCGCGACCGCAGCTGCGTTGGTGTTGCCCAAAACCAGCGTCGGCATGATCAACGCATCGATCACGCGCAGACCCTCGACGCCGCGCACGCGCAGTTCATGGCCCACCACGGCATCCTCGCCGCTCCCCCCCATCGCGCACGTGCCAACCGGGTGAAAGATGGTGACTGCCGTGTCGCGCACGAAAGCATCCAGCGCGGCATCATCGTTCCCCACTGCTCCCGGTGAAAACTCCTCGGCGATCAGGTCCGCGAGCGGCGGCGTGCTAGCGATACGCCGCGCCAGGCGAACGGCCTCCCGCAGCACTTCGCGATCACCTGGCGCGGACAGGTAGTTGGCGTAAATGCGCGGCGGCGATCGGGTGGACGCCGGCCAGTTCGATGCGTCCTCGGCTCGCCGGGCGCAGTTGGCATACCGAGGCGGTGAAGCCGGAAAACTTGTGCAGGCTCTCGCCCGGCCGGTCCGCGCTGAAGGTGATGAAATGGATTTGTACGTCCGGACGCGCTGCCTCCGGCATGACGCGCACGAAGGCGCCCGCCTGTCCGGCGCTTACCGTTAGCGGCTGTCAGCGCAGCAACGCCCACTGCAGGCCGGCCTGTAGCGTCCGCAGCGGGCTATTGAAGACGTCGTTGTAGAGGGGAATTGAGCAGCTCGGAAAGGGCGACCAGATAGTACAGTTGCTTGAGCGATGTCAAAGCTGCCATGGCTAAGAATCGTATAATCGATTTTATTGATTATAGCGCGCAATATTATTCATTGGATGATCTCTGGTGGCTAGCCCAGAATGCGTTTCGTCACGGGCATCGCAATCACCTTAGGCGGTGCCGGCGTGTTGCTGTCGAACCTGATCCACCTCACGCCTTCATTCGGCTGATCCATCAACTCTCACAACTAAGCAAGAAGTCCAGAGATGAGCAAGAAACTAACTACCAACGCAGGCTGTCCCGTCGTCGACAACCAGAATGCCATGACCGCCGGGCCACGCGGCCCGATGCTCCTGCAGGATGTCTGGTTCCTGGAGAAGCTCGCCCACTTCGACCGTGAGGTGATCCCCGAGCGCCGCATGCACGCCAAGGGCTCGGGCGCCTACGGCACGTTCACCGTCACGCACGACATAACGAAATACACGCGGGCAAAGATCTTCTCCCAGATCGGCAAGAAGACCGAGCTGTTCGCCCGTTTCACCACCGTAGCCGGCGAACGCGGTGCGGCCGATGCCGAGCGCGACATCCGCGGCTTTGCCCTCAAGTTCTACACAGAGGAAGGCAACTGGGATCTGGTCGGCAACAACACGCCGGTGTTCTTCCTGCGCGACCCGCTCAAGTTCCCCGACCTCAACCACGCGGTCAAGCGCGACCCGCGCACCAACCTGCGCAGCGCGAAGAACAACTGGGACTTCTGGACCTCGCTGCCCGAAGCGCTGCACCAGATCACCATCGTCATGAGCGACCGCGGTCTTCCTGCGACCTACCGCCATATGCACGGGTTCGCCAGCCATACCTTCAGCTTCATCAACGCCAAGAACGAGCGCTACTGGGTCAAGTTCCACTTCAAATCGCAACAAAGCATAAAAAACCTGACCGACGCCGAAGCCGAAGCGATCATTGGCAAGGACCGCGAGAGCCACCAGCGCGACCTCTACGAGAGCATCGAAAAGGGCGACTTCCCGAAGTGGACGCTCAAAGTGCAGATCATGCCTGAGGCCGACGCAGCGAAGGTGCCCTACCACCCCTTCGACCTCACCAAGATCTGGCCGCACAAGGACTATCCGCTGATCGAGGTGGGCGTGATGGAGCTCAATCGCAATCCGGAGAACTTCTTCGCCGAGGTCGAGCAGTCGGCGTTCAATCCGGCCAACGTGGTACCGGGCATCGGCTTCTCGCCCGACAAGATGCTGCAGGGCCGCCTATTTGCCTACGGTGACGCGCAGCGCTACCGGCTCGGCACCAATCACCACCTGATTCCGGTGAATGCACCACGGTGCCCGGCACACAGTTATCACCGCGATGGCGCCATGCGCGTGGACGGCAACCATGGTAGCACGCTCGGTTACGAGCCTAACGACCAGGGCGAATGGGCCGAACAGCCGGACTATGCCGAGCCACCGCTTACTATCGAGGGCGCGGCCGATCACTGGAACCACCGCGAAGACGCGGACTACTTCTCGCAACCCGGGGCGCTGTTCCGCCTGATGACTCCGGCGCAGCAGCAGGTCTTGTTCGAGAATACGGCGCGCTCGATCGGCGAGGCACCACGCGAGATCCAGTTGCGCCACATTCGCCACTGCCAGAAGGCCGACCCAGCTTATGGCAAGGGCGTCGCCAAGGCGCTGAGCATCGCGGTGAGCGATGTAGGCTGAAACGAAGGAAGCAAGGAATGGCGATGGATCCCGCTGCATCCAAAGATGGCTGGGTAACGACGCTGCGCGATCACGCGCGGCGCCATGCGCCGGCGGCACCGGGATTGGGGATCGCCCCAGGGGCGATGCTCTTCGTCGTCTCGCATGAAATCATTCCGGAAATCCACCGCAACGGCCACCAGACCCCTGCAACACTCGGTCTGATGGGCGGCTTCGCCTTGATGATGGTGCTGGACACCACCCTAGGCTGATCATTTTTTTTACCAAGGAAAATCAACCATGAACGCCAAGAAAGCCAAGACCACTTCGATCGACATCGGCATAAGCGCCGGCGAGCGCAAGAAGATCGCGCAGGGGCTTTCCGCCCTGCTCGCCGACAGCTACACGCTCTACCTGATAACGCACAACTTCCACTGGAACGTCACCGGGCCGCAGTTCAATACCCTGCACCAAATGTTCATGGGCCAATATACCGAACAGTGGAATGCGCTCGACATGATCGCGGAACGCATCCGCGCGCTCGGCCATCCGGCGCCCGGGACCTACAAGGAGTTCGTCAAGCTGGCCTCGATCAAGGAGGTCGAAGGCGTGCCCAAGGCGACCGACATGATTCGCCATCTTGTCTCCGCCCAGGAAGCCACGGCGCGCACAGCACGCGAACTGTTTCCGTTGGTGGATGCCGCGAATGACCAGCCGACAGCCGATCTGCTGACCCAGCGCCTGGAAGTGCACGAGAAGACCGCCTGGATGCTGCGCAGCCTACTTGAGGATTAAGCAAGTTCTGGTTTGATTCACCTACGGGACGCGTGGGCCTGTGCTCCGCAAATATTCGCGGCGCGCCAATTTCAGCTGACATCCCATATTCGATCAGCCGATGTTTTGGCTAACGAATATTCATGATGCAGCCCGTTGAGTACTGACCTTGAGAGCACCACAACGCCCTCCCCTCGTCGATGCCGGGATACCAGCTCTTGCACGGTTACCGATCCGTCCGGCAGATCCGGCACCCTAGTACGCAAACACGTTAATTACGAAACATAATGGCGAGCAAGTTTTCGATCTGCATCCTGGCGGGTGAACGTCCAATCAATGCCACGTCTTTCGGCATTGCGTCGGTGTTGCCAGCTATGGACTTCGCGCCGCGCGGTCATCCGGTCCATCAATCGTCGCCCAAGGCATTGACGATCAAGGATGCTGATTGCGATCTCCGCCATGTTCAACCAGCTCGCATGCTTGGGCGTGTGGTGAAACTGTACGCGTCGCAGCAGCATGCGAGCGGTCGACGTACCGAGAACCTCCTCGAAGCACGAGCGGAAATGGGTGTTGAGGTTGTCCAGAACCAGGTGAACCTTTCTGGCAGAGACGTAGCTGCGCTCAAGCAGGTGTTGTACGAAGCCGACGAATTCCGGCTTGGTTCGGCGCTCGGTGACCTTGACCACCCGACGCCCGCCTTTGGGCTCGACCGCCACAAACACATTACAGGTGCCCTCGCGAACGTATTCGTAATCGTACTTGACAGGCGCCCCGGGTTTCATGGGCAGCCCGTTTCGGCTGTCTCGGATCAATTGCTTGCTCTTCTCGTCGAGGCAGATCACCGGTTCGCGCTCGCTATAGGGCCGCGCGTACAGTTCCAGCACGTCGTACATGCGCCTTCGATATTCCTCGGTCAGGTTGCCAATGCACCACATCAGCTTGCGCCAGGGTTTGAGGAGGTTTTTTTTAGCAGCCGGCGGATACTCTCGCGACTGATCTGGCGCATCTGCGGGTGGCGGCGCGCCGCCTGGGCGAGAAGCGCTACGGTCCAGCGCTTGGCTCCCTGCGGGGGCGAAGAGCACGCCAAGGCCTTCACTTGTGCCTCCTCCGGCGCGCCATACCGTTTGGGCTGGCCGGGGCGCTCGACATCCCGCAGCGCGTATTCAAGCCCGCTCTCCAGGTATGCGGCGCGGGTTCGCCAGATTACGGTACGTCCCACACCAAGCACTTCCATGATCTGTCCCTCCGGAATCTTGCGATCCAGGGCCGCGAGGATATGGGCACGGTTGAACTCGCGCGCCATGTGCGCGCCTTTGGATCGAAACGATTCCACCAATTTACGCTCGTGTTTGCTCAGACTCAGTTCGGTTTGGCGCATCGCTTGCACTCCTCAGAATGTGGCGATGCCATGTTATCATGTTTCGTAATTAATGTGTTGCCGTACCAGGGCCCAGCATGCTATGCGGGCGACCTCGATTGTAATGAGTTACCCATTCCTTCAAGACTAACCGAGTGTGCGCCTCTGACAGCGGTATGACCCAGTCTAGACACTCGCGTCGAATCGTCCCGATCACCCGCTCACAAATCGCGTTCGCCTTCGGGCAGCGCGGGGGAGATTTCAGCACGCGCAGGCCTAGCGCCTTGATCGACTCATCCAGGCACATCGCGAATATGCTGTCCCGGTCGTGAATCAGATACCGGTGGGTGTCTTCGTACCCAATGACATCTCGCAAGTGCTGTAAGGTCCAATCCGCACTCGGGTGCGCCGTAACATCTACGCGTGCAAGCCGGCGGCTACCGTGCTCAATGACGACAAAAACGTAGAGCACTCTGAACGTTACAGTGACCATCACGAAAAAGTCGCACGCCAAAATCGCTTTCGCATGGTTCTTCAAGAACGTTGACCAGCGCTGGTCGCCTCTCGGCTGACCGTCCGGTCGCTTCGGCATGTATTTTCGAACCGTCCGGGGCGAGACCCGGATACCCAGTTTCACCAGCAATTCACTGGCAATCCGCTCCTCGCCCCACACCGGGTTCTCCGTAAGCGTCATCCCACCACCGTCTGGACGGGTCGCTCGGGTACATCCATGATCGCGTGACTGGGCGCATTGGAGTTGTGTCCACGAAGGAGATCATGGACACAAATATTCAGTCGATCAAACCTGGCAGCAATGGGAGCGGCCGCAATCAGCGGCACAGTCTGGAATTCAAGCGCAGGCTCGTTGAGCAGACGCTGCGGCCTGGCGTATCGGTGGCGCGCATCGCCCGTGAGCATGGCGTCAACGCTAACCAGGTGTTTAGCTAGCGCAAGCTGCATCGGGAAGGACTGTTGGGAGCCGCAGGAAGATCGGTAATGTCGTCGCCGCGAAGGGGGATTATGTGGCGCTAGCTGATTCGGTTAGCGACAGCGGCACACTCACGGCGGCTGGGGTTCCCAGATTTGCGCCTGAATCTCCCCGGCCGGGGCAAATCCGGGCACCACTGGCTCCTCAGAGTGCCACTGAGTTAGCGGCGCGTAGCGCCTTATTTCCCCTTTCGACTAACTGCGGAGCCTTTACTTGTGTTCATTTTTCTCCTCTTCTTCATCCTCTTCTCCTTCCCATGCTTCTCGTCCTTCCTTGACGAGGAAATAGACGATTGCCAGGGAAGTAACGGCATCGATCCACCATATGTCCCATGCGTATTGGGCAATAAGGCCGATTAGAACGGTCACGGACAAGTAACCGCACGTGATACTTTCAATGGCATCGACGCGCAGCGCTCGGCTACTGAGGCCGTCCGCGATTGCCATTTTGTAACGATAAAGCCAGTACATGATGGGAATGGCAACGAACGTAAGGACAAAACCATATATTGAAAACGCCTCGCCTTCGCGATGCCACAGGCTCCAAGCGGCGGACAAAACAACGTAGGCGGCAAGTGCATATAACAAAGCACCCCCGATCTTGCTAGCGGCATGTTCGGCTTTTTCCGAGAAAGATTCCCCGTGCTTGAATTCTACATTTAGTCGCCAGATGAGCACGGTCGCAGAGAGCAGTTCTATGCCGCTGTCGACACCGAAAGCAATAAGGCTCAAGCTGTGGGCCGCGATGCCCGACGCAATGGCCACGGTGACCTCGAGAATCATCCAAGCAATGGTGATCCATTCGAGAATAAATGCATGACCGATTAGGGCGCCGCGCGAAGCATTGTTGGCTGCTTGCTCCGCAGATCGATTGTTAGCGTCAATCATTTGTTAGTCCTCGTGGTGCGAGTTTGCGCGATGCCGCTTCAGCGCAAAAACTGATTGGCAACGAGCACCGTGGCGGCCGCGAACAGGCAGTAATAGCCGAAGAAGTGCCAGCGGTCATGTTCCAACCAGCGGGAGAGCCACTTGAGCGCGAGCAGGCCCGCGATAAAGCTGAACAGCATGCCCAACAAACTGGGCCAGGCGATGCTGAAAAGATTGCTCGTCGTAATCGTCAGCGCAACCTCGCGCGCCTTCAATAGCCGATAGCCCTCTTTGAAGATTACGGCCGGTGTCAATACAACCGCCAATGCAAAGCTGAATTCTTCGCTACTTAGCTTATCGAGCCCGAGAAACAGGCCAGTGGAAATGGTGGCACCGGAGCGAGAAAACCCCCGGAAGGGCAGACATAGTCCTTGTATCGCTCCTATCCATGCCGCTTCAAGAGCGCCAAGCTCGGATTCGGCAACGCGTCGTCGCTTTGCGGAGAGGATGATCATGATGCCGACCGCTGCCAGACCGACGGCAATGACATATACGTTTCCGAACAAATCCTCAATTTCCGCATGTGCGGATGCGCGCAAGACGACGCGCTCGATCAGCAGCATCAGCGCAAGTCCGACGAGTCCGGTAAGGGCGGTCGCCACAGTCACGAGCTTCGCGAAGCTCCAAAACGCGCTGGAAGAGGCAAAGTAACATTGCTGCCACGACCTCCAGAAGTACACAATGACGGCCAGCATCGTTCCGGTGTGCAGCATTACAAGGAGCAGCGTCATCTCAGGGGTGGTTGGGTCCAGTCCCATTATTTTTTCGGCAAGAATGACGTGCGCAGAACTCGACACGGGGAGCAGTTCGCAGACGCCTTGAATCACTGCCAGGATGAATATCGTGAAGAGCGCCATGCAATCAGTTCCTCTACTTGTGGTGCTAGGGAATTCCGCTGGATAATCGTTGCGGAACATATTGAAGTATACCTGCGGCTGCTGGTGGGCGAGGTCCGATTCACCGCCAAGGAAGTGCCGCGCCAGGGCAGCTATGCCGCCCTGGCGCATGCGGTGGGACAAAGCGGAACACCCGCTGCTGCTGGAGTGCCCAGTTTTGTAACGGGATCTCCCCGACCAGGGCTCGAACCTGGGACCTGCGGATTATATATTCCGATTTCAACCCAAGCGGAAGTTAAAGCGAGCCAACGGTATCGGGTGATTCGGCTTTCCTGCGCTAAATTCCTATGAGCGCTGCGACGGTATGTCATTCTTGAATTTGTCGCGGTTGGCTTGTGCTATTGGCATCGTATCCCGGAGTATTCCGCAACCACGGACTTGCTTGGATGGGTGGCAGTCGGCGCGTAACGCTTTGAGTTCGCGTTCGAGCTTTGCAAGATTGCATCGCTGTTCGCGCACTCTCGCGATGTGCTCGTCCAGCAATTCGTCCACTTCGCCACAGTTGGCGCTCGGCGCCTTCGCCAGGTTCAACAAGCGCCGTATCTCTGCCAGGCTAATGCCCAACGAACGACATTGCCGAATGAAATCCAATTGTTTGATGGCCTCCGGGCCGTAGCGCCGATAGTTGGAGACAGATCGTGCCGGCTTTCCGATTAGACCTTCCTCTTCATAGAAGCGAATGGTCGCGGCAGGGAGTTCTACCGTTCTTGCCAGTTCGCTGATACGCATGGTGTTGACCTTCAAGTGACTTTAAGGTTTCCAATGTAGTTGGCGCAGGCGATCAGCCATTTGATTTAAGTCAGATCATCGACAGAAAAGCAGTCGGAAATCGCCATAGCGCTGATGCGCAATTGCGCGTCTTACCAACACTTGATAGGGGACAGATCATGCCATGCAGGAAAACAGCGCTAAGTAGTCCGAGCCAAGCTAAACCCATTGCACCGGACAAGCGTGAAGGCACGGTGAGCGCCGTTGAAGACCGCCGCATGGCTTCCGGCTGTTGCTGCGCTGCGCCGGCAGAGACCGTGCACGTCGCGGCGGACGTACTCCAATCGGGTTGCTGCGCTGCCTGCGACTAACAATCCGAAAGAGCATCCGGAATAGCTGACTTCCCAATTCACGGACACCGACAAGCAGCACAATCGGCGGGGGAAACCATGGTAACCAACGAACTTGACGCTTCGCGCAACGCCGCAATCCGCGTGGTTCGCGAGGAGCTAGCAAAAGCGACCGCCGCGACCAAATGCCATGCTTGCGGCTGCTTGCGGGACACGATTGAAGCGCTGGCGAATGCAGCCGGTCCACTCGCGGAACTGGCACCGGTACTCGATAGTGCTTGTCGTGTGCTGGTGCCCAAGAAATATGACTGCCTCGGCTGCGGGGTTTGTTTCCCAGCGGTCGCTGCTAATGCGTTTGCGGAAACCTTTCCCGATGCGATGCCTGATGCCGCCTTTTGTCCCACCGAGACCCCCGTGGAGCGTACTGGCTGGCCACCGCTGCCAGGCGACTACTCCGTTGTCCGTTTCGGTGCGTCCGTCGCGGTTTGCACACTCAACAGCGAGGATCTGGTAAAGGAACTCACGCGAGCTGCCCCGGACGGCCTCGCCATTGTCGGCACCATGCATACCGAGAACCTGGGCATCGAGCGCGTTATTCGCAATGTGCTTTCCAACCCCAATATTCGATTTCTCGTGCTTTGCGGGGAGGATACTCGTCAGCTCATCGGCCATTTGCCGGGTCAGTCCCTGGAAAGCCTGTTCGCCAACGGGCTAGACGAGAAACAGCGCATTGTCGGTGCCAAGGGGAAGCGACCGTTCTTAAAGAATGTTTCGCCGGGGCACATCGCGGCGTTCAAGAAGAAGGTGCAGCTTGTTTCAATGACCGGCGAGCAGGACGCAAGCCGGATCACGAGAGTCGTTGGCGAGTGCCACGCACGAGGTCTGCCGCCATTCGCTGACGCGGTAGGCGATGTTGGCATTGAAACCGTCCGGGCTAAGGAACCTCAGTTCTACAAGTCTGACCCGGCAGGCTTCTTCGTTGTCTATCCCGATCGTCGAGAGAAAGACTTGGTGGTTGAGCACTATACGAATGGCGGCACGCTTGACTGCGTTGTAGAAGGTGCTACCCCGACCGCTGTCTATGCGGAAATCGTGAAGCGAGGGCTGGTCAGCCAGCTTGATCACGCTGCCTACCTTGGGCGCGAACTCGCAAATGCTGAGCACAGTCTAAAAACCGGGGAACCGTACGTTCAAGACCGAGCGCCGGGGAACCCGCTACCGGCGCAAGAAACCGATACTGCTAATAGTTGTGGCCCCAGTTGCCCGACATGCCATTAAACCGCGCGAGAAAGGAGGCTCATAGATTCCGTGAGTGCCGGCTTCTGGCCGGAGCAGTCATTTACGCTGGCTGTAAATCCAGGTCTAGAAAAGTCTTTTATTGATATCGCTCAATTCGGTCGCCCTGCGACGGAATATTGTATATATATTTGGCAAGTCGCAGCGCCGGTTGTAACTCTGTGGAGTCTTATGATGTGGTGGCATGGTTCGTGGGATGGCCCTTGGTGGGGATTTCCATGGATGTGGATATTTCCGCTGCTGTTTCTCGTCGTGTTCATCTTGTTTCTATTTCGAGGACCCGCCTGCACGATGTTCGGCGGGCACAGGTCGCGAGATCACGAAGAGAGTGCGCATCAGATTCTCGATCGGCGTTATGCCCGAGGAGAGATCAGCAGGGAAGATTATCAGCGTATGCGGAAGGACTTAGAGTAGCCAGGGCCACACATGCCTATGATCATGGATGACCAAATTTTCCCAGCAACTGCAATGCCAGATCCGGATTGGTGGCACGCCCTGTGGCCGGATCCCGATGCAGTAGTGGCGACCCTGGGAATTGATCGAGGAATGACTGTGGTTGATGTTGGTTGTGGGGATGGATATTTCACTGCCGCTATCGCCCGGAAAGTGGGTTCGGGGCAGGTTATAGGGTTGGACCTCGATCCTGTAATGCTGGAGCAAGCGAAAGCAGCCTGCACGCAAATCAAGAACTGTGTGTGGGTGCTAGGCGATGCAATGAAGTTGAGTCGGCTAATCGCCGGTCCAGTGGATTACGTCCTTGTGGCAAACACGTTCCACGGCGTACCGGACAAGACGGAACTTGCGCGTGAAGTTGCTAGGACGCTGAAGTCGGGCGGTCATTTTGCCATCATAAACTGGTATCCATTGCCCCGCGAGCAAACGACGGTTTTGGGTAAGCCGCGCGGCCCGGCTATGGCGATGCGCGTGAGCCCAGAAGTGGTGCAAACAATGGTCGAACCAGCGGGATTCGTACTCGACCGAATCGTGGCGCTTCCGCCATTCCATTACGGCGCCGTGTTTGAGGCGAAGCCGTAGGTCATTTGCCCGCCATGCGATCCACGCTGACATTAATCACCGCTGGCTTAGCGGTCGCAATGAACCTATGGCTTCCCGGCTTGATCCTGGCGCAGAGCTACCCACCCAGTGTCAGCCAGCTCGTCGCCAACGCAAAGAAGCAGATCAGGACGATCAACGTGGCGACATTCAAATCCGCGTTCGACGAGGACAACTTTGGTCGCTCTGCCGAAATGCTTTACATCATGGCAGTCTGAACAAATGGGCTGGAGATCAACCAATTCTTGGAGACCTCGCCGGTCGTCGTAATGCCATACCTCGTGGAGATGCAGGGGAGAGTCGGAGTCGCCATTACCGCAAATAGCGCATTTGCCGGAAAAAGCTTCGCGAATCTTTCTTAATTCGGTCCACTGCTCTTTTGAGATCATATTGCGGAGGTTCCGGCCCCAACAGAATCGCGGTACCAATTCAATTGTGAGTCGAGGTTCGTTTGCCTTTTTCTTGACCATTGTGAATCTCTAGTTAACCTAGCCATCCTACGGATCAGAGTCCACAACTCAACGGGAATTCTTGGCCGCCCAGCGCGAGACTTGAATCGCCAGAACAATCTCCACCCGGCACGGTGCCATCGGATCATAGTCTTGGGGTGCACTACGACCAGCGCATTTCGCCAGTCAAAGAACCTTGCCAGTACCGCAAGGCCATTTCTTGTCGCCGGATCAACCCGTCGCGGCTGAACACCACGCTCTTCATAAAGCGCCAGTTGGCGGCGAAGAAACAGATTCTCGGCTTGGATCGACCGCGTCGGTCGGAATAACAGCATGGCGAACCGCGCAGCTGTCCACGAGCAGTTGGACAGCGATCTTGATGAGCACGACCATGCGCTCATCAAGAGCATAACCTATGCCCCTAGTCGCATCAAGCGACTAGACTACCTCGGCACGAATATTTACGGAGCACAGGAGTCGCGGGATCGGCGAGCATTCTCGCGTCCTCCGCGATGAGAGCGAGTTGCACGCTCAGGCGCCGGTCCGCGGCTACAGCGCCCTGCGCCTGCAAGGCTAAAGCCAGGCCGAAAACGACCAGCGCGCAGGCGCCGGGCAGGCGCTTCACTCGACCTTGATCTTCTGCTCCATCGGCGCCTTGGGATCGGCCGACCATTCCACCATCGAGCCGTCGTAGAGTTTGGCCTGTTTGTTGCCGAGCAACTCCCTCGAGGCAAACCAGCCGACGGAAGCCCAGTGCCCGGTGTTACAGAAGTTGATTTCCTCGCCCTTGGTCGGAACGCCCGCTTCCTTGTAGAGCTTCTTTACTGCCGCCGCGCTGCGGAAGGTTCCGCCGTCGTTTTCCGTGAGCCAGGATTCCGGGACATTTTTGGCGCCGGGTATGGTTCCGCTGCGCTTGGCCAGCGCGATACGGTTGATTCCGAGGTACTGGTTGCTCGGCCGATTGTCCACCAGTACTACGTGCTGCTTCATCGCTTTTTCCACTTCCTCCTTGGTGGCGTTCAGTTCCGGCCGAAAGTGCGCCGTGAAGGTCACGGGTTTGGGCGTGTTCATCCCGGTTTCAATCTTGTTCGCCTTGTCCGCAATATAACCGGCGTAGCCCCCGTTCACGATCGAGACGTTGTCGTCGCCCAGTACTTTGAAGGTCCAGTAGACGCGGGTGGCGCTGCCCATGCTGGTGGCGCTGTTGCCAGCCGAATAGATCACCACGTGGGTATTGCTGTCGATCCCCAGGCTGCCGATCACTTTCTCGATCTGCGGAATGGGCGGCAGCATGCCCGGAACGTTGTTGACCTTCGTGCGCCAGCCGCCTTTCACGTAGTCGCTGTAAATCGCGCACGGAACATGGCCGCGCAGGTAATCGACCTGGGACCCGCCGTCGAGTTCGCTACGAATATCCAGCACCACGACCCCCGGCTTGCAGGCGTTTTCCTTGATCCAGCCCGCGTCGACCAGCGGCTGCGCTGGCGCCGCGAACGCTGTGCCCGCGCTTGCCGCCAACCACAGCAGCGTTACAGCCCATGCTTTTTTCATGATCCATCCTCCTTGGTTAAACGACAACGATCCGGGCCGCTTACAAGCTCGACCAATAGCTGCCGAAAACGTGGACCGAGAGATAATAGCCGAGCAGAACATTCACCGCGACCCCTATGGTAAAGGCGGAAAAAGCTTTCCATCCGACGGGTTCGAGGTCGCGAAACCGGGTTGTCAATCCGATGCTCAGGAAGCAGAAGATGAACGCCCAGGTGCGCAGCGACACGAGCGGGAGAATCAGGCCGGGTTTTACCGTCTGATTAAATTCGGCCACGGAATAGCTGCTCGTCACCATCGTCATCAGGATGGACGCGATAAAAAAGCCGATCACAAACTTGGGGAAGCGCCACCAGATTTCCATGGCGTCGGGCCGCGCGCCGGTCTCCTGTTTTTCCCAAACCAGGGTCGCGATGAGTGCCCAGACGAGCGACCAGATGCCGATCCACAGGTCTCTGCCAATTACCTTCATCAAGGTGAAAGCCTTGATCGCCGCGTCTTCGTTGCCCGCCATCTTGCCGTAGGCGCTTGCCGCCGCAAACCCAGCGGCGTCCGCGAATTCCGAAGTGCCGATCCAAGCGCCGCCAACTCCCGCGCTAAGCCCCAAAGCCCGCGAGACAAAAGGCAGGATAAGAATCATCACCAGCGCCCAGCCGACGACCAAGGTTACGGACGTATAGAGATGTTCCTTTTTCGCCCCCACCGACGCGGCTATCGCCATCGAAGCCGACACCCCGCAAACTGCTCCGCCCACCCCGATTACCGCGGCCAGCCTGCGATCGAGGTTAAACACCCGGGTCGCCATGAAATAAATTACCAGGCAGGTTACCAAGGAGATAATCGTGGCTTGTCCGATGGCCACCGGGCCGGCAGTCAGGACCAGCGTGATCGGGAAAGTGGCCCCCAATAGTATGACCCCGAGCTTGACAAAATATTCCACTCTGAAACCCGCGTCCATCCACTTCGGCAGCCGGATCAGGTTGGCGATAATCAGGCCGATGACCAATGCGACCAGAGGCGCTTCCAAATTGAATTTTGCGGCGTTCGCCCATCCTGCAATCGCAAACATGATCATCGACAGAATGTAGAGGAAGACAAAGGCAGGAATGAACTCCGCAAGCTTGATGCCCATGATGCGGCAGCTCACGCCGAAGATCACCAGCCAGGCGATGAACTGGTAAAGATACAGATGCGCATTCTGTGCGAAATGATCGGTCAACTGGCCGAGAGACGACCATTTCAGCCCGCCCGGGTTGATGGCAAGCGTTTTGAGGGCGGTGCTGCCGTTGCTGAATAGGACGATGGCGATGACCATGGTCCCGACCCCCAGCCAAATTGCCCACCAATCCTCTTTCAGATACAAATCCGCCCATCCTGACTTGCGGACTTGCACGCTCTCCCCACTCTCGTTCCCTGAATCGGCTGTTGCCATGATTGTCCTCCTTTGGTGGTGGTAAAGTGAACTCAAACTGCCACTGCCCGACGTTTCAATCCAGGTATTCGATGTCGGCCTTGATCGCCGCGCGCAGCATGTCGCCGGTGGAGATCTGCGGGAGGGCGTATTTCCTGGCAATGAAACTCGCCTGTGTCCCCTTGCCTGCGCCGGGCGGGCCCAACAGTATGAATCGCATTGTAAGCTCCTTGTAATCTCATGAATCTGCCGGGTCCCGGCGCCCACTCTAGACAGCACGGGTCTTGGCAGAGAAACTCCGGCGCACGCGCTCCAGGTCTTCCGCGGTATCCACGCCCGCTTGCGGCGCATGCTCGGTCACGGCAACCGCGATGCGGTGCCCGTGCCAAAGCGCGCGCAACTGTTCCAGCGCTTCGAAGCGTTCGATCGCTGCCGCCTCCAGCCGGTGGTAAAGTTTCAGGAACCGGGCAGGAAGGGAAGGGTTCCACCCTTTCCCTGGGCGGCCCCCTTGTCCAGACCGTCCTTATTTCTTCGCCGCGAGTTCCTCGACCCTCTTCTCCAGCACGTCCAATCGCTTGAGCGCGGCGTTCGTCTTCACGAAATTATAATAGCTGACATCGGCGACCGGCAGACTCGACTCCGAGCCATAGACTATCCATGAGTCGTCGTAGTTGCGGACCTTCTGATATCCCATTTCCCGCAGCACGGCGTAAGTCTGGGCAGCGCGCGTGCCGGTCTGGCAATAAACCACCACTTCCTTCTTGGGGTCCAATTTCTTGTACAGCTCCTTAAGCCCCGCCATGTCCTTCAGGGCCATGCCCTCGCGGTCGTGGACTTTTTTCTCGGCCAGTTTCTTCGCCGCCTCGGGATCCACCCAGGCAGACTCATACGGGATGTTGGTGTAATTGACGGCCGCGATATGCCCCCCCCGCAGTGCGCGGATGTCCTCTCCGTCCGCCTCCTTCACAGTGCGCACATCGAGGAACTGAACCTCCTTGTTTTTCAGGTTCTTCTTGACGAACTCCGTCGTTGCCAGAAGCTCCGGATGCAGCTTGGCGGTGAACTGCGCCGGCGGAAGCTTGCGCACCTCGTTGGTGAGTGGCTGTTTGGCCTTGGTCCAATCATCCATCCCGCCCATGTAGACCTTGGCCTTCTCCACCCCCAGGTACTCGAGGATCCAGAAAACCACCATCGCGCCGTCATCCCCCTTGGGCCCATAGACGATGACCTCATTGCCGCGCGTGATGCCCGCATCCCCCAGGGTCTTCTCCATTTTCTTCACCGGCAGGATGCGCGCGTCCACGTCACGCAATTCCTTCGCTCCGCCATGTTCACCAAGTACGACCGCCCCGGGGATGAGCCCTTTCTTATAATCGCGCGCGTCACGTGCGTCCACGACCACCACACCGGGCTTGTCCTTGTTCTTGACGACATAATCCGTGTCCACGATCACGTGCTGCGCGTATGCCGTCCCGAGCCCGGCAAAAAAAACAACTCCCGCCAGAAAACCTGACCTGCAAATCCCCCATTTTTCGTATCGCTTTTCCATCACCCACCTCCTTGTTGATGTTTGATGTATTTGCCACGCGCACCAAAAACCCAGATCGCTTTTCCGGAACTTGCGTGCCCGGTCAGAAATAACGATGTACCTTGTGTGATTAAAGCCAACGTCTCCATGTCGGCCGACATCCGCCAGATGGGCGTGCAGAGCGATATGAGCAGAATCTGGCCGGTTTTCCTGACATCCATGACTTGCTTCGTTTCTCAGGTAAACAGCAAACTGCTCAGGCACAATAACCATGTCCGCATTATGGGTTTTAGTCAACTACTATTAAACATATGAGCGAATTTGAGTTTCTTATCCGCGCAATTGCTACCGATACGACCCGATGCCCCACCGCGCGTATAGCCAGGCGTGGCACCGGACATGCCGATCTACTGGCGCACCGAATAGCGGCTAACATGTGCGAATGAAAGACCTGGTCTCGGTCATCATCCCCAACCGCAACAGCGCTGCCACCATCGGGAAATGCTTGGCGGCTGCCCAGGCGTCGCATCACGGGAATTTTGAAATCATAGTCGTCGACGACGCTTCCGAAGACAATTCGATCGAGATAATCGAGCGCTATCCCTGCAAGCTGGTGCGGCTTGAGCAGCATGGGGGCGCGGCCCAGGCAAGAAACGCGGGCGCAAGCCACGGCCGGGGGCGGATTCTGTTTTTCACAGACGCCGACTGCCTGTTGCAGCGCAATACCCTGGCATTGGTTGCCGGAGCCCTGGCGCTAGCGGGTCCGGATGCGCTCGTGGGTGGCACCTATACGCTCCTGCCCTACGACCGGAGCTTCTTCAGCCGCTTTCAGTCGATTTTCATAAATTACTTCGAAACCAGGCGCGCGCCGGCGGCCGATTACCTGACCACGCACGCACTCGCGGTGGACGCGGCTGTGTTCCGCAGCAACGGCGGATTTGCCGAACACGTCCGGCCGATCCTTGAGGATGTGGAGTTCAGCCACCGTTTGCGCCGCGCCGGTTACCGGCTGGTGATGAACCCTGCCATCCAGGTGCAGCATATTTTCAACTATTCCCTGCTCCGCTCCCTGCGCAACGCATTTACCAAATCCCTGTACTGGACCGACTACGCCATCGGGAACCGGGATCTGCTGGCGGATTCCGGTACGGCCTCGGTGGGACTCAAGTTCAACGTGCTCGTTTTCGCCGGCAACGCCGGCCTGCTGTCCGGTTTCGTCCTGACGGGGAAGATGATATTGCTCGCGTTCATGGCTGTGGCGCTCGCCGTCAATCTGTCCGTGAACCGGGGACTGCTCCTGGCTTGTCGCCGCGCCGAAGGCTTGGGCTTCGCGCTCATCGCTACACTGTATTACCTGTTGCTCTACCCCTTGGCCGTAGGCGCCGGCGCTGCTGCCGGGATGCTGCGACATTTATTTTCGAGTCCCGCCCGTCCACGGGAGGATCGTTGATGGTTTCGTGGCTGCGCCATGTCGATGCGATTGCGTGGAAGCGCCGGGCGATCCAGCTCACTTTCTTCGTCACACGCAAGTGCAATGCCCGCTGCCCTTTCTGCTTTTATCTGCAAAGCACCGAGATGGCGGAACCCGACTCTGCCGAACTGTCGCTGGAGGAGATCGGAAAGGTCTCCCGCTCACTCGGGAGCCTGCTCTGGCTCGCCTTTTCCGGCGGGGAAATCTTTTTGAGAAAGGATTTGGTCGAAATCAGCCGCCTGTTCCACCGGCAAAACCGCCCGGCGATCATGCTTTATCCGACCAACGCGCTGCTGCCCCAACTGATTCATGACTCGATGGCGCAGATTTTGCGGCAATGCGGCGACAGCATCGTCGTGGTCAAGCTCTCGCTCGACGGAGTCGGTGCGGCCCACGATGCCCTGCGCTTCACCGCGGGCGGCTTCGACAAGCTGATGCAAACCTACCGCCTGCTCGCAGGACTGCTGGGCGAGCATCCCAATTTCGAACTCGGCATCAATACCGTTTTCTGCTCCGGGAACCAAGATGGCATGGATGAAATCATCGAATTTGTACAGGGCATGGAGCATATCCGGACGCATACCATCTCGCTCGTGCGCGGCCAGTTGGCGGACGAAAGCTACAAGGCGGTGGATCACGCGAAATACGAGCGCGCCACCGCGCGGCTTGCTGCGAATCTGCGCAACCGCAAGGCGCCGACCTACGCTTTTCGCGGCGCGCGCCTGAAGGCGGCCCAGGACATCCTCCAGCGCCGCCTGATCCAGCGCACCCTGATGGAGCAAAGAAGGCTCATTCCCTGCTATGCCGGCCGGCTCAACCTCGTGTTGAGCGAAACGGGCGAGGTGACTCCCTGCGAGACCCGCTCGGAGAGCTTCGGCAACGTGCGTGCGCACGGCTACGACCTTGGCTCGGTCCTGCGCACGACCGCGGCACGCGCAACCTTGGGTTCCATCGGCCGCGACGAGTGCCACTGCACGCACGAGTGCTACTTTATCACCAACATCCTGTTCAACCCGCGCTGCTACCCGGCGCTCGCGCAGGAGTGGCTGCGGCTTCGGCCGGCACGGGCGCGTCCGGATGAGGGCGCCGGCGAAACAGCCCCCGCCGCACCCACAGCCAGAACAAGCTCCTCGCGCCCGCCAGCGCAGCGCGCAGGTCGTTGATATTGCGCATCCGCAAGAGCTGGCGCAACAGGAACGCGGGCCGCGAGTAGAAGCGCCGCAACGCGAGCTGGCGCAGCGCGTGGATCTCGTCTCGCGTCATCGTGTAGGGCACGAACGCTGCGCCCTGATAGGTGTAGTCCCTGAGGTCGCCGGAGATCGTGCCGTACTTCGCGTGATTCTCGTACAGATCGGTCCCGGGGAACGGAGTTACAGCATGGAAATTGGCGAGATCCGGATCGAGCTCGATCGCGAACTCGATGGTCTTCAAGCCGTCCGCGTAGGTCTCGCCCGGGATCCCGAACATGAATGGCATGCTGACCCGCAGCCCCACCGCCTGGGCCGCGCGCACCGCCGCGCGGGTGTGAGCTAGGGTCGAGCCTTTGCGCAGGGCGTTGAGGTTCTCCTGCGCGCCGCTTTCACCGCCGAACAGAATGGCCCAGCACCCGGCCTCCTTGAACGCGCGCAGCAACGGCTCGTCCACCTGGTTCACGCAGGCTGAGGCGAACCAGCTGAAGTCGAGCCCGCGCGCCTTGATCTCCCGCGCAAGCCGCAGCGCACGGTTGTAATCGGCCGCGAGCGTGTCGTCCAGAAACTTGATCTCGCGATAACCCATGGCAATACAGTGCTCGATTTCGGCGAGCACGTTCTCGATCGAACGGAAACGCACGCCGCGCACGCCTGCGCGGCGGTGCCTGTCGATCTGGAAGCAGAACAGGCATTTGCGGTCGCAGCCGCGCGCGGTCAGCAGCACCGTAACAGGCTTGCGCCGGTAGGTGCCGGGCGGCGGCAGGTAGCGATCGGCCTCGCCCAGCAACTCGCGCGCGGGGAAAGGCAGCGCGTCCAGATTCTCGATCAGCGGGCGCGGCGGATTCTTGACGATCTCGGCACCCCGCCGGAACGCCACGCCGAGCACGCCGTCCAGGCCCTGCCCGGCCTCCAGCCGCCCGACCATCTCGGGAACGGTGCGTTCCCCTTCGCCGGTGCCCACCGCATCGAAGTGGGCGCACTCGCGCAGGCAATGCTCCTGCATCGCGATCGGATACGGGCCGCCGGCGCAGGTGAAAATTTCCGGGTTCAGCCGCTTCAGCGCCTCGGCGGTCTCGATCGCCTTGTTCCAGCCGAAGGTCGTCGCGTAGATGCCGGCGAAACGCGGATCGAATTCGCCCACGCGCCGCAGGATTTCCTCCTGCGTGAGGAACGCGCCGTTGAAAAAGCGCACTTCGTGCCCGGCCTTGCGCAATACCGCCGCGATATAGAGCATGCCCAGGGGCTGCCAGTAATTGATCTGCGAGCCGGCCGTCTCGCGCGGAAACAACTCCTGCGGCGCCCAGGCGGGGATGATCAGCGCGCATTTCACGGCACGCCCCCGACTGCGACGGCTGCAGGCACGCGCGCGTCGCGCGCAAGCAGCGCGTCTGCCGCCGCGAGTCCCGACGAGATCGTCTGATCCATGTTGTAGTAGCGGAACCGCCCGCCGCGGCCGGCGAGTTGCAGGTTGTCGAACCGCTCCAGATAATCGCAGAGGATCTGGCTGCGTTCCTGGTAACCCACCTCGAACAACGGGTAGGCCGCGGGAATTCTCACCACCATGCCGTCACGCGCCTCGTGGCGGCGGATGAACCCGAGTTTTTCGAGGTGGTGCACGGTGGTTTCAATCAACTCGGCATCGGTTGCGTTCCAGGCGATGTCGCCGCGAAAACAAAAACGTTCGGTCACGAGGAGCGTGCGCCCCGGCGGCGCCATCGCGGCGCTCCAGTTGGTCGGCTCATGCAGCCGGCCGAAGGGAATGTCCTTGCCGGGAAAGTAGATCCAAGTCTGGTCGGTCGCGCGCTCGCGCTCGAGCATCACCGCCACGATGACCAGATCCCGGTAGCGCAGCCGCGCCGCAGCCGCGCGTACCTCGACCGGTGCGTGCGGAGTCAGCGCCTGGATGAGCTGGGTAAGCGGGATGGTGGACAGAAACGCGTCGCCCCGAAGCTCGTGCACCTGGTCTCCACGGCGCACGCTAACGCCCTCGATGCGCCGGCCATCATGGCGCACGCGCACCACCCGGCTGCCGGTCGCAATCGGGCTCCATCGCTCGATCGCCGCGCGCAGGCGCTCTGCAATGCTGCCGATCCCCAGACGCGGGTACAAGAACCGGTCCACGAGCGTCGGCAGCGCGGCGCCGCGCTTCAGAAACGCGTGGCGGATGGCGGCGCCCAAAGACAGGCCCTGGACGCGTCGCGCCATCCATTCGGCGCTGATGTCGCGGCAGCCGATGCCCCATACCTTTTCGCTGTAGTCCCGGAAATACAACTCGAACAGCGGCCGCCCGAAATGGGCCACGACCCAGTCTTCCAGCGACACCAGCGGCGCGGGCCGCATCCGCCGCGCAACGCTCGCCGAGGCATAGCCCAGCAGAATCTGCGCGCTCGCGCGCGGGCCGAGCCCGAACAGCGCGCCCAGGGGCCGCAGCGGATACTCGATCCATTTGCCGCGCAGATAAATGCGGCTCGCGCGCGGCACGGTGACGAGCTCGTCGCCGAGCAGATCGCGCACAAATTCCTCGACGCGGGCGTCGTGGGTGAAAAAGCGATGCCCGCCGAGATCGAAGCGAAATCCGTCGCGCTCCACGGTGCGCGCAAGCCCGCCAACGGCATCCGCGCCTTCGAGCACTTGCACGCGGCGGCCGGCTTGCGTGAGCGCCCAGCCTGCCGCCAGACCGGCGAGCCCGCCGCCGAGAATAAGGGTTTCCCGATCCATGGCCCGCCGCGGGCCGCGCTAGCGCGCGAGCAGTACCGGAACGGCGGCCCGGTTCGCAACCTGCTGCGCCACATCGCCGAGCATGAGCTTATCGATCAGGCGGCGCGTATTGCCGATGACGATCAGTTCCGCACCGTATTCCACCGCCCCATTGAGAATCTCCTCGGCGGGGTGCCCGCTCTTGATCACCGTGCGCAAGTCGCCGAAGCCGTACTCCTGCAACAATGCACGCGGGGTGGCGAGCATCGCCTCGGCCTTGAGCGCCTCCAGCTGCGGCGTTCCCTCGAGCGCCTCGCGTAGCTCGGCAAGCTCCGCATCACTACTGAGATCATCCACCGCAGTCGGCCCGCCGTACTGCAGCACGTGCAGCAGGATCACGGTCGGCGGCGGCCGGCCCGCGAACAGGCGCACGCAAGCTTCGACGCAGGCCCGGCTGCCTTTGGCGCCATCCACGGCAACAAGCAAGCGGTTCATAGTTCCTCCTCCCTGCTTCACTCAGAACCCGTCGCTAAAATGAATTTCGCAACGGGCCAATCTAGGGGGAGCATTAGGGGAAGTGTCCCCTCATTTTGAAACTCCTCAACGTCCGTAGCCGCCCGCGTCGGCCCCTGCGCTTTCCGCCACAGGCGCGCCCCCGGCCTCGATCTTGGCGCCGCCGGTATGTGCCGACACGGCGTACCCCATCAGAAACCCGATCCAGGTCGCTGCGACGACGACCACGATCCAAAGGCTGGTCTTGTTCATGGGATTTTTTCCTCAGGCTGCCTTTTTCCGGATCTTCCAGGAGTACTTTCCGCCGTCGGTATTTTTCTCGACGACCTCGTTCCCTATGGAATCGCACATGGCAGCGATGGATTCCCCCGAAGAAGCGTTGTCGAACACCAGTTCCAGCAGTTCTCCCGCCTTCATTTTCTCCAGCGCTTTCTTGGTATAGAGCTGCGGATGCGGGCAAACATATCCGCACACATCCAGCGCATACAAGCCTTCGTTTTTCTTTTCGAATTTCATCGCTCACCTCCGTCCCGTTATGCCGGCACTATAGCTCGAAAGCGGCCATCTCCCTCGCCATTTTCCTCTCGGTCCACCAGTTGAAAAATTTAACGCCTACGTAGGCGCCGACGAACATGCCGCCGCCGAACATCCATCCCGACACATCCCCCTGGGAAACGCGGACGAAGAACGCGCCGATATTACATCCCAGTCCGAGGCGCGCGCCGATGCCCATCAGCGTGCCGCCGATGATGGCCCACGTGGCGAGCTCCGGGGTGGTGTTCTTCCACTTGAATTCATTGCTCAGCAACGCCATCACCGCCGCGCCGCCGATCAGGGCGATCGACATCCAGCCCGCCGGGTTGATGAGCGGATTGGGAAGGCCGTTCTCGTAGCCGAAAAAAATGTTGTGCATATTGTCCGCCCCGAGCTTGTGGAAAACCCATCCGGCCCACTGGGCTTCCTGCGTCGTGACATACCAGTAGCCCGGGTCGAATACCGTGCCCTTGGCGGAGAGGCCGGAGGTGATGCCCATTTTCGACATCAACTGGCCGAAATTGGTCACACCGAACTTGAGCTGCAGACTCTTCATCACATACATTTGGAGCCCGGCGGCGATGCCCAGAACCAGGCCCGCGATCGCCGTGCGCTTCGATGCCACGATCATGCTCCAGTAGCCGGAGAGATTCACCCCCAACCCAGCAACGGGCAGACGCGCCTCCGCGCGCCGGCGCAGATACCCTTTGCGGTACCAGATCAGGTAGATCGCAATCAGTAGCACCGCCGCCGGCAGCACGATGCCGACCAAGACGTTGCCGACATAGGCGGAGACCCACGGGCCCTTCAAGCCGAGCCATTGGCTGTAAGTCAGGATCGGCTGGTTCCAGACGTAGCCGGCGTAATACTGGTCCAGCCAGCCGTCCCCAGCGTTGATCGATGCGGGCAGTCCTTTCGCCACCGCGGACTGATACCAGGCGTAGGGCACCAGCTTGTTGGTCCATCCGCCGATGTCCGCGAAAATCGCCAGCGTAGTGCTGATCGTGACCATCACCAGCATTGCGGTCACGTTACCCTCGCCCGACTTATACAGCGAACCGGAGGCGCAACCGCCCGTGAGCACCATGCCCACCCCGAAGACGACACCAGCGATCACCGCGTGCCAGCCGTAGGGCGCGGCATGGTAAGTGCTGTTTCCAGTGGCGGTGTCAAAGGCCGAGACGGAGCCAAATAGCACCATGGCGATCATGATGCCCACCGCCATACGCGGCACGCCCACCGCGAACAAATCGCGGAAGGCCGAGGAGAAGCAGAACCGGCCGTACTGCAGACACATGCCGTAGATGAAGCCAAACCACAGATAGGCCCCGAGATAGATGTAATATTCGTTCATGGAGTAGCTCACTACGGTCAGCAACGTAAAAAAACCGATGATGACGTAGGCCCAGATTTGATTTCTTTTTTCGACGCCGTCCATCGCCCCTCCAATAACCCTATTTCTGTTGTGGATAATGCCCTGCCAGGTACACTCTAACAATGGTTTTGTACCCAAAAATATTTTCTGAGGCGATAAACTGGCGTGACAGCCGGTAACCGATGAGCCGTTGTGCGATGCGATCCGGCAAAGACTGGGCGTCATCGTCGGCAATGACCACCACGGCCCCCGCCCTCGGCTCCCCGGCGCCGGCGTTGTAGTATTTCGGGTTCCTGTATTCCCAGGTGAAACGCAGGGACGACTCGTCAGCGCCTCGCCCGGCGGGGGCAAGCCCATTCGGTCGAAAGATCAGGCGCTTCGACGTATAAAGATCCAGCAGGGGCACCGAGACGGCAGGATTGACCGCCGCGTACCGCTGCTGCAGTGCAATGACTTCCACATGGGAGGCATCCAGGGAGTCGAGGTATTTCCCTGCCTGCTTGAGATTAACGGCGCTCGTTTGTTGCAGGAACGGTCGGAAGCCAAGGACTGAGAGCGCCACCGACGACACGACAACGCACAGAACAATATATTTCCGTATTTCCGCGCACCGGATCTGCCTCAAGCCATAGGCGGCCATCAGCGCCAGCATCGGAAACACCGGCAGGATGTAGCGGATCCGGTTGATTCCCAGCACCAGCATCAGCGCGGGCAGCCACAGCACGATTGCGTAGCGCGTATCCTTGTTCTTGAATGCTGCATATACGGAAACCAAGGCGAAAGCCGCAATGAAAGGATGCATCTGAAACAGGAAGGTCGAGACCGGACTCTCTTCCCAGCGCGCGAGCCCGGGCAGTTGGTAACTATGCAGCAGCCTGAGTTGTGCGCCCACAACCTCCAGCATGGGCGGCAGCGTAGCGCCGATCAGAACCATCGAAAGCACGATCAGCATGAGCGCGCGACGGACTACCGGCCGCGGCCCCTGTTTGAGCCGGACAACGAGAACCACCACGAGCACGCTTAGAAACAGCCAGGCGGAATACTTGGTCCAGAACGAGAGCGCCACCGCCACCGACGCCAGCGCCAGACGGCCGCCCCCACCATACTCAAGCGCTTTGAGCGTGGTAAAGACCGCGAGGAGAAGGAAAAACATCGTCGGCACATCGACGAGCATGAGCGGCACCTGGGTGGGCAGGTACGGCATCCCGAGCAGCAGCGCTCCGGCATAGAAACCGACGACCTCGTCCCACAGGGTCCCGCCGATCAGGTAGGTTAGCACCACGCTTGCCGAGAACAACAGCGTGGTAAAAACCTGGATGTAAACCCTGTTCTCGCCCGCAAAGCGGAAAATCAGGCCGTAGAACAAGGGGATCAGCGGCAGATCGGTCCATGCCACTATCTGTCCGCCCCACTCGCGCAAGAAATACACCAGACCATAAAGCTCGAGATGCTTGGCCTGGGTGAAATACCTGGAGGCGTCGACGATAACCTCGGGCTCTCCCCAGCAGACCGCGGCCACGGCAAAGGAACAGAGAAACAGCACGGTCGCAGGCCTGCGCCCGGGAAAGCGCGAGCGGGCCAGCACAGCGGCCAGAAAAAGACCGGCTGCCAGGACAGGCGTGATCCAGAATACATCGGCGTTGGCGAATACCCAACGCCAGCTGGTCAGCCGGTTATCATCCTGCGCGCGAAATAAGAAAAGCGTGAGAAAAGCGGCAAAGGACAGGAGCGCAACCGCAGCGTACGCGAGCAATAAGCACTGCCGGTCCGCTGTTACATGGGCCGCCGAAAACGCGGGCCGCGAAGAAACATGCGCGCCACTTCGTTCGCACTCCGTCGGCCCCGGCACGGTGAAGTAATGCGCCGGCCTATGCCAACGCGCTCACCAGGAGATCAGCTTGTCGCACGCGAAGATTTTCTCCACGAGCGTGTCGTAAGGCACTCCCTTGCGCGCGAGGTCGATCACCTCGACTTCGCTATTCCGCGACAAAGCCTCGATCCACGCGCCGGACGACGCATCCGATCCGTCGTTCAACAGGAACAGCATCTTAACCATCCCCTCCCTCCCCAGTGTGCGCGATTTGCGCAGACCACCTAGAGCACGATAACCCGGTCGGCGTTGTGATTCATCATGGCGTTGTTCAGCTGGCTTGCGCAGACGATCTTCGGCGGCAGGCCCTCGGTCTTCACGCCGAACATCTTGGCGCTGTGATCGCACAGGCTCAAGGACACACCATCGAGCGCGGCGAGCGACACGAAAGCATCGTTCTCCAGCAGCCGGGTGCCCTCGTCCATCGCAAAAATGATTACCTGATGGCCTCTCGCCAGGGCGGCGCGACAAATCCCGACGGCATCGTCGACGTGCTTCGCCGTGTTGATCAGCATCCCGAGCTTCACTGCCATCTCCTTCCGAGTCGGCCTCGCTAATACGCGAGAATATGGTCGTACTGACCCAAGCTCAGCGCAATCTCTTGCGTGCTCAGGTATTCCATGCCTTCGTTTTCGCGGCAGTTCGTACGGATCTGCATGTCCATTTCTTTCGTCGTCTCTAAGTGCAAGGCCGTTTCCTCGGTCGCCTGCAGCTTTCTATCGAGTACGTACACGTCCACCAGGTCATCCACGAGGATCAGGCCCAACGACATCCTGAGCGCCTCGCTCTGCCTCTCGCGCACCAGCACCGCTATTTTCTTTTGCACCTCGCCTCCTGCGAATCGACCAGGGAAACTCTGACTCAGGGAACTTAAAAAAGGGGCATCGCCCCTTTTTTCAGGCCATCTCCAGATCGTAAAGCTTACCTATCGTCTGCGTTTGCATGACTTACGCGTCGCCGAGCATCTGTTCCTCCGGCGATATTCGAATTCAGTACGGTCAAGCATACCCGGTTAGATAACTGGCAGCAATGCTTGCTGCATCGACAGAGCAGCAGCGTGACAACACCTTAACGCGGAGCCCACGTCGCGCGGGCAAGACAGGAAGCTTGGGTATGTTGATCCGCATCAAATTGGGTTTTTGGCCGGATGTTATTTCGCAGCAAGCGCCTTAAGTATCCCGACGATGGCGGGGTCGTCGAATATTCTTCGGCCCACCGCTCGGTATACGACTTGACCTTTCCGGTCGATGACGTACGTGCTGGGAAGTCCGGCGACTGCAAACGCCTTCATCGCCTCGGCGCTCGGGTCGAGGGCAATCCTGAACGTCAGCGCTGGCTTGATGGCTTGCCTGAATCCGGATATTTCGTCTTCGTCCTCGCCTGCGTTTATTGCGACGATTTCCAGCGGCTCTCCCTTCATCAATCCTTTGAGACGTTCGAGCGAGGGCATTTCCTGTCTGCACGGCGGGCACCAGGTGGCCCAGAAGTTCACCACCACGACCTTGCCGCGCAAATCGGATAATTTGAGCGAGCCGCCGTCCAGGATCTTGAGCGCCATATCAGGGGTGGCTTTGCTATCGACAACGGGTGTCAGCGTTTGCGGCGGCTCCGCTGCGGCACCCAGGGCAGCGAGTCCGAGGACCATTGCCGCAACAGCCGCCGGCATGCGGTTAATTAGGTGGCGCACAGTCGATTCCTTCCATGTTAGCGTGATAAAGCTTGCCATCACTGATCCATTCGAGCAGTAAATCAAAATGCTCACCGGCCGGCAGTCCCGTACTCACCATTCCCTGTGTCGAGTCACCGCGGTGCAGTTCCAGCGTCGTCGGCAATTGCGACCATTCGAATTCCATTCGCGCCATATCCGAAAGCGCAGTGGTCTGCCACTGCCTCATCCAGTCCTCTCGGGTGAGCGGGGCGCTCGTTGCGCCATCCGGGCGCCGCGTGCGCCACGAGCGCAGGTCGTATGAAACTGGAGCAGGTGCCGACTCATTGAGCATTACCACACGGATGACGCAACGTGCGGCATAGCGTCCCGCCAGCGGCGCCGGGAAGCCGCGGCCGATGAGAAATCCAGCTACCGGCTCAGCCAGCAAGGCGGTGACCGTGACGACGATGCCATCCTGTTTGAGTTCGCGCGGCAACGGCCGGTCCGGCAGCCGCCATGCCGGCTTGTCCTGCGCTGCGGCATCGCTTACAGCCGGCGCTGTCGCAAATGTCAAAGCCAGTGCGGTCGCGGCGGCCCGCAATAAGCCGGGCGCCCGACCGTTTTTGCACAGCCTGCTATGGCGCGATATAACCGTAGCCCTTCGCCTGATAGGCCATGAGTGAGATAAAGCCGTTGCCGACAACATGCACCTGCGGGAGCACCTTTTCGACCTTGGTGCCTTGTTCGCGCACCGCCACCGCGCATTGCTCGAAACCGTCTACGCCGGCGGCGGAACTCATCTGCTCTATCTTAGCCGCAATTTTTCCCGCCAGTTCGCGATCTTCCGCCTTGATCATCGCGGGATCGGTCTGCACCAGCCTGGTTGCGGGGCCGCGAAAGGCAAGTATGAAATGCGGCGTCACGCCCTGGTTAATCAGGGACTGCCGCGTTTCGTCGATGACGTTGAGGCGGCCGAGCAAGGCTTTAGGGTCGCCCGCCGTGATGTCAAAGGCGACCTTTACCTCCTTCAGGCCCGCCAACGCGGCCTTATCGTCCGCAGCGTTTGCGCCGCCATGCAACAAAGAAAACATCAGTGCCGCAAGCCATATTTGGTAGTGCCAGAATTTACGCATACGTCCTCCCAAAATTGGTTTTTCTTTCCAAGGTTGAAACACCGGTTACAAGCGTCGATTGGCGGATAAAGCCAATTGACGGCGGAATCTTACCACTCCAGTGTGGCCGCTGTTTCTTAGCGGGGAATCGGATCCAGTCTGGGCAGTCCGTCTTCTGCCACACTGGCCCACCTGAAGGTATCAGAGGCACCTATTGCCAATACAACGACGCCCCAACGGCAATATAGGTGTAATGGGTGTCCGCTGACAGTGTGCGCCGTGCGAAGGCGGCGCTTATCGGGTGGGCGAAGGGTCCACACGGCGAGATGCTCCGAGTGGATTCCCCAATTGTGTTTTTTTAATCCCGCTCGCGGAGAAACTGTATTCGCCGTTGCGATTCCGATACGAACTCCTCCAAATCAGGATCCAGTGCATTCCGGGCGGATACAATACCAATAAGCTTGCCTTCCTTGACCACGGGCAGGTGGCGAAAGCCGTTCTCGTGCATCACAAGAAGTGCGTACCCAAATGACTTTTCGGGGTCGATAGTCTGGGGTGAAGTCGTCATCACATCGGCCAGCCGGGTGGCTTCTGGATCGAGGCCTCGCGCGATGACATCAACCAGGGCATCGCGCTCCGTAAAAATTCCAACTAGGCTCTTGCGTTCGACGACCATGATCGCGCCGACGTTCTTGCGCGCCATCAGCTCCGCGGCTTTCCTGACGGTGGTCTCCGGCGAAGCGGTGACAAGCGCTTTTCGCGCCATGACGGTTCTGACAGGCTGACTGAACATGTCACTCCCCCTATGCATTGAAATGTGTGCACAACTGGGCCTGCACGTAGCATAGCTCGTCTCTCGGGCGCCTCAAAATTGCTCGGCACCCGCTTATCTGTCCGCTCGGGTCAAGAGCGGACGCGGGTCAATCTCCAATTAGACGACAAATTTGGCATTGCCAACCGATGGAGGCGCACGATCTGCCATCCGCCGCCGGATTTGTCTTACCGGGGCCGATTTTTAAGTGACATTCGCCATGCCCTCGCAAACCGCTAAATCTCACGCACGCATTATGGAGTTATGGCGAGATAGCCGGATCTTTCAAAGTCGACCATTGCGCCGATGCCAGATACAACGACTCGGCTGTTCGGAAGAATATCTTGACGCGAGTAAGTATCTCGTTTTTTCACAATGGCGCCGCCCTCGCTTTTATGCATGATGCTGCTGTCAAGGATTGCCTATGCATCGACCATAGCATCGACTGCCAGACGGAGGGGCTATTTCTCGCGTGTCTTGCGTGGCAAGCGACCACTAACATCTTGTGCCTATTATATATTGCTGGAAATCTTGGAAATCAATAGGCCGTTCGGTCTGGGTCTAAACTGCGCCGGTGCAGTCTAGATCGGTATTGGATCTTGTGGCGCCCGTCAAGCGCTGCCATTGAATGACTGCATAATCTAATAGCGGTCGATCAGGTGGTGGGTTTCGCTGCCCTGTGTGCGACCGCAGTTGGCGACTGTCAAGTACGCCCACCGGAGCAAACGTTCAAGCGTAGAATTACTCGCAAGCTCGCTCACCCAGAGGCGACGACATGATCCAGGTTCCACGTAGACAGTTCCTGATCGGGTCAACTGCGGTTGCAAGCGAGGCTGATCATCGCAACCGGCCTACGAAGCGCGATCCGGCAGCGGCCAGAACTGAAAAGGACGCGTAATCATGTGGACGTATGGACCGTGGAATGGATTCTCGTGGATGTGGATATTTCCGCTGATATTTTTGGCCGTAATGTTGCTGTTCCTTTTCCGGGGAAGCGGCTGGCCCATGTGCGGTGGCCATGGAACGCACAAGCGAGACGAAAGCGCGCGTGAAGTTCTTGACCGGCGTTACGCCCGTGGCGAGATCAGCCGCGAGGAATATCAGCAGATGAGAAAAGACCTCGAATGACGACCGACGGAATTTGCGTATGACCCTTCAGGACCAAATGTTTCCCGCAACGGCGATGCCGGATCAGGACTGGTGGCATGCCTTGTGGCCCGACCCCGATGGCGTCGTCAGCGCCTTACGCATCGAGCCCGCAATGACGGTTGTCGATCTGGGCTGCGGAGACGGCTATTTCACTGCTGCCATCGCCCGACAGGTTCACTGGGGTCGAACAATCGGTTTCGACCTAGATCCCGCCATGCTGGAGCAGGCCAGAGCAACCTGCAAAGGGATGAGCAATTGTACTTGGCAACTTGGTGATGCCATGGAGTTGAGCCGCTTGATCGCCGCTACAGTCGAGTATGTCCTGATTGCAAACACCTTTCACGGTGTGCCGGACAAAGCCGCATTGGCTCGTGAGGTCGTCGCCATCCTTAAGCCGGCCGGCCGTTTCGCCATCGTCAATTGGTATCCCATCCCGCGTGAAGAGACACCTGTTCTGGGCCAGCCCAGGGGTCCGCGCACTGAGCTTCGCATGTCCCCGGAGCAGGTTCGTGCGGAGGTTGAACCGGCTGGCTTCCGGCTGGAGACGGTCGTGGAGCTTCCGCCGTTTCACTACGGAGTGATTTTCTGCAAGCTGCAGGCAGCCGTAGAGAGCGCGGAGATTAAGCGTGGCTGAATCGAATAAATGGGCGCCATCAATGCACTGCAAGATCAGACACTTCGGGTACATGAAGATTCAATTCTCAGCGGAGTTTTTTAACAGAATTACTCGGCTAGCCGCCCTTCATCACGCCCAACCGTACGGGAGCTGACGCCGCTGGCGCGGCCACGGAGTTTCCGGACGGTGGACCTATGCCCACAAGCGGAAATCTGGCAGGGGCTGACCGACAGGCCGCGGACGGCCCCGAAAATCATGGCAGCACGAGCGTCATACCGGGGGAGGTTCAAGCGCGCGCCGGACGATGTTGCCGATTGCTGTAAGTTTCTGACCGATTGGCCGACTAAGAGAAATGATATCCAGGCCGAGCATTTTGATGATGCGATTCCGTGCTGCCGCTGTTGCGTTGGCGCTGATTTCTGCCAGTCCGCTGGCGCTGGCAGGCGCGGCCGATGTGATCGCCGCGACCGCCCGACAGGCCGCCGACGGCGGCTGGAGCTTCGAGGTCACGATGCGTTGCGACGATAGGGGCCCGGACTATTTCTGCGACAGTTTCGAGGTTGTGAGCCCAGACGGGCGCGTGCTCGGCGTGCGCAGGCTGCTGCATGACCATACCAACGAGCAGCCTTTTGCCCGCGACTTGCAGGGCGTCAAGGTGCCTGCCGGTTTCCCACACGGCGTTTTGATACGCGGGCACCATAATGTCCGCGGCTACGACGGCGCCGCATTCAAGCTCGAGCTGCCGGCCCGCGGGGGGAGGTGACCGGTGCGGCACCTGTCGCCGGGCGAATTCGCGGCGTTCGCGCCGGATCCGCCCGCCTGATAAGTCGACCACACTCGATCGGGCGCGCCGCGTCGGGCGTTTAGCGTGACTTCAATCCGAGCTTTTGCGCGGTGTTGGCGCGAGCAGGTCCGGGAGGACGCTAAGCTCGGATATCTCCCCATCCGGCGTCGTCGGAATCCGCTCCGGCGCCTGCCCATATCGGTTGCACCACACCACGCGCATGCCGAATGCCTTGGCCGAGAACGCGTCCCAGGCGTTCGATGACAGGAAACAGATGCGCGCTGGAGCGAGTTTCAGGCGATCGCAGGCAAGCCCATAGACGGATGGATGCGGCTTGTAGACGCCGACTTCTTCAACCGAAAGCACGGCGTCGAACACTTGCTGCAGTCCTGCGCTATTGACGACCGCCTCGAGCATGGCGGGCGTACCGTTGGAGAGAATCGCCAGTTTCCTGCCGGTCGCCTTCAGCCGGTGCAGCGTTTCTGGAACCTCTGGAAAAGTGTCAAGCCTCAGGTAAAGGTCCAACAGCCGCTCGTGCAAGCCCGGACGCTCGAGTTTGAGCGTCGCGAGCGCAAACCCAAGTGCGTCGCCGGTGACCTGCCAGAAGTCTGCATGGTGGCCGGCCAGACCGCGCAGCCAGGTGTACTGAAGCTGCTTTTGCCGCCACAGTTCTGACACGCGCTGCCAGTCCTCGCCCAGTTCGCTGCGGGCGCCGCTTGCGGCGCTGTTGAAGTCGAACAAGGTGCCGTAAGCATCGAATACGCAGGCGTCGACGTCCAGAGGTGGTTTCGTGCTCATCGGCTCAGTCCTCGTCCTTTTCAAATATCTCCGGCATCTTGCCGGACGCGCGCCGCAGGAATTCGATCTGGCGCGAAAAATTGCTGCATCGCTTGCACATCATCAGGTGCAGCTTGAGCCGTATGCGCTCCGCTGGTGTCAGCGGCTGCTCCATCGCCCGCGAGGAAAGCTTGGCGGCGTGCGCGCAGGAGTCGATCAGCATATGGATCATTTCAAAATGAAGGGATAGCGCCCCTCATGCTCCCCAGTTTTTGCCGTTGCAAAATGCATTTTGCATCGGACGTTAGTCCTGCCGCCGCCTCCTTCACCTGCAGTGCAGATACACCTGCGCACTGTCGGCGTCTGGCGGCAATCGTGGCCGGTCGCATCCCCGCATAGCGGGGCCCCTGCTCCCTACTCATGCCGCCGCCCAAACCAGTTCTTGCTCATGCAGGAACGTAAGCTCAGCCTCGCTCTAAACAGTATCACGTGCAGGTTGGTCGTCGAAATCTCGATCTTCTTACAGATTTCTTCCGACGACAGCCCCATTACCTCACGCATCGAGAATATCAGCGCGTCGCGCTTGGACATGCGCTGGCAGCACTGCTGATAGACACGCCAGAATTGGCTCGATTCGAGTGCGGCATCGGGCATCCCCCAATCCGCCGGGGGATCGACCCACCTGCCCTTGGCGTTGAACGCGCCGCCGCCGGATTCGTCGTCCTCGCCCAGCGAAAACGCGTCCGCAGGCAGCCCGCGGCCGCGGCTGCGGGTCAGGTCGATGATCTTGTGCTTGAGGATGCCGGTGAGCCAGGTGCGCAGTTGCGAACGGCCCTGGAAGCGCTCGCTCTGGGCGAGCGCCGCCATGAGCGTGTCCTGCACCGCATCCTCGGCGAGCGAAGGATCGCGCAGATGAAACAGCGCGTAGCGTTGCAGATACTTTCGGTGCGCTTCCAGGGATTGCGCGAGATCGTCTTGTTCGGCCATCGTGCCTGTCCTGCGGATCGTGACCCTTGGCTGTATCAGCATGCGGGTATGCTTCCCTCATGCCCTCCCAGATCGGCACGCTGCAAGATTCATCGTGCGTCGGGTTCCTATTGTAAGGCAGTGCGCGTTGTGGAGCCGACCTGGGGGGCGCATTTAAATCTTGTAAGAAGTTGGCGAATTCATGCGACTACTCCAACAGCAGGGCAGCGCACCGCTCCCAGCTCAGCCACATTTCCGCTTTTTGGCCTTTTAGGAGAATCAAAAATGAACATGCTCAAACAACCCCTCAAACTCGCAATGGCCAGCGCCCTGGCGCTAGGCCTTGGCGGCCCGGCCTTTGCCCAGAACCCGTGCGGGGCGAAGCGAAACCCCTGTGCGCCAAGATCCGCCAATTCGTGCGCGGCCAAGAAGAAGAACCCCTGCGCCGCGAAGAAGGCGAATCCGTGCGCTGCTAAGAAGGCAAACCCGTGCGCGGCGAAAAACCCCGGTGCCGCGAAAAAGATGTAAGGACGAGGTCGAATCCGGATGGCTGACATGATCGGTGCGGGCCTGCTGCAACCGCAATTGCCGGTCCCTGCTTCGCCGGACCTGGGGAACCTGCCGCGCCCGCGCCTGGAAGCGATGCGTGCGGCCGGCGCAGAGGTGTTGGAGTGCCTGCGCGTGCTGGACAGGGCGAACCTCGATCTGGTCAGCGAAGTGCTGCGAGGCCAGGGCACGTTTTACGAACTCGAGCATTACCCTGCAAACGACGTATCCGATCGCGATACGCATGCCCAGTACTACTACCATGCGCATCGCGGTGCAGCCGAACACGGACACTTTCACACCTTTCTGCGCGCACCCGGCATGCCCGAGGGCGCGGCGCCGGTCCGGTACTCGGGAGGGGAAGTCTGGCCGGAGGGCGACGAGGCGATCTCCCACCTGATCGCGATCTCGATGGACGCGTTCGGCCGGCCCATCAGCCTGTTCGCCGTAAACCGCTGGGTGAGCGCCGAAGCCTGGTACCCGGCCGAAGATGTGATCCGCATGCTCGATCGTTTCGCCATCGACCACGCCTTTCCGTCCTGGCCGGTGAATCGCTGGATCGGCGCCATGCTGCAACTGTTCCGCCCGCAGATCGAGGCGCTGGTGCGTCACCGCGACGCCGTAATTGAAGCGTGGCGGCGGGCCGATCCGGACAGCGACGTGTTCGAAGACCGGCGCCTCGATGTCACCGGCGAATTTGCCATCAATATTGATGCGCAAATTGCGGCCGTGGAGTCTGCGCTGCTGCGTCGATAGTCAGTAACTGAACATCCGTCACACGAGGAAAATGCAATGTCAACAGCGGTCCGTTTCTCACTGCTTTCCGTTTTTCTGCTGGCGCTTATCGTCAACAAGGTCAGCGCCCAGCCCGCGGCGCCGCTGCCAGGCACGCACACTGCCGCTTCCTCCTACGGTTTCGACGTCCTGGCCACGCGCCTGGAGAAGGCGATCGAGGCGAACAAGATGGGTCTGGTCGCGCAGGCGAGCGCGAGCCGTGGCGCGGCCGCGCGCGGTGTGAAAATCCCCGGCAACCTAGTGCTGATGGTGTTTCGCAACGATTACGCGGTGAGAATGCTGGCGGCGAGCGTGCCGGCGGGCATCGAAGCGCCGCTGCGTTTGTACGTGACTGAGGGCGCGAACGGCAAGGCGAGCGTGACCTGGCGCGATCCGAGCGCCGTGTTCGCACCTTATGGCAGCGCCGAGCTGAACACAATGGCGCGCGAACTCGACCCGGTGTTCGAAAAGATTGTCCGCGACGCTGCAGGTAGCTGACGCTGGCGCCTCGCACGCAGCAGGTGCAGTGGCTATCTTTGGAAATCCGGAGGATGTTCATTATGTCGCTGATGCCGAACAAGCCCGTATGGGACGAACGTATAATCCCGTAAGAGTTTCGTCATCGTGAGCCGACTCTGGTCCGGTTCCCCACCCAAGCCGACCACTTCCTAAAAACATTCTCCCCAGCAATGACGCCCTGGTTCATATTCCCTTTGGCATTCCTAGTCGGAATCCTGTTCAACCTCAACCCTTCCTGCGGAAGCGGCACGCTATTGTGGACAAGCACGCAAAGAGAGCCGTCGAAGATGGCGATGCTCGTTGCTATTCGCATTGGTGTGATGGCGCTGGTTGGCGCACTGGCGGGCTTCTTCGGAACCGCCTTGCGCATGCCGTGGGGCATTTTGCTGATCCTCGCGGCGATTTATCTGCTGTACACGACCATTCAGCAGGTAGGCTCGCGTGGCGGCGTTTGCGCTTTGCCCGCAAGATCGAGCGCGCTGCCGTGGCTACTCGCCATCGTGCCGCCTCCCAGCGGATACATCGGACTGGCGATCTTCTTCGGCGGATTCAACGCGCCGTCTGTGCCGGTGGGCGCGTTGACGCTCGCTCTGGTCGGGCTGGGCCTCACGCTTCCAGTATCGCTGATGATTTTCAAGCCCGAATGGGGCGCTGCTTGGCAACGTCGTTTCGCAAACAATCCGGGCTTGCGCCGCGCTCAGATCGTGTTTCAGTTTGCCGGCGCCGCCATCCTGACCGCCGTTGGCTTGGCGTTCATCTTTTTGCATGGTTTCCACCGTCCGCTGCTGGAACTCATCCGGTGAAAGCCCGCCTGGGCACCAACCCGGGTGATGTAAATCGGCCAAGATCGGTGCCGCAACCTCCGCTTTGGCCCCGACCCCGCAAGGCTGATGGCATTCGATGTGCAAACTGAGCAAACTCAAGCCGGCCCCGGAAGCTGCCGACCCCGTAAGCAACGGGTCAAAAGCACTAATTCACATTTTCCAAGAACGGCCACCGAACATGGCATAGTTGATCGCGTCATCGGCATTTTTCGACTGACCGCAGTGGTCGTTAAGCCGAACATCACGGAGAGTTGGCGAGAGGCAGCTCTATCACTCATGTAGCTGCCCTTCTACAGGGAAAGCAGTAGATCGACTCCGCCCCCGCGATAGGCGATCACTCCTCTAGCAAACTGCGCAGCATCCACGCCGTCTTCTCATGCACATCAAGGCGCTGAGTAAGAAGATCCATGGTCGGCTGGTCGTTAACGTTGTCTATGACGGGAAAAAGCGACCGAGCGGTACGCGCTGTCGCTTCTTGCGCCTTTACTAGGTGGCGAACCATGTCCATCGCCTTCGGAACCCCTTCTACCTCCTTGATCGAAGCATACTTAACGAATTCCTTGTAGGTCCCTGGAGCAGGAAAGCCCAAGGCGCGAATGCGCTCGGCGATTAGGTCGAGGGCGTTCCACTGCTCCGTGTATTGCGCCATAAACATCAGGTGCAATGTATTGAACATCGGCCCGGTTACGTTCCAGTGAAAGTTGTGGGTCATCAGGTAGAGGGTGTAGCTGTCTGCCAACAACCGCGACAGCCCCTTTGCAATTTTCGACCGATCACCCTCGGATATGCCGATATCGATCTTCGCGATCTTGTCCTGTTTCTTACTTGCCATGTTGATCTCCTAGAGATGAAATGCCTTTGTCAGTGGTGTTCCTTCAGAGCTGGTGCTTTGCAACGAGGGCCGGAAGCCGCGGACACCTGCCGCCGCTTCCGGCCCGACTGGGCGCGCTAATCCTCTGAGATCACGCAAGGTCGAAGCGATCAAGGTTCATCACCTTGCTCCAGGCCGCCACAAAGTCACGCACGAACGCCTTTTGCGAGTCGCTGCACGCATAGACTTCCGCGAAAGCCCGGAGCTGGGAATTCGAACCGAAGACGAGATCAACGACGGTACCCGTCCACTTGAGCTTGCCAGTCGCCCGATCGCTCCCCTCCAACACGCCTTCGGATGTGGCGGACTTCTGCCACTTCGTCTTCATGTCGAGGAGGTTCACGAAGAAGTCATTGGTCAGGGTCTCGGGGCGTTTGGTGAACACGCCGTGTTTGGCCTGGCCGACGTTCGCATTCAGGGCGCGCAAGCCGCCGATCAGCACCGTCATCTCAGGGCCGGTCAGCGTCATCAACTGCGCCTTGTCCACCAACAGCTCGGCCGCCGATCCCTCGAGTCCCTTGCGGACGTAATTGCGGAACCCGTCTGCGATCGGCTCCAGTACGGCGAACGAGTGCACATCGGTCTGCTCCTGCGAGGCATCCATGCGCCCCGGCGCGAAGGGAACCTTCACGTCGTGGCCGGCCTTCTTCGCAGCGGCCTCGACGGCTGCGCAGCCGCCCAGCACGATCAGGTCGGCAAGCGAAACTTTCTTGCCGCCGGACTGGGCACTGTTGAACGAGCCCTGGATACCTTCCAGCGTCTTGAGCACCTTCGCCAGTTGGGCAGGCTGGTTGGCTTCCCAATCTTTCTGCGGTGCCAGGCGTATGCGCGCACCGTTCGCACCGCCGCGCTTGTCGGAGCCGCGGAACGTGGACGCCGATGCCCAGGCGGTGGAAACCAGTTCCGGGACGGACAGGCCCGAGGCCAGTATCTTGCCCTTGAGGGCGGCGATGTCCTGTGCATCGATCAACGCATGGTCGACTGCAGGGATGGGGTCTTGCCAGAGGAGTTCTTCTGCAGGCACTTCCGCACCGAGGTAGCGCGCACGCGGCCCCATGTCGCGGTGCGTGAGCTTGAACCATGCCCGCGCAAACACGTCCGCGAACAGATCCGGTTTCTCGTAGAAACGCCGCGAGATCTTTTCGTAGGCAGGGTCGAATCGCAATGCGAGATCGGTGGTCAACATGGCGGGCGCGTGACGCTTGGCGGGGTCGTGGGCATCGGGGATCGTATCGGCACCCACACCGCCCTTGGGCCGCCACTGGTGCGCACCGGCCGGGCTCTTCGTCAGCTCCCATTCGTAGCCGAACAGGTTCCAGAAGAAGTTGTTGCTCCATTTCGTCGGCGTGGTGGTCCAGGTGACTTCCAGGCCGCTGGAGATCGTGTCACCACCTTTGCCTGTGCCAAAGCTGCTCTTCCAGCCAAGGCCTTGCTCCTCGATGCCGGCAGCTTCCGGCTCAGGACCCACCAGTGCCGCATCGCCGGCGCCGTGGGTTTTGCCGAAGGTGTGACCGCCGGCGATGAGCGCAACCGTTTCTTCGTCGTTCATCGCCATGCGGGCGAAGGTCTCGCGAATGTCTTTGGCAGCGGCAACCGGATCCGGGTTGCCGTTCGGGCCTTCCGGGTTCACGTAGATCAGTCCCATTTGAACCGCGCCAAGAGGATTCTCAAGCTTACGTTCGCCGCTGTGGCGCTTGTCATCCAGCCACTTGCCCTCGGATCCCCAGTAAATGTCTTCTTCCGGTTCCCAGATGTCCTCACGCCCGCCGGCGAAACCGAAGGTCTTGAATCCCATCGACTCCAGCGCGACGTTGCCAGCGAGGATCATCAGGTCGGCCCAGGAGATTTTTCGGCCATACTTCTGCTTGACCGGCCAGATCAAGCGGCGTGCCTTGTCGAGGTTGACGTTGTCGGGCCAGCTGTTCAGGGGCGCAAATCGCTGGCTGCCGGTCCCTGCGCCGCCGCGACCGTCGCTGGTGCGGTACGTGCCGGCGCTATGCCATGCCATGCGAACGAACAAAGGTCCGTAGTGGCCGAAGTCCGCCGGCCACCAGTCCTGTGAGTCGGTCATCAGCGCCAAGAGATCCTTCTTCACGGCATTCAAGTCGAGGCTCTTGAACTCCTCGGCGTAGTTGAACGCCTCGCCCATGGGGTCCGACTTGGAGGAGTGCTGGTGCAGGATGCCCAGCTTCAGTTGATTGGGCCACCAGCTTGCGTTCGATTGGGCTCCAGCGACTGTGCTTGTACGGGCGTCGCCCGAGAATGGGCACTTTGTTTCGTTTGACATTGTTTTCTCCTGTGGTTGTTTGACGTTGACTACTCGGTGCCTCGTGGAGTTGGGGCACCTCCGTGTGTCTTGTCATGACGATGCTGATTCTGAGTTAGCCGCAGGAGATGATCCAATGAATAATATTTCGGCTTATAATCGATAAAATCGATAATTAGCTTTCAACCATAGTTTTTTATAACTCCTTTAGCCATGACCGCGTTGACATCGCTCAAGCAGCTGCAGTATTTGGTTGCCCTTTCCGAGCAGCTAAATTTCACCCGGGCCGCGGAATCTTGCTTCGTCACTCAATCGACGTTGAGCGCAGGCTTGAAGGAGCTGGAGAACGTGCTCGGCGCACAATTGGTGGAGCGGGACAGGCAGACGGTGTTGATGACGCCGACCGGGCTGGAAGTGGTCAAACGGGCGCGGGCGATACTGACGGCGACGCAGGATCTGGTGGAAGTCGCCTCCGGGGCAGGCAAGCCGATGACTGGGTTGCTCCGGCTCGGCGTCATCCCGACCATCGCGCCCTTCCTGCTGCCGCATTCGCTACGGGTGCTTCGGGAGCGCTATCCCGGGCTGCGCCTGGCTCTGCGCGAGGACCTGACTGCCGATTTGCTGTTACGGCTAGGAGACGGCCAGCTCGATTTCGCCCTGATCGCACTGCCCTACGACACGGCGAACCTGCTGGTAGAAGCGCTCTTTGACGACGACTTGTGGATCGTCGGGCGGAAGGGCGATCCGGAACTAAAGGCTAGAAGAGTCGATGTCACGCCGTCGATATCCGACCGCCTATTGCTTCTCGAGGAAGGGCATTGCCTGCGTGATCACGCGCTGTATGCCTGCGGTGCGTCGATGCGCCGGTCATCGGAGGGCGTGGAGGCTACCAGTCTCTTGACCTTGGTGCAGATGGTCGAGTCCGGGCTCGGCATCGGGCTAGTCCCGGAAATGGCGGTGAGAAGTGGATTGACGGGGAGTCCTAACCTGGTTGCGCGACCACTGGCCAAGCCCAGTCCCAAGCGCACGATCGCCCTCGTGGCGCGACGATCCACGTCGCGGCTGGCAGATCTGAAGGCACTGGCAGAAGTGGTTCGGAGGGGTAATGCTTTAGGTGATCGAGTCACAAAGGGCTAGGGCGATCGTGCGGCGCCATCGGTCGCGTCGGTGCTCGTATGACCTCTGTTGCATTGTTCACCCGCGAATCAGCAATGATCCCGGCCTTGACGCCAATCGTATAACCGGTGAGTGGCGTAACCCATTGATCGAGCACAATGAGTTTCTGCCGATGTTAAAGATGGGTTAGCGCGCCTGCGCATGACCCGCATAACCTGATCCAGATAGAATTACTCCCGTAAACGTCAAACTTCTGCTGCCACCCCGGCAGAGCCGGGGGAACTCCCAACCGATTAGAAACCCTGGGTCTCGTCATTGCCGTTACCAAGAATCGCTTCTTCACCTTGCGGCAGACGGCAAAACTGGCGAGCATCGCGGAACGACTGGCGGCGTCGGAGGGGGAGGATGGGACCGCGCTCACCGCAGCCGTGTTCCGCGAGGAGTCCGGCATAGGCCGCAACCTGACTATCGAGGTCCTGGAATATTTCGATCGCACCGGTTTGACCCGCCGCAAGGGGGGGGCAACGTAAGATCCTCAGAAGAAGCAGCGAGCTATTCGGCGAAGTAAGTTCATGATGCCGAAATTCCTCGGCGTCCCGACCGAACTGGTCCAGCCCGGGTTGTAGAGCGCCGCGCCGAGCAGTCCGATGACCGCCGCGTTGACGCCGCGCATCATCGCCCGCGCGGCGGTAAGCTTAGGTCGGCTACTTCCACCACGATCAATTTCGGGGCTATATTCCCATTCACTTTCGTTCCGGTCCCCATCCTCCCGGTCTACGCTTCGCAGTGGCCGTCACCGCGCGACCCGCAGCCGTTACGCTTCCCTCTGCTTCGGGTTTTCCCATTCCGGTACTGGGTCCCGTTCGGCCAATTGGAGTAGAAGCTTACCGCCGACCTCTTCGTCAAAGAGATCATGAATGAATTGATAGGTCCTGTTCACGACGTCAATCATAAGCGCCCTCATCTCCGCATCATCAATGCGCGACAGCTTGCTCCAGGGAATTTCTCCGGAAGGTGTACGGATGACGACATCTGAGTAGTCTCCGCATTGGGAGTCGGGAACCGTCCCGGCGTGCAGGTCTTCCAAAACGGAATTGCGAAAACACCGTAAAACAAGATACTTGGCAAGTCGTTTCTGCAGGCCAGGATCGGTAATAATGGCTTTGACGCCGTCTTCTCTATTCATCATTTTTGCCTACTGGCAGTAATCATGGCGTCGTTGTAGTCTCCGGCTAGGTCAAGAGTTGGCCTCGCCTCACCTCTCTCGGCCCCGGACGAGCGCCATTCCGAGCATCCGGCTTTTCACGATACAGTTTAGCTTAGCCTGTGGACGAGTGTCGCGCTGAATGGAGTGCACCACTCGGATCGAGCCAAGTGGTCGCCGCGATCAAAGATGCTTCTTGTAGTAGGCCCACTGCACCCGTGCCAGGATTGCGAGAACGATGGCAGTGGGCACCCATGTCCATCGCTGATCGATCGACACGGGTGGAAGAAGGCTTGCCGCCGCGCTCGCGACGAGGAGCACGACCTGCAAATACTTGGCACGATGGTAAAGGCTTGCCGATTCACGCCCCCCACTTGCACGGCGGACAGCTCGCTGCGCCAGCCCATCTACCGACGCCACGCAGTAGACCAGCGCAAACATCGGCATGGCCATTGCAAGGGCCGCCAACCGTGCACCGAACAATTGCGTCCCGACCATCGCCACCTGGATTGCCTCGAAGTTGGCGATGTACGTGTTCCGAACGATCGTATCGGGAATGGAGAGCGCCGCGCCTTCTGCAAAGCGCGCGCCCATGTCATGAATTCCCGTCACCTTGAAGAGCATCGCATACAGAAAATTCGCCGTCGCCGCGGCGAAGCGTGGAAACTCGCTGTATGAGTCCCAAAGCCGCGCCGCACGGGCGAGGTCCTCGTCGAGGAGGCTCTGCAACCGTTCGAGTCCATCTGGCCACACCTTGAACACGAAAACCCAATCGATGATCCACGCGGCGAGTATCAGGGCGAGCAATACCAATAGCGCACCGAAGGACCATTTCAGCGGCGCGAACAGCGCCCCCGCAATGCCGCGCTCGTGAAACGACGCATTCCTAGAAGCCAATGCCCTTCCCTTCCTCGGTCATTGCCGCCGGTTTCCGGTGAGTATCGACACCGGTCAAGCTCTTCAGCTCACGGCCAATTGCCGCAATGCTCTCCGGCATCATCGAGTCGTGGCTCGCATCCGGTAGGGGCATCCGGAGCTTGTAGAGCAGACCGCCGTGAATCAGTGCGAAGGCCTGTCCCTTGGGTAACTGGACCAGGTCGCTTGGCGCAAGCATCGGCGCGCTTTCGGTCAGTATCCGATCTTCATTGCGGCTCGAGAAGTCGGCAAAGTCCGTCGGATCGTTGGTATCGGTAACGGAGGATGCCACCACGGTCGACACGACGCGCACTTCCGGGAGCTGATCTGTGAGGAGTTCCGCCGTCGCCATCTCCTTGACACGAAGCATGACGAGGGTGTTGAAGTTTCCCGCAATCTGTCCTGCTTTGGCCCTGGAACCGATGCGCGCCTCGACATCCGACCAAGTTTGCGTGTACGCCGTCACCTGAAAACCCGCCCCGCCCGCCTTGTTGAGGAGCGGGATAAACTCATCACCGATCAGTTCGTTGAACTCGTCGGCGTGAATCGCAATGCGGCGGGACTTCATCTCGCCGGGAAGTCCGTGACCCGCCCCGAACTTGTAGAGACTCCCCGCGACACTGGTGAGATCCGCGAACATGGAGTTGCCCACCGCCGCGGCGACTTCGTAGTCGGACAAGGCATCAAGCCCGATGTACACGATCCCCCCCAGATTAATCACCGAGGTCCAATCAAAGACCGGTCGCCAGTCGTTCATATCGTCATACACCGGGGATAGCAGGGAGGCCGTCCGTCCGGTCGTGAGTTTTTCCATAAGGGGAAGGAGGGAGGCGACCAGCTTGTCGAAATAGCTCTTTTCGTAGTTGAGGGTCGAAGCGAGCGCATGCGCAATCGGGTCGTAGAGTTTCTTTCGCCGCGCGTACTCGACCAGTGTCACGGCCCGGGCTCCCCGCGTTTGCAGACCCTTCGCAAGGCTCTTCTTGTCGATCGCCATCGATTCCAATTCCTCGCGCCAGCCGGCCGCCGCCGGCTCGCGCTCGAACCAATGCTCAAAGTAGTCGACGAGCAGCGGTTCGACGTTCGAGGCGTAGCGATTGATCTGCTCGTAGTCGGGCTTGCGGCCGAGCGCCACCAGTGCGCGTGCCATGACATTCACGAAGCGCCAGACGAACTCCTTGAACGCGGCTGACTGGCCCTCTGAGGGAAGCTGGCCGGCGATCCTGGTCGCCACTTCCGTGATTCGCGAGAAATTCCCTACCGGGTTGTACCGGGCCGAGAGTTCGGGATGGCCAAGATGGAACATGAAAAGTTGGCCAACCCGCCCGGCTCTTTTCGCTTCAGCATACACGCGCCGCAGCAAATCCAGGTCGCCCTTCGGGTCGAACACGATGACGACCTCACCTCGGCGAATGTCCTGAGTGATGAGAAGCTCGGCAAGCCGGGTCTTCCCGACCCGGGTCGTACCGAGAACCAGCGTGTGGCCGACCCGATCCCCGATTTCCATCCAGGTATCGGATTCCATCGGCTCGACGCCATGGATCGCCGGGTCACCGCCTACCGAAACAACTGCGGAAGACGTGCTCTGGAAAAGACCCACAATGCGGGAGATCACTCCAGGCTTCAGCAAATCCTGGTTGAGCGGCAGTCTTGCTTCATGCAACCGCTGGGTGTGGCGTTGATCCCAGCGAAATCCCTTCCCGAGAAACAAGCGATCTTCCGACCACGGAATCTCGTCCGAAGTCACGACGTATTCGCGCTGGCGTCGTAGATTCCAACGGTACCGAATGACCAAACACCCCTGCACAGCCCGCACCGCCGCTAAAAGGAGACATACCGCCCCCATCGCCCACGCCACTCCTTGAGGAAGGAGAAACGTTCTTGGGGTGACGGTTACAGCGATGGCGCACAAGGCAGCGACCGCCGCCGAGCATAGTTCGTAGGCCGGCCGCAGCCGCGCTTCAAGCGGATAGCTCAAGACGACTCCCCTGGGCTCGGGGCTGCACGGGCGAGCACTGGGTTCGCAGGCGGCACGGGATTCACGAACCGCCCGGGCCCCTCGATCACCACGCCGGAGAGTTGCGATATTTTTCGGCCTCCCCGGACCACCTGGTAGGTCAGGATGTTGACACCCTTGTCGGCCCGAACGTGCCAGGCTGCCCGAAGCAGTTGCCGTTGGATTCCCTTTCCGACCTGCGCTTCGTCCCCGGCTTCGGCTGCCCCCCTGCCATCTTCACTGTGCACTTTCGCAAATTCACGGAAGATGCGCGGCGAGACGAGGAGCATGCCCTCCGGCACGAAATGAACCAACGCGCCGGATTCGTTAAATCGCAGCTCACCGCTCGCGAGTCCCTCCTGAACCCAGCCCATGAACCGCATTGCGGCTTCGGGCACACGTTCACCGAACGGCCTCAGCCCTTCCGCTCCCCCGATCAATGCCGGCTCGACGGGGGAACGCAGCATCGGTGCGGCGCGTCGTGAACCTGGCGTCGGTGCTTCTGCTGTTTCTGCTCCAGGTGGCGTTCGTTCTTCCACTGCCTCCAGGTACCCCTCGGCCTCCGTAGCGGCCTCCACGGGTTCGTCGATCATCGCCGTTGTCGTTGCGCCGCCTGTCTCTGACCCAGACGCGTTTGCACCAGGTTGGTCGCGAGGCAGTTCCTCATCCGCCTTGGACGTTTGTCCAGACGCTTGGGTAATCAGGGGCACGCACCGCGCGGTCGCGAACCGCTCCCGGGATCCGCTGAGGAGGTTTCGACGCACAGACTCCGCGTCGGCGCGAGACACCAACTCGTGGAGCACCCCTTCGTCGCCTGCCTCGTCTCCGGAGAGATACGAAACAAGCTCGCGAACGAGTACGCCGTCCGCAGAGAACCACCCCAGGATTGATTCGGGCACGAAACGATTGAAGAGCAGCACCGGCAATTTACCGTGCAGTTCGCAACGCCGCGAGGCATGGTCAGTGAATTCAACCCGGTAGCTGGTCGCACCGCACGCGGGCATCGACCCGGCGAGCGGTGACCACGGCTCGCTCGCCGATGTCCCCTTGCGCATCACGACGCGCAAGTCGGCAATCGGTTTGCCGACGTCGTGCAGCAGTGCCGCAACGAATACGGCGTACGTCCACCGGTGCGCCTGTTCTCCGATTGCCTCGGGCGGTGCGCCCCTCGGCAGAATCTGGCCGCGCCGAAGATCGAGCGCAAGATTGACCACCTCGACCGTGTGCGTGAATAGGCCGCCCGGTTCGGCGTGGTGGTGCGACTCGGACGCCGGCAGTAATTGCACGAATTCGGCGAATGCCACAATCACCGGTTGTACGGTCCCGTCAAACATCTCGGGAGGGAAACCGAGTTTCGCGCGCAACGCATCGACAAGAGGCTTCGTCCCGGTGCGCTCGATGAGCACGTCGAAGGCGAGTACCGGGAGTTCCCCTTCAGGCGCCGCGGCCGGCACGGCAGGCTGCCCGGCCGGTAGATCGATGACCCGCTTCCTGCGAAAGAGCCCCTTTCCGATCAATTCCATCTCTCCGATGAAGTCACGCGTTCAGGCCAGTGTCTCCGGCTAGGACTGCGACGGTGCGGTGAGGAGGCGCGGCGCGCAGCGCCCGTCGAAATCAAGTCCGTGGACCACTTCAAGGACTGCGGTCTCGTCATGCTGAATCAAGTATTACCGGTCCAGCGGGCCGCTTCCATCGTCAACGTGGCCTCATCGAAGCCACGTTTCGGCTTGACACGCGCCCTGTCCTCATTTTGTCCCCGAACGCGGGGACTGGCGTGCCATCGTCACGCATGCCAGGACACGCAACACCCTTTCGCCTTTTCCCTTTCTCCGGCCGCGGGCGTACATGAGCACGCGGCCGGCCATTTCCTCCTAGAGCGCTTCCCCGTTTTTCCGTTTTTACCCGTCGGTTTTCTTCGCCTTCCCCCATCGCCTTTTGCGCTTCGCGCTGATTGGCAATCGGATCGGGCGCTTCATGCGCAAGCATCTTCGCGCGGCAAATGCAAGCGATGACGTGGCTTCGTCGAAGCCATGATTCGGACGGACATTGGCACCCGCCATCGGTAGGATTTCCGTCAACGTGGCAACTGCACGTCTGATCGAGCGGTGCAGGCGAGATGAACGGGAGGTCAATGTGACAACGAACCAGAGGCAACGGCAGCACACGCAGCTGATCCTCGCACTCGTTCTCTGGGCGAGCGTGCCGGCGCATGCCTGTTGGGACGATGCCGCAACGCGCTACCAAGTGAATAGCGCCCTGCTTCACGCCATTGCGCGAACCGAGTCGGGCTTGAACCCGCTCGCCGTCGGCCGCAACCCCAACGGCTCATACGATATCGGCCTCATGCAGATCAACTCGGCGTGGCTTTCGACGCTCGCCACCTACGGGATCAGCGAGCGTGACCTCTTTGAGCCCTGCACCAACATCCACGTTGGCGCGTGGATCCTCGCCTACAACTTCTACCGCCTCGGATACACCTGGGACGCGGTTGGCGCCTACAACGCCGTAAATCCCAGATTGAGACGCGCCTACATCGCCAAGGTGCGCCGGAACCTCCGGATGGGCGCGGATTCGTCGGACCGGGCGAGACCCGCCGGCGGGAAGGTGCAGGTTCGGTAAGCCGTTCACCTCGGATTTGAAACCATTTGGAGATTGAAGTCATGCGCAAGCCCCTCTGCATCACAGTTTTCGCCCTGGTACTCGGCCTGCTCGCGGGATCCGCCCTCGCCGGCACCACCGGCACCGAATTCCAGACCATCTACGCCACGTTGCTCAACTGGGCAACCGGCTATCTCGGCAAATCGATCGCCATCGCCGCCTTCATCCTGGGCGCCGGCATCGGAGTCGCCCGCTCATCGCCCATTCCAGCCCTGGTCGGCGTGGTATTCGCGCTTTTCATGGTCTACGTGCCGACGATCATCGACAGCATCATGACCGCGGTGATTTGACCAAGCGAACACTTACCATGGCCGATATTTCGCTCGAGATCCCGCGCCGGTTGAACGATCCGCCGCGCATGTTCTGGTGGGACCTTGACTTGTCGCTCCTCGTACTGACCTGCGCCCTGGCGGGGATGGTTTCAGGGTTCTTCGTGAGCGGCTGCGCGCTGGGGTTCCTCCTCGCCGCGGCCTACGGTCGCGCGAAGTCGGGCAAGCATCCGGCCTTCGCGCTGCATCTGCTCTACTGGTATCTGCCCGCAAGCGTCACTGGCCTCAAGCGAACGCCACCGTCGTACCTGCGGGAGATGGTCGGATGAAACTCGCGTGGATGCGCGAGGACCTCGGGAGCGCACGCCGTGCGTTCACCTTCGCACTCGCTCTGCTCCTCGGATCGATGCTCACCAATTTGATCTTGGCGGCCTTCGCATTCCGGCTGTCGAGCCGTGAGCGGATCGTGTTGATGCCCCCGACTATTCACAAGACGTTCTGGGTGGAGGACGAGCGCGTAAGCGCCGAGTACCTCGAGCAGATGGGCTATTTCCTGATGCAGCTGACGCTCAACGTAACACCATTGAGCATCGATCACCAGTCCAAGGTCCTGCTGCAGTACGCGGCGCCCGCCGCCTACGGAGAGCTTCGCACGGCGCTGTCCGCCGCCGCCGAGCGCTTGAAGCGCGACGGGGCGGCGACGGTCTTCAGTCCGCGCGACCTGATCGTCGATGAACAAGCCCTCAAAGTGGGGATACGCGGACAACTCACGACTTTCATCAGCGACCGTCGCGTATCCGAGGTCGACAAGGGCTACGCCATTGAATTTCAGTACACGGCGGGCCGGATTTTTCTCAAATCCTTTCGGGAGACTAACCCCAATGATCCGCTTGAAACCAAGCCAAGCCCCGCTTCTGCTCCTGCTGGCGCTTAGCCTTCCCGCTTCGGCGCTCCAGATCGTGGACGCCAAAGACGGCGAGACCGCATTCGCCAAGATCTCACAGAAGGAGGTAACGCGCATCTCTTTCGAGCGCGGCCGCATCCGCAAGGTGACCGGCAACGCGGGCGAATTCGTGCTGGAAAAGGACGAAGACAAGGGGCAGGTCTTCATCCGCCCGACGCAGGCGGATGGCACGAAACCGATCAACATTTTTATCACCTCGGACCGGGGTACGGTCGCGCTGCTGCTACAGCCAATCGATTCGCCCGCCGACAGCATCGTGATCCGGGAAGGACGTGAGGCCAGCGCATCCCCCTCGCGCATCGAGCGCAGCGGCCGGCACGTGCGCACACTCAAGAACCTGCTCCTCGCGATGGCCACCGATGCACTGCCCGACGACATGGAAATCCGGGAAACGACGCGGGTGCTGGCGCTCTGGCCAGGGGTTCGTCTGACCTTGCAGCGCGTATACCTCGGAACGGGGATCGTCGGCGAAAAGTACCAGCTTGCGAACCTGGCGAAAACCAACCTCACCCTGACCGAGTCCGACCTCTTCAAATCGGGCGTCATGGCAGTGAGCCTGGAGCAGCGGACCCTGCGTGCGGGCGAGACGACGAACCTGTTTGTGATCCGGGAGCGGAACGCCAATGACTGAAGCAACCACACTCAGCCCCGCTGCGGCGAAACGCCGTCAATATCTGCTGTTGGGCGGCATCGCCTGCCTCGTCATCGTGGCCGCTCTCTTATCGGTAGCCCTTACGGGCTCCCGGGATTCGGGCGAGCATGCTCCGAAGCCGAAGTTGACCAACATCCTCGCCCCCGGCGGCCAGGTCGATCCGAGGGACGCCTGGCGTGGGCAGGCCGACGCCCAGTTGAAGGCGATCGAACAGCAGTCGCGCGAGATCTCCCAGCGCAACGGAGAGCTTGAGGGGCAAAACAAGACGATGTTGGAGCGGCTGCAGAAGCTGGAGCAGTCTAAACTGACGCCGCTTCCGCCGCCGCCGATCCCTGTACCGGCCGTACGACCCGATTTTGCGCCTGGTCGGCCAACTGCGGCGCAAGCGGAGTCTGCGGGTAGTCTACAGCGGCTCCCGCCCCCGCCACCGGCCCGCCCAGCTTCGATGACCGGGATCTCGCCCTCGGGCGCGATGCTTGGCAGCGGAACGTCCTTCGTTCCCTCGGGAATCATCAGCATCGCGCTCTCGGACGGGATAAGCGCGAAATCCGGGAAAGGCGCGGCCGATCCGTCCAAAGGACCGCCCCCGCCCGTGCGCGACTCGCGCCGCTACATCCCGAGCGGTGCCTTCACCCGGGCGATCCTGCTTGGCGGCCTCGATGCCCCAACGGGCGGCATGGCGCAGCGCAATCCGCAGCCCGTCCTCCTTCGTCTGATGGACAACGCGGTGCTCCCAAACCAGTTTCGCTCGCGCATCAAGGAATGCTTCGTGATCGGCGCAGGTTACGGCGACATCAGTTCGGAGCGCGCTTACATCCGCACCGAATCGCTCTCTTGCGTCACCCGGGACGGCACGGCGATCGATGTCCCGGTGAAGGGCTACATCGCGGGCGAGGACGGCAAAGCCGGCATGCGCGGCCGACTGGTTTCCAAACAAGGGCAGATCCTGGCCAACGCGTTGATGGCCGGGGTGGCAAGCGGCATCGGCAGCGCGTTCCAGCAAAACGCGACCACGCTCTCCATCTCGCCGCTTGGATCAACCAGCAGCGTGGAGCCGGATAAACAGATCCAGGCGGGCCTGGGCACGGGTGTGGGCCGTGCGCTCGATCGCCTCGCCCAGTACTACATCAGTCTTGCCGAAAAAGTATTTCCCGTGATCGAGGTCGATGCCGGCAGGACGGTCGACGTCGTCCTGACCCAGGGCGTCGCCCTGCAAGACTCACTCGATGGAGAAGCCCGGGACCAGGACGAGTTCCCGCAACTTGCCGAGCGTTCACGTCAACTCAAAAGGAACGACGATGATGACCAATAGCCTTCGCACCGCGCTTTGCGCTTTTCTGATGGGTGTGACCCTGTCCGTGACCTGCTTCGCGCAGACGAGCGCACCTCCTTCGGTTTCCCTTCTTGACCGACTGAAGACCCTCTATCCGGCCACTCATTTCGGCACCGTGACCGCGACGCCCTGGCCGGGGGTATTCGAAGTGGCGATGGGAAGTAACCTCGCCTACGTCGATGAGACCGGGCAATTTTTTCTGTTCGGCCACCTCTTCGACATGAAGGCCCAGCGCGATCTCACCGCGGCGCGAGCCGATTCGCTCACCCGGATCGATTTTGCGGCACTCCCGCTCGCTGACGCGATCCGCGAAGTTCGGGGAACGGGCGCACGCACGTTGGCAATCTTCAGCGACCCGGATTGCCCGTATTGCCGGCGGCTCGAAGCCGAGATGAAGAACCTTTCGGATGTCACGATCTACACCTTCCTGATGCCAATCGAATCCCTGCATCCGGAGGCGCGAGCCAAGGCCATCGCGGTTTGGTGTGCACAGAACCGCGTGTCGGCCTGGCACGCCTTGATGTGGCGGAACGAGGCCGCCTCCGCCCGCGAGTGCATTCATCCGATCGACCGCAATGTCGAGCTGGGGAAGCGTCTCGGCATCACAGGCACCCCGACCCTTATCGCCGCGGATGGACGGGTGCTTCCGGGCGCGGCCAGTGGCGCACAGATCGATGCGTGGCTTGGCCGCACCACGGCAGGTGCCCTCGGTCCCGCGGCCGCGAAGGGCGCGCAGCCATGATGCGCCCCTTCGGCATCCCGCTGGCCCTTGTCGCCGTGACGCTATCTGGCTGTGCCTCGTCACTGTCCGGCGTTGGCGGGACGGAGAACTACGGCTGCAAGGCACCCGAGGGCGTCCTGTGCAATTCGGTCTCGGGAGTCTATGCAAACTCGATTCAAGGAAATCTCCGGCCGGCGCCTTCCCCCACTGCGAAATCACTCTCCGCCGCACCGACCATTTACGGGGCAACATCCATCGCACACAACCGGAGCGCGGCTCCGGACGCAGCCGGCAACACAATTCGTTCGAATCCGCGGGTGCTGCGTGTCTGGATTGCCCCGTGGGAGGACCGCGACGGCGACTTGCACGAGGAGGGGCACCTCGACGTCATCGTCGACACCGGCCACTGGTTGATCGAGCACGTTCGGCCCGCGGCCCGCAGCGGCGTGGACGGCGTTGCGCCGCCATTGCCGGTCGCGCCAGACACGTCCCCATCAAAAGCGCCGAGCGATTCGCAGACGCCCGCGGAGCGCCTGTCTGCGTCTCCGAGCTCGGGTTCATCCGCCATCGACGCCGCCCCGCCTGAGCCCTAGCCCATGTTAAAGACCCTGCTTGCCGACATCGAATCCGCGCTTTCGGGTGCGCGCGTATCCGACCTCTCTCCGCGCTCGGCACCGCAACCTTCATCGGCGACTTTGGACGATGCCGCATCGTTCTCCGCGTGGCTCCCCTACCGCGCCTATCTCGAGGACGAGCAGATATTCGTCAACCGCGATTCGCTGGCGTTTTGCCTGAAGCTACGTCCTCAGTCCGGGGCCGATGAGGAGATGGCGCGAATCCTGACGAGCCTCTTCGCGGCATCCCCACCCGGCACCGGCCTTCAGTTTCACCTGTTCGCAAGCCCCGACATTCGCAGGCGCCTCGCGGCCTACGCCCGGATGCGCCTCCCCGATGACGAGGTCCCGGAGCTGGCGACACTGGGCCGCGCCGGGCGACACACCAACCTCTACCGCACCATGGCGCGTAAGCGCGTCGCCCATTACCTCTTGGGCAGCCGCCGGTCGCTGCTGCCGGCGCAAAGCTACCTGTTGCGGGACTTTCGCCTGGTGCTCAGCGTGTCGATCCCCGGCAACCCCGAGGACCTCGCCCGGCTCGACGATCTGCTTTCGCTGCGCGAAGGCACTCGGGCAACGCTCTACGCGGCGGGACTCCCTTCGAGAGCGTGGACGGCGTCCGATCTCATCAACTGGGTCTCGGCGCTCATTGATCCCCATCGGTCGAGCGGCGATGCACTTCCTCTCATCTACGACAAAGGCCGGGAGCTTCGCGACCAGGTGATCGACCGGGCAACGCGTATGCGGGTTCGCAAGTCCGAAATCCAGCTCTCCAACGCGGCGGATTCCGCTGCCACCGATCTGCGACTGCTTTCGGTGCGCTCGTTTCCACCGCGCTTCGCTCTCTGGAACATGGGTAGCCTGATCGGTGACCTGTACCAGGGCACGCTTCAATTTCCCTGCCCGTTCCTGCTCACCCTGGGCGTTCACGTACTCGACCCGGAGGCGACGCGCAACTGGGCCTATATCAAGGCCGCCCGCGCCACCACCAATGCAACGAGCTACATGGCCCGGTTTCTCCCCGACCTGCAGGAGAGGAAGGCCGACTGGGACATCGTGCTGAAGGCCCTGGACGACGGCCAGCAACTGGTCGACCTGCACCAGTCGGTGGCGCTCTTCGCCCCGCCCGAGGAGGTCATTCGCGCGGAACAATCGGCCCGCGCGATCTTTCGCGCCCGAGGCTTCGAGCTCTCGAGCGACACCCTTATGATGACTCAGGCGTTGATCGCCAATCTCCCCATGACCTTATCCACCCCGTTTCACGGGGACTTGAAGCGCATGAAGCGGATCACCACCAAGACCTCCGCCAACGCCGTGCACCTCTCCCCCGTCATCGCCGAATGGCAGGGGACGGGCACGCCAGTGCTCCTCTTTGGCGGCCGGCGCGGTCAGATCATGCAGATCGACGTCTACGACAATCCCGCCGGCAACTACAACGTCGCGATTGCCGGCACTTCCGGCTCGGGGAAGTCCCTGCTCTTGAATGAGATCGCTAGCGCGTACCTGGGCACGGGCGCGAAGGTGTGGATCATCGACGTCGGTCGATCCTACGAGAAGACCTGCCGGTATTTTGGCGGAAGCTTCATCGAGTTCTCGGAATCGGCGCCTCTGTCGCTCAACCCCTTCACCCTGGTGGAGGACATCGATGAGGACATGGAACTGCTGCAGCCGCTCGTCGCCCAGATGGTTTCCCCGCGCGAGCCGTTGAACGGATTTCAGTACTCGACGCTCGGCGCCGCGATCAAACGGGTCTGGAACGATAAGCGGAACGCCATGACGGTGTCGGATATCCATGAGTTGCTCGCGACCGGGCGCCTCGACGCCGACAAGCACGAGGACGACCGCAGGTTGAAGGACCTCGCGACCATGCTTCACCCCTATACGCGCGAGGGCGCCTATGGCAAGTACTTCGAGGGGGAGGCCACGATCGATTTCAGCGCCGACTTCATTGTCCTCGAACTCGAGGAACTGAAGGCAAAGAAGGACCTGCAGACCGTGGTGCTGCTGATCGTGATGTACCGGATCACGCGCGAAATGTACTTCAGCCGCGAGCGCAAGAAGATCGTCATCATCGACGAGGCCTGGGATCTGCTCTCCGGCGGCGCCACGGCCGAGTTCATCGAGGCGGGCTACCGGCGCGCGCGCAAGTACAAGGGCGCGTTCATGTCCGCGACACAAGGTATCGACGACTACTACCGTAATCCCGCGGCCAAGGCCGCGCTCGACAATTCCGACTGGATGTTCCTCTTGCGCCAGAAGTCGGAGTCAGTCGAGATGCTGGACAAGCTTGGGCAACTGAGCATGGATGACGCGATGAAGCGGTTGCTCCAGTCGCTTCGCACCGAGCACGGCGCCTACTCGGAGATCTTCATCCATTCCCCGGCCGGCAGCGGCATCGCTCGACTGATGGTCGATCCCCACAGCCTGCTTCTCTTCAGTAGCCGAGCGGAGGACTTCACCGCCATCAATGAGAAGCGCGCGGCGGGGCTCAACGTGTCCCAGGCGATCGACGCCGTCCTTCAGGATCGGAGCCGAGTGTGAACATAAGGACAGCTTTGCTCCTGCTCCTCGCCAGTGCGCTCATCAACGCCGCGTTCCTTCTCGCATACGCGGTATGGATTGCGCCCCCAAGGGCGCCTCGGCTCGCCACTCTGGACGTGGGCGAACTCTATCGGTTGAAGGAAACACAGGTTGCCGCGGTGCTGATGAAGCGCGAGACCACCGATGAGGAGCGCATCAGTGCACTCAAGCGTGCCGGCGCTTTCGGCGCGGAGGTCACGACCCTCATTCAAGCGTTGCCCGAGGAGTGCGGCTGCCTGATTCTCGCTCGCGGCGCTGTGATCGGTGAGCGCCAAGCGCTCCCCGATCTCACCCCGGAAGTGCGCCGTCGCCTGGGATTGTAGTGATCGTATGACCCCCGCATCCGCCTCCCGCGTCCTTCCATTCGGCTTCGATGCAGACGCCTTCGGCCGCAATCTGCGCGCGCACCTTAGGCATTGGAGCATCGCCTACCTGGTCGTCGCCGCTGCCGCGATTCTCTTCGAGACGCATTTCGCGCTCGGACTCAACAGCTCGGAAAGCCTTCCAAACCGAGTCTTCCTGATCCACAAGGGGGAATTGCCGGCGCGCGGGCAGTACGTCGCGTTCCGCTGGTCGGGCGGGGGTCCCTATCCCGCCGGCGTCACGTTCGTGAAGATTCTCGCCGGCGTACCGGGCGATATCGTGACCCGCGTTCATCGTGATTTCTTCGTGAACGGCGAGTTTGTCGGAACGGCGAAGACCCAAAGTCGCTTGGGCGTACCCCTGGAGGTGGGTCCGACGGGCGCGCTTCCGCTTGGGCGCTATTACGTCCGGGCGCCACATCCGGACAGCCTCGATTCGCGCTACCAGCTGACGGGCTGGGTGGCGGAAAGCCAGATGATCGGACGGGCGTATGCACTCTTTTGATGATCTTGGACATCACGCGCTTCGGGTGCTCCGTACCTGCACCGCGGTCTTCGCGAGCGTCACGTTGCTAGTCCCGGCCGTGGCGGCAGCCCAGGACCTCGGCGTGATCGGCCCGGTGTACGCAATCGCCGAGCCGAATTTGCTGGAAGTGATTCTCGCGAGGCTGCGGGAGGCGGAGACGAGCAGCGCGCTTGCCAAGCTGCAACGAGAAGCGCGTTCGAGCGCGAGGCGCGAGGTCGAGCATCCGGCCGCGGTCGCGACGCTCACCAAGACGACGCGGCCAAGAAGCTTCTACTACGACCCCACGATCGTGGTTCCCTACCCCATCACCGATGCCGAAGGCAGGGTGATCGTCTCGCCTGGAACGCAGGTGAATCCGCTCGATACGGTCTCGCTCTCCAAGCACCTGCTCTTCTTCGATGCGCGTGATGCCGGGCAGGTGAAGCGCGCCCAGCGCCTCCTCGAACGCTACCACGGCAAAGTGAAGCTGATCCTCACCGGCGGCTCCTATCTCGATCTCGCGCACAAGTGGAAGCTGCCGGTCTACTACGACCAGCAGGGCAGCCTGACCGAGAAGCTGCGCATCCGCCACGTACCGGCGCTCGTCTCCCAGGAAGGCAAGCGCCTTCGCATCGATGAAATCCTCTAACCATCACATCCTGGCCGCGTTCTTCATGGCGTGGCTCGTCCTCGCTCCTCCGGCACGGGCCGGATCGATGTGCCACGGCCGCTTCGTGAATCCGATCACGGACATCTGCTGGAGCTGCATCTTCCCGATGACGATCGGCGGAACGACGCTTCTATCCGACGGTCAGGAGGACACCGCCAACCCCTCCTCGCCCGTTTGCTACTGCAGCAATCCCCCCAGAATCGGACTCACCATCGGCTTCTGGGAGCCGGTGCGCCTGGTGGATGTCACCCGTACCCCCTTTTGCATGGTGGGTCTTGGCGGTATCCAGCTCGACCCCGGCGTCGAGGTGCCGCGCGGGGCGCAGGTCGGCAACGACAGCCAAACGCGCGCGAGCTTCTACCAGGTCCACTGGTACGCGAATCCCATCCTCACCTGGCTCGAAGTGCTGCTCGACTTCCCCTGTCTGGAAAAGGGATCGCTCGATCTCGTCTACCTGACCGAGGTCGATCCCCTGTGGGCCGACGACGAGCTCACCGCGATTCTCAACCCCGAGGCCGTGCTCTTTGCCAACCCGCTTGCCAAAGCGGCGTGCGCTGCCGACTGCGTCGCCGCGACCGCCGGATTTCCGCTCGCGAGCCTCTTTTGGTGCGCCGGCTGCCAGGGTTCGATCTACCCGATGGACGGACACGTCGCCACTCACATTGGCGGCGTGCAGGCGTCCACGCTGCTCGTCCAGCGCATGGCCGCCAAGATGCACCGGCAGCTTGCGACCTGGGGCGCGAGCGGGGACGCGGGGCTGTGCGGTTACTACCCGCAACCCATCATGGACAAGACCCAATACAAGATGCAGATGGTCTACCCGATACCGAACACCCAAAAGGACGGGGGAACCTGCTGCCAGCCACTCGGGCGCAGCACCCTCATCTGGGGTGCGGGGAAGGAGTTCCCGGTTGCGGGCGAGGACTTCGCCTATCAGATCTTCCGGAAGAGGAACTGCTGTGCCGGCGCTTTCTGATTCCGTCGGCATTGCCCTGATCGCCCTCTGCGCGATGCTCCCCGCCCGCGCGGCCGAGCCTATGTGGCCCTCGAAAGAGACGGTCGATCATATCCGCGAAACGTATCCGTTTCCGGATGCGCGTGCAATCGAACGGACGCCGATCGCGTTGCCACCCAAGATCAACCCGGGCGCTGCGGGAATCGACATCGAAGGCCTCGTCAGGCAGCACACTGGGGCGATGAATCCCTCGCGAGAGCAGTCAGCACCGTCCGCGCTGCGGATTTTCGTGACGCTGGACATGCCCGCGGCGAGCCTGCGAGGCCTCGCCGATCAAGCCGCCCGATCCGGCGCCACGCTCGTCCTGCGCGGTCTCAAGGACAATTCGATGCGCGCGACCCTCGCCCGCGTCCAATCGCTGATCGGCGAGCGCCACGTCGCCTTGCAGATCGATCCCCTGGCGTTCACGCGCTATGCCATCGAGCGCGCTCCCACCTTTGTCCTGCTGACGGGCGGCGCCGGGGAAACGGCGGCGGAGTCCGCGTGCGCCTCCGATTGCCGCGCTCCCTCCGCCTTCGTCGCCATCGCCGGCGACGTAAGTCTGGATTACGCGCTTGAGGCGATAGTGCGGCAGGTGCCCTCGGCCAAGCCGCAGGCGCTCCCCTACCTCACGCGGCTAAAAGGAGAGCCATAGATGCTCGCGCGCGTTCTATTTCTGATCGCCCTTGCGGCAAGTGCAAGCGCCTGGGCAGACCCGCTCGCCGACGCCTTCTCCCAAGGCGGACAGCTTGGGCGCTCGGGCAACGCGCAGGCCCGCGGCAGCGTCACGGGCGAGGCCGCCCGTTCGAGCGTTCCGAACTATGCGACGAATCCGCCGCAATCCAGCCTTTTCGGCTCAGGCAGTCTCAGCGGTTCTGCCGGCGCAGCCATCGGCAATTGCGCTCTCACGCCTGGGCAAGGCGCGTCCTATGCCGATCAAGCCTGCAATGCGACGAATTTTTCGCAGACGAATCCCAGTCTACGCCCGAGCTTCACCATCGGCCCCAACGACCCTCTCCTCGTGCGTTCGAAAGCGATCGCGAACGACCCGCAGTCGATCGCAGGAAACCTCGCCGGGACCTACAGCACTTGCACCACCCAAACGGTCACGAGTCCCGACATCTATGAAACGCGCGTCTGTAACCAGTATCGGACCATGGAGCAGCTCGCCTGCCAGAAGCTGCTCACGGTGCAGGTGAGCTGGCGCAACAATTGCACACCGGGCACCTGGTTCGGAAACTTCTGGGTGAACACCTGGGGTAACGGCGAAGTGGGCAAGCGCTTTGCCGGCATTGCGATCAATGTCTACTGCCAGACGAGCGACACGGTGCGCATGGCCTTGCACGCGATCTGCACCGAAGAACCCTGTTCCGGCTACGCGGAAATCCAGGTCGATGCGACGAGTGGTGCCGTCTCGCCCCAGATCTTCACCAATTTCATCGGCCGCTCCTGGTACACCACCGACCTGTTCAACCGTGTGGACTACAAGGGTGGCGGCTGCACGGCCGAGCAATGCAGCTTCGCCTTCTGCACCCGCTACGAGGCTACGTCCACGACCTGCGACGACATCACGTGCACGACAACGCCCATCAACGAGACACGCGCGTGCGGCACATTCACCTTCGAGCGCCCACGCAGCATCGCCACGGTGACCGATGCCTGGGACAATCAGTGCGCAGCGCTCGAAGCGAGGACACAGTGAAGCGCTTGTCCCTTCGAACCTGCGCTGCCGTGCTGCTGGCGTCGATGTCAGCGTGCGCTGTCGCCGCGGACTGCCAGAAGGCGTCTGAAATCTGCGTCGACGGTCCGGCCACCAAGCAAATCAACGGTTACCCGGTCTCCCGAGACTGCTGGCGGTATCAAGACAGCTTCAGCTGCGTATCGCAGAACACCGTGGACGACTGTCAACCCTTGCGCGACCGGGGTTGCAGCCAGATCGGATCGAGTTGCATCGATACCGGTTCCGATGGACTGTGCCGGTTGTACGAGCAGACCTACCAGTGCAAGGTCGCGAACGGCACCACCTCCACGCTCGCCAATTGCGGCAACCAGCAATTCTGCATGGAAGGCAATTGCTTCAGTACCGGCTACCCGCCGGATGCCGATTTCGCAAAGAGCGTGGCGATGCTCGAAGTCACGCGGGAGGCCGGAAAGTACGCCGATCCCAACTCGATGTACGTATTCAACGGCTATGACAATCGCTGTCGCAAAAAGCTCTTCGGACTCGTCAACTGCTGCTCGGGCGGTGGCACCGACGGGTCGCTTTTTAGCAACCTGAACCTGGTACTCGGCGCCGGCGGCCAAGTGCTCGGGGCGGCTGGTTCCTCCTATACCTACGATGCCCTCTTCGCTTCCGACGCCCCCCAGGCGGTGGTGACCGGGTTCGAAGCGTTGTTCGGCGTGGGCGGCGGGTCGTCCGCCCTTGCGGGTCTCATGGCCGGCGACGTTTCGGTCGCCTCCTTCGTCGGGTCGCTCGTCCCGGGACCGTGGACCATTGCGATGCTGGCAATCCAGCTATCCGGGATACTCAGTTGCGATCAAGGCGAGCAGGTACTCGCCATGAAGCGCGATACCCGGCTCTGTCACAGCATCGGGAGCTACTGTTCGAGCCGCGTCCCGATCATTCGCCTCTGCATCGAAAAGACGGAATCGTACTGCTGCTTCAACTCGCGCCTCGCACGCATCATCAACGAGCAGGGCCGCGCCCAGATCGGTAGAGGCTGGGGCGCCGCGCAAAACCCCGACTGCGGCGGTTTCACCGTGGCGCAGCTCCAGGCGTTGGACTTTTCGCGGATGAATCTCGCGGAGTTCTACGCCGAGATCGCGCCCACGCTTCCCGATACCGGGGCACTGCGCGCGCGCGTCCAGCAAAAGGTGGAGAGCTACTACAAGCCATGAAATCGACCGCCGTGCGCGTCTGGCTCGCCCTGGCCCTCGCGGGCACCGGAGGGTTGTCGTCGGCCCAATCCGAAGACAGAATTGTCGTGCAGGACATTAAGCCATTACTTAAGGGTGCCATCGAGCACGGAACGGCGCGCGGCGTGATGGTCGGGGAGTCTGCGACGTACATCCGCCAGCGCTTCGATACGCTTGCCCCGATCGAGGTCGACGTGACGTCGCTGCATCCCCTGCCGCAGCCGGGGTGCCACCGCCTTGAGGTCACGACGCGTCAGCAGGCCGTGCTGGAAAACGGCAAGCGCGAGGACAAGGAACTCGTCTACCAGGTGAGCTATTGCCGGGACGGGACCCTCCCAGGAAAAGGTGACCGAAAGTGATCCGCCTGCTCCTCTTTCTCGCGTTTGTCTCGCTCGCTTTCCCCGGATCGAAGACCGTATATGCACGGGAGACCCCAGCCGAGTCCCTTGCGGGAAATACCGGCGACCCAGTCTCGAATTCTTACTGGCTCCGCAATCGCGAAGGCTGGTTCTGGTATCGGGACCCGCCCCCGCCGGCGGCAAAGTCGCCGTTCCCACCTGCCGCGCCGAAGCGGCTTGCAGAACTCACGGACTTCGAGGCGATGCAAAAGCGGTTGGACGACTTAAAGCGCGTCGCGGTCATGAACCCGACGGAGGCGAACCTAGTCGCCTACATGCGCTATCAGCGCATGGTGATGAACAAGTCCGAGGTGTTCGCCGAGCGCTGGCAGCGGCTCGTGTGGACCGTACCGGAGCTGGACTACGGGCTTACCGGCCGGCCCACCAATTCGATGGCCATCGCGGCCTTCGACGAAGAGCAACGGGAACGTCAGGTGCAGGCGATCCGTGGACTCTCCGCAACGCACGGGCTTATTTTCATCTTCAGAAGCGATTGCCCCTACTGCCACCGCTTCGCGCCCATCCTCAAGCGCTTCGAGCAGGAATTCGGCGTGCTGGTCTTTCCGGTGAGCCTCGACGGCGGAGGGCTCCCCGAATACCCCAACCCCCAGCTCGACAACGGCATCGCGGCAAGACTAAACGCCTCGGTCGTCCCGGCGCTGTATCTCACGGCGCCCTCCAAGCGGGAGATCCGCCCGGTTGGCTTTGGCCTCATGGCGCTGTCCGATCTCATCGAGCGCATCGCGGCGCTCGCCCAGGACAAGTCCAACGGCCCGCTGTAGCACGCGAAAGGAGTATCCATGGCTGAACGATCAAAGCGAATCATGGCGAGCCTGCTCGCGGTGAGCCTCGCAATCGCGCCCACCCTCACC
>VFSW01000322.1_pt1 | contig 68092 bp, 54 predicted proteins | sample 5358111 | NCBI WGS metagenome assembly VFSW01 (sample SAMN11554181, study PRJNA540505) | mine drainage metagenome | isolation source: sediment from site ElyBrook_90M | place: USA: Ely Copper Mine, Vershire, VT | collected 2017
TCAACAACCTTCAGTACAACGCCAATCGCGACCCGCAGGTCTATCGCAGCACTCCCCACAAGCCCTTCCGTATCCAGGCAGTGCTCGGCGGCAGCGGCAAGGCCCGAGCTAAGGTTGATGTGGACGGCAAGACACCGTGCAACGAGAGTGTCGACCTTCCTGGAACCTTCACCTGCGACGTGGCCTTCGACACACCGGGTGTACGCGTTGCAACACTTTTCGTCGAAGGCGTCGGCGAATCCTTCGCACATGACATCCGTCTCGACGTCATGGAACATGACTGGATCGGATAGTCAAAGGCAGGCCGGCGCCATAATCGTGATCGAACGCCTGGTCGATTTCCGTCCGAAGTTTCAGGAATCGATCAATGCCAAAGGTCCCGCCTTTGAGCGATTTCAATTGAATGCGATCGCCAGAAATTCTGGCGTACCATCCGATCCGGGCAGTCGTTCTTCGACGACCGGTATCGAGAAAACATTCAGTGGCGGCTAGCGATCCTTGTAGGCAAATACCTACGTAACTTCGAAGTGGCTATAAAAGCCGAGCACACCGGTAGCGTAAACTTCGCCAACTCCGATTTGGAGTCCTGGAAATCAGGATCAGCGAAGGCCATACCGGCCTCCTGCTTTGAGGCCGGTGTCACAGGGAAAATCCCGGATAGACGAAGGCGCCGCGGATGGTCTCTGCGTCTTTCGGAGAAACGCCACTGGCGCGCAGCGTCTCATACCACGTGGCTTCCACTTGCGCCTTCATGTCACTGATGATCTTTTTGGCTTCATCCCGAACGAGCAGGAAGCGCGCGTGCTGCGAGAGAATATTGTTCGGATTGGCGTAGCGGCCCTGATCGCCACATTCGAGAGCCAGGTCGCGGCGCTCCACACTCACAGGCACTGACGGCGTGAGGTCATAGGCCGGAGACAGCTTCCACTCCTTCTCTTTTGCGATGATCGCGTGATTGCGCGGATGGTCGTCAATGTTCGAGACGAGCGCATTGAAGCAGACGCGGCGAAAAAGTTCCGCCGCATCCCTCTTGGCATCCCCGACAATGCGGCGCAGCTCTTCTACGAGGATTACGTAGGACCAGTTCTGCCGGGTTTCCGGGGCTTCATCCGCGCGCAGGATGGTCAGGCCGCTGACCATGCGTGCGCGTGTGTAGCCTTTGGTCGTCTTCTCGCGATCGAATCGCTTGACGAGCAGGACATCTTTGCCGCCGACCGTCTGCATCCGGCTTTCGGCTGTGGTAATTCCGCATTCGCGTGCCAGCCGCAGCATGGAGTGCTCGACGCGCGTGTTGTTCCAGCGGTCGTCTGCGCGGTTGAATTTAGCGACCCAAAGTGAGTCATTATCCTGTACGACGGTTTTGGGGCGCGCACCGCCCATTGATGTACCGAGCAACATCAAGTCCTGAACCTGCCGCGCCTGCCGATCATCCGGCAGGTCGTCCTTGACCAGCGCATCGGCCAGCGCTTGAAGCTTCTCCAGATCGATTGTGCTATTGAATTTCCGCTGCGGGGCTGGCGGTTCGGCATACAACCCGAAGCCCAGCGCGCCCGCCCTGTCGTCGGGGGACTCCAGCAGGTAATCAAGTTCACCGAGCTGCGGCTTGCCGGCATGCTTTTCGATGACGCGGCGGCCCCAGTAATCGGGACCAGCGTCGCGCAGCGCGCCGAACACGCCGTTCAGCAGCCCTGTTTCGTACGTGCGCTTGGAGAGTTTGAGCTCGACCGGATCGATCGCAACCGCATGGGGGTCTTCGAGGTACTTCGTGCGATACACGAACTGCCCCAGCGCGTCGCCGCGTGTGTTTATGGTCAGCACGAAGCGGCCTGCCGTGACCGGGGACACTTCACCGGGTAGGGTAATGTAGACAAAACACTCTGATGCGGAGGCCCTAGAAATCACTGTCGAGCCCCTTGCTTTTACGCACACGGGATCTCTCCTTAATAGAGACAAGCGTCAGCCCTTGCTCGTCCGTGTTCGGATTCGCCAGATCGCTCAGAGGCGTGAGCAGGTCATAGGCCCACAGCAGGGCGGCATAGACGCCGACGGTCGTTGAAGGCTTTCCCTTCTCAGCATCCATGACGGCGCGGGGGCCGGTCCCTATCTTTTTTGCGGCCTCTGCGATCGTGAGCTTGCGCCGGGTACGGGCCACGCGCAGGTTCTTGCCCAGACGCTTGAGCGCCTGCTCAACTTGGTAAGGTGGGGCCTCAAAAAGCAGGTTCTTGGCTACCATGATTCCTTAAGAGCAGTTTAAGTGTCCTACGATGCTATTACGAGCATATGTTATATCTGGTTTTCTTTCAATAAATATGCTCTTGCACGCAGTTTAATAAATTTAAGCTGCTCTTAACAACATAATAACACGTGAGCAGGGAGGGTTGGCTATACCCCACCCCTCTGGTTCAACGAAAATCATTTCAAACTCCATCGCTTAGGTCGACGCTACGCAGAATAGACGCAATTAGCCAGTGATCACGCCTGGATGAATAGGGTCCGGCCAGCACTGCTGCGCATTGCCAATTTCACCCTCCTCAAATAGTACGGCACACAAGCGCTGAACTCAGTCGTCAATCATAGACGCCATAAGCTGCCGCATCATGCAGCCTGTTGCTGCCGGTAAAACTGTTGTGCAAAGACTGCCGGTGAGAGATAACCGAGCTTCGACTGCCGCTGTTGACGGTTGTAGAAGATCTCGATGGATTCGGTGATTTCGGCTATCGCCTGGGCGCGGGTCTCGTAACGCCGGTGGTGAACAGGTCCGTTCTTCAGCGTGCCCGAGAAGCTCTCCATGGGCGAGTTGTCATAGCAGTTTCCCTTGCGGCTCATCGAGGGTTGCATGCCGAACTGTTTCACCAGGTCCTGAAATACGCTGACAGCGAGCGGCTCGCCTATGTCCGGCACAGTACTGCCCGTTATCTTGTAGGCATCAATTCCCCGCTCTGCCATCCCTCCCCATCGCCCGCCCGCACGCAGTGTATTAATCCCGGCACGCCGCCCGGAACCACTTGCCCTTTTTTACCATCCATACTGCTCCAGAAACTGCGGCAAACGTTCGATGATATCGGTGCGTTCGAAAAAACGGTCGGCCCGGTTAAGACGCATTTCATCGCGAAGGTTCGTGTCTCCGCCGAAACAGAATACCGCGATCTGCAGCATATATTGCATGCGCAGATCGCGCATGGTCTCCACCGGTTCTGCGATCCCCGCGTCGTCCAGATCGATCAGGATGAAGCGGTATAACAGGATATCGGCCCACTCGCCGATTTCCGCCAGATCGCGCACGACCACCATCTCCCATCCCGGTGGCACACAAGCGCCAAGCTGCGTGCGCATCGCTTCGTCGGTCGTCATCACAATGAACCTGCGTTGCAGGCGTTTCGCTACGGTCGGTTCGGCCATCACTCCCCGCCCTCATTGAATCCATCATCACCCTGCGTGCCTTCGATCGCACGCGCAATTCTCATCACCCACACACGCACCTGCTCCGCGCTAAATGCACGCTCGAGCCGGCTGCGCAGCGCTGCCGGCTGCGTGGTGCTGCCAATACACGTCGTAAGAGCTGCCGTTGCCTGCGGGTCATCCGCGGCGATCCTCTCGATTGCGTGGTTCTTAATCAGCACGCGCAGCCACCCGGTCGCATCGCGCAACTCTGTCAGGTAAGTTGCAGCATTGAGCTTGATACCGTGGGCCACGCGGCGCCGGTGCATATCGTCATCGTCCGCCACGTCAAGGCGCAGTTCCTCTTCCGCCTCGCACATGGCAAGTAATTCGGTCTGCGAAGGCGCGCTCGCACGCACACTCCAGCCAAGCACCTCACCGGCCGCCGCTTGCATTGCCTGCGCCAGCGCCTCGCCGGACGGCAGCGCCGCCAGTTCCTGCCATGGCACGAATACCGCAGGCAGCGCATCGCGCAACCACACACGGAAGTCGGCTGATGGCGCGCGCACCAGCGCAGCAAAAAGCGCATACGGAAAACGCAGGACGAAGCTGCTGCCGAACACAATAGTGCGCCCGATTGTTGCCGCGCCGCTACCGGCGATCTTCATGTCTCCGCACCAAAGATCAGTGCGCCCGACGACGCGCGCGCTGATTCCAAATTGCCGGAAGGTCCATGCCATCGGCGAAAGACAGTATTCGAACACGCGTGCCGGACGCGCCGCTGCAAGCGAGCGCGGCAGAATGAAGAACACGCAATACTGGTCGTCATCGACAAGTACCGTGCCACCGCCGAGCGGACGGCGCACGATCGCAACACCGGCCTGCGCGGAAGCTTCGATATCGAGTTCGCATCTCGCTGACTGCGATTGGCCGATGCACATATGGGGCGCGGCGCTGCGTGCCCAGATCAGGATCGGCTCGGCGTTCTCATCCTGGGCAGCCGCAAGTCCGCAGTAGGCCGCGTGCAAAGCGTCCGGGGAAAGTGCACCAAGATTGATAAAGCGGGCTTGCACCGGGGCCATGTGCTGGTCAGGTCCGGAACTTTCAGCTGTCGTCGCCCTGCTCTTCCGGCCCGGGCTGGTAGTACTTGCCGAAGTAGAATTCCCGCTTGTCTAGATCCTCATGCAGGGCAGCGCGGTCGCGCACGCCCTGCTGCACGATTTCCGCAAGGAAATGTCCCTGCTCGGCGTCCAGAATGAAAATATGTCCGACCAGATCGTCGTCGAGATTGAGAAAATGCGCGGCGAAGGGGTCAGGATAATCGAGATACACGAGATAGGATTTGGTGTCGGGATCTTCCACATCGAGCGGCATCATGACGGCCTTGCCGAGCCAGGCGAGCCGCGCGGCCTGATTGAACTGGCGGATATCGAGCTTCTTGCCCTTCTTGTATTTGTTGAGCTCATTTTTGATCTGGCCGACGTCGGTAAGCTTGATGTTTTTCATGCCGTGAACCCGTGTGGATCAAAAGCGTCAATCGAAACAGCGCCTGCATCCAGGATCTGCGCTGCGCATTGCCAGTGAAACCGCATTGCCGACGCCGGCCAGGATCGCTCGGTCCCTGTTTAAGGACCCGGAAATAGCCCGCTGCGACAGGTAATCTTAGCGCGAGTCGGCAGTCCCTGCCGAGTTCTTTCGGTTTCGCTCATGCCTGTTCCGGTTGATGCTGATCAATCGCGACTCCATTGGCGTCGTGGCCCGGGTCAGGATAATGACCTTTGTGCCGGAAAGGCCCAAACAGAGGGAAAATCGGGGGAAAATGGCGGGAGACCGGGGATTGCCCCCAGTCTCCCGAATTTACAATCGCCAGCGCGGCCGGGCTATTGCTGGGATTCGTCCGGCGGCAGCGCGGCAACTGCAGTGAGCGCCTTCAGGATTCCGCGCGGCGAGCTCATGATCTTGGTGAAGCCATGGGCACCCATCATCGTCGTGTCGGGGAAATTCAACGCAATGCGATAACGCCCGGCGAGTGCAATGGCATGGTTGCCCTGCACCATCAGTTCGTACGGCAGGTAGGCGGTAGCGCGGTAGGGGCCGAAGTCGATGATATTCATGATTTCCGAGTCGGTGTCCTTTGTGCCTGAGTTCAGTCCGTCACCCTTGTCGATGGCAATGCCGAACACGCTCACCTGTTTGCCCGGCAGATCAATGCGATAGACCTTGGTCGTGCCACCGGCATGGGCCGCGAGGTTCTTCTCGACCGTGGCGACAGCGGTCGCATAATCGGGGTAGGTTGCCAGGCGATCGACATCGGCGAAATACGGCATACCCATCATGTAATGGTAGTTGCCCGGTGCCAGAGCCTTCTCGTCGATGCCGTTTTTGGAACCGAAGGCAACGGTATTGCCGATCGCCATCTTGAGCTTGATTGTGACACCCGGGAGTTTGCCAAGGCCGTAGGCCGTTCCCATGTAGGCCGGATTCACGTAGGACACCTGAAACTTGCCATCCACCATGGTGACAGCCACCCGCTCGCCGACGCCGAATCCGCCATTCTCGGCCCTGGCGGCCGCTGCCTTGAGCTCGTTGTCGGTCACAACAATCACGGTAGCCGCCGGATAGGGAACGTAGCTGCCGGCGAGATTGAAACCTGCGGACGCGAGTTCGAGCTCTACGAGGTTCACAACATCTTTCATGCTCATTTCGCCGGGCGGCGGATTGCCCAGGATAAAGGGCTTGAGACTCTCCGCCCGCGCCGGGATCGTGCTGACAAAAAGCGCAATCACGGCATACAGCAATACCTGAAACAGGTGCTTCTTCATGCTCTTCTCCTCCGAAGTGGATCGAATACTCCACAATTTACTTGTGGGAATTTCTAATATTATTTAGCCGGCAGACTGCCGATGCCATTGCTGGCTTCTAGCTTCAAAACCGGCTTTGAAGCACACCAAAGCCTGACATCGTTTGACCCCGGATTCAATACTGCGGCTGGAGTCGAATTGAACCCGATCGGGGGCGGTGCGCCGTATAACGCGCCAGTCCCTTGGGAAACCGCGCACTCGCGCATTCTGGCGCCGGCCCGGTTCCGCACACCTTTGCGTAACTCCGCGTCTTTGCGGGCTTTTTTCGTGACACACACTGTGTTCGGTGCTGCCGCGGCGGAAAGCACCTTTCCGTTATCCACTGCGCGGTTCATTACCAGGGCTTCGGCATTAAAAGCCTTGCAACCGAAGCGTGCGCTGAATCTGATCGCGCACCGGAACCGGTACGCCCGCTTCTTCGGCATAACCCTTCCAGCGGGATACTGCTTCCCGCACCTCGTTGACGATGGCCTCGGCACGCCCGCGCTTCATCGAGGCGGCCTTCGCACAGGCCTTGAAATCATCCATCGTGAAGTCATCACGCTTGCCGTTCAGGGTCATCTGGTGGCTGGCCGTCCAGCTGCCGGCGGGATTAAAACTGTAGATCACGTCAAAGGCAGGTGAAAGCGACCAATTCCCGGATTTATCCATCAGGAAGGCAATATTCTTGACATGGTCATCCTGATTGCGAGCGACGATGTTAAATGCCATGCGGCGGAACTGCGCCTCGATCATACCCATTGGCAAACCCAGCTGTCGAAACACGAGCAGCGCCTGTTCATAGGCATAGGCCCCCGCCATATTAAAATCGAAATGCGCCAGTGCACACAGCGACTGCATAGGCAGTTTTTCGCCACCCGGAAGACGGTCAAAACGCCGGGTCATAAAATGCCGCCTGCCGTTTTCCTCGAACAGCCGGCATTCGCTGATATTGATCCCGCAGTCCCGGGCCATCTTGTAATAGGCATATTCGATAACGCCGTAACCTTGCAGGTCTTCGATTTCCTTGTCCCGGTTCCCGCTGACGCCATCAAATTTAAGCAGCCAGTATTGAAACCCCTGGCCTTCCGGTATCCGACCGGAACGGACTTCATTGGTTGACGGATTCCAGGCAATCACCGCCTTGGCCCGAGCGCCACCGGCCGAAGTGCCGACCCGCAGGATATCGGCCAACGCCTGTTCCCTGTCTTCATCTTTGAAGGACGCCTGCAAGTGATTGCGATGGCTGAGCACCTTCGATGCGAGTTCCACCAGTTTGTCAATCTGTATCTGGCCGGCCTGCCGCGCCCTGGGACCGGTCCCTGGAAATCAGGAACTGACCAGAGTTCACTCGATACGGGGCTCGGGCTGCTTTGGTTCAGACCCGTCTCGACCAGGCTGGGATTCGATGCAACGAGACAAACGGGGGAGCGATGCCGGATTTCCTGCCGGGCTGAAGTGGCATAGAGCAATTTCGCAGTTTTTCCCGGAAACCCGGGCGAGACTAAAAAAACGGGGCTGCGGTTTCCCGCAGCCCCGGCATACTACTTTAAGTTTCAGATCGGCAAACGACGTTCAGGTTAGAACTTGTAGTTCATGTCAAGACCGAAGGCGTTCTGGTACATGCTGATCTTGGTGCCGGTGGTTCCGGGCCCGCTCGAGGTCGTGGCGGTTTCCGAATGATTCGGCGCATAGAGGTAATAGCCGTTGATCGTCATATGCTCGTCGGCCTTGTATCCGGCGCCAAGAGTAATGTGCCATTCGCTGATGGCCGGAAACGGATAGTTGGCAAACGCCGCATCCATGGTGTTGTTCACCGCCCTGACGCCGCCCTGAATTGGGGACTTGCCGTAATTCAAACCAGCGCGCAGCGCCCATTTGTCGGTCGGACGGATTTCGCCACCAACCTTGAATACCGGCTCGCTCTTCCAGCCAAAGAACTTGAACACATCGACGCTCTGCCAGTCGTAATAAAGGATGTCAGCGACGATATCCGCATTGCGGCCCAAGGCAAACTTGCCGCCCACCCCATACTCATTGGGCAATTCCAAAGTGGCCTTGCCGGTAAAGCCGAACCCACTCAGCATATGCTTGAAGGCGTTCATCTCATGAGCCATATGCATCTTGGGCTGCACCATCGCACCAATAGATATGCCGTCGCTGACCTTGTAATCCACACCGAGCTTCACACCTTCACCTGTGGACGTGTCCTCGAAGGTTCCGGTGGCACCCTCGTTGAAGAGATTGCTCGTGGTCAGCATCTCGTAGCCGAGAAGCAGCGAGGCGCCGGCTGTGAGATTCGGGCTAAACGAGTAACTCATCGTCGGAGCGACGATGATACCTTGGAGGTTGACACTTTGCGGATTAGTCTGGCCGGGAGCCCCTGAGCCCGGGAAGGGCCCAGTCCGGTAATCGGTATTCATGCCACCCAGGGCGTAGGCCATAACACCCCAGTTCATGCTGTCGTTGATCTTGGAAGTAAATGCCGCCTGCGGAATGCCGAACATCGTCTCGTCGCTCTTGGCTACGGTACCGGCAGGGCCTGCTGCTGCAGTTGTATCGATCTTGCGTTCCGGCATGAACATGCTCCAGCCGACATTCACTGCATCGCCGGTCTGGCTGATAAGAGCCGGGTTATCTGCCCCGGCTGACGCCTCGCCCGCATTGGCAAGACCCGCGCCGCCCATGCCGTGCGCCACGATCCCGTTGCCGGCCTGAATGATTCCGTTTGTTGCAAAAGCACTGGCTGGCAGTGCGAATGCAACCGCAATGGCCAAGGCTAATTTGTTCTTTCTGATAGACATTTGCTTGTATCCTCCAAATATAAATAGACGCTTTCCCAGGGACTTACCGGTGACTTGACGTGCCGCTCATCTGGTGTAAGTAACCTTACAGACAGGTATAGCAGAGCCAAGGGCCGGTGGTGACTTTTTTCCTTTTTTTCCTTTTTTTCCTTTCTTTGGCCGCTAATTCCAGAATGCGCCATGGCGACGTTAATGGCTGGCAGAATATTCCCTTAGCCCAATGTGCATGTCAACGCTTTGTTATCATTGCATGAAATATCAGTTTATCTCATTGAATTTGCCAGTATTTCCGCCTTACTGGGGTCAATCCGGTGCTCGTGGCAGCGTCCGGCTGGTTTTGGACCTATACCATATTATATGTTTGCAACAACCAGCACCGGTCAGCGCGGCAAACATCCGCGCCAGCGGCAGTCTCTATGCCTCTCGGAAAGCTGGATTATGGGGCATGCACTCGATACCCCTGCGCGGGTGTCGGCGTTTGGGTCGGGGGCTTTATCGCACCGGCTTCATCACACTGGCGAACGAGGGCGGAATCAAGGGGGCAGACCAGCCACTTGCTGCTCGATGAATTCACCGGAATTTTTTTGACGCAAAGCATCCGAGGGCCGTGCCGGCCACCGGATTCACCGTCTACCAGCTCATCATTGATGACGCCCTATGCGCGATCCGGCCGCGACGTCGTGCCTTTTGGCGAGACTCTCTTTGCGATACCGGTCATGACGGCTTTGCACTGATCGACGCCCTGATCGCGATCTACCGATGGACAAGGAGCGCACATCGCGGAACTCACCAAAGCATCGCAAGAGAGAAAACGCCAGAACCCCGCGATCAGGACGAAGTGAACGAGCGGTGATGGCGAAGATACCGGTATTCATGCCAGGTGAGCCCGATGATGATGAGGTCGAGCAGCGTTAATGCCAGAAGCCATAGGGAATGGGTGACGCTGAACCGAAAGACCTGATACAGAATAAAAAGCGCGAACACGATGATAGACAGGGGGTAATACCAGAATTTTTTCCGCAACAGCCCCGCAATGAGAAAGAGCTTGAGGATTCCGTGGCTTAACAGGTAAAGGGAAGTGAAGTGCTGCGAACTGGCAGAGAAATCCTGCGCCGAACGCATCAGATAGTGTGCCACAAAATCCCGCGGATCTTCCGCCAGCTCAACCTGCGTCAGGTCAGTCACCAGCCGCAAAAGAAACTGCTGGGTAATGAAATATGCCGCCAGACCACTGAGGATTTCGAGCAGGGCAAAGATACCTTTGAGAATCAGCGTGATCTCAAATGCGCGGCGAAGGTTCTTCTCCTCAAATAGTCTATTCATGCCAAATCATGCCAGACTCCGTGCACGGCGGAAGATCAGGGATGGGCATTGACGATGTCTGGAACGTGTTATCCAGAATCTCTCTTTTGATACTGATTCAGGCAGATGAGCCCGCTCATGATGCAACAACCCTGCGCTGAGTCCGTGCGCGCTTCTACCGCACTCAATACGAACGAGCGTAGGGGCCACCATGGGCGGGCTCTGACCAGACTCCATTGACGTTATGCCCGACTGGAATCGCTCCGGCGCCTGGCAAACGGGGCAAGAAAGGCGAGCACGAGCATACCAACGCCCAGCAGCCAGATTGAGGAGGGAAGCGGCACCGGGGTCGGTGTGCACGGTAGAAAACGCATGTCGTCAAAATCGCTTTGCGTCCACAATCTCACCTTGCCATCGCGGTCATGATCCCGATCAAGGTCCCAGAAGCGGCTCGGCTTACGATCGTTCCGGTCGGTCACGACCCAATGGTGAGAATCGGCCGAATCGATCGGACTAAAGTAGTTCTGAGTCGTATAATCTCTGTTGTCGGAAAGATGGAAATACTCAGCGTCCGAAGCGTTGGAATCAACATCCTCGCCGTGCTTGCGCATTGCGATGTCCATGCGTGCGCCGCCGGAAAATTCGGCGTTACCCCAATTGCACCAGCTGACGGGCGGATGATATGTTTGCCAGTCCGAGTATCCGAAGTCGTTCCCGTCATGCTGCGATCCGGACGCATCGACCACGAGTGTCACACGACCTCCCGGACCCTCGCCGTCGATCATCTGAAACAGATCCGGACCGCCTGTCTCGAATCTATCCGATATGCTATGCGCATAGACGAGCGGACTACTGCATGCGAGAACGACGCCGAGAACAAGCAAGGGCGCAAGGCGCAGCTTCTCGGATCCCGTGGCCACCAATTGATCGTATTTCATTGAAATGCCTCCTCAAGGTAATGGTTGAACCTGGTAATGTCAGTTGAGATTGCTGCCGCATGAGAAACTGCGTGATACGAAATCCCAGGTGTCAAAACCAAGCTTCACCAATGGGCGAACTACTCAGCAGCTGCAATCTCGGAGAAGTCGGCCTGGTCATCCGCGTCCAAAACTGGCCGTCCAATTTGGGCTGAATGACAGCCCGTTCATGCGCGCCGGACGTACACGCAAAAAAAGCGGGCTCAGGTTTTACCCTGCCCCGCCATCCCTCACTTCCCTGGTCTGTTGTCGCATTTTTTCCGATTCAACGAGTGGACTAACACATGCTCCTCCCCGTTATCAATACGCCGGACGCAGGAGGGCCCACTGAAAAGCTTTTCGTTGTTTAACGCACCCCAATTCCGCTTCTGTCAGGTCATCATCGGCCACACCATGCCTATGACGATGTGGAACAATGTCTGACTATCATGCCCACGGAGCCGGTCTTCCGCGGTTATCATCGCAACACCCCATGTTGCATTCCGGCAGGGAGTTCGCGGGCGAAGTTCCGCCCGCTTCTCCGTTTTAGTATTTACGGCGCTTATTTACTACTTTTCTCCCAGGGCATGTACATGCCCTGGCGCTCCTCTCTCCAAACTTTTCCAAACTCTGCTACAACAATGCTCTCGAACGTTATGCCACCAACTTGCGACTGCGCGAAATACGCGCAATACCGACCAAGCAGACGAGACCCGAACCGAACAACCATAGCGGCGCAGGCACGGGAACCGGGGTGAGCGCTACGCCCACAGTCAGATTCATCGTGCCGCTGATTGGCTGACCGCCGGAGGTCACACTGAAGTTGTTTGACCAGGTCAAGGTATAATCATTGGTTCCGGCGCTATAAGGTACTGCTGCTGTTCGGCGTGATCAAAGGCCATGCCGGCACATCGAACGCGTAAGTGATCGGCGATGTGATATTCACACCGAGGCGGAAGCTGCTGAAATCAACGCCAACCGGGTTCGTGAGATTACTACTGTCGACTGTTCCACTCGGGGCAGGCATGCCGTAAGCGCTCGTGGAATAGATCGTTGCGGAGCCCGTCACGGGTGAGGAAGCGTTCGCGGTAAAAATAGGATTCTGGTACATGCCCATGTTGATTTGCACAGGCGGGATCACCGGCCCGGAAAACGCATAGGTTCCGTCGCCGTTAATGTGGATAGTCAATGAGACATTGTTGACCAGCATGCTGCTGATGTTCACTGGCGCCGCCCAAGTCACCGAGAATGGCGCTAGGCAACCAAGCAGTGTCATCCCCAGCCAGAACTTCAGTTTTTTTCCTCGTGCGCTGTTCATGTTCTGCTACTCCGTCCCGAATCCTGCTCTAGGCGTCGGCCTGACGCAGTGTCTCCCTTCACGTTAAGGTATTCTTGGACAGCTCCCTAGTCTGCGGTCTTTTAAGTTCTCCAGCGGTTAGCCCTGCAACGAGGGCCCCAGCCGGGGACACACTTCAGAGAAAAAACAGGGCGGGGCAAAACTTCGCCCCGCCCTGGCTATTGCTACTTCTGGAGCACGGACTCAATCTCCCGCTAAGGGCGAGATCAAGCCTGGTCCGAACGCTTACGCCGGGCAACACCTACCAGACCCAGCAGGCCTGAACCAAGCAGCCACACAGCGGCTGGGAGCGGCACAGTGTTCACGGTACCCACCAGATGCAGGCGGTAGTTCACGCCAGCAAAACTTCCAGTCGGAACCGTGGCGTTGTACCAGAGCTGATACTGACTACCGTTAACACCGTTCCACAGGAACACAGCGGAACCATTACAGTTGTTGGTGCTCGTGGCGCCGTCGGCATTCGTCTGACACAGACCACCGGAACCCATGGAGATCGTGCCGCCATTCCAGTTCACAGTCCAGCCCGAAAAATTGAGCGTGCCGCCGGTGCTGGTGCTGGACGTCTGGGTAATTGGGCTTGTCGTCTCATCCATGCCGGTGTTGCCGAAGAATGCCCACGGCTGGTCGATGTTCGGACTTTCCGTTCCATTCGGCACACCACTATGGCTGCCGCTTGCCAGCTGCGTGGCCCCGATGATAATGCCGTTCTTACCAGCAATGGACGTGTAGCCAAAAACGCCGCCCGATTCCATACCAAAGCAGGAACCATTCGTCGAAGTCGTGCTACCGTTACACAAGCTGGTTACGTGAGTAACAACCGCGCCATTGCTTGTGGTGGTGGTCGTAGTGGTGTTGGCACCTGCATTGATGGTGAGAACATCACCCGCGATCAGCGTCGAAGCCTGAGCGGTCAGGGCTGCGCCGCCGCACACCAGTCCCAAGGCAATACCTAGAGCCTTTTTCTTCATGTCTACCATGCTATATCTCCTCCAAAAATTTTTGGTTTGGCGAAACAACTTCTTCTTTCTTTATCTTGATAGGCCTGTTCACTTGGATCCATCTCCTTTGTGAACCGGTCTCCGAGCGCAACACAGGTTCCCTCCGTGCTGCCACCCGCGGTGGCACCCAGATTGGATTGTAGAGGCTGATCCAAAACTCATGCCGGTCGCACTGCATCCACATAGCAATGTGTGTGCCAATCAATAATTCGTACGCGGAATCAATATGTTGAACGCGGTCGTGAGTTGTAAATGGCGAAAGAGCCGTCTGAATGTAAAATATCCCGACAATCACCGGCTGCTGAGACAATCACAGGTTACTGAATTTAAGCATAGGTCCACGAAAGAAGTTATATTATTCAATGTCATAGGTATTTTTCTACCCAAAATACTTTCGATTCGTTGATTGCAAGCCAAATCGACAGGCACTGGTGCTTGATTCATTCAATTACCTGAGCAATTCGTGATTAATGAGTAAAAACAATTGATTATAAATCTCCTGATGCGTCAATAATTCCGACGAATACGTATAGAATCACCGCCTGGGGTGGCATGGACCTACTGACACGGATGCTCGACTACCTCGATTTTGATCAGGCCTTGCAGGCGAGCGGTCTGCCTCAGCCCGGCAGTAATTGTTACCGTCCGGGACCGGAACAGCTCATCATCCAATTCTGCTGTCCACCTGATGCTGCGCCAATCGCTTTGAACATTGGGAAGTCACCCGCCATGATCCGGTGCTAAAGCATCTCCCTGTAAAGAGTCCCTTTGGTTTTTCCCGCAGGGCGAATTAAGACGGCGATGCGGTTCTTTCGCAAATTTACTCAGGCAGCAAGCGAGGGCGCGCCTCCCAACACCCTCTTTGCCGGTCCGCTTTAAGCCTATATTCTCCTCGGCGTAGGGGAGTCTAATGGCAAATCCGAGTTAAATTACCGGCGTCGTTGTCATCGCGCCTCCTCGGTGCCGATTCGCACGATGCGGGTACGCAACCTTGGAATCTGCGATAGAACCTTGCCGGCACAGATATGCAATGGTTTTGACACCTGCGCCGGTGGGCACTCGATTGCGGTTCTAAAACCCCGATGTCCACTTGGGCAGTTCGGCCTGCAGACACAACACGGCACGAACTACCGAATTGCCACTTCGTCGGGCCTATCGCATGAGAGACCGCAGCGGTGTCGTCATGTCCTGGTGCCGGCGTTTCGCGATGCCGACGAATCCCAGCAGGCCCGAGGCCAGCAACCACAGCGCGGCCGGAAGCGGAACTGGAATCGGGCCGACGCAACCTTCGAGGTGCAGGTAATACTTCTCGCCGTGTGCACCGGGATCACTCGCCGGCACAGTCGCCGCGTAGTTGAGGGTATAGACATCGCCATAGACACCGTCCCAGGTGAACTCGGCATTGCTGTTGGTGAAGGTATGGCCAGCGCAGCCCAGCGCCGAACAGTTGAGCGGCTGCCAGGCGCCGCTACCCAGAGAAATCGCCGGCTCAAACCAGTCCATCGTCCAGCCGCTCATGTCCAATCCGCTGGTGGTGCCACCGGTGACAGCATGGGAAGGTGTGTAGTCGTCGCCATTGACGCCATAATAACTCCAAGTGTCGATCTGGCCGGGGCCGGTCAACTGACCGGTAGTCGAAGTCGATCCATGGGCCTGAAGAATTCCGATGATGATGCCACCCTGGAGGCCCGGATTAATTGATGTCCTTTCACTGTTTTGAATCAGGCCATCATTGTTCTGATCCATCGCGAACCACGATCCGGTGGCCACGTTACTCGTGGCGCCTGTGCCACTTGCGACACCGGGGTCAATAAGAAGCACATCTTCGCCATTACGGAGAGTCGCTGCATGCAACGTGACACTGGCCATGCCTAAAATCAAGCTCAAACCAACACTCAGTGCGTTTCTGTTCATCGTCGTTTCCTCCTTCAGCAGATTCCTGTCTACTGAGACACCCTGACCAGCAGTCCGGGTGCCTTTCCTGTTGCCACAACCCCCGCGCGCGCACAGGCAATCTTCGATCTTCCTAAACTTAGGTTACGCAAAATATCCCAGAAGCAATTATCATGCCTGCCATATGTTCAAAGAAAAACTGCAGCAATTACAGGCTGATATAAACACCTTGGACGCTGTGCTATTTTCTCATCAGTCAATGTGTAAATATTTCCGACCACGGCATACGTTTTCCCAAAGACCCGGTGGTACAACGGGCGAGCGTTCTGGAAAGCGGCGGCCAAGATGTCCAACACACCTTTACAGAGACTCTGCGCTACAAACTTTTCGCCAAGGCCGGCTACACGACTGCCGAGTGCCACAAGGACATCCTGAAACTAGCCATCGCCATGCGCCAACAACACCGGATGGAAGGCCTTTGAATTCGTTCGAAAGTCTTTTCTTTGCTGGTCCGCTTTATACCCACATTTTCTTCGGCGTAGGGGGTCAAATGGAAAACTCGGATCAGCTTTCGTGAAGGCCCGGGGATACAGTTCGTTATGGTAAACCAGCATGCAGAGGAAAAAGACGCTCCTGCTACCAATCAGACATTGACAGATCGGACGGATCTCACAGTCCGGCGCGTTAGGATCGACGGGTCGTTGGCGCTACTCGCCAGGGCTTCCGATCCCATGCGCATCGAAGCCAATGATCACGTCGGCGATGCGGGCCGTTCCCTGCGCGCACGGGTGAAAGCCAACGAACTGGAGAGTTGTGTCGTTCAGAGTATGGCTCAGAAGAGTTTCGTCAGCAGGGTCTGGAACCGCTGAGTTCGTTATGACTGGAAAAGCGATTCCTGTCCACCCATCGGCCGGATGTGCGCATACTGTCTCGCCATCTGGGTTCGACGGCCTCGCGCTTTGCAAAAACGGATAGAGCCCCTCGGATATTCTGATTCGCGGGGATTTTGAAAGCCCCATTTGGCATGGTATTTTACTAAATTCACGGTTTCTGGATGATGCCGTCGGTCCTGACCGCGGATCGATATAATAATTAAGGCGGTCGGCACCCACACCGAATCATGCGCCACATACTTCATCTTAATGGGCTAGGGGGAGACAATACGCGGCCATGGCTAAGAAAAATGTTCTAACCCAATCGAGGAAAAAAGCGGCGGATGCGCTGCTTCAGGAAAACCGGCTGGTCGAAGCTCGCGAGCTCTACGCCAAGATCTGTCGAATCGATACGGCGGACGCGCAGGCATGGTTCAGGCTCGGGGTAATCAGCAGCCAGCTGGGCGATTTCGTGGAAACCGAAAACTGCTGCCGACGCGTCCTGGCCGTTGAACCTCATCTTTCCGATGCGGGTTTCCTCATGGCCAGCGCCCTGGAGGCGCAGGGCAAGCTCGACGAAGCAGAAGCGCGTTACCGGCAGGCACTGCGACTCAAGCCCGCCTCCGCAGAGGGGCACGCGCGCCTGGGAATGGTTTTGCAACGAACCGGAAAACTCGAATCCGCACAGGCGAACTACCGGGAATCACTGCGCCTCGATCCCCGCCAGCCTTTGATCCATTACAACCTGGGGGTGGTGCTGAACGAACTGAAATGCCCGCTGGAAGCGGAACAGAGCTACCGCGAAGCCCTGTGGCTCGACCCCGACAACGCCAAGGTGCATGCGAACCTCGCCTTCGTGCTCCGGGTCCAGGGCAAACTGGAGGAAGCGGAGGCAAGTTATCGGGAAGCGCTACGTATTGACCCGGACTGTGCCGAGATTTACTACAATCTCGGTCTCACGCTGAAAGATCAGGGGCGATACGACGAGGCCGCGCTGAACCATCGCAGCGCCCTGGAGAGAAGCCCGCAGTATGTCGACGCCTATGTGGGCCTGGCACATGCGCTTCAGGGATCGAAGAATCACTCCGAGGCATTGGTCAATTTCGAAAAAGCGCTGGAGATCCGGCCGGATCTGGACGATCCTGAGGTCTACATGGGCCGCGCCTATGCGCTTCAGGTGCTGGGCAAATACTCCGAGGCGTTAGCCGATTACGCACACGTTATTGAGCTCAAGCCGGAATATGCCGCAGCCCACCACAATCAGGGTCTGATGCTTTTCGCTCTAGGAATAATGGGAGAGGCCATTGGTCGCTTCCAGCAGGCATTGCGCCTCGTACCCGATTATGTTGAAGCTTTCATCGGCTTGGGCAGCGCATGGCTTGCGTTGAATCGTTCGGAAGAGGCTCTCGCATGCTTCGAACAAGCGCTGCAAATCGCACCGGAAAACGCCAATGCCCAACTGTTCGCCGCCGTAATGGCCGAAAAGACCGGGGATATCGAGAAAGCCTGCCAATATCTTTCCCCGCTGATCGAGACGCATAGCCAGAAATTTGACGTCATGATCATGCAGGCACTGCTCGGAAAATCGCTGGGTACGGAAGAGCACTCCATTGCAAGAATCGAGGATCTGCTGCAAAAAGATCCTTCGCTGTCGGTCGAGCAGATCCGGAAGGCACATTTTCTTCTAGGCAAGCTGTACGACGCCCGAAAACAGTTTGACGCCGCCTTTGCCCATTACCGCCAGGGAAATGAATCCAAGTCGGCAAACTTTGACCACGAGCGCTATCGCCTCGATGTCGATTCCATCATCGCTGTTCAGAACGCTGATTTCCTGGCGAGCATGCCGCGTGCCTCGATCCGATCCGAGCGGCCGGTGTTCATTGTTGGCATGCCGCGTTCCGGTACCAGCCTGGTGGAACAGATTCTCGATAGTCACCCGGATATCCATGGCGCGGGTGAATTGACGACGGTAAGCTACCTTGCAACTTCGTTGCCGAGGCGACTGAAGACCGAAGCCACGTATCCCTATTGCCTGACGACCCTAGGACAAGAGACCGCAGATGCACTTGCCAGCCAATACCTCGAACTACTGACCGAGCTTTCGCCCGACGCCCGGCGCGTCACCGACAAGCTGCCTGGCAACTTCATGTTTCTCGGCTTCATCGAGCAAATTTTTCCCGGAGCACGCGTCATTCACTGCCGGCGCGACCCAATGGATACCTGCCTGTCCTGCTACTTCCTCGACTTTACGATGCCGATGCCCTATTCCTATAAACTGAATGATCTGGGCGTCTACTACCGAGGGTATGAACGGCTGATGGCACACTGGCGGCAGGTAATCAACCTTCCGTTGTACGAGGTCCAGTACGAAAACCTGATCGACAACCCCGAGAAAATCAGCCGCGAACTGGTGGCGTTCTGCGGGCTTGAATGGGACGAGCGCTGCCTGCGCTTTCACGAGAGCAAACGAGTCGTTGCGACGGCAAGCTACGACCAGGTGCGCCAGCCTATTTACAAAAAGTCCGTCGCCCGATGGAAGCACTACGAGCGCCACCTTGGGCCTTTGAAAGAGGCACTGGGACTTTAGCGTTCCAACGTACCCGGAACTCTACGGACCGAACGTCAGTGGCAATTTAACGAAGAGCGCATTGGGCATTGCCCCAACCGCAATGGCGCACGGGTGAAAACGGCATAGCCGAAATTGCCTCTCCCGCAGCTCTTGGTTGAGATTCGATGGGGGCGATTCGGGAACGGCCCTGTTGCACGGAAATCTGGATGGATAGACCGCATGGGGAATATTACGGATTCCTCGGGAGCAATCAGGGTGCGTAATCGAGCGCTGACAGAATCACGGAACCGGATATCTCACACCGGGCTGCATTTTCAGGGTGGCGCATTATGTTTCCCGCTCGCGCGAGGTGCGCTCAGCCCCTCGATGCGTCCATACGCGCTAACACAATACCTTGCCGCGCCGACACCGATGGATCGCCGCCCTGCAGACTGCGAAGCACCGGATGCAGGACAGCCTTCCGCTGGCAAGCCGCTTGCTCCCCAGGTTCTGAAGATTCCCCAGACCCAACCCCGCTGTGGATCTGAACGGAATCGGATCGCAACCCTGTTCCGCATCCATCGCCGCAAAGGTCTGCCCGTCTCAATGAGCGCGATACTGGTGGCTGCTCGGATTTGTTTGCCGTCAACGGATCGCATGATCACTGCCCTGTCGCAACTTTTCATGTCTTGGCCTGCGCGCACACGATTCTGGAAACCGGGACAGGTTGCAGAGAAATAGCCGCGCAATGACCAACATCTTTCTCGGGGACTACTTTTCGCTCGATGATTCCGGGTATCTGGGACGTTCCATCGCGAACCGCACCCTGCTCAAAGCGATCTTTTCCTGCCGGAGTTTCGACAAGATTTTTGCGGTCGGCAATGCGGCGGGTTTTGAACGGCTGAACATGCCGGAGGCCGTGCGACGCAAGCTCGTTACCGTCAGCTCCGTCACCGAACTGACCGGCGCATTCCAGCAGAAGGGTATCGCCGCCATTTTCTGCTCAAATTTTGGAAAAAAATACGCACAACTCGTGCATTTCCGAAACAGTCTCGGGCTGACCTGTCCTGTTTTTGGAGTCACCCATACGCTCAGTTATCAGGACGAAGTGGGGGCACTTTTCCGGCTCTTCTGCGCCGGGCCTACGAGCCAGGATACGATACTGTGCACGTCCCGCGCGGCGCTGGATGTCATGAGCCGGCATATCGAGCGCGTCCGAAAAACCCTCGCGTTCAGCCCGGAAGGGCCACGTCTGGTGAAGTTCCCGCTGGGGCTTGAAACGGCCGCGTTGTCCGATCCACGGCAGAAATCCACCAAGCACTTCCAAGTCACGTTCGTCGGACGACTTGACTGGCTCAACAAGGCGGATCTGCTGGTCATTCCGAAAATCATCGACAATCTTCCTGCCGGGCACCGGTTGCGGTTTACCATCGCCGGAGGCTCGGACAATCCCGGTTATATACGCCTGCTCAAGCAGGCCTGCGCGAACAGGCCGATTCAAATCCTTCCGGACATATCCGACCCGGCCCGCAACCAGATCTACCGCGACAGCCATGTTCTGCTTTCGCCGGTGGACAATTACCAGGAGACGTTCGGGCTGACCGTTATCGAAGCGCAGCAACAGGGTTGCGTGCCGGTAGTGTCGGATTTCAACGGCTACCGCGACCTGGTCGAGGATGGAGTGGATGGAATACTTCTCAAGACCTATGCCGCCCGGATTCCCGAGGCGCTGCTAAAGGCTCAGATTCTGATGCCTGACTCGGTCTATCATGGCTGGTGGGCGGCCGGGGTGACGATCGATCCCCGGGATGCAGCCAATGCCCTATTCCAGTTGAGCCAGGAACCGGACCGCTGGGTGGCCATGAGCACCAAGAGCACCGTTTCAGCCAAGCGCTACGACATCGCGACAACTGCTGACCGGTTCGCGGAACTGTTGGCCTCGATCCCAGCAGAGACCACGTCGTCTGAAGCCCCGTCCACATTGCGCGAAGCTCCGCAGAATCCGTTCCATATCGACTATTCGGACGTATTCCGGAATCACCCGGCGACATTCTGGAAGAACGAGAAACTCGAACTGACGAAATCCGGCGCGCGCTTCCTGACGACCGGGGACGCGCAGATGGTTCCGCAATTGTCCATCCTTTCCGGGGTCGTTTCGACAACGGACATCGTTGGTTTTCTGGCGGCAGTGCAAAAGAGCGGGGACGTACCACAACTCCTGGCCTCGGGGGTAGAACCCATTGTGATTTCCCTCGCGCTCAAGAACGGTTTGATCAATATCGTCGACAATCCCGAGAGTGCTACACCCGGTACGACCGGCTAAGAGAACGCCACCTCCACAATCCGTCTTGCGCGTTGCGCATAGGTGTGGCTTGCATGAACGATCTTCTGGATTCCTTGTGCAATGTCTTCGCGCTCCTGCTGGTGCTCCAGGAAGTAGCGTATCTTTGACCGCAGGTCGGATGCATCCGCGAACGTGATTATTTCCTTTCCAACTTCGAACAATCTGTTCAGATCAGGTCGCGTCGAATCGATGATCTGGAAGCCCCCGCACCCGGCAATGCTGAAAGTACGCTCGCACGGAGACTGCGCTAGCAGGCGATGCGAGTTGCGATCCCAGTAGTGCCCATAACTATCCTTGTGAAGATTGAGATTGATGGCGGCGCCGTTGTAATAGCGGGCGGCCTCATCGGGCGGGATGAACTTCTCCGTCACATGATGGGCGATTTTCTTGAAGTTTCCAAGCCCTGCGGACCAGCGATCATTTTCCGTGGCACCAATGATTGCGGCCCGCAGGCTGATGAGATCATCCGCGACCGCGTCTATGGTTTTGACGCGTTGCGACCCCTTGAATGGAACGCCGATGAAGCAGACGTCAGTGCGATATTTTTCATCGAGAATTGAAGGAGTCTTGTGCCTTGACGGATCGCAACCCAGTGGCAACCATTCCGCCACCTTGCCGTACCGCTGGTAAAGCGGCACCGTTACGCTGTCGACAGTAAATACCGTGTCCAGGAACGGGAGGAATGGCAGCGTCATGTCGACGTAATACGGGTCATCCAGCTGCCAAGCAGCTATCCGCTTAGCGCTTGATCGAAGCATTGGAAAGAAATTAGGGTTGAAGAAGGAAGCGAGATACCCGTTGAGAAGAAAAACATCGCCATACCCCCTCGAACGAACGTACGTGGCGCACTGCTCGGTCTGAGCATATCGAGCCTTCGCGATAGTATCGCGCGGGGCGCCTGCCAGCTGATCCTCAGCGTGCCGGATCTTCTCGCCCAGGGGATAGACCTCAACCTTGACGCCATCGATATTCGAGAACGCGCTTTCGACGGAGTCCTCGATATTGCTTTCGATGGCGGGACCCCGGCGAATGCGCTGCTTGATAAAAAGTATCGTTGGCATGTCGTGCTGCTCCAAGCATTTTCTGCCTGAGGAAAGTCACGGCCAATTGTAGCAGACTCAATATTAATGGCCGTTATCGAGCAAGTCCGGCTCAATGCGTTTTCGTGCGTAAGCGGCAACTATCCGGCTTTCTGTTATCCAGTGCGAGGGCGCGGACAATGCTTCTCCAGGCATCGAATTACCCGAAAAACGATGCGGAAAGCAATACGGACGGGGCGACGCACAGCAAGGTAGCAGGAGCTGTTTTTCGCGCCAGGCGGCGAGCGTCTGGCCGATTTCGCTGTTTCACCGACGCGTATATACTTCCCTCAGTCTATGCCGATTCCGATTGGCGATTGGCTCCGGCGAAAGCGAAAAGTTGCCGGGCAGGGTTTGGGCCCACTGGGTAACGGCGCCTTTTTACTGCGCACTCAACAAACTGCAAAAGGGAAAGAGCAAACATCAATCACGCACACCTGTCTATGAGGCCCTGCCTGGATCACCATGTCGATGGAACGCAATCACCCCTGTCCTTGCGGTAGCGGGAAAAAGTACAAGCACTGCTGTGGCGGCTCGACGGCAATCAGTGCGCAGATTCCGCCCCTGCTGGCGCAGGCATTGTCTAACCTGAAGGCCGGGCACGTTGCCGAAGCTGAGGCTTTATATCGCCGGGTTCTGGCGATCAACCCGCATGAACCGCAGGCCCTCGATACGCTGGGAGCCATCTGTCTGGTCGAAATGAGATGCCGTGAAGCGGTGAAGCTCAGTCTGCGTGCTGCCGAGGCCACTGCCTGGCAGGTAAACCAGATATTGTACAACCTCGGTCTGATCTGTGGACGCCTTATGCATGGTGAAACCAATCGCCTGCGTACCGAGCTCCTGAATGCTTTCACGAAATGGGGTCAGGCACAAATTAAGCGTCCACTAAAGGATCCTCTCGTCAGCATTGTCGTCGCGAGCTACAACCACGCACGTTATCTGCCCGATGCCCTCGAGTCCGTGTTCAACCAGACCTACAGGAATCTGGAAGTAATCGTCATCGACGACGGCTCGAAGGATAATTCAGCTGAGGTGCTGGACGAGCTGCTTAAACGCTGTCCTTTCCCGTCAATTAAGGTCGTACGCGAAAACAAAGGTGCGCCTGCGACACTCAATGAAGGGGTAACGCGCGCACAGGGCGAATACATCAATATATTGAATTCGGATGATTGTTTTGCGCTCGCCCGGATCGAACGCCTGGTATTCGAAATAGCTGCCAGAGATCTGGATTGGGGCTTTTCCAAGGTGGAAACCTTCGTAACCGATACAGGTACCGGGGACGAAACGCGCCGCGCCATATCGTATGGAAAGGATCTCATCGCATGCGCCCGCTATGCCCTGGGACGCGGCTCCAACAGTCTCGCTTTTATCGAGGCCAACCCCGCGATCTCAACGGGAAATCTCTTTTTCCGACGTTCGCTCTTCCAGAAACTGGGAGGATTCAACGATTTTCGTTACAACCATGACTGGGATTTCTGCCTGCGGGCAGGCAGGATTGCGGAGCCTTGGTACGTGGAAGAGGAGCTATACCGTTATCGGATTCATGGACGCAACACGATTTCCGAAAGCAAGCAAATGGCCAAACAGGAATTACATCGGCTCCTCAGGAAAAACCTGTATGAGAAGCCAGAAGGTACGGCAGCGTCGGTCCAAAATCCCCTGTCTCCCTGCGCAGAAGGTAACCGTTCTCTAGTCGACGGCATCGTGATGGGCGCCGGAAAAACATGCGACCTTATTCCGGTCTCCATTCTCCGCACCACGGCAACTGCACTGGCGCAAAGAGTTGTGCACCCAGTGGACACGGATGTACCGGTACAAAAGATCGCCATTGTCATACTCGGTATGCCTCGAAGCGGAACCTCCGCAATGTCGAGAGTTCTCAATCTGGCAGGCGCTGCATTGCCGGAGAACGTCCGTCCGCCAAAACTGGGTGATAATGACCGGGGATTCTGGGAACCAGAGGACGTCATTCGATTGAATGACTTTCTCCTGGGGTGCCTGAATGCGTCCTGGGATAACCCCAAAGACAGCGGCCAGCTGAACGCCGGGAACCGCAGCATGTTCATCCGCCTGGCGATCAACATGCTGCGTTCTGAATATGGAAACGCGCCGTTGATTGTGCTGAAGGATCCCCGCCTTTGTCTTTTTGTTGACGCGTGGGATGAGGCTCTCGTAAAGGCGGGCTACAGCATACGCTACGTGCTCATGCTCCGTCCGCCCATAGAAGTGGCGGCGTCGCTCAAGGCGCAGGTAAACCTGAATACGGAAAAGGCGTTGGCGCTGTGGAACATTTACGGGCAACAGGCCGAGAAGGCCACGCGCCAGCGTTCTCGCCTGTTTGTCCACTACCATCAGCTGCTGAACGACTGGCGTCGTGAGCTTGCGCGTATATCCGAATCACTTGGCGTCAAGCTGGATATCGCCGGCTGCGCCGCCGCAGTGGATGCTTTTCTCACGACGGATCTGTACCGTCAGCGCAGCATTGTCGCGGAGCCTGCATCCAGTCTTGAAAGTGAATGCCAGAACCATTATAAGCAGTGGACCTCATTGTGCGGCTGATTGCCAATTCCGTATCAAGAAACGCTACGGTCATATCGGCGTAAATAGAGGCCGTACCGCTGCAAGGCAAGTGCGTTCCAGTAGTTGTCCCAGATATCGAAAATAAGTCGAGTCGGCATGCGGCCTGGCGAGGAGGATATTCGACAGACTCCGCCTTCCTAGGTGCCATTATTGTATAATTGCGACACGCGATTCTTAGAACACTTGACTCTAGCGCAGCGCTCCAATGGCCAGGAAGAACATCCTCATCAGCTCCAGAAGACGGAAGGCAGAAGCATTATTTCGCGGTAACAATCTGCTGGATGCCAAAGAGGCATATACGCAGCTCTGCAAAACAGATCAACTGGACCCCAGCAATTGGACCATGCTCGGCGTTATTAATCGAAAACTGGGCCTGTTTCAGGAATCCGAAAAATGCTGCCGTCATGCTCTCACCATTCAGCACGACCATCCCGCGGCACATAACGCGTTGGGTGCGGCCCTGCAGTACCAGGGGAAACTTGTCGAAGCCATTTCGTGTTATCGCGCCGCAATTCGCCTCCAACCTGATTTGTTCGAGGCGCACTACTTCCTTGGCAATGCACTCAGGGAGCAGGGAAATTTCGAGGATGCAATAATTTGTTACCGCAGGGCGATCGAGCTCAAACCTGACTATCTGCAGGCGCTCAGCAATCTTGGGGCCTCACTAAAGCAATCGGGCCAATTTCAGGAATCGCTGAGACTCCTTGAGAAAGCGCTTCGTATTAGACCGGACAGCGTTCATGTTCTTTGCAATATTGGCGAAGCTCTGACATCTGTCAACCAGCCAGAGGAGGCGATCAAGTATTTCGAGACTGCGATAAGCATCAAGCACGATTTCTTTGATGCCCACTACATGATGGGGAATGCCTTGAGATCCGCGGGCCGGTTTGACGATGCTCTTGCAAGTTACGGTGTCGCATTGGTTCTCAAGCCGACTGAGCAATCCGTCACAGCGGGCATTGCCGAGATCCTGGAGATACGCAGAGACATAGCCGCAGCTGATAGGCTGATTCGACCGATTGTAGAAGCAGGCTCATTAAATCCCCGGATCTTGGCAGTATACGCGGCGCTGTCGCATGATTCCGGTACACGGGCAACAGCGGCATCGACTCTCGAAAAAGGTGTTGCCGACCGGAACGTCGACATCGCGGGCCAAATTGAGATTCACTACGCGCTTGGAAAAATTTACGACAGGATGCAGGAATACAACAAGGCGTTTGAGCATTACGATCATGCGAAAAAGAAGACACGTATTTTTGACAGAGAGGCCTTTCAGAAGGTTGATCCCGCCGAACAGGCACGGCAGATGGTCGACTGGACAGAGACGACAAGAGATCACTTCTGGAGCTCGTTGCCGCGCGCCACGAACTGCGACGAACGCCCCATCTTCGTTGTCGGCATGCCGCGCTCCGGGACTACACTGGCGGAGCAGATTTTATCAAGCCACCCTGCTGTCTACGGCGCTGGTGAATTAACGGATATCAGTCTCATTGCGAACACTTTGCGCAAGACCCATTGCGCTGATACGGGTTATCCTGAGTGCCTTGCCGCTGCGTCCACGGATATGTTGAATAAAATGGCGCAGCGCTATCTTGATCACCTCGATGTATTGTCCAGACAGGCATCCCGGATCGTCGACAAGATGCCGGGAAACTTTCAGCAACTTGGGCTTATTTCCCTCCTGTTTCCGAAAGCGCGCATCATCCACATAATGCGGGATCCGCTTGACACCTGTTTATCGATCTATTTCCAGAAATTCAGCACGACGAACAGTTACGCATTTGATCTGGGCACCCTTGGTACTTATTATCAGGCATATCGAAAGCTGATGCGTTACTGGCGCGATAAGCTAACTATCCCCTTGCTCGAAATTCAATATGAAAACCTAGCTTCCGCCCCAGAAGAGTGGATCAGAAGGATGGTGGAATTCTGCGGCCTCGAATGGGACGTCCGCTGCCTCGACTTTCATGCAACCAGGCGGGACATCAACACTCCGAGCTACGATCAAGTCAGGCAGCCTATGTACACAAAATCCATTGGCCGGTGGAAGCATTACATTTCTCACCTCGATCCTCTCATGGAGGCATTGCGGAAATGAAGATGGTGACTGGGTAACCAGCTTGGCGTGGAATTTTGCATCAATCTATCGGCAACAATTGGGACTCGATTGGAGATATCGATACCGGTCGGCGACATCGTCCGGATCGCCCTGCATTTGCAGGATTGCGCCGACGTTAAAGTCAGATTTCAGAGCTAAAGGGTTGAGTTATATCGCCAGACGATAATGCTGAGCCGTCCGTTCGAGCCAGCCTTTGCCCTGCAGCAGGCTACCGAGACTGTAAAGCGCCACGGGCATGCCAGATTTATTCACGACCGCGCACCTAAGTGCCCTTTCGCCTGACTAATTGCTCCACTGGGGTCGTTTATTGCGCCCAGAAGAAACAGGCCTCGGCATCATCATGCCTGGTCTTAGCTAAAGACTGCCGCAAAGAGCTTTCACGCCCCGGACGCCCGACCCGGATCAGTGTGACAATCTGCTTCTTTTCATCGCTTATAATTCTGTCGGCAAGCAGGCCATGAGCCACCCGCCCTGTCACCGGGGCGGGTGGCAAGCCTCCTGTTATCACGCGCTCTGACCATATGTAAATCGACAGGGCTGTCCCGAGTTCCCGGAGTAACTCTACTTCATTCAAACCCTGGACTGCGCACAAATAATTCAGGTCACAAAGCGACCTCGAACAAACTGATTGCTCACTGCCCTCGACATTTTCCGGCACCAATGTCAAACCAGGGGCCATTTGTTGTACAGCTGCTGCTGTAGACAAGCAGATGCGGCTGAGTTGTCGAGCACGTGGTCCCAACGCACTGGTTTTCAACGGTCATATCTGCGCCGTCCTCGCTGACCAATGGCATACCAAGCACCTCGTTTTCCCAGAGGTAGGGCGCCATAATCGTGCCTCCCTCGTTCTTGATACGATAGACCTGTCCGGGCGCCGGCGTGTTGAGCATGAAAGCGGTTTGAGTCGCATGTATCAAACCGCCATTGGTCGCAATCAAGGCAGCTATGTCATTTGAAACGTTATTTCCCATGACATCAATGCCCGTACCGTGGATATGAATCTGGGAGTTTTGTCCTGCCACGACCGCTACCAATCCCGTGCCATCCCCCCCTAAACTACCTGGCGTCGGGAACGTTGTACCGGGATCGGGAATCACCCGAATCACTGAACCATACACATGAACCTCCGAAGGATAGGTCGTGCTGTGGGCAGTGATCGCCCTCAGGCCGTTCTCAATGCCGCCCGGACCAGCCGCAATGATTTCACTGCCATAGAACCAGTTTTGCGAGCACTGAACGGCGTAGGCTGTCTTGTACGATGCGTGAATTGTGCTGCTGAACCAGCGGTGAACGGACTGCTGCGAAGTGCATCCCGTTTCGGACCAGCCATAATCTCCACCTTCGACATCGACATTGGTCCATGTCGAGCTACCCGTACCTTCCCAGTAAACTGCAATAAACGGGCTTGCCATTTCCAGGTCCTGAACGCTTAGGTCGGAACAGTTGTCTGCGGTGAGTCCTATTTGGGAACTGATGGTAGTGGATCCCAGGACAGTTTTGTCGCGACCGGAACCACGCAAACTTACATTACTAAGGTTACTGCAGAGGAAACCGTCAAATTGACCCGGACCAATTTCAACCAACAACGGTGACGACGGACCAGGTTGCGGACTACGCGTAGGAATCCAGTTTTGCAAATCAGACGTAGTCGTAAAACAGTTATTTACAGCTACGCCACCTTCTGTGCAGCTCTTGCGCAAGTAAACGATCGACGCGTTACTGTCGATAACCGCATGGGCAGTTGTCGGTATAGCTATGAATGAAGCGGATAAGATCAGGGCTGACAGCGAATTTCCAAATATTTTCGTTCTCATGCTTCCTCCTTGATTGCTGACGAAAGGTATACGACTGAAGTACGGTACTGCGGACCAGAGGTTAACCCTCGAATTGAAGAAACGTCAACTCAAACAAGCGCTTTGCATTGCGACGCAAAATAGATATCGCCACTAAAGCGGATACAAAACATGTGGGTCTATTTTCACTGGATTGCGGACGTTCGTGCGGGCGTATAGCGCCACCGATTGAATTCCCCGGCAGCAATACTTCAAATTGATCAAGCCAGATCTGTTCGTTGGGTTTCAGCTGAACGGCAGCAGTCTTGAACATGGATCAGAAACCTCACTATTATGAAATGAAGCTAACTAGGAGACAGGATCGACGGAGTTGCCGCGGGATGGGAAGGTGGGAGTTACTGATCAGTTCACTAAATAGTGCGTAGTATGTCATACTATGAGACATGCCCCAACCCATCGATGCTAGGAAGTTGGACTCCGCGGCGCTGCAGCTGCTGCGCCGGCAGACGGTGCAGGCGGTGCGCGCCGGCATGACGCAAACCGAAGCCGCGCGCACGTTCGGCGCGAGTCTTCGGGTGGTGAATAAATGGATGCGCCTCGACCGGGAGGGCGGTCTGCGGGCGCTCAAGCTCAAGCGCCGGGGACGGCGCTCGGGCGAGGGGCATCTGAATGCCAAGCAGGCCCAGCGCATTCGGCTGACGATCATCGTCAAGTTGCCCGATCAATTGAAGCTGCCGTTCGATCTGTGGACGCGTGCGGCGGTGGCGAGCCTGATTGCGGGGGAATACGGGATCGAGGTGTCGCTCGTCACCGCGGGGCGTTACCTGAAGCGCTGGGGCCTCAGTCCGCAGAAACCGGTACGGCGTGCCTACGAGAGAAACGATGTGGCCATCGCCCACTGGTCGAAGCGGGAATACCCGGCGATTACCCGTCAGGCGAAACGCGAAAAGGCCGTGATTTACTGGGGGGATGAGAGGGAATTGCGCAACGACCCCGTGAGCGGTACGAGCTATGCCCCGGTGGGACAAACCCCAGTGATCCGAGCCACCGGCCAGCGCTTTGGTTGCAACATGATCTCGGCCATCACCAACAAGGGGGCGCTCGCCTTCATGGTGTTTCAGGGAAAGTTCAAGGCCCCCGTCTTTGTGACGTTCCTGCAGCGGCTGCTCAAGCAGATCCCTGGTCGAATCTATCTGATCGTGGACGGGCATCCGGTCCACCGCTCCGGCGACGTTCGGCATTTTGTGGAACAACACTCGAAGCGGCTGCGGCTCATCCGGATGCCGGGCTATTGTCCGGAACTGAAGCCCGATGAGCTGCTGAACCAGGACGTCAAGACCAACGGTCTGGGCAAGAGCCGCCCGACCAACCGGCCCGAACTCCTGAGCAGTGTGCGCGGCCACCTGCATCGGCGTCAGAAGCAGCCGCAGGTGATCAAGAACCTGTTTCAAGAGAAGCATGTTCGCTATGCCGCATGACAAAGTACGCACTATTTAGTGGTCGGCTCAGTAACTGAGCGCTCACGAGGTATCAGCTTCGGCGTCTAACGGGGACAACATATCGTAGGGCATTCTACGCGTCCTGACCCAGGACTCGCTCGACGACCTGCCGCCCGATTATGCCGTAGACAGAACGAGTTCAGATGTTTTGCGCCTGACTGTTTCTATTGATAGCGCGTAAACGCGCTTTGTCTTTAAATGACTCTGTACCGCAACTATTGGCCGTAGCGTGCCATATCCACCTTACGCTCGCCGAGAGACGCCACTCGGCATCAAGTCACACTACCCGCATAGTAGATGTAGTCGTTTTCAAACCGACGGTCGCAAATACTGCGCCACCAAATTGTGTGGCACAACACTTGGTGCGTCACAATGAGGATGCTTGACAATCATGTTACAGCTGTTCAACATGATGGTCGTAGCTTTCCGCGACATTGCAAGAGAATAGCTGGCGGATATTTTTTTAGAAAGCAACGTTCCGTGTATAGCACCATACACCTGACAAATAACAATAATAATCGCTCGATCGGCTGCAGATTAGAGCGCAAGGCATTCCAGACAATGGTCCTGCGGACTAACGTCCATTCAGCCTGCGGAGCACCGTCTGGTAAAGACAATTGGTAAAAACAAAAGCGGTGGCTCTTTGCATAACGGCCAAAACGCAGCAATCAAAGTGATATCTCAGAGAACACACGAAGTGTTGGACTTGGGTTGTCCAAAGCATGCTCCGAATGCCCCAAAATGCGTTGGAGCTGCATAACTAAATAAATAACTATACACAACAACACCACTCGCGATACCAAAAAGACTAAAGCAGGGTATCGCACTGGACAGGAGCGAGGAGATGAAGCTATTTACAAAACGGACGCTGGCAATCGCCGTCGGTTTGACGCTGCCGACAGCAGCATTTGCCACGAACGGCATGTTCATGATCGGCTTTGGCGCCAAATCGATCGGCATGGGAGGCGCAGGTGTCGCCTACGCCCAGGACGGATTATCCAGTGCAACGAATCCCGCCAATCTCAGTCTGGTTGGTAACCGCTTTGATATGGACGTTGGATTGTTTTCGCCGAGAGCCTCGGCAAGCCTGGGTGGCATCCAGGAAAAAAGCGTCGTTGGCCTGGGAGGCGACGAACGCACGCCCCGTTGGGATGATCTCTATCTGATGCCTGCCATTGCCTGGGCCAAGCAAAATGGCCAATGGGCATATGGCTTCAATTTTGTTCCGATCGGCGGCGGCGGGAGCGCCTACAAAAATAACCTATACGATCTCAACCAGAACCCCAGTCATACACCGACGGGAACTGCAAACACCGGAACGCTAGGGGTAAGTCTCCTAATTGCACAATTCAATCCTACCATTGCCTATGCCTTCAGCAAGAAGAATAGCATTGGTGCATCGCTGGTGGTGGGAATGCAGCGATTCGTAGCCTTCGGATTGGGGAATTTTACAACATTCACCGCATCCGGAAATGCGGACCACCTGACCAATAACGGCGAAGATTGGAGCTACGGCCTGGGTGCGCGACTCGGCTGGACCGGTAAGTTCCTCGAAGACGACCGGCTGACACTCGGGGCTTCGGCGACGTCCAAGGTCGATATGCGCCGATTCCGCGAGTATTCGGAGCTGTTTGCCGGGGATGGAAAAATCGACACACCGGCAAACTGGATCATCGGCGCCGCCTTCAAAACCACTAAAAAGGCGACTGTGGCGTTCGACATCGAACGCTACCTCTACTCCGGCGTGCCCGCCATTTCCAACCCTGGGCCTAATACCTCGGGCCCACTATACCCGGTCAGCAAGACGGACAACGCACTCGGACTGGGAGCTGGCCTTGGATTCGGCTGGCACGATCAGACAGTCTTCAAACTCGGGCTGAACTACGATTTGAACGACCAGTGGACGCTGCGCGGCGGCTGGAACTATGGCAAAAGCCCCATCAACCAAGCAACCCAGATCGCCTTCAACATTGTGGCACCAGCCGTGACCCAGAAGCATTTGACGTTAGGCGCGACTTACCGGCAGAGCAAGACCATGGAGTGGAACCTCGCCTATATGCACGCTTTCACGTTCGAGCAGTACGGCCCGACTTACATTGGAAATACCGGATCAATCAAAATGCAACAGGACTCGCTTGATGTGAGCGTCGGGTACAAGTTCTAAGGTGAGAGACGCGAAATGGACAACTGGTTGCGTTTGGAGGTTGGGAACCGCGCTTACAAAAGCAACATGTCGTGCCCATCGATCCGTTAGGACTACTACTACAAAATTCGGTGAGAGGAGATTAGGTATCATGAAATACCCAGATCGAAAATTGCTTGCGGCGGTAATCCCGCCAAAATCTGCACTCTATTCGTCGCTGCTGCTGGCTGGAATCTTAGCAAGCGGAAGTGCCCATGCGACGCTATCCGTCGGGAGTGTCCTGAAATTTACCGCCGGGGTGACTACCTGCTCGGGTGGAGGCGTCCCGCCCTGCGGCAGTTATCAAACAACAAACGTGGCCACGGGCTCCTGGTTTGGGATGGACACAGACGGCAACCTGGTCATATCGGCTGGCGAGAAAACCGCGCTCGCGCCGTTGGCGGGTGTTCCTATTGGATCCACGACCACAGCAACCGGCAGCCATTCTGGCGCCGCAACGGGCGCGGAGAATCCCGGCATCGACCTGCCGTGGGGCTTTTTCGGCAATACCGGCATGGATTTTCTGGCCTCGCCAGTGACTGTTCTGTCTGGTAGTGGTACGACCAGCATGACCCTGGACTTGAGCGGCTGGCGGGTAACATGGAATGGAATTCCAGCCATCAACATGGGTTCGGGAAACTGGGGCGCAGGAGCAGGAAGCGGAATTGCATCCTTAACGTGCTCCACTGCCAGCTGCAATACTGGAGATACATTTACCCTTAACTATTTTGCCATCGTGCCGGCCGGCGATTTGTCGGGTTTTGGGGGCGTACATTACCAACTGCATCTTACAGGCAGTGTTGTCGTACCAGGTCCACTCACGAGCGACACCGGCCCAGTGTCAGCGGGTGTGACCGGTGTTGCCGGTAACCGGCTTAGCCAAAATGACCTGACATCACACGGCATTCCACTGGATCCCGACTCTTCGTTCCAGTATCCGCAGGGCCTTTATTACGACTTTACGGTACCGGTCGGAATCGGCACAACAGCAAACGTTGTGATCCCTTTGGCAAGCCCGTTACCGGCCCACGCGGTCTATCGCAAATACAATCCCAATACCGCGACATGGTCGACTTTTAACACAACCGCCGGAAACGCTATCGCATCTGCCCCCGGAACACCGGGCTCTTGCCCCGTGCCGGGTAATGTGGCCTACACTCCCGGACTTACCCAGGGCAACTACTGTATCCAGTTAACCATCGTAAACAGCGGACCTGACGACACCGACCTCAGTGCAACTACGATTAGCGATCCAGGTGGCGTTGCGACCGGAGTACTTTCCGCTCAAGCGGACACTCGCACCAGTGGATCCAGTGGCTGCAGCATCAGCCCGAAACCCATCGACCCTCTAAAGCGCAGTGACTGGTTGTTGCTGCTCGGGTTCGTCGCCTGGCTCGGCTGGTACCGCCGCAAACGCCAAAACTGATTGCGCCGGAGGCTTTTCCCCTGGATCGGCGGCGCAGGTCTTACGGCCTGCGCCGTTGCTCTTGCGTTATTTGCCAATCAGCGTATCGGCAATTATTTAGACTACGTCCTGATCGGACTGATGCTATTCTTTCCGCTGCTCGACCCTCAGTGGCAACCGCCGGCCGTCCCTGACCGACTGCGCAACAGGATTTCCTGGCTTGCGCTCGTTGTGCTGGCCAGTACCCTGCTTGTCTGGAAACCGGCCTATCTTGAGGCCAGCCTTTCGACACTCGTGACGGCAGCGCTTCCGGAGGAGTGGTTTTTCCGTGCCTATTTCATGACTAGCGCAGGTACGGGCTTCACCGCCAATGTGGTTGCTTCGATATTGTTCTCCACCCTGCACGGACTCACGCGCGGATGGCAGATAGCGGCCCTTGTATTTGTGCCGTCCCTGTTCTACGGCTGGCTGTACCGGCGCACCCGTGATTTTCCCCTGCTCGTCCTGGCGCATGCGCTTTCCAATATCATGTTCATGATGTTCATCGCAACTTACGCCGGACGCTGGATTGGAGCAGGATAACCGGCTCCGCAAAAATTCCCGGCCGGACAACGGGGAAACTGGGGATCCACGTCATTCGGCAATCCCGGGCACCAAAGAACCGGACAGATCATACGTTGCAAATTCTGACGGATCATTTCTCACCGTGGCCGCATCCGGTTCGGTCACAGTCGCTTGACGCTCCTCACCGCTTCTGATTCAATGGATCGATAATCAGTCGGGCAAATGTGAACACCCGGCATAATCTTGAAAGATCCTCCACAAAGACCATTCAACTTTTGTTGCCACCGGCTAAACCAATGAAATCTCTGTCTTTGTACTTTGCAATGCTGGCTACCGTGCTCGTCTTCACCCCAGTAGTTTATGGTCAGGAACTCAAAAAGACACCAACCTCTGCCACTATCCCTGTGGCAGACAAAGAGTCCGGGTACATGATTCAGCCCGGCGACGTCCTGACTGTCTCTGTGTGGAAGGAAAAAGACCTGGAAGACACCGTACTCGTGCGTCCTGACGGCGGCCTGTCCTTCCCGCTGACCGGCGATATCCAGACTACCGGAAAAACGGTAGAGCAGGTGCGAAAGGAAATTTCCGCCCGGCTGGGCAAGTACATTCCCGACCCGGTGGTAACGGTCGCGATAAAACAAATCCAGGGGAACGTGATCTATGTCGTCGGCAAGGTGAACAAACCCGGCGATTTTATAGCCAACAGCGACATTGATGTAATGCAGGCCTTGAGCATGGCCGGCGGTATGACGCCATTTGCGGCAGAAAACAGCATCAAGATCCTGCGCCGGTTGCATGGAGCAGAGACGGCAATTCCCTTCAAATATGGCCAGGTTGAAAGCGGCAAACATCTCCAACAAAACATCATCCTGCAGGCAGGCGACGTCGTCGTTGTGCCGTAGCAGGTATGTAACGCAACTCCTGGCACAGCTTCGATGCAAAGCCGGTCATGGCGTCGATTTATGCCACTTTTGGAACACGCGGCATGAGTCGCCTTAAAAAGGCGGAAGTCCGGCTTTCCCGAAAGCGGCGTATCGGCAACTGATTTAAGCAGCTGCGGAGCACCTTGATTACAACCCCCTTCATGCCACACCGTCAGGTCAGATCCGCGCCTCTGATAATTGCCTGTTTCCTGGCGGCGTCAGTGGTCTCGCCTGCGGCCATTGCAACCGAGTGGTCCATTACGCCGTCGGTGAATCTGCAGGAACTTTACTACGACAATATCCTGATGCTACCGACGCCGCAGCCGTCGGTCACCGGGACTGTCCTGACACCGCGCCTCGATCTTACTGCCCGCCAAGAGGACTGGGATCTCACTGGTTTCGCGCGGTGGCGCAACAGCCGATTCACCGGCCAGAACGGGATCGACACGAACGACCAGTACCTGAACCTGGCATCGGACTACAAGACCGAGAGAAACACTTGGCAGATCGGCGGAAATTATGCCAAAGAGTCCCTGCTGACGGGTTCACAGAACGTGGCCGATATCGGCCTGGTGCATACCCAGACCCAGAGTATTACGCGCAGCATCGCCCCGACCTGGATCTGGACTGCAAACGAATCAACGCAGGTTCAGCTCGCCTATCAGCGCAGCATAGTCACCTATGGTAATGGTACGGCGGTTGGTCTGTTCAATTACAACCAGGATTCAACCACCCTCACCGTTTCCAATCAGATCAACGAGCGCACCCAGGTTTTTGCCATTCTGAGCTATTCAACCTTTCGTGTTCCCGTTATGCAGGTTTCCGGCACAGAAATGACTTCAAAAACATCTTCCGCGCAACTCGGCGTTACACGCAAGTTTTCCGCGACGCTTACGGGCAGCCTGGCTGTCGGAGGACAACACACCCGTACCAGCGGAATCCAATGCAACTCCTTTATTTTTCAGCTCTCTGGGCAGTGCTACCCTGAGGCAAGTTCCAGCAAGGACTCTGGCTCGGTATATAACGCCAGTGTGCAAAAGCAGTTTGAAAGAAGCAACGTAAGTCTGACCCTTGGTAGAGCCGTCGCCCCGAGCGGCGAGGGCGCTCAGGTTCGATCTGACTCCGCCGTGTTAAGCGCGAGCTGGCAGTTTTCCGAGCGCTTGCTCGGCACAATCTCCGCGAACTCCTACCGCATCCGCGCACTCAGCGCCAACGCAGCCGGATTCGACCGCAATTATTACAGCGGCGGACCCGGGCTGCGCTGGCAATGGACAGAGAACCTTACCGCCAATGCGGTGTACCAGCGTTTATGGCAAAGAGGCACAGGTGCTGGCGCCCCGTCAGCGAGTTCCAATGAGATCTATCTGACACTTAATTATGCGTGGCCCGCATTTTCTCTTTCCAGATAGAAATCAAATGGTTAAGATGCTACTTTAGCGGGGCTACCACGACATTCGAGAAATGGTTGCGGGCTTGATATAGAATATTCCGGCCGAATGGCGACTCAATCGACCCCACCGACAGAGGCAGGGCGAACGAAGGTACAATTCTGACTGCCAACGGACAGTTCCCGCGCCAAGAAGCTTGGGGCGGTAGCATAGCCCTGCGGTAACGTCTGTAACAACCGGTGGCCGAAGACTATGATTGAAGAAGTCATTGAACCAACAAAAGATCTTGGAGATTATCTGGACGCTTTGCGCCGACGGCGCAAAGGGGTTTTGCTGGTCGCCGGAGTGCTCTTTGTCATCAGCTTACTGGTAGCGTTTCTGCTGCCACCGGTCTACCGTTCCACCGCGACGATCTTGATCGAGGAACAGGAAATTCCTCAGCATCTGATTCGCTCGACCATCACCTCCTACGCCTGGCAACGCATCCAGACCATTAGCCAGGAGGTGATGACGCGCGCGAACTTGCTGGACCTCGTGAACAAATACAATCTGTATCCCGACAAGCGCCGCGCCGATACAAACGATGAGATCGTCAAGCGTATGCAGGATGACATCAAGCTCGAGGCAGTCAATGCGGATGTGATTGATCCGCGCACCGGCCAGCCTCGACCCGCGACGATTGCCTTCACGCTGTCCTACGATGGTGAAACCCCCGTGGTCGCGCAGAAGGTTGATAACGAGCTGATGACCCTTTTTCTGAACCAGAATCTCAAGTCGCGCGCTGAACAGGCGACTGGCACATACGATTTCCTGAGCGATGAATCAAGCAAACTGAAACAGCACATCGCCGACCTCGAAGCAAAGATAGCCATATTCAAAGAGAAGAACCAAAACAGCTTGCCGGAAGTTCAGCAGCTCAATATGCAGCTCATGGATCGCGCAGAAACGGATTTGCTGGACACCAACAATCAAATACGATCACTTGATGAACGCAAAACCTTTCTCGAGGGACAGCTCGCCCAGATTGACCCCAACAGCCCGATGTTCGATTCAAGCGGAAGTCGCATCCTGGATCCGACGAGCCAGCTCAAGGTGCTGAAAACCGAATATGCCACTGCTCTCGCCAAATACCGTCCCGACTATCCTGATGTGGTCCGGCTGCGGCGGGAAATTGCAGGCTTGGAGACACAGGTCGGTCCGGTGTCGGATACTCAGGATGAAGCCAAAGAAGCGACGCGTCTGCGTACCGAGCTTGCTACAGAACGCAAAAAGTATTCTGACGACTACCCTGACGTGATACGGCTGAAAAAGGAGCTGCAGGCACTCGAAGCGCAAATGAAGCAGAAGTCTGCGACACCGGAATCAGCGGTGGCTGCCGAAAAACCTGAAAATCCTGCATACATTTCATTGAATTCGCAACTCGAGGCGGTAAACGCGGACAGACAGGCGATGGTAAAGAAGCGCGAGCAACTGGGCGTGAAAGTAGCCAACTATGAAAAATGGCTCGCTGAAACCCCGCAGGTCCAGCGTGAATACAGCGATTTGGCGCGCGACTATCAGACTTCGCAAAAGCAGTACGAAGAACTCAAGGCAAAACAGATGGACGCCCAGGTGGGTGAACAGATGGAAAAGGATCGCAAGGGTGAACGTTTTTCCCCGATCGACCCGCCGGACCTGCCGCAGAAACCGATCAAACCGAACCGCCTCGTAATCGTCATCCTGGGATTCATTCTGTCACTGGGTGGGAGCATTGGTTATGCCGCTGTTATGGAAAATATGGACAAGTCGGTCCATGGCGCGCGCGGCGTCGCCAATCTGCTCGGCGCAGCGCCTTTGTCCGTCATTCCTTATATCGAGAACGGAGTTGACCTAGCGCGGCGCGACAAAACGAGAAAACTCGCGGTCACATCGGCGCTGACGGGTTTGATTGTCGCCATACTCCTGGTGCAGTTCCTGTGGGTTCCTTGGGATGTGTTGTGGTTTAAAGGACTGCGCATCGTTTCCGGAATCGTGGGCGGCTGAGGCCGATACGGAGCCAGGAGTCATTTGGTTTGACCTTGTTGCTCCGTCGAAATCGCCGCGAAAGCCCCGATCAAGTCTATATCGTGGCGGGTTCTTCATCACACTCCGCGCCGGTTTTTTAAGGGCCGTCCGGAATGACGCCAGGATATTGATGGGGTTCCGGCCTGTCTCCTTGCCGCTGTCCATGCGACAGGAGGTGTGCATTGAGCATCCGTTCTATCTTCGGCATACCGAGGACAGACGGAGCGAAAGGATTAGCGAAAAGCCACAAACCGGATCCAGCGCCGCATAAATTTGTGGCTCAAAAATCCGCGCGGAAGGAGCGATTCCTGGCCCCGGCAGACGTGGAACGTACTACAATTAAACAGATGAACAGACTCAGAATAACGCAGGCCGATCATAGTCTTAACTGATTCTTTGGACTAACAGCTGGTTTTCGTGGAGCATCTTTCAAGAAGGTGATGGGATCTGCGTGGCAAGCCTATTCGATGCAGTATGACGCAGGCCAATGTCAAAAAAATACGCAGTCGGTGAGTTGTGGTGTGAAATTTGTGCAACTTAAGGGTTGATTATGGAACGCATTAAACAAGCTTTGGAAAAAGCACGAGAGGAGCGACTCAGGCTGGGCGGCGCAGGCACGCTACCCGCGTCCCTTGGGACGGCGGCGCCCGCCAGCCATATCATGTATTCCCGCACTCGCGTTGAGGAAGTGCCAGAGAGTTTTCTTCGCGAAAAACGCATCATCACCGCCGTCGAGTCGGGCGCATTCACCGATTCCTATAAGATCCTGCGCACACAGGTGTTACAGCGCCTGCGTGAGAACAACTGGAACGCGCTAGCAGTAACGAGTCCCGCAGCAAATGAAGGCAAAACTCTTACTGCGATCAACCTGGCCATCAGCCTCGCCAGGGAAGTTGACAATACGGTGCTGCTGGTCGACGCGGACCTGCGTAATCCAAGCGTGCACAGCTATTTCGGCATTAATCCGGAACGCGGCCTGAGTGACTACCTCACAGACAATGTCCCGCTAGCGGACTTGCTCATTCACCCATCCGGCATCGAGCGCTTCGTTATACTGCCGGGCGGCAAGCCCCTGAACAACTCATCAGAGATGCTCAATTCACCAAAGATGGCGCACTTGGTGGAGGAGCTTAAGAACCGCTACCACTCTCGCATCATCCTGTTCGATCTTCCCCCATTGCTGGCGACCGCCGATGCCCTGGCGTTTTCCCCGTACGTGGACGCCGCGCTACTTGTGATTGAAGATAGCAAGACACAGGCGGACGAGATCGCGCATGCCACCGAGTTGCTGAAAAACACGAGGCTCATTGGCACCGTGCTGAACAAATCGCGCGCCGCCAGGCCGGGCCAGAGGCAGGCGCCTCAGTGGCCCGACCACGTATTCGACAGGCTGCGCGACAACCATCTTGTCGGCATGATCGGATCCAAACTCCAGGCCTGGAATAGCCGTTTATCGAAAAAAGCGCGCTGATGCAAGATTCCTGGAAACTCCCTGTACAATCTTGTCTCGTCCCAGGCATGCTCACCGGGCTCCGATCGCTCTTGTGGGTCTACCTTGGCTCCTCTTCCGCTTGCAATGCGGTTTGCACTGGACGCCACCGAAAGGCTCAGAAACGACGGAGAATCGATGAAATCATCCATTGGACACACAAAATCCCCACATCAAATATCGGTTATTTGACGAAGGTGGAGCAGATTTTTTTTGTTCACGCAAACCGGAATCCAGCGCCTTTCAACAAGATGGAGTACTCGCATGCGTACCGTCTTGCATGCGCTAGCTCGGCCGGACTCTCCTGAGTGGGGCCGATCGGCTCGGCAAGAATCGAATTGCCCAGAGGGGCCATAGACATGTACAAGAACTTTTACGGGCTTCGGGAGAAACCGTTTTCCCTCCTCCCGGATCCGGGCTTCCTCTACCCCAGCGAGAAGCACCAAATGGCGCTGGCGTTGCTGGAATACAGCCTGATGAACCATGCGAGCTTCAGCGTGATCACCGGTGGCATCGGTACCGGCAAGACTACCCTTATCCGCCAGTTGCTGAACCAGCTCGGACGCGACGTCACCGTTGGGCTGATCTCGAACACCCACCGGTCTTTTGGGGATCTGCTGCAATGGATCTTGATGGCATACAGCCTGGACTACGCCGGCAAGGACAAGGTCGGCATGTATCAGGCCTTCGTCGACTTCCTCGTCGCGGAATACGCGCGAAACCGCCGCACAGTTCTTATAATTGACGAAGCACAGAATATGGCTCCAGAGACACTTGAAGAACTACGCATGCTATCGAACGTGAACGCCGACAAGGATCAGGTGCTGCAGGTATTCCTGGTCGGCCAGGCCGGCCTGCGAGACCTCCTGCGCCGACCGGACCTTGAGCAGTTCGCACAACGCATCTCGGTTGATTACCATCTGGAACCCTTGGGTGCCGACGAGACACGCGACTACATCAGACATCGTATGACGGTGGCCGGCGGGAACCCGGAACTTTTTGACGATGGTGCCTGCGAGGCTGTGTTCCAAAATAGCCGCGGCGTTCCACGGCTTATCAACCTGCTATGCGACACCGCCCTCGTATACGGATATGCCGAGCAGGTGCAACGGATTAACGCAAAGCTGGTCGAAGACGTGGCGGGCGAAAAACGCAAGGGTGGTATCTTTCCAGGGATGTGGCGAGCCGACGGGGCTGATTTTGACGGGCTAGGGCCGGATTCCGAAACCGACGCACCACGCCATTCATCGGGGCCGGCGACACGCGTTCCGACGGTAAAAAAAAACTTTGAATAGCGGAAATCGCCGATAGCCACCGACGACACGAATATCGCAAGAGCACTCTGGAGAACTGTGGCATGAAAGTCGTCTCGGTGATCGGACTTAACAGGCGCTCTGTCGGCCCAGATGATCTCAACCGAGCTGACATTTTATTCATTGATCTAGATGAAAGTGTCGAACACAAGTTTCGCCGCATCAGTCACTCAATAGAACAACGCGATTTTGCCATTCCGCTCAACGACAACTTTGACATTCACCACAGCCAGACTGATTCTTCCCGAAATTATCGCAAACGGCCCACGCTCAAACTTGCATTGCTGCAAAATCATTGTCATTATCAACAAGCACCGTTTGGTGGCACATAATCAGATCTGAGGTTCGTAATAAGCGTATTAATAATACACCCAAGCGATTGCTTGCATACCCATTACTAGGCCCTTCGGCTTCGCTCTAAATAAGTTCTTGGACAGACAACGAACAATATGCATTATCCTGAACAGCCCAAGACCCAAGAATGAAACGTAACGTATTGGTGGTCGGCGGCGCCGGCTATATCGGCTCCCATATGGTTAAGGATCTGCTCAACAGCGGCTGCAATGTGGTCGTTCTAGACAATCTCACGCGTGGCCACCGCGAGCTATTACCGGGCGGTACATTCATCGAAGGAGACTTGGGCAATACGGTGTTATTGCACGAAATCTTCTCGCAACATTCGATCGATGCAGTGATGCATTTCGCTGCTTACTCTCTGGTGGGAGAATCGGTGGAACAGCCCCTGCTCTATTACCGCAACAACTTTGCGCGCACCGTGGAACTCATCGAGTCCATGATTCAGCACGGTATAAAGCACTTCATTTTCTCGTCTACTGCAGCAGTATACGGAGAGCCGATTAAAACACCGATTAAGGAAGATCATCCGTGCAAACCCACTAATCCGTACGGTGCGTCGAAGCTCGCGGTTGAACGAATGCTGGATGACTGCGCTGCGGCCTATGGGCTGAACTACACCTCACTACGCTATTTCAATGCAGCTGGCGCAGATGCGTCGGGCAAGATCGGAGAACGGCACCAACCGGAATCCCATCTTATCCCCCTTGTGCTCCAAGTTGCGACCGGAGAACGCGAGAACATCAAGATCTTTGGCACAGACTACCCGACGCCCGACGGCACTTGCGTGCGAGACTACGTCCATGTAAGCGATCTTGCGCAGGCACATCTCCTTGCTCTCCAGGCACTGATGGCCGGTGGCGACAATGCTGTCTACAATCTCGGCAACAGCAAAGGATATTCAGTACGCGAGGTAATAGAAGTTGCACGTCTGGTCACGGGACATTCAATACCTGCGGTGTCCGCCGAGCGTCGTGCCGGCGATCCTGCTGTACTGATTGCCGATTCCGCCAAGATACGACGGGAATTGGGCTGGCAGCCGCGTTATGAGAGTCTGGCTGCCATCATGGAAACCGCGTGGGCATGGCATAAGCAGGAGACCATAAGGTAGTTGCGGAATCCTATAGGAAGGATCAGGTGGCTAGGTTTCGGCATGATCGATTCAGCCAACCTGTCCGCGTCAGTAACGCCACGCGGTTAAAAAAGCTTTTCGCCCTTCAAAGCGGTACAGAATAAACGCAAGGTTTTTGCGAACTGGCCGGAAGGCCATAAATACAATTGATGAAACCAACTCAATTTGTCAAAAATACTTCCGACGGGAACCTGGGTAACCGCACGCTGTGCGCCAGATTCGGCGCATAGCGTGCGGTTGCTAAACCAGGTGGGCTTTCCGTCTAAATGAAAAGACAAACGTCCGACTTGGACGCGATTGGCAGAAATGATGCGGCGCCGACGTAGTCCTTTACCTCCGGGATAAATTCGTCCTTGTTGAAACCAAAAACATCCACAGTCATCTGGCAGGCAATCATCTCCACGCCAGCTTCGATACACAGGTCGCGCAGCTCTTTGACCGACGCGACACCCTTGTTCTTGAAGGTCTTCTTCATGAGGCTAGTCGCGACCTTTTCGAAGCCGGGAACACTGGCCATGAGCAGATTGGGCATCGGCCAAGTAAAATTCTGGAACCATTTCGGACCAAACGGCATCTTCATCGGCATCGCCGGATTTCCCAAGGGACTCACCTCGGCTCCGATTTCCTTCTTGAGGAGCAGCAGGCCATAGAAGGTGAAGAATACCTTGACGTCCCAACCCAGCGCCGCGCCGGTAGATGCGAGGATGAACGGGGGATAAGCCCAGTCCAGCGTTCCCTTCGTAGCAATTAGTGCCATGCTGGGTGTCTTGTTGGCTTCGATCTCCGCCAGTTTCTTGGGCAATACTTCTGCCAGACGCAAGTCGATAAACCTCTCGAGCTGCTTGGCGTCGAGTTGCGTGACTTTCTCTGCGGTAGTAGACATCTTTTCCTCTCCTTCTTCGTCAGAATTAACGGTGGATCGTGCTCATCCTTGCGTCTCATACAGACCCAGCAACGTGGTCTACGACGATCGCGTGCCGGGCCAAGGAATAGACACGAGTAGTGCTACTTCGAGCATGCCCGGCGTCGCTGATTTATTGGGCATTCGCTTTCCGGGCAGACTCGTCGAACCGCAAAACCACCTCATTAAGACGATGGTAGCGCGGGAGCCAATTGATAAGTTATGTTTATAGGCTCCCAAAAGCTATACTACCCATCCGATGCGAACGAAGTCAACCCAATTCATGCGGGCAAGATATTTTGTGTTATTGCAGTTTATGCTGTTTTTACATGGACTTATCGGTATTGCCAGCGGAGCGACTACACCGCTTTTTGGTCTGAATCATACCGGGATTAGGCCAGACAATATCGCAGTAATCGTAAATGACGCCGACCACCTGAGCAGGCAGATCGGCGAGTACTATCAAAAACGACGAAACATTCCCGAAGCGAACATGATCCACGTGCGATTCAAACCGGGCACGACGGCGATGTCTCGTGCCGAATTCCAGGCGATAAAAGCCCAGGTAGACTCGCGCACACCACTATCCGTTCAAGCCTACGCCCTTACTTGGGCTGCACCCTACCGCGTGGATTGTATGTCGATCACCAGCGCATTCGCTCTGGGCTTCGATCCCGCATATTGTGCGCGTGGATGTAAGGCAACGAAAATCGACCCCTATTTCAATTCCTCAAGCCACGCACCCTATACCGATTTCGGAATTCGCCCTACCATGGCGTTGGCAGGGTTGGACTTCAGGGACGTCAAACAACTCATTGATCGCGGAGTGGCATCCGACGGTACATTTCCGCAAGGAACCGGGTATCTCGTGAGCACTTCCGACAAAGAACGCAATGTGCGCGCGGATATGTACCCAACAATAATCAGCTACCTAGGTAACAAAATCGGACTTCGACTCGTCAAGGCGGATTACATCGTTCACAGAAATGATGTACTGTTTTACTTCACTGGTGTTCCGGAGGTACGGTCGCTTCGAACCAACCATTTTGTTCCTGGCGCAATCGCCGACCACCTCACCTCTGAAGGCGGCCGACTCACCGATAGCAATCAAATGAGTAGCATTGCCTGGCTTGAGGCCGGCGCCACTGGAAGCTATGGGTCCGTCATCGAACCCTGTAACTTTGCCGACAAATTCCCGAGCCCGGGTATCGTGATTTCCGAGTACCTTCACGGAGAATCATTGATCGAGGCGTACTGGAAGAGTGTGGCGATGCCGGGACAGGGGATCTTCATCGGTGAACCACTGGCAGCACCATTTTCGAAGCGAATCGACAACTAAAAACTTTAGCAAGATCGTGCATAAGATCATTTTCGTAAATAGGTACTTCTATCCGGATCATTCGGCCACCAGCCAACTGCTATCGGATCTTGCATTTGACCTTGCACGAGATGGCATCAAGGTAAATATCATCACCGGCCGTCAGCTCTATGACGACCCAAAAACAAGCTTGCCTCGTGCAGAGATCGTTAACTATGTATCTATTAAGCGCATCTGGACGACCCGATTCGGACGCAGCCGCCTGTGGGGCCGCGCTCTGGATTACCTCAGCTTTTACTTCAGCGCAGGGTTCAGCCTGTGGAATCTCGTGAACCAAAACGATGTGGTTATCGCTGAAACTGACCCACCATTGATCTCGGTAGTCGCAGCACTGGTCACAAAGTTCCGATCAGCGAATCTTGTCAACTGGGTCCAGGACATGTTTCCCGAAGTGGCTGCGGCTCTCAACATCAGAGGGATGAATGGACCAGCGTTCAATTTCATGCGCTACTTGCGAAACAAATCACTCAGAACCGCAGTGATGAATGTCGTCCTAGGTAACTTGATGGCCAAGCGTCTGGAGAATCAGGGGATAAGTTGTCAGAAAATCAAGATAATCCCAAACTGGGCCGATGAACAGGAATTGATTCCGATACCAGCAGAATCAAACCCGCTGCGCAGGAGCTGGGGGTTGGGTGACCGTTTTGTTGCAGGTTATTCCGGAAACCTGGGACGCGCGCATGAATTCGAAACAATCCTTTCCTCCGCAGCGATGCTGAATGATGACCCTAGCATTGTTTTTCTGATTATCGGTGGCGGCGTTCAATTGAGCCGGTTGAAAAGTGAGGTTACTCGAAGACATCTGAGAAATTTTGTCTTTAAACCCTACCAGCCTCGCGAACGACTTGCTCAAAGTCTTTCTGTTGCAGATGTACATCTGATCTCCCTGAAGCCGGAACTCGAGGGTCTCATCGTACCGAGCAAATTTTACGGTATTGCCGCAGTTGGACTCCCTACGATTTTCATCGGAAAGGAGTCCGGAGAGATCGCATCGATACTGTCACATGGAAACTGCGGGCTCACCGTTGCTGCCGGAGACTCCGTCAGTCTTGCCGAAAAACTGCAATCCCTGTGCCACGACAAGGCACTTGGATTGCGTATGGGAACGAATGCAAGACGGATATTCGAGGAAAGATTCAGCCGTCGGCAGTCAACAGCAGCATGGCGAGAATTGCTGGAAAGCTGCTCACAGGGGATCACTGGGCAGGAATGACGTCCATCCGAAACCGCGGAAATTGCATCGCATTGAATGTGCGATTCGAACATCTCCCCTATCCCAGCCAGCAAGCCAGCCCATATAATGGATGCGTACCGAGAACAGCAATAGGATCTGAATAATGCTGCCGCAACAACGCGCCACGACACTAGCTGCTACCCCTTCCGTATCTGTCCCGAGGCGGCGGCGTCCATCCAAGACAACAGGTTACGTTTTGGGAATCTGGTTAGCTGGTGTATTTGCGACGAGCGCGCTGGCGCGAATCTATCTCCGGCAAGTCGACTTTCTGGATTCACTTCTCGCAGCAGCCGGACTCTGGCCAGTAATATACTTCACCTTCAGTAGAAACCGATTTATCCCACGAAATATAAGCACAGACGTCAAAGTCGCCTTGGCTCTGTTTTTAACATTCGCCGGTGCCTCTATTTTTGTAAGCCCCATACCACTGACATCAGTGTCATACTACTTCCTGACTTTGGGGGCACTCTTTCTTGCGCTCCAGTTCAACTCGTCCCTCACACCCGCCCAGTATGAAACAGGATTCAAGCTTTATGCATTCTGCGCAATGGTGGCCCTGGTTGCCTTTGCAGCTTACGATTACGTGCCAGGTATCAGGCTGGGGAATGGGAAAGGAATTCTCAATCCCAATTCTATTGGGCTCGTGTCAATGTCTGCAATTACTGCCGCGCTCGCTATTCGTCGCTCTTGGTTACGGATATCAATAATGGCGCCGACGGTTCTGGTCTTGATTCTTACCGACTCTCGCTCAGCTGCACTTGCCACTTTGGCGTCGGTTTTGATTGCGTTATTTATCCGCACCAGGGCCGGAAGCTCACGGCGGTTAATTGCAGTATTCGTTTGGTCGGCGGTCATTGGCGTCATTGCTGCATTAAACGTCGGCACAATTGTGCACCATATCGAGTCGTTTTTCGCCGTTCATAACCGTTATCGTGGCTTGGGTACCGGCGCAACGGGACGATTCGAGGCTTGGAGTGCCACATGGTCGCTCTTTTTAAGTCATCCTATTATCGGTGTGGGATTTCGTGCGAGCGAGCACTATAATCTCGTGCAATCATCCGCCCATAACGGCTACATAGCCATGTTCGCCGAAATAGGCCTATTTGGAACACTCGCGGTCTTCTACGTTGTGACTGCCGGCATCCGAAATCTGCTTCGGCAGTCGAAGCAGGCCGAGACCATGTGGTCCCGGACCATACTTCTCGGTATATGCGTTGGTTACCTGATAGTTGCGGTTTTCGAACGATATTTACTAAATATGGGCAACCCTACATCACTGGTGTTCCTGCTCGGGATCATGCAACAAAAAATCATGGACGCAAGGCGCAAGAGATAACTCGCATGCGCAACATTTCAGAAACCCGGCCCGGGTCGTCGCAGGTCGAGGCCGCAGAATCTGTTCGGCCGCCACGTGTATTGATTCAGCAAACGTGCATTCCCCACTACCGTCAACGGTTATTTCAGATCCTGACCCAGCAGCAGTCGGTGCTTTTTACCTGTATTGCTGACCTCAACTGGATTGGTTCGTTTCTGCGGCTCGTAGACAAGGATTCGGACCATGGGATCCGGGTCCAAGCAGCAAAAACCTGGTGCTTCCGGCTTCCGTTTCGGAAAAACCTGATCTTTCAGCCGGGCGCGGTTATTTACGCCCTGCGTGAGCGGCCTGACGCAATGGTTGTGGAAGGATCGGCTTATTCGCTTACCGCCTGGATTCTTGCCCTGTATGGTCGGATGTCTAGGGTCCCGGTTTTGTTCTGGGGTCACGGCATAAAGGAACATGAGCGCGGGCCAAAATCGTGGCTCCGGAAGTTGTTTTACCATCTGCCAGCGGCACACCTCCTGTATAGCGATTATGCGAAGAAACTGCTGACTGAGACAGGATTATCCCCGCGCCTTTTGCATGTCGTGCACAATTCCCTAGACTATGATAAGCAAAAGGAGATTGACAGACAAATCACCAGCGAGGAAATCACCTTGTGGCGAGGCTCTCTCGATGTCGCTGAAGGGGAGGGCCTCGTTATCTTTACCGGCAGGCTGCAGCCGGCCAAACGCCTGGACCTTCTGCTGCGCGCAATAGGCAATCTTCAACGGCGCGGGAGCAGGGCGCACGCGGCTCTTGTTGGTGATGGGAGTGAAAAATCCGCTCTCATGCGTCTCGCTGCCGAGGAGGGAATTTCTGACCAGATTCATTTCCTCGGTCCTGTCTACGATGAGCAACGGATTGGCCTGTTTCTGGCCGCAAGCGATCTGGCGGTAATCCCTTCCGGAGCCGGACTTTCGGTCATGCACGCGATGGCATTCGGCACGCCCGTACTGATTCATGATGCCAAGGCAAAACATGGCCCCGAATGGGAAGCCGTACAGGAAGGCGTTACTGGATTCTACTATCGATACAATGATCTAATCGATCTAACAGCCAAACTAAACCAGGCAATATTTCCGACGCCGCGGAAACCGGCCATGGAAGAAGCATGCAGAAGGATTATTCGACAGTGCTACAACCCACATATGCATGCGGAGAAATTTATTCAAGCGGTCCAACAATCACTGAAATCCTGATTCTTGGGCCACCGCAACGAGCCTGAGAATTGCGCTGCCATCGAGCAGCAGATGTTCGACCTGAATACCGAGCCGGGGAAAAATGATTATTGGGGAGGGCTCATTCATGCCTGTTAATCTGTCCAGTTACGACAATCGGGGATACGACCCCGGATGCGGATTTTGGAAGCGATCATTGTGGTATGTAGTAAATTCTGTTCTCTTTGACTCCTGGCTATTACCCGGATCTGTTCTGAAGTGTACGATATTACGAATGTTCGGCGCGACGATAGGAAAGAGCGTAAGAATAAAGCCTCGAGTAAACATAAAGTACCCTTGGCATCTATCGATTGGCGATTTTGTATGGATTGGCGAGGGGGTATGGATAGACAACCTTACCCAGGTCCGGATCGGTTCGAATGTATGCCTGTCCCAAGAGGCATATTTATTGACAGGCAATCACGATTACAAAGATTCCGCGTTTGGCCTAATCCTTGGTGAAATCGTGATTGACGATGAAGTCTGGATAGGAGCGCGATCAGTGATTTGCCCTGGCTTGCATATCCGTCAAGGAACCGTACTAACGGTTGCCAGCGTCCTCCACAAGAGCACCGAAGTAAATTGCATTTACGGCGGGAACCCGGCGGCGAAGTTGCGTGATCGGATAATCACAAAATAGGCGGATTTGAAGAAACTTTTCGATACGACTGCCCGCTACATTCTGATAGCCCCCCAATTCTCCGCCTGCCGGTACATACATTTTGGGTGGCGATTAACAGGTTGCCGGGCAGTCAAAAAATTGCAATTGGCCGCTGATTCCGCTGGACAGAACTGTTGAAGGTGATTGTGCCCCGGCCCTCGTGAAGCGCGACGGGACGTCCCAGCCCCCTCGCGCACTCGGTTAGACCCAGCGCAACGATGTGTCTTCGCCTCCGGATACGGCACGCCGCGGCCGCCCTGCGGTCGAGCGGTACGCGCTTACCGAGCGCGCACCAAACACTCACCCACAACGGCTTAACGGCGCTATACCTCTCCTGCTTCGCCCGTCGAGGCGCGCCGACCGCGGTCTGACATGAAGGACGTCATCAACTGCAAGATATAACGACGCGAATCCTTTTATCCATTTTCCCCGTTCATTCTTCTTGAGTCAGTGCTAGCTTGGTTCGAAACAGATGATGTTCCGTCTATGATGGAGGTGTTTCAGTTTCGAGACGAAAAGCGTCCGCTTATGCCGGCCGTGACACATGTCGATGGGCTGGACACCGGCAAACCATGCGCCGACCGGACAACCCACGCTACTATCTTCTAATACAGTCACTTGAGGACCTGACTGGCACCCCTATAGTGAAGAAGGTCTGGATTGCTTCCTTGGAACAAAAATGGATATACTGGTAACGAAGGATTGGATTGTTGAGTGATATGCTTGGCACTAAGGATGCCAGGTGATTCAGGCTAACCGGAGATGATCAGCCTATTCGGAATAGGCTTGAATCAGGAGAAGCGAGTGGGTTACCGACGTTGTGGCGGGGTTGTAGTCGCACAGATTGGTGCCCGCGAACACTATTCCATTCCGATTATGCTAGAAATGCGTCAGCTACTTGACGTTTTGTGCACTGACATGTGGTGTTCGAGAGCGGCACTTGTTCACGCTATCGGTGACATCATTGGGTCAATGGGACTGAAGAGCCTGGCGGGTAGACATACAACTCGGTTACCAGGTGGAAAAGTAAAGCCACGGTGGCTACCAGGCGTCAGAAACTGGATCTCTCTTGCGCGCGCGGGTCGTGATATTGCGCGTACCTACGATCAACACCTTCGATTCGGACGAGAGTTCTCGACGTGGTCTGCTCGGTTCTGCAATGAGCAATCATCAGCCTATATCGGCTTTTCATCTGGGGCGCTAGAGGGACTACGGGCAGCTAAACGGTACGGCATGCTCGCCATTACGGATCAGACAGGGCCCGGACTTACAGAAGAGATTATTGTGCGCCAAGAGCGTCGCCGATGGCCAGGTTGGGAGATGGATGACAAAGACATCCCATCTGCTTACTTCGACCGTCTTGAGCAAGAATGGGATGAGGCAGATAGCATTATCGTAAACTCTGGCTGGAGCCGAGCAGCCCTGATCCAACAGGGCGTTGCTCCGGAGAAGATCCATGTTGTGCCCCTTGCTTTTGAGAAGAGCGAAGCAGCCCAAAAACTGACGCCCGCCCGGCGACCACCACAAGGACGCATGACGGTGCTCTGGCTGGGTACCGTGAATTTGCGTAAGGGGTTTCCGTATGCTGTTGAGGCCGCTCGTATACTGGAAAAGCACCCTGTAGACTTTGTCTTTGCAGGACCATCGACAATAAGCTTGGATCGCGTCAAGCTGCCTTCTAATGTCCGCATTCTTGGTCGAGTGCCTCGGATAGAAACTCAAAGACATTATCAGCAGAGCCACCTCTTTATTTTACCGACCATGTCGGATGGATTTGCTCTGACCCAGCTAGAAGCCATGGCCGCCGGGCTTCCCGTCATCGCGACACGGCACTGCGGTGAGGTTGTTGAGGACGGCATTTCAGGAGTTCTTGTGCCGGAAGCCGATGGCAAGTCTATGGCGGATGTGATCCTCCGGTTTCTGGACGGCGAATTAGATCTTGAGGCGTTTTCCAGCAACGCCCTCCGTCGCGTCGAGGACTTTAGTCTGGAGCGAGTATCCCACATACTGGCGAAAGTAGTGCATTCCTGACCCACGGGGATCCGGGACAGCATATGTTGAGGCGGCGGAGGTTTCTGTTGAGAATGTGATTGTCGAAGTCACTAACCAGCAGTAAGGAACAAGTCCACCATGAAGCATCAAAAACGAGAAGACTTTGCCGGATCTCGCGGATATCGGTCTTGGATTAGAGGATCTGATTCGCCGCAGCATCCCGGACGTCGAAGCGGAACCAGCACACTTGCCTTGGCAATATGAAAATGTGAAGACCGTCGCAGGACATCGAGCGGTCGTACGCAACGGCTACCTGCCCACCCGCGAAGTGCTGATCGCCGTGGGCCCGGTTGTCGTGCAGATGCCGAAGTTCCGTGACCATTCAGGTTCTGCGTCAAATTCAATTTGGCGCTGTTACCGCCCTGCAGTCAGCGTTCGGCATACATCTCGACGCACTGCCGTGGCTGTATATGGAAGGCGTCTCCACCGGCAACATGAGTGAGGCATTGAAGGTGCATGTGGGTGAGGATGCCAAGGGCCTGTCGCTCAACGTCGTCTGTCGCACTAAAAGTGCGGTGGGGCATGCCGGCTGGAATGAACGCGACTTCACTAATGCACGTTATGTTTACGGGCGGGTCGATGGCACCATGAATTTCTGTGCAGCGTTTTCGGAAGTCGTTCCTGCCACCTACACGCAGCGGTGATGGACAACTTCCTCAACGCATGGCCGAAATCGCAGCATAGGCGCGCGAAGGACAATCTGTACGTCATCTGTATGGCGCCCACCCGCAGGGAAGCGCACACGGCCTTCAATCACTTCGTGAATCGCTACGGTCGCATGATATCCCAAGGCCGTCGTCATGCTGGCCAAGGATCGTGATGCGCCACTTTGTTTTCTGCGACTTTCCGGCCGAACACTGGGCGCATGTGCGCACCACCAGGCTGGGTAAATTGACCTTCGCCCTGCGCGCCATCGAACCACGCGCATGCGCAATTGTGCAACATGGGCGACCTTCCTCAGCGTTGTCTTCAACTTGATTGAGGAAGCCGAAAAGACCTTGCGTCTCATCCGTGGCGCCGACAAGAGTAAGATATTGTTGAACGGATTTGTTTTCATGGACGGCGAGGCGGTGAACGATGATCCACCGCGCCAACAGAATCTCACTTGAACTCTTTGCGACAGCTCGGGAAGGCTGTACGCCGGAATTAATTAAGGAAACTCTGATCAATCTCGTTTTATGTCACCACATCGAATTCAAACGCAATAGTGGCCCGAGTGAACCATTTGCGTCCTGTTTTCCGGTTCCCGAATCGTCCCTTTGGGGCGATTCGACCGGTGCGGGGCGGGCTACGCTCCGGCGAGTCGCAACAGTCGTCTCCTCACCATGAAGAGATTGGCCAACGCACAGGTGACGAACAGGCGGTGGGCGTTTTTCATCAGTCTCCGGTAGCGGGTCTTCATGAAACCGAAGATTCGCTTGATCACCAGAAACGGATGCTCGCCCCGGGCGCGTACCTTGGACTTGGTGGTGTTCTTCGACTTTTGTTCGTCGGTCAGGGGATGGTTGCGCGTACCCTTCTCGTGGATGAAGTCCTGCGCGTGAGGCGCCCGCTGGCGAATTACCGCGGTCTGTCCGCTGTAGGCGCTGTCACCCCACACGCGGGTCTCGGCACCGTGGAGCAAATCGGGCAGGATCCTCGAGTCGTGGACGTTGGCGGCCGTGGCCACCACGGAATGAAAAAGCCTGGTTTTGCTGTCGATGCCCGCATGGGCCTTCATGCCGAAATACCACTGATTTCCCTTCTTCGTCTGGCGCATCTCGGGATCGCGGGTCCTGGTTTTGTTCTTTGTCGAGGACGGCGCGTTGATGATCGTCGCATCGACGATAGTGCCGCGCGAGACGGTGAAGCCCGAGGCGGCAAGGTGGGCGTTGACCAGGGCGAAGATTTGTTCGCCCAGACTGTGGATCTCGAGCAGATGCCGGAACCTGCACACGGTCGTCTCATCGGGCGCCCCCTCGCGCCCGAGGTCGATCCCTGCAAACGAGCGCATGGCGCGCGAGTCGTAGAGCGCTTCTTCGACGGCCGGGTCAGAAAGGTTGAACCACTGCTGCAGGAAGTAGACGCGCAGCATCCGGTCGAGTCCGACGACGGGACGGCCCGCGCCCTCGTTCTTTGGGTAAAACGGCTCGATCAGCGCGCCGAGCTCGCTCCACGGCACCACCTGTTCCATCTCATTCAGGAACTGTTCCCGCCGCGTCGGCTTGTAGTGCTTTTCGAATCCGGCTTCGGCGAAGGTCGTCTGCTGAGGGCGCATTGATGATGGCTCCATGGATTATTGTGTGATGCGCGTTAGAGTAGCGGAATTAATCAGAGTTTCCTTAACTCTTTTACAGAAGTCTAAATGAGTCATAATACGTGCCTAATCAAAAGACAATTCACTCGTGGCTCGGTACGTTCGCAGCAAATTCCCTCATTCTGGTTACGGGACTTACGACCGGCGTCATCACTGCAAGGTTATTGCTCCCTGCGGGTCGAGGCGAGCTAGCAAGCGTCGTTTTTATTTCCCAGCTAATTGCTGGGTTACTGTTCTTAAGTCTCAATGAAGCCCTGATTTACCGCTCGGGGCAGGCCGACGCGGATAACGTCGAAAGGATCAAACAGGCAGCGGTCTGGCTTTCCGTCATTATGTCTGTCCTTGCAGCAACTATCGGATACTTCCTACTTCCATTCGGATTGGGAAGCGATAAATCCCACTTGGTGCCATTGGCGCGTGCGTATCTACTCGCTTTCCTACCGTTCCATTTCTTGCTGATGTCTCTTTGCGCAATAGATTTGGGACAGCTCAAATTCCGACGCTATAACATCCTGAAATTTTTGGTGCCTGCCGTGTATCTGTCCGGCCTAATAGTGTTATGGTCACGCAATGCGTTCCAAGTCCGCAATGTGGTACTTGTGAGCGTAGCCAGCGTTATTATTGTTGCCTTGATGCGAGCTTTCGTTGAAATACCTCGGCTGATAAAACCGCCCCCTTGGGACGAATGCAGGATTCTGCTCCGCACCGGTCTCCGCTTTCACTATGGGGCGACGCTTTATATGCTGGGCAGCCAGGTGGATCGCATGATCGTGATCAAGTTTTGGGACGTGCATAACGTTGGACTTTATATTGTTGCATTTACCATTGCCTCATCCGGACTGGAAGTTATTACACAGAGTTTTCATACAGTACTATTTCCGCACATTTCTCAACGGCTAGAGCCAGAGCGCCAGCGAGAACTCCTCGCGACCGGACTGCGCTATGCCATGGGTTTGCTGGTGGTGGGTACCGCGGGACTCATTGCTTTGACACCGTGGATTATCCCACTCCTCTTCGGCCAGCAATTTGCCGGCGCGGTACTCCCTGCGATTACATTGTTAGTTGCGTATATACCGATGGCACTCCGACAGATAGCTATTCGAAGTCTCCGTGGTATCGGAGAAAGTCGTGCAGGTACAGTCGCTGAGGCAACGGCTTTGGGAAGCTTTCTGGTTTTATTCTGGCCGATTTCACATATCTTTGGATTGGCGGGTATCGGGCTCGCGCTGCTTATTGGCAATATTGTAGCGATTGGATATCTTTCCCATTTTATGCACAATCGTCTTGCATTAACACCGAGTCACTGGTGGGGTATAAATACCCGCACTTTCTTTGATTTGCTCTCGATTGGAAGCAGTGTGATTCAGAATATCGCAGGTAAATGTATTGCGCAGCGCAAATAGGCATAATCTGATGATTCCCAGCATACCCACATTTTCTCGGCGAACAACGCGCAGTCTTTTACAAGTGGAGGCACGAATTTATGAGCAGTGGTTCTAATGATGTCGAAATACAACGTCGATATTACGCCGAGACGGCGAATGCATATGATGAAATGCACGTCCATCGCAAGGATGAACATTTCTTCGCCCTTTCATTTCTGATTGCGATGCTGGACTTCTTAGAAATCCGCTCCGTTCTGGACGTAGGATCCGGCACAGGACGAGCTGTTTCCCATATAAGGAAAGTGAGGCCTGACATACGAGTTATTGGCATTGAGCCTGTGCCTGAACTTCGTGAAATAGGCCATCGTGATGGTCTTCCAACGGACGTGCTAATCGATGGTGACGCAACCCAACTTAGTTTCGACAATGGCAGCTTTGATCTCGTGTGCGCTTTCGGAATGCTACATCACGTAAAGCACGCCGACAGGGTTATTGCCGAGATGCTGAGAGTCAGCAGCAAAGCGATCCTGATTTCCGATTCTAATAATTTCGGACAAGGTTCCCGTTTGGCAAGGGCCTTGAAACAAACAATAAATACGTTCGGTTTGTGGAAGTTTGCAAATCTGATAAAGACACGAGGTAAGGGATATAATATTAGCGAGGGAGATGGCTTGTCTTATTCATACTCCGTGTTCAACAATTACAAGCAAATACGGAAGCGGTGTGCCCGCATACATCTGTTAAATTCGACAGATGCGGATATAAATCCGTACCGAACGGCAGGCGCTGTGGCGTTGCTGGGAGTAAAGGTATAACCACTTCGTTATCGACCGAGATTTCAACGATGCAGGATTATTCCTACGCTGCTGGCGGTGGGTGTGATTAGCAAGCTCAATCGCAGTCGTATTCGATACGGTCGCACCAGGTATGCTGGTTAGCATTTAATCTGAGGGCCTCTGCGCCACTGCTTGAAGGCTCTAATGGTGGCTGTTATTTATTTGCAAATACGGCCGCGACACATCGACGCGCTAATAAATTTTAGGCTGAAAAACAATATTTCTGGCGCATCAGACACCGGACTTGGTTTCCAAGCAAAGAAATCCCGTGTTACTTGAACACCGAGTATATTGGAAAAACATTCGGACGTGAGTTTATGCACGCATGCGCAATGCGGGATAATTTAATGATTTTTTGGCTCAATTTGAAGTTGGGTCCACAAATTAGAATGAATTTCACTCGAGACTATTGGTCTTCCAATATAAGTTGTGGCCGCAGCGTGAGTTCCGGTTTGCGTACAGATACCGTCAAAACCGGCTGCACACGCCCAGCATGGAGGCCAGTATGCGCATACTGAATCTAATCCAGTGCACTAATCTCGGTGGCATGGAGCAGGCATCTTTGCAACTTATGATTGGACTCCAGGAACGCGGGAATACGTGCGAGGTTATTTCTTTAAATCCGATCGGCAAACTCGGACCTGCGCTTGAAAAAAATCGCATCGCTGCCGAAGGGTTACCCTATATTGGTCGTGGTGGATGGCGGAGCTTACCGGCGCTGCGTAAAAAGTTGCGGTCAGTTTCGGCCGACGCAATGATTATGACCGGACACCATATGCTTGCGATGTTGGCGCTGGGAAATGTGTGCGCTGGTCGTCGGCTTCTGGCGATTCACTTTCATCATACTGGCGTAAAGTCTCCTCGCGTATGGCGTATGATATATCGCCTAGCGTGCAGGCAGTTTCAGGCAATAACTTTCCCTTCTGATTTTGTGCGTCGAGAGGCAGAAGCCTTGCACCCCCCGCTGGCGGCGATCAGCCATACAGTCTGGAACCCAATAGGATTGCCCGCGATTCCGACCCCGGAGCAACGTCGCGCGGCCAGGGTATCACTGGGCATACCGGCCGACGCGAGAGTCATCGGAAATGCAGGCTGGCTTATTCCACGCAAACGGTTTGACGTTTTCCTCAACGTTGCACAAAAAGTAATCCTGTCTGAACCGCGCGCATTCTTCCTGATCGCGGGTGACGGACCTGAGCGGGCTGCGTTACAGAATCTCGCCAATTCTCTCGGCGTTGTCGATCGGGTACGGTGGCTAGGCTGGCAGGCCGATCTTAGTCAGTTCTATTTATCTCTTGATGCCATGCTGTTCAACACTGACTGGGACGCACTTGGACTTACCTCCCTTGAGGCAGTCAGTTTTTCGGTTCCATTGGTAGCGTCCGTAGTCCACGGCGGCCTTGGAGAAATAATCAAAGACGGTATTCACGGCTATTTATTGCCGAGCCATGACGTCGGACGTCTCACGGAGAGATTGTTAACCGTACTGAATAACCCCATGGTTGCAGAGTCCCTTCCTCGGGAAGGAAGGAAGCTTATCGCGGAAATGTGTTCAGTTTCACGTCATACTGACAAGATTCTTCAACTGTTCGGATCAATGTCACAATAATTGATTATTACTATTTTGTTGCGCTTAAATACGGCGTCATCGCTGACATCTTGTTCCTGCGATGGCAGCCTCGCACAGTTTCCTATGCCTAACCTGGGTGTCCCGGCTGGCATTTGAGCATTTTTATGTCAGAATCTATAGTGCAGTATTGTCGCCAATTCGCGAATCGCATGGATCTTTTGGCTTTAGTAATTGCGGGCGTTTCCGGGTCACTCACCTTCGGGAACCAACAATGTTAAAGTGTATCATTCCTTAAATACTGGGAACTATTGCGGGCTCAAATTGGGATCACCTAAAGGAAACGATGTGCCCTTACCAAGACCGGTTGAAGTCATAAAAACTTCCTTGCAGATTGCTGGATCAGAACGCAAGCGCGTCAATGAAGCATCTCCTGCATGCGTTGTGCTGGTCAGCATGGTGCATTACCATAATGCAAGACTGCTCGCCTTTGCTGCCATGTCGGAGCAAAAACCGGCCGTAATTGAAATTAGTGACAGGGATATTTTACCGGTACTGGAGTGCACGAGCCTGGAGTCGCTTCATTACATGCGATATACGTTATTTCCAGGCACGCACCCCAATTGCTGCGATACTCGCCAGCTAGTTCGTAAGCTCCACGACCGTCTTGACAAAGTGCGTCCGAGCGTAATATGCATTAATGGCTGGTCTCTCGTCGGCTCTATCGCATCTCTCGAGTGGGCCCTCGCCAACAATACACCGGTTGTAATGATGTCAGACAGCACGGAGTGGGACAAACATCGCGTATGGTGGAAGGAATTCGTCAAGCGACGCATTGTACGCCTGTGCGGTGCCGGCTTTGTCGCGGGAAAACCTCATGTTCAGTACCTGATTTCACTAGGCATGCCATCGGAGCGCATCTTCATTGGCTATGACGTCGTGGATAACACGTATTTCGCCGAGCGGTCGGAATCGTCCCGCAAAAACCAGGGACAACTACGCAGGCGACTGGGTTTGCCGGAGCGCTATTTTTTCGTATGCGCAAGATTCGAAGAAACGAAAAACCTGGAACGGCTGCTTGAGGCCCATGCCACGTATCACCAGCGCAGCGGTGCCAAGGCCTGGTCACTTGTGATCGCTGGCGACGGGATACTAAAGCAAAAACTTATTCACCTCGCGAAGAAATTGAATATTGAGTCTTACGTTGTATTCGCGGGACTAAAGCGATATGACGAAATTGCTGATTACTACGCGCTGGCCAGTGGCTTCGTGCATGCAAGCATAAAAGATACATGGGGGCTCGTGGTCAACGAAGCCATGGCTGCCGGGTTGCCGGTCCTCGTCTCCAATAGATGCGGCTGCGCAGCGGACCTTGTACACGACGGCGTCAATGGATACGCATTTGACCCATATGACACAAATTCCCTCGCAGACTTGATGGTTCGAATGACACTAGACTCTGCTGCCCTGGTGGAAATGGGTAATCGCAGCCGCGAGATTATCAGCCGTTGGTCGCCGGAAGCTCATGCAGCCTCTCTCCTCTGCGCCACGGAGGAGGCCATTCGATCTTCTGCGCCAAAACCTACTATTCTCGACAAGTTGCTTTTGCGAGTGCTCCGGTATCGCGCTCCTGAAAATGCGCACGGAAATGATAAAGTCTGGCAGCTTGTAATTCTTTTGTCTTCGTTATATTGCACAATTTCGCCATGGTATGATCAAATTATTCAGCAAGCGGCATGACGTGTCGTCCTGGTCGCCGGGACCTTTCCTGATTTTTATCCGCGGTCAGATTTGAGCATTATTGTCATTGGACTAAGTTCCACTGTGGCTGATACAGGCTTAACGATCCCGGTATATCATTAATCGCTTTTAGCCAGTAGATTCTGGCGCACAGATCCGCACGCTATCGACGATCGACTAAGGCGTTGATCTGAGAAGCTTTATTAAGATAAATTGGGCTGCTGTCACGGATGAAAATAGAACGGCCGAGCGTGATCATTTAGCGTCAGCGTAAACAAGCCGTTCCGAACGGTTGTGGTTTCACCTGTCGATAGATTTGTAACAACCCCCGTAAGCTGCGGGAGCTTGACGATGAGCTGCTGCCGCTCGGCTGCATCCTCGGATTTCGGAGAAAACCCCGCAAACCAGAGCTCGGAAGTCTTTCTTTTTATCCGCGCCCGGAACAATGCCTTATCTAACTGTCCCACAAGCGGAACGCGAGCAGAAATCTCACTTTCAGAAAGACTTTTGCTGGTACCTTGAAACCAGCTCGCTGCCTGAGCCATATTATAAAGCGCGTCCGCATTTGCAATGGCGCGCTCCCGGTGGGTCGCTTCGGACGGTCCCAAAGATCCATCGGACATGGCAGTAAATACACTGAACCACCTGTTGCCGCCCAGTACAGCCATCGTTATCAAAGTTTGATAGTCATCCGGTGCCAAGGCAGCCTGATCTGGATGCACATTTCCCAACCACGCCTGACTCCAAGCAGAACGCGCCGCGGAATCCGATGTCGCCCCCGACCCACAATGTCCGAGTATTTCCATGATATCTGTTTGACCGGCATGTGGTCTGCGCGCAAGATAGCAATCAATTGAACCATTTGTGAATCCTGCGTATTTCCACATATCGAACCGGCCTGGTCTATTGCCAAGATGCCAGTTGGTAATCAGCTTTGGTTGCGTTTTATAGCCTGATGCTTTCCGAGCACGCATCAACCAGTCCACCAAGGCAATCTTGGCGCTCTGGAAGACATCCGGGTTGATTCCGGTGGTCGGAACCCGAGACAAGAACCCATTTCCGGTCCCGGCCGACGTGAGATCGTGGCCGAATCCAGATTCATCTGGAACGTAACTGATTGTGCTGCTCGTCTGCGGATGCATATCGCCCGGGCGATCAAAATCGTATTTCGCTACTACAGTCTTGCGTCCACCCCGCATCGAGAAAATCGCAATGTTACCGTAATCAACCTCGTGTTCTTGGCCCGTTGGATCTCCTATAATAAGGCGATTCCCTGCAAACGTAGGCCGTTGCAACCTGCCAATACTGGAACCCACGCCGCGTATCGCAATTACAACCTGAACATATTCCGGATCCGCCGTTCCACTGACAGTAATAGTGATTGAATTCCAACGCCGGGCCTGGTCCATGTCAAACGGTAAAGACTCAACGTAGTCGTCACCGTCCGAGAAAAACCGAATGCTGTTCTTGCCAAAGTAACCGCCGTCATTATGAAACTCTACAAACCAACCTTTTCCCCACATTCCATAGCCATCATCCCGGTCACCGACAATAATAGTGTCACCACCAAATACGTAATGATCGAAATTGGCGCCAAACGATAACCCGAAGTTCGCCAGTGCGCCTGCGGAGCTGGTGTCAAAGTCCTGCGTAGCCGCCGTATACAGATAACTGCCGGACCGATTGGGCTCTATTCTCAGTCGACTGGCACCGTGCCCGCCAGGGACGCCGTAATTGCGCTCATCATCGTCAAAGAAATAGTCCATTCGTCCACAGATATTCTGTGAGTAGGCCTTTTGGAGATTAACCACTTCCCTTGGATTCGTTGGCACACCCATAATGGTCCCCCCAGTCGGTCTGCCGAGTGCCTGCGCCGCGCTCACGGCAACATCCTGTCCATGGGCAGACCATAGACTGTCATCTTCCGGCTTGAACGCACTATACGGGCTCAAATAACCGACGTGCTCAAACACTTTCTTCCAATCATTCACCGACATCAGTCCATCCGACACGAATCCATATTGGTCATGGTCATCACCACCTTGGAAAAATATCAGAATGAACGGATCACGCGGCTGTGAAATAGAGGGTTTCGTCAAGATGCGGTCTGTGAATGTGCTTGCCAGTACCTGCGTGCGCCAGGCGATGGAGAGCAACATCAAAAAGCCAAGGCCAACACCGCGACGCCATCCCATGTTGTTCATGCAACAATCTCTTTGCGGGAAATATGAAAGACGATATGAATACTTTCGCCTTGCTGATAAAAAGGCAGGTCTGCTACATAGCCTGAGCGATCAGAGGCAACTCGATCTGCGACGTTGTTGCCCCTACCAGGACAAAATTGGCGTCGGCCAGCAATGAAAATCGAGCATTTCGATCAATTGCAGATTCCCAGGGTCCTAGCATAAACCACCGGAGCAGGTAATCTCTTCCACCACTTGTAAGTCAAATTCCAGCGCAGAAGCCGAGGTTACGCCGCTTTATCAATTATGAGAGCCCTGTGATGCCGTTTCAAGGTGGATTTCCCCAATTACATTCGGGACCAGAAAAATAATGGATTTAAGTCCTCTTCTCTTCGCAATTGCACAAAGCATCACGATCCCATATTCTACTGGTGCCCACGCTTGGAGCTTTGGTTGGATGCACTATTGTCGACGACGAAGACATCCGAAAGAGATCCGTAATGTCTTGCAATAGAGTTCGACGGCTTCACGAGAATAATTGATGCAATCATGGCTCGTGACCCACACAAAGAATCCACCAAGAGAAGTTTTTGTCGGTGCGGCAGCGAATCCGAGCTTGCGCACCCACGATAGAAGCTATAAAGACTTTGCGGCATGATCAACATGCCCGTACGTTTTCGTCAGTCCAATATCAACCACTTTCGTTCATTCTAGGATATAGAATGCCATGTTTGACAGCAAACTAAAGCCGCACATTACCGACCCGGTCGGCGAATTTCCAGCGTCATTCGCTGGCCAAACCGCGAGTCGAGGCTCAAGTCCATTTGCATTCGGCCACAAGGGCAAAGAAGCCGTGCCTATTGCCGGTCAAACCCATTCCTTGCAACAGCGCCTGATGCAATCCAGTTCTCGGAACACCTTGTCGGCTATTTCGTCCTTACAACACTGCACTGGCTCCTCATGCGATCCTCAATGAGAATGTCATGCCTGTACCGATGAAGATCATTCATGTTGTAGAGTCACTGGATCCCACGCGAGGCGGTCCGCCAGCTGTCGCAGTCCGACTGGCGGCGGCACAGTCCGCCTATGGCTATCAGGTGATTATCGCAAGCAATGACAATGCGGCGAATTCCACCGAAGCCGAGACCGCGATCGCCGATGTGCCAGGCGTTAAGGCCGTTACTTTTGCGTCCTGTATTCGCAGCAGATTTGGAGGAGTATTACTTTCCGCAGGCGCCAAGACATGCCTGCGTAATCTTGCCGGCGCCGGAGATGTGCTGCATCTCCATGGCGTCTGGGATCCAATTCTTAGGGCAGCGGCAAAAACAGCGCAATCCAAAGGGGCAATCTATGTAGTAACCCCTCACGGCATGCTCGATCCGTGGTGCCTCACGCAGAAACATTGGAAAAAAGCTATTGCGCTGCGCATGGGCTATCGACGAATGCTTAATAATGCTGCGTTTTTGCATACTCTCAATGAGGACGAATCCGCGCTGATTAAGCCGCTGAACCTAACCTGCCCCACTCGAATCATTCCGAATGGCCTGTTCCTGCAAGAATTGGAAGCCCTGCCACCACCAGGGACTTTCTATAACAGCCACCCCGAGCTCCGAAGACGGCCTTATGTACTTTTCCTCGGCAGGATACATCAAAAGAAAGGTCTGGATCATCTCATCGCGGCATTCGAATTGGTGGCAAAAACATGCGACGATGCAGCGCTTGTCGTCGCAGGCCCGGACGGCGGAGCATTGTACTCACTGTCGTCAGACGTTGCGAGGCGCGGCCTGTCCCAGCACGTTCATGTTGTCGGTCCGCTTTATGGGCAGGACAAGCTCGCCGCCCTGAATGACGCCGCAGTATTCTGCCTTCCTAGCCGCCAGGAAGGTTTTAGCATTGCGATACTTGAGGCGTTAGGTTGTGGAATTCCGGTAGTAATCAGCGAATCGTGCCATTTCCCCGAAGTGTCAGCAGCCGGCGCAGGCACGATCGTTGAGCTAACAGCGCATTCTATCAGCACAGCAATAATCAGGTATCTCCGCGACCAGAAACTGCATCAACGATCAGCCGAATCTGCGCGGAAGCTGGTGCGTGCGCGGTACACCTGGCCATCGATTGCACAACTCACGATCAACATGTATGAAGAAGCGCTGGCAAATCGTCGAAGATGAAGGCCGCCCGACCCATACTGTGTTTGTCGGTTACTGCTGGCCACCCGGGAGACTGCCTGCCTTCAATTTCGGACGCTACACCCGCTTGTCTTTCTACCAATCATGCTATGATTTTTAGAAATCCGCTGATTACTTGGTGCGTCCAGTTACATTTGTGTATTCAAAGTCTATTAAAACGCGGCAGACACTAACATTAGTTGGAGAGGAATCAAATGAGCACCTCATTAACAGACAGCGATGAAAAACCGCAGACAACGGCATGGAAGGAGACCTGGGCTGTATGGGCAGGCTTGTTCCTTGTATTGGCTATGCTCATCGCATTGCACTCCAACGCTCTTCAGTGGACCGTAAGAGAGTGGACCAACAGAGAAGAATACAGTTATGGATTTCTGATTCCTTTTGTCGCCATTTTTCTCATTTGGCAACGCAAAGATGAACTCGAACGAATTGAGCTAGTTGGATCGTGGGGTGGTCTGGCGATTCTTTTCACTGGTCTTGCGACACACTACATAGGCGAGCTAAGCGCTCTGTTCGTATTCATACAATACTCCTTCGTTGTGACGCTTGCCGGAGCCGTCTTCGCGTTTACGGGCTGGAAAGGCTTCCGAGTAGTCTGGGCGCCAGTCACTTTTCTGCTTTTCATGATTCCACTTCCAAATTTTCTTTACAATGATCTTTCGACCCACCTGCAGCTCATCTCGTCCGCGCTCGGCGTGGCCGTTATTCGATTTTTTGCGATCCCCGTCTACCTGGATGGCAACGTAATCGATCTAGGTTCCTATAAGTTGCAGGTCGTCGAGGCATGCAGTGGATTGCGATACCTCTTCCCGCTCATGAGCCTCGCATTTATCACTGCATATTTTTTCAATGCCGCAATTTGGAAGCGCGCGATTGTATTCCTGTCGAGCATACCGATTACAGTTCTGATGAACAGTTTTCGAATTGGCGTAATCGGAATTCTCGTGAACTACTGGGGGACCTCGATGGCGCAGGGTTTTCTGCACTATTTCGAGGGATGGGTTGTATTCATGGCATGTCTTGCTTTCCTCGCCGGGGAGATGTGGTTGCTATCACGACTTAGCGGCGAACATAGACCGCTGCGTGATGTTTTCGGCCTGGAGTTTCCCGCGCCGACTCCTCAACATGCTGCTATTAGACAACGCCAACTGCCAAAACCATTCCTGGTCTCCGCAGTTGTTCTTGCTGCAGCGATCGTGTTTTCGCCGTCTTGGTTGCACCGCAAAGAGATCATTCCGGCACGTACTGACTTTTCTAAATTCCCGATGACACTTGGCATATGGAAGGGTCATCGCGAAGTTCTAGGTCAGGACTACATCGAAGTACTCAAGTTAAGTGACTACCTTCTTGCAGACTACATGGATCAACGCCAAAATGGCGTCAACTTCTATGTGGCATATTACGCCTCACAGCAAAAGGGTGACTCAATACACTCACCTCGGGCGTGTATTCCTGGGGGAGGTTGGACAATTGACAGCCTGACTCAGATTACAATCAATGGCGCCAAGAGAGATGGTCAGCCGCTAACCGTCAACCGGGCAGTAATTTCAAAGGCGGGTGATCACCAACTGGTCTACTATTGGTTTAGGCAGAACTCGCGGGTAATTACAAACGAATATCTCATGAGGTGGTTCCTATTTTGGGACGCGTTAACAAAGAACCGTACTGACGGCGCGCTTGTGCGATTGACTACGCGAATCAACTCTAACGAACTCGCTAGTGATGCGGATAAAAGGCTAATTGATTTCACCCGAATTGCCAACCCGGAGCTACGCCCGTACGTTCCCAGGTAATGTCGTGAGAATTTCGGTTACGGAATTCGACAACTGGTGGCACAAAAGTTACCGGTTTCAGGGGGCCGGGCCGCCTAACTGACGAATAAGTATTGAGGAAAAATGGTTATTGTTGTTGGTTGCAACGACCCAAATTGGACCTACAGAACCGTAGCGCGGCGCGTCCATTCATTTCTGCCAGTCAGATATTGCCGGAAAACGGATGATTGGCTAACTGCGTTTGCGCAGGCAGTCAGCCCGCAATTCAAAACATTCTATCTTGAATGGCCTGCGAGACCGCATATGCCGGGAATTAGGTGCGGCCGGGCGGAGTGAAACGGGGGAGTTTGCGGACCACTCTATTCGCAAGCTCCATCTGCTACTCTTTGTGAAAAGGGCAAACGGAATTTTAATTGCTAACATATACAGGAAGAAGTCGCCTGCTCCGGGCCGGTAAGGCCAATCGACAAATGAGCGTGAGGTCTTGAACAATCTAATTGTCTTTTTTGCCACAATGATCGTTAGCGTGACGATCATTCCGCTAATGATTCGCCTCGCCCCAAGTCTGGGAATGGTCGATTACCCCGACCAGCGGAAAGTCCATACTACGCCAATACCCCGTGTGGGTGGTGTCGGGATCGTAGTCGGTACGCTTATTCCGGTGTTGCTTTGGGTGCCCTTAGACCCATCGATACGAGCCTATGTTTTTGGTTCTGTCATTTTGTTGACCTTCGGAATATGGGATGACTGCCGGACGCTCGGCGCCACGATCAAGTTCATCGGCCAATTCATCGCGGTTGCTATCGTGGTCTATTATGGCAACGTCTACATCGCTTCTCTCCCCTTCATGGACCTCCATCAATTGCCTGCATACGTATCAAAGCCATTCACGGTGTTCGCAATCGTTGGAATGATTAACGCACTCAATGTATCCGACGGCCTGGATGGCCTGGCCGGTGGTTTATCGATATTAAGCCTCAGCGGCATCGCTTACCTCGCTGCCCAGGCGGGTGGTCAAACCGCAGTAACCCTCGCGGTGGCCGCACTTGGTGGTGTTCTGGGCTTTATGCGTTACAACACATATCCTGCCAGGGTATTCATGGGTGATGCTGGAAGCCAGTTTCTTGGCTTCACGCTAGGCTTTTTGGCAGTATTTCTACTGCAGAAAGTCAACCCGGCCCTCAGCCCGGCTCTACCCGTCTTGTTTCTTGGTCTGCCAATCGCAGACCTCCTTGCGGTCATTGCGCAGCGCCTATTTTTCGGAATCAGCCCCTTCGTGGCCACCAAGCATCACATTCACCACCGCCTGCTGGCGCTTGGCTTCGACCACTATGAAGCTGTAGTAATTATCTATTCGATTCAGACAACGTTCGTTATAAGTGCGCTACTCATGCAGTACGATGTGGATGAAAGCATCATTTTTGTGTATCTCGGCGTATCCATTCTGTTGTTATTGTTCTTATTCGTAGCGACCCGAATGGGATGGCGGGTACACGGATCCCGTGCGGAATCGCGGTTAACCAAAGCCATTAAAGCCATCAGGAACCATCCCCTGTTTACTTCAATACCGGTGCGCGTGGTCACTGTCGCTATTCCGTTGCTTTTCGTTACCGTGAGTCTGACAAGTAGAAACGTGCCGAAAGACTTTGCCGTGGGCGCCACGATTCTCGCGTTCCTGCTGCTGATGCATCTTGTCTTTGCCGACAGACAACAGTCGATTGTGCTGCGCGCCATCAGCTATGTGACGGCCGCTTTTGTCATCTACCTCGAAAACAAGTACGCTACCGGACAGATGGAGCTGCTTGATACTGCTGAGATTGGCTTTTTCATCGTCCTTGCCATCGCAATCGGCCTTGCCGTTCGCTATTCGGCAGACACCAAATTCAAGACAACGCCCATGGATTATCTTGTCATTTTGATCGTGCTGTCCGTGGGATTTCTGTCTCGCGATACACTCCACCAGGCAGATCTTGGAGCGATGACAGTCAAGCTTGTCATCGTTTTTTACGGCTGCGAGCTCATCATCGCGCACATGAGGACTCGTTGGAATCTTCTCAACCTCTCATCGCTCGCAGCCTTAACCTTTCTCGGCGCACGGGGATTCGGTCTGGGATAACCCCCGATGGCCACTTCAACTTCCCCCATCCGTGGCCGGGTCAAATTCCCCCA
>VFSW01000323.1_pt1 | contig 68057 bp, 42 predicted proteins | sample 5358111 | NCBI WGS metagenome assembly VFSW01 (sample SAMN11554181, study PRJNA540505) | mine drainage metagenome | isolation source: sediment from site ElyBrook_90M | place: USA: Ely Copper Mine, Vershire, VT | collected 2017
CCCTTTGCCGGCCGCCATCATGATGGAGGCCATTGTGAACCCCTCGGGGATGTTGTGCAGCACGATGGCACCAAAAATCACAATGCCCAGCCAAAGCGAAACCAGAAAGCCGGAAGCAATTGCGACGCCGTCAAAAAAAGTGTGGATGATCAGGCCGCCCAGCGCCGTGTAAGCCGTGCGATGGTGCAGGTAAACCTCGGAGTGCGTCTCTTCGCCAAAATGAAAATGCCCCGGCAGAGAGTGCTCAAAAAAATGGACCACGAAGTAGCCGGCAAGGAAGAAATAAGGCGCCACCCCGGGTGAGATGCGAAACGCTTCCGGCGCCATTTCCGTAACGGAGGTGGCCAGCATAAATCCGGAGCCCGCGGCAATGAAGTAGGTGAGAAAAGTACGGCTCCAGGGCCGCGCGCAAACAATGGCGCACCCAAACAGATTGGCGGCGCCAGCCACCAGGCCCAACCCTATGCTGATTGTCAATGCATTCAATTCTTCGTCCTAGCCCGAATGCCGGAAATGCACCACTTCACCATCGTGCACCACATAGTCCTTGCCTTCCAGACGAAGCTGGGCGCGATTGCGGGCTTCCGCCAGGCTGCCAGCGCTGAGAAGGTCGTCGTAGCCCACAACCTCAGCGCGAATAAATCCCTTCTGGATGTCGCTGTGGATTTCGCCCGCGGCTTCCCAGGCTGTGGCACCGGCGCGAATCGTCCAGGCGCGGCACTCATCCTCGCCCACAGTGAAAAAAGAAATCAGCCCCAGCAGGCTGTAACTGGAGCGGATAAGGCGGGCGATGGCGGATTCCTTAAGTCCGTAGCTAGCCATAAATTCCGCCGCCTCGGCCTCCGCCAGCTCCGCCAGTTCCGCCTCCACGCTGCCGCACACCGCGGTAACACCGGTGTGCGGCCGCTCCTTAAGCTGCGCGGCGTGGGCAAACTCCGCCGCCGTATTGGCGCGCGCCGCCTCGCTTTCGCTCAGGTTCAGCACGTAGAGCGTCGGCTTGATGGAAAGAAACGTAAAACCGCGCAAAGCGCGTTCTTCCTCGGCGGTAAAGGCCCACTCGCGCAGCGGCGTCTGCTTTTCGAGCGCGCTCTTGCACTTCAACAGCGCCTTCTGCTCCACCTCCAGGACCGGGTTTTTCATTTTCTTGATGTCTTTTTCCAGCCGCTCCAGCCGCTTTTCCGCCACCGCCAAATCGGAAAGAATCAACTCCAGCTCGACATTTTCAATATCGCCGCGCAGCGCCGCGGCGCTTTCGGGCGTCAGCCCGGCTGGGCTGGAAAAAGCGTTCACCACGTGCATCAGGGCGTGCATTTCGCGCAGGCTGGCGGCCTGGATGCCGGTGCGCGTCATTTCAATCACGCTGCCGGGCGTATCCACATATTCAATGCTGGCGTAGACTGTTTTGCGCGGGTTGTAAAGGGATGAAAGTGTGGCTAGGCGAGCGTCGGGCACGTGGGCCACGCCAATGTGCGCTTCTGGCTTGCCCGCCTCCAGTCCGCCGCCATGGGCCTTGGTTAGAATGCGGAATAGAGTTGTTTTGCCGGCCTGAGCCAAGCCCACGATTCCAATTTTCAGCACGGATGCCCCTTAGATCGCCCGCATAGACGCGGGGGTGATGGCTGCTTAAACAATTCTAACATACGGTATCGGAGCTCCACTGACGTAGAGGGGCGCGTTGCCGCGCAAAGCCGAGGGCCGGAGGACGCTGGCGCCTTTGCGCAGTATTTTACATGCCGCCTGGCACGAGAGGGCTACGAGATTATAGATAGCGGCTTGCGAATTCGATGAACGTGGGCCAATTGGGGGCAGGCGTGTGCCCCTGATGATGCTGGCGGAAACCTATGGCGCCATCAATCAGCGGGGTGCCGATAGGCGGGAAGGTATTGGTTTGCAGACCCTCCTTTCCCAGTAGAGCGTAGACCGGGCTGGCTCCTGCCGCAGCCATGAACATGCCTCTGGCGTCTACCCAGCCATCGCCCTTGGTTGCGCCGCCGCTGATGAACACAGGACGCGGTGCGCACAGTGCGATCAGCTCATTGGAGTCGACGGGCAAATCATTCGGAGTAAGCGGGCCGGCGTATTTGAGGAAGTTACCCGCCATCCAATGATATTCATTGGCGGCGGCCACATTTTCCAGCCGCTCGCCAAAATTGCGGCGGTAAAGCGCTGCGCCGCCCATGCCTGACGAGCTGATGTAGCCAATGGCGAAGCGCTGGTCATACGCCATCGCCACCAACGCCGCCTTGCCGTATCGGGAGTGGCCGGTAATGCCCACGTGTTTGGCGTCCACCGCCTTGTCGGTTGCAAAATAATCCAGGGCGCGGCTGGCGCCCCACGCCCACGCGCGCAACGCACCCCAATCGTCCAGCTTGCGCGGTCGGCCCCTGTTGCAGAGTCCGATGATGCCCTGCGTCAATCCCGCGCCGTTATCGGCCTGCACGCTGGTGGGAATCAGAACCGCATACCCCCATCCCTTGCGGAGAAGTTGCTGCTGCCAGGTAGGGCCGGGGGGCGGCGGAGGCAGTTTGACGCCGCGCGCCGCCAATCGCGCCAGAAAAGCCCGCAACAGCGCCGGATCAAAACCAAACTCCATAATCACCGGCACCGGGCCTTTCGCCTCTGCCGGTGTGGAAAGCGTAAGCTGGATGTTGACCTTGACAGATGGATAAGAGGAGTTATCCACTCGGCCGGTCAGGTGCTTTGTGATCACCGGCGTGCCGCCATTGTGCTCAAGAACGACCTGAGTGACATCCCAGTGCACTTTGGGAACGTGCTTCGGCACGCGGCCGTACACTTCCCGGTCAAAATCCTCCACGATTTGCGGCCGCCGCACCTTCCACCACATGGCAGCAGTTGTTACTTTGCCGCCGTCGTTCAGGCGCAGAGCATCGGGCAAAGTTGGATAAGGATTGGCCTTGGACTCGTCATAATTGACGGCATTGGGCGCATCCGGGTGATTGGGATCAGCGCCCGGACGCAGCGACTTGATGTGCAGCAGCTCCATCGTCCTTTGTTGGTCCTGCTCTGAAGTCAAATGGGGAGGGGCCTGGGTTGTACCACTCGACGAAGGCGCACCCTGGCTTGCCCTGTCTCCTCCGTGAGCAACCAACAGCAGGATCACAGTTGTGCCGGTCAACAAACATTGTGATCGCAAGTTGGACACGAGTCCCTCCCTGAGGCTCGATCTCAGAATGGGAAAGAATACCACTGACGATGCACGTTCCCAAGCTGGATCACCGCCTATGGATGCTTGCATCAAAATGACGCCTGAGTTTCACAGCAAATCCTACCCATGCGGAGCGCACGAAGATCCCCCTCGGCGTTCCCTTGCCGGCTGGTTCAACCGCCGGCCGCGTGCACCCTTTTTTTGTCGCAGCGAGAGGACGCCCGATGAAGATGGGCGGGTGAGGGGCGCAGCCTATATGGCTCTCCATTGACCCGACCCAGGCAGCCAATCGGCGTGCAACCAAAGGTTGAGCAATAATCGCCCAGCCATGAGAAAAATCTTTGCGTCTTTGTGGGAAACGTCTTCCATTTTGTCCACCGAAGAGCTGGCATGTAGCCGCTGCGTGGCTGCTCTTTTGCGGTTTAGGGTTTGATGTGGTGGATGATGTCTAGTTAATTAAATATTGTCGTACTTATACCGTGGGTTATCATCACGACGCAAATTTAAGCACATATGGCGCAAATTAATCGGGTCGGAGGAGAATCGGGACGCGAAAAATTATGAGGGCTTTCGCGCTGGTCAACCTTTTCGTTATAGCTTCAAGCAACAAGGCTTTGGCAGGGTCCACTATCGTGGGCGCGGCCGATACGGCAACTGTTATCTTTTATGTGCAACGATTCGGGTTCAGGCGCCGGACCGTCGATTCAATACCAGCAGGCTAATTCATCAGGCGCGTTCGGATCCAATCCGGTCAGCATTACCTCGGAAACGTTCTATTGGAACTACGCACAGCCGTTCGGCGGGAACGGCACGTTACTGGGGGGAAATTACGCGGGCTACCTGTCAACCACAGAAGCCCAGATGAATAACCCTAATGGCGATTGTTTAAGCTGCAATGTGGGCGAAGATCCAACCCACGTATTTGATTTTACCATCCCGGAGCGCGGTATTCCGTTCGGGCAATCATACACCATCAATAATTCAACGCCATTTTTGTTCAATCCCAGCGAGGGCAAGCTGCTGGGCTGATAACCATTCAAAGTCACATTGATCGCGCCCAACGCGACGCTTGACTAACCATGAGGCCAGTCCGGGATTCAACGGCAACGGTTCCGGGTTGGCCTCAACTGTTTTCACGCGTGGCGCGGACCTCAAAGGCGGAGGTCTGCGCCACGCGTTGCGGAAAGCGGCGGCCAGCGGCTGGCCCATGGCCGTGCGGCCTCAAGCTGCGCCGCCAGGCGGAACAGCGTGGCTTCGTCACCAAAGCGTGCGATAAAATGCGCGCCCACGGGCAGGCCCTGGGCGTTCCAGTAAAGCGGAACGCTCATGGCGGGCTGGCCGGTGATATTGGCCAGCGGCGTGTAGGGCACAAAAACGGTGGCGCGCTCAAAGCCCAGCAACGGATTATCCGCAGGCGAATCAAAGTGGCCCAGGGGCGTTGGAACGTCGCCCAGGGTAGGCGTGAGGATCACATCATAACCCAGCATAAAGCGGGCAATCTGGCGGCTTGCGGATTGCAGCACAAGTTGGCCCAGGGCGTATTGCGATCCGGATACGTGTTCACCCATTTCTTTAAGCGCCCAGGTTAAGGGTTCAAACTGGTCGGACGTTGGCGTAAGGCCGGTCAGCAGGGCGATCCCACTTATCGTGGCGGCGGTGCTTGACGCCCAGATGGCCAGGAAGGATTTTTGCAGCAGTTCCGCGTCTTCGAGTTGCGGTGAGGCCTCATCAACATTATGCCCCAGGCTTTCGCAAAGCTGCGCCGCGTTGTGAGCGGCGGCGATGCAGTCGGGATGCACGGCAGTGCCGCCCAGGGTTCGCGTGGAAAGTGCAATGCGCAGGCGGCCGGCAGGTGCGCCCACTTCCAGCAGAAACGGGCGGACAACGGGTGGCGCCCAATAGGGATCGCCCACATCCGGTCCGGCGGTGGCGTCCAGCAGGGCGGCGCTATCGCGCACGGAGCGGGTGACAGCGTGCTCTGCCACCAGGCCGCCGATGGCGTCGCCCACGTCAGGCCCCAGCGGGTTCCGGGCTCGAGTGGGTTTTAGACCGAACAGTCCACAGCAGGAAGCCGGAATGCGGATGGAACCGCCGCCGTCGTTGGCGTGGGCCATGGGAACCATTCCGGCCGCTACCGCCGCTGCTGAGCCGCCGCTGGAACCTCCCGTGGTGCGTTCTGTATTCCAGGGATTCCGTGACGGGCCAAACAAATGCGGTTCGGTGGTAGGCAGAATACCCAGTTCCGGAGTATTTGTTTTTCCAAGCACGATCAATCCCGCACGCTTGTGGCGCACCACCAGTTCGGCATCATGATCCGCGATATGGCCTTTCAGAAAAGCGCTGCCAAACGTGTGGCGCACTCCGGCGTACGAACCCATCAAATCCTTCAGCAGAAAGGGGACCCCTGCAAAAGGGGCCCTTGGATCTGGCGAGGAATCAATCGTGTGCGCCCTCCGGCGAGCCTCATCAAACATGGGTGTTACTACGGCATTCAACTGGGGATTCAAGGCTTCAATGTTCGCGATGGCGGCTTCGACCAGCTCTGAAGAAGTTACGTGCTTTCCGCGCACCAGGGCAGCTTGCGCAGTAGCATCCAGACGGGCAATTTCAGTGGGCTTGATCATGGACCTCCTAGCCAAAACCAGCAAGTAGAATGAAACTCCGGCCTAAGACAGGTTATTTGAAAATACCCCGGATGGGAAGCGCTCCGGCTTGTGGATGGGGGGGCGAGCTTGCGGGGTAAAACCTTCCATTCGGTTCCTGCGGAATGCCGCGCCGGATTCTGCTAGACTGATGCGCTTGGCGGAGGTTGCACTGCGGAGAAGTGAGCCATGCAAAATTCAGGGACTGAGGTTCGCCTGCGTGATTACCGGCCAGCCGACCTGAAAGACCTCTGTCGCATCGACCAAATGTGCTTTCCGCCAGGGATATCTTATGCTTTGGAAGAATTGCAGGATTTCGTTACCACGCCCGGAGCTCGTACCTGGGTGGCTGAATCGGGAAGCGGGGTTGCCGGTTTCATTTTGGGCGAGCTTGAGCAGGACGAGGCCGTCCATGTGATCACGATTGATGTTCTGCCGGAATTTCGGCGGCAGCGCGTGGGCAGCCTGTTGATGGACGCGCTGGAAGAGTGGGCGGCGAGGCTTTGTAAAATTGTGGTGCTTGAGACCGCGGAGGATAACCTGGCTGCCCAATCCTTTTACCGCAAGCGTGGATACCGCAAACTGGACGTGGTGAAGAACTACTACCCCGACGGCAAGGCCGCCTGGGTGATGGACAAACGGCTTTCATAAGGAGCGTGTCATGGCGATTTCCCTGGAAAGATCGCATATGCGCACATTGGCGCTGGCCGTGGCGGTTTCCGCATTATCATTTGCCATCGGCTTCAAATTTTTTTCAAAGGCATTTCCTGAAGCCTCTATTCAATTCCGCGTCAACCGATCGGATTCTCAGCCCCTGGCGGCCAACTTTCTGGCGTCGCGCGGGATTTCTGCCCAGGGTTATCAGCACGCCGTAATCTTTGACTACGACGACACCGCGAAGCTCTATCTGGAGCGCACGCAGGGGCTTGAGCGCATGAACCGTCTGACGCGCGGCCCTGTGCATATCTGGCGATGGGATCATCGCTGGTTCAGGCCTCAGCACAAAGAAGAGTTCCGGGTGGATATTTCCCCCGCCGGACAGGTGGTGGGGTTTGAGCACGACATTCCCGACACTCGCTCGGGCGCCAACCTGACGCAAGCCGATGCGCGCACACTGGCAGAGAATTTTCTACAAGCGGTCATGAAGAAGGACCTCGCTGACCTGGAATTTCTGGAAGGCTCAACCACCAAACGGCGGGCTCGCACCGATCACAATTTTACCTGGAAGGTGAAGAGCGTTGACTTGGGCGCGGGCAGTTTGCGCCTTTCCGTAGAGGTAGCGGGCGACCAGGTGATGGGCTATCACGAATTTGTGAAGATTCCCGAAGATTGGCTGCGTGGATACGAGAATCTGCGGGCCCGCAACAATTCCGCGCAGGTGGTGGATGAAGTGTTCTGGATTTTACTGAGTGTAGCCATGCTGGTGATCCTGATCCAGCGGCTGCGCGACCGTGATGTGCCTGTGCTTCTGGCCTTGGGTTTTGGCGGGGTTGCGGCTGTGCTTTCGTTTCTCAGCAGTCTCAATACCTATCCGCTCAGCCTGTTCGGCTACAGCACAACGGATTCGTTCAGCAGCTTCTTTGCCAATTACATCTTCCAGAGCGCCATCAGCGCCATCGGATCAGGCGTATTCATCTTCCTGCTGGTTGCGGTTGCAGAACCCGTCTACCGGGAGGCTTTCCCGCGCTTTGTGGCCATCCGGCGCTACATAAGCTGGGAGGGCTTGCGAAGCCGGTCGTTTTTCATGGCCAATGTAATTGGCATAACCCTCACCTTCTTCTTTTTTGCTTATCAAACTATCTTTTATTTGATTGCCAACAAACTAGGCGCCTGGGCCCCTACCGACATTCCATTTTCCAACGACCTGAATACCGCGATCCCGTGGGTTGCCGTGTTATTTGGCGGGTTTTTCCCGGCCGTTACTGAGGAGATGCAATTCCGTGCCTTCGCCATCCCGTTCTTGCACAAGATCACGCGCAACTGGCCACTGGCCATCGTTCTGGCCGCCTTCAACTGGGGGTTTCTGCACTCTGCCTATCCCAACCAGCCATTCTTTATTCGCGGTGTGGAAGTTGGCCTGGGCGGGCTGGTAACGGGCGTTATTATGCTGCGTTTTGGGATTGTGGCTACGCTGATTTGGCACTATACGGTTGATGCGCTCTATACGGCGCTGCTGCTGCTACGCTCGCCCAACCATTACCTGATGATCTCGGGCGGTCTTTCAGCCGGAATCATGCTGCTGCCTCTCATTGTGGCGCTGGCGGCCTACCTGCGCAGCGGCACATTTTCCGACGAAACCCCGCTGACGAACGCGGTGATGGGTGTCGTGCGGGCGCCTCGCGGGGAAGAGAAGCCGCAGCCGGCTGCGGCCATCCTCTACCAGCCCCTTGATCCGCGGCGCATGGCGTGGGCCGCGGGCGTAAGCGTGGTATTGCTGGCGGTACTGCTGGTTAAAGTCCCCAGGCTGGGGCAGGGACTTAAGCTGGCGACGTCAAAATCCAGTGCTATTATCCTGGCCAACAGCTACCTGGCCCAGCATGGAGTTCAGCCTGCAAGTTATCAGCACGTGGCCTGGCTTTTTGACAATGTGGATTCCTTCGTGGTTCGTTACCTGCTTGAAAATCGCGACATACGCCAAACCGATCGCATCTATCAAATGGCAACCAAGCCGCTTTTGTGGGAGGTTCGTTACTTCAAGCCTCTGCAAAAAGAGGAACACGTTGTATTTGTGGATGCCGTGCATGGGCAGGTGTTCGGGTACCGTCACATTTTGGAGGAGGATGCGCCGGGCGCCACGCTGACGCCGGACCAGGCACGCACGCTGGCAGAAAGTGCGCTGCGTGCGGAAGGTATTCCGCTTGAAAGCTTTGACATGCAACAAGTGGAGTCACAGGTGCGCAAGGCCCGGAAGGATTACTCGCTGACTTTTCAGGCGAAGCCCGGCGACCCACGCAATGTGGCGCAGGCACTGTATCGCGTTCAGGTTCAGGTTTCGGGCGACCAGGTAACCGGAATGATTCACTATTTCAAGCTGCCGGAGGCGTGGACCCGCGAACAGGAGGCCTCACACCTATCCAACACCATTTTGACGGTTGTTAAAGTCCTGCTTGGGGGTCTGGTTTTTGCCGCCGTCGTCTGGCTGTTGGTAATGCAGGTGCGCGGAGGGGCCATGCCCTGGAAGCCATCGCTGAAAGTGGGGTTACTGATTGCCCTCATTTTTGTGTTGCGGGAGTTGAACGCTGTTCCCATGTTGATGCAGCAATACAACACGTCGATGTCGATTACCAATTTTCGGGTTCAGGCGTCGGTGGGTCTGGCGGTTGTGCCGATTGTGGTTGGACTGTCCGTTTGGCTGCTGATCGCCCTGGCCACCAGCCTATATCCTGAAGCGTGGAATGTACTGAACGGAGCAGCGCGGCGGGTGTGGCGCCGCGACGCAGCTTTCGCAGTTGCGGTCTCGCTGGCAATATCGGCCGGATTGCATCGCCTTCTACAGATGCTTGCCGCCCACTTCCACACCATTGCGCCGCTCGATTATCCCGCTGTCTCGCCCTTGCTGAGCTCCGCATCGCCCGGCGGAGGTTATTTTCTGAACGCCTTCACCCTGGCCATAACCGGCGCGGCGGGCGCGGGCATTGGCATTTACCTTGCGCTGAGGCTGTGGCGGCAAAAGCCATGGTACATATTGGGCGCGGTACTTTTGCTGCTGGTTTCTTTGGGTCCCTCGGGTGCGCATTCAGGCGGTGAATACGTCCTGGGGTGGCTGCTGAATTTTGTTCCCGTCCTGGTCGGACTTTTGTTTGTCGTCTTGTTGTTTCGGAATAACGTACTGGCTTATTTGGCGGTAGGATTTTTCTCCTCGGTAGTCAATGCCGCGTACGGTCTGCTCTCGCAGCCTGCCCCATTTTTCCATTGGAACGGTGTTCTCCTGGTTTTGTTGAGTGCAGGCGTCTTGTTCTGGATGTTGATGCCAGGCAGTAAAGGCGCAAGGCAGGAAGCGGCGAAGTATTAAAAATGGCTTGACGTAACAAGGCAGGCGCCGACTGGAGGTGCAGCATGACTTGGGGATCGCGGACCGTTCTGCGCTCAACCGGCTGGCGGACTAAGGCGCGGCTGTGATCCCGAGCAGCGGGCCCTGGATTCGCTGTGCGTCGGCGACGGCGATGGCGGCCATATTCACAATATCTTCCACCTCAGACCCTCGTTGCAGCACGTGGACAGACTTCGACATGCCCATCAGAATGGGTCCCAAAGCCTCAGCCCCTCCCACATGAATCATTAGCTTATAGGCAATGTTCCCCGCCTCCAGACTGGGGAACACCAATACGTTGGCACTGCCTTTTAGAAGGGAAAAGGGGTAATCGTTTTCAAGAATCTGGGGAAAGACGGCAGTATCGGCTTGCATTTCGCCGTCCACTGTCAGGCGCGGCGCCTTCTGGCGCAAAATTTCCACGGCGCGCCGAACCTTTTCCGTGCGCGGGTGGCGCGTGCTGCCAAAATTCGAAAACGAGAGCATGGCAATACGAGGCTCAACGTTAAAGCTTTGCGCCACCTCCGCGGAAAGGATGGCGATTTCGGCCAGCTCTTCAGAAGAGGGATCGATGTTGACTGTGGTGTCCGCAAAAAAGTAAATGTCATGTGAAGTTGCCAGCATATAGAGACCTGCTACGCGGTGCACGTCGGGCCGCATTTGCAGCACCTGCAGGGCGGGGCGGATCGTATCCGGATAGTGCTGGCTCACGCCGGCCAGAAAGCCGTCTGCATCACCCGTGTGCACCATCATGACCCCAAAGTAATTGGGATTCTTCATCAAGTCCTCGGCTTCGCTGCGCGTAACGCCGCGGCGCTGCCGCATGTTGTAGAATTCCTCGCAATAGGATGCCAGACGGGGCGAAGACGCTGGATGGATAATTTCTGCTGCAAGCGCTCCGAGGCCCAGCTCGCGCGCCCTGGCGTGGATGACCTCCGGCCGGCCCAGTAGCACCGGCTGCGCGATCTTTTCTTCCACCAGGTTGTGGCTAGCGCGAATAATCTTTTCATGTTCGCCTTCGGAAAAAACGATGCGCTTGGGAGCTGCTTTGGCGCGGTTACGCAATTGCTGCATGACGCCGTAAGTCCGTCCCAGACGGCGCCGAAGCTGCTCGCGGTATTCATCAAGGTCCAGCTGTATTTGGGCCACGCCTGACTGCATAGCCGCTTGTGCGACCGCCGAGGATACCCACACCAGAACCCGCGGATCAAAGGGTTTGGGAATGATATAGTCGGGCCCGAAATGGAGACGTGAAACGCTATAGGCGCGCAGCACCGAGTCCGGAACGTCTTCCTTGGCCAAACTGGCCAACGCCCGGGTGGCGGCAACTTTCATGGTCTCGTTGATAGCCCGTGCCCGCACATCCAGTGCGCCACGGAAAATAAAAGGAAAGCCCAGCACATTGTTTACCTGGTTGGGGAAATCCGAGCGCCCGGTGGCCACAATGCAATCCGATCGCGCCGCCTTGGCGTCGTTGTAGCTGATTTCGGGGGTGGGATTAGCCAGGGCAAAAATGATTGGCCGCGCGGCCATCGATTGCAACATGGCGGGCGTTACACAATTGGCCACGGAGAGCCCCACAAAAACATCTGCGTTCTCAAGAGCCTGTTCCAGCGTACGTGCCGCCACAGGCTGGGCGTAGCGGGCTTTGTAGGGATTCATGCCCTCTGTGCGACCCGAGTAGATCACGCCGTGTGTGTCGCAGAGCAGAATATTCTCCTTTCTTGCTCCCAGTTGCCGGTAGTGTTCCAGGCAGGCAATGCCTGCCGCGCCCGCGCCGTTGATGACGATGCGCGCCTCCCCAATGGACTTCTTTGCGAGCTCCAGCGCGTTGAGAAGAGCGGCCCCGGAAATGATCGCCGTGCCGTGCTGGTCATCGTGGAACACGGGAATGGAAAGCGTGCTGCGCAGCGTTTCTTCAATAATAAAGCACTCGGGGGCCTTGATATCCTCCAGATTAATGCCGCCCACGGTGGGTTCCAGAAGCTGGCAGAAGCGGATCACATCCTGCGGATTTTCAGATCCTACTTCCAGGTCAAACACGTCGATATCCGCGAATCGTTTGAAAAGCACGCCCTTGCCTTCCATCACCGGCTTTGCGGCCTGGGCGCCTATGTTGCCCAGCCCCAGCACCGCCGTGCCATTGGATACGACGGCTACCAGGTTGCCTTTTGCTGTGTATTCGAAGGCGGAGTCCTTTTGCGCAGCGATTTCCAGGCACGGCTCCGCCACGCCCGGTGTGTAGGCCAGGCTCAAATCGTGCTGGGTGGCACATGGTTTGGTGGGTGTAACTTCGATTTTTCCCTTGCGCCCCTGGCGGTGATATTCAAGCGCATCTTGTCTGAGGATTTCCATAAACGTATGTTCAGCTCCCCTCTGCCCGTGCGCAGGCGCCTTATTGATAAGGTCCTGTGCCGCGAACCACTCCCTGCAAGATACCACAACTATGACTTCCCGGCTGCGGCGGCAGGTTTATCTGGCGAACCATATTGCCAAGCGAAACGCAACCCAGGCCAGAGGCATGGGCAGTGAAGCTTGGAACAACCACACTCAATTCGGGTGCGGCGGAATGGGTTATGTTGCAAGGTTGGCACGGTGATGTAATCTTGAATAACTAACCGTCTTTCGGCTAAGACTATCTCGCTATGGCAAAAATTATACGGCCTCCAGGTAAATTTCTAATCGGCAACTTTCCATTTGGGCGGCGCAACCCGCTGTCGGTGCTTGGAGCGTGAGCGTGCCAGCATGGCGATATTTTTTATTACCGAGCCTTTTTTGTTCACGTTTACTTTTTGAATTATCCGGACCTGATCGAGTACGATCTGGTTCGTGACTACGCCAAGTTTATTAAGTGGGGGCGGTCTTCAGGCGAACTGCGAGTTGTTCGAACGGGGGCTGCTGACCAGTGAGGGTGAATTCTGGCGCCGGCAGCGCCGCCTGATGCAGCCAGCATTCCATCGTGAACGCATCGCAACCTAGGGCCAAATCATGGTGGAATCTACCCTGCAAATGCTGCAAGCCTTGCAGAACGGCCAAGTGCGGAACGTGCCTGCCAATATGGGAGACCTTACCCTGCGCGTAGCATGCAAAATCTCTGTTCAGCCGGATGTTGGCGGGCGCAGTGAGGTGGTGGGCGAAGGGTTGAATGCAGTCATGTACTTCAATACCCGCGGCCGGGTGCTGCTGCCTCTCGCGGGGAAGGTCCCCGACGCCTGCCTACATACGATACCGCTGTGCCATCCAAAGACTGGACGAGTATATTTATGCTCTGTTCGACAGCCGTCGCAGCCAACCCACCAGCTTGTTTGACCTGCTTAATCTGTTGCTGGAAGCGCGTGACGATCAAGGTGAAGGCATGTGGGGGCAGCAATTGCGCGATGAAGTGATTACGTTAATTCTGGCTGGCCATGAAACAACATCGCTCGTGCTTAGCTGGACCCTCAATTTGCTTTCGCGAAAGCCGGAGGTTGAGGCAAAACTTCTGGCGGAGATCGGGCAGGTTACGGGTGGCAACCCGCCCAGCGTCGATAAACTGCCACTTCTGCCTTACACCGCCGCCGTCATCAAGGAAGTTTTGCGCCTTTACCCGCCGGCTTATGCTGTCCCCCGGCAAGCTTTGGAGGATGTTGCAATCGGGGGTTACCTGGTTCCACTCGGCTCAAGTGTGGTGTTCAGCCTCGGGGTAATCCGTCGCGACGAAAGGTTTTTTCCGGAGCCTCACAGTTTTTATCCCGAACGCTGGCTTGACAAAGGAAAAGGAAGGAGCGAAGTGGCAAAACATTCCTTCTACCCCTTCGGAGGGGGGCAAAGGCGTGTATTCAGGCCGCCTTTGCCAAGATGGAAGCAAGTCTGGGACTGGCTGCCCTGCTGCCGCGGTTGGCGGGCCGGCGGTAATCCGCGGTGCCCCAGCCGCCGGTGCCCAGCAGCACTTCGCGCCCGGCGTGCGCGGTACCCATGCGGGTGGTACGCCGCACCCCAGATCATAAGAAGAGAGAACTACGCTGTTGCCATCAGGCGTAAATACCGCGCAGCTTGATGCTGAATGCCACACGGTCAATGGCCAGCATATAAGCGGCAATGCGGTTGTTTACATTGTGGCGCTCGCCGTATTGCACCACGTCGTTAAAGGCCGCCACCTGAATATTCTTCAGCCGTTCATTTACATCATTTTCTGACCAGAAGTAGCCCTCGCGGTCCTGCACCCATTCAAAGTAGGAAACCGTCACACCACCGGCGTTGGCCAGAATATCCGGAATAACAAAAACTCCTCGTTCGAACAGAATGTGGTCGGCAGGCGCAGTCGTAGGACTGTTTGCGCCTTCAACCAGAATGCGCGCCTTGATCCGAGAGGCGTTGTGACTGGTGATCACGCTCTCTTTGGCCGCGGGCACCAGAACATCGCAATCCTGCTCCAGAATTTCCTGATTGGTGATCGCTTCGCCCTCTGGAAACCCCTTTACCGTGCGCGCTTCGTTGGCATGCAGCAGCAGGGCTTCAATGTCCAAGCCGCGCGAGTTAAACACACCGCCAAAGGCGTCGGCCACGCCAATGATCCGGTAGCCCGCCTCATGCATCAGACGTGCGGCCTGCGAGCCTACGTTCCCGAAGCCCTGCACAATGACACGTGTGTTTTCACGAGTGCGCCCGAAGCGCTTCATGGCCTGATCGCACACAATCATACAGCCGCGGCCGGTGGCTTCCTTGCGGCCGTGCGAGCCACCCAAGTCCAATGGTTTGCCAGTTACGCAGGCAGTTACTGTGTGGCGCATGTGCATGGAGTAGGTATCCATCATCCACGCCATGGTCTGTTCGTTGGTGTTCATATCGGGCGCGGGCACGTCGCGCTCCGGGCCGATATAGTCAAGAATCTCGGCCGTGTAACGGCGTGTAATGCGCTCTAATTCGCCTAGTGTCAGCTTGGAGGGGTCGCAAACAATGCCACCTTTGGCACCGCCAAATGGTATGTTGACCACTGCACACTTCCATGTCATTTCAGCGGCCAAACCGCGAATTTCGTCCAAAGTTACATCTGGTGCGTAGCGCACCCCGCCCTTGCAGGGACCGCGCGCTATACTGTGCTGCACGCGGTAGCCGTCAAACACTTCAAGGCGGCCGCTCTCCATGGCCACGGGGATATGAACAATAATCTCGCGGTTGGGTTTCCGCAAGTAATGGGCAAGACCATCGTCCAGCTTCAGTTTTTCCACGGCCACATCGAATCGGGCCGCCATCGACTCATATATGCTCAGTTCGTTCTCTGTTTCAATCAGACTCATTTTGCCCCCGAACTACGCATTACTCCTTCAAATTCCCAAAGTATACCACAGGGTTTTCAGTCTGACCGGCCGGGTGCTGTGGCGGGCGTTGGCCGGTAAAAAGCGAGTCTCCCTCAGCACGGGGAGGCTATGGTAGTTGTTGCGCATCGGTGGCCCCGCAACCTGCTTAAATGCGAAAAGCATTATGGTATTCTATGAATTACGCGCTGCGTCTTGACGGGCCATACATCCCCAAAGGGACGCCCGCGCGTAAGCCATGCGGCCCCTGCCCCGGCTCAGCGCCGTGTGGTCAACCCCAGAGCGAGGTGACCTCCTTTGACCAGAGCAAATCCATTCGGCAGCCGTGCCACTATGGATGTGGCGGGAAGCGCAGCGGTGATCTATAGGCTTGAAGCGTTGGAAAAAGCCGGATTGGGACGAATATCACGCCTGCCCAACTCCATTAAGATTCTTCTTGAGAATTTGTTGCGGAATTGCGACGGCGACCTTGTTACCGAGGAGCAGGTGGTGGCACTGGCTAGATGGAATGGAGCATCCGCAGGATCGACTGAAGTGCCCTTCAGGCCCGCCCGCGTAATACTTCAGGATTTCACAGGCGTGCCCGCTGTGGTTGATCTGGCGGCTATGCGCTCCGCGGCCAAGCGCACGGGAGGCGACCCAAAACGCATCAATCCGCTGGTGCCGGTTGACCTGGTCATTGACCATTCTGTGCAAGTGGACGTTTTTGGCAGCGGTCAGGCACTGGCGCGCAATGCGGAAATTGAGTTTCAGCGCAACCGTGAACGCTATGAGTTCCTGCGCTGGGGGCAGAAGGCTTTTAGCAATTTTCGCGTTGTGCCCCCCGCAACCGGCATTGTGCACCAGGTGAATCTTGAATATCTGGCACAGGTAGTGACGACGCGCCAAGCAGCGGGAGAGCAGCGGGTGTTTCCGGATACTCTGGTGGGTACCGATTCCCACACCACAATGATCAACGGTTTGGGGGTGCTGGGGTGGGGAGTGGGCGGCATTGAGGCGGAGGCTGCCATGCTTGGCCAGCCGTATTACATGCTGCCGCCTCAGGTGGTGGGTGTAAGGCTTTACGGCAGCCTGCGTGAAGGCGTGAACGCCACTGACCTGGTTTTGGCCGTTACCGAAATGCTGCGCGCAAAAGGCGTAGTGGAAAAGTTCGTGGAATTCTTTGGCCCGGGTCTTTCCCAAATCTCTCTTCCAGACCGCGCCACTTTGGCGAATATGGCGCCCGAATACGGCGCAACCATGGGCTTCTTCCCCGTTGACGAGGAGACGCTGCGTTACCTGCGCCTGACCGGCCGCAGCGCGGAGCTGGTACAGCTCGTGGAGCGCTACTGCAAGGAGCAAGGGTTATTCCGCACCGATTCGACACCCGACCCTGAATTTTCCGATACGCTGGAGCTTGATCTTGCCGGTGTGGAAAGCAATCTTTCCGGACCCAAGCGCCCGCAGGACCGTGTGCCCCTGCACGCCATGAAGGAAACATTCCGCAAAGCTTTGACGGCGCCGGTGAAGGAACGGGGTTTTGGGTTGAAGCCGGAGGAGTTGGATCGCACCGCGATTGCAGGATCGAACGGCACGGGCGCCACCATGCGGCACGGATCAGTGGTGATTGCCGCCATTACATCGTGCACGAACACCTCAAACCCCTCGGTAATGATTGGCGCCGGCTTGCTCGCCAAAAATGCGGTTGAGCGTGGACTTCGGGTTGCTCCGTACGTAAAAACCAGTTTGGCGCCAGGCTCGAAGGTGGTTACAGAATATTTGCGCGCGGCCGGCGTTTTGAACGCCCTGGCGAGCGCGGGCTTTGCTTTGGTGGGGTATGGCTGCACCACCTGCATCGGCAACAGTGGACCGCTGCCTGAAGCGGTCAGCAACGCCGTGAGTAATGGGCAACTGGTGGCGGCCGCTGTGCTTTCAGGAAACCGCAATTTTGAAGGACGCATCCATCCTTTGGTAAAGGCCAACTACCTGGCCTCGCCACTGCTTGTGGTGGCTTACGCCTTTGCTGGCACGGTGGATATTGACTTGACGCGCGAACCCATCGGCCTGGACAATGACGGTGTGCCGGTCTACCTGCGTGACATCTGGCCATCTCGCGAAGACGTGAACCGCGCTGTGGAAAGCTCACTAAGCGCGAAAATGTTTAACACTACCTATGCCAATGTATGGGACGGCAATCCCGATTGGAACGCAATCCCGGTCGCTGGAGGCGAACTTTATTCGTGGCATGAGGATTCAACATACATCCAGGAACCGCCCTTTTTCATTGATGATTCTCTGCATTCCGGCGGCGACTTGAACGGTGCACGCGTGCTGGCCGTACTGGGCGATTCCGTAACCACGGACCACATTTCACCCGCAGGGGACATTGCTCTGGACAGCCCGGCCGGCAGGTACCTGGTGCAGTGTGGGGTTGAGAAAAAGGATTTCAATTCTTACGGCTCGCGGCGCGGAAACGATCGTGTGATGGTGCGCGGGACCTTTGCCAACATCCGCTTGAAGAACCTGATGGTGCCAGGAACCGAAGGCGGCCTTACTGTACATTTCCCCTCCGGCGAGCGCCTGTCAATTTACGATGCTGCTATGCGCTATAAGAGTGAAAAAGTACCTTTGCTGGTAGTTGCCGGCAAGGAGTACGGCTCCGGTTCTTCTCGCGATTGGGCGGCGAAGGGAACACTGCTGCTGGGTGTGAAAGCGGTGCTTGCGGAAAGCTACGAACGCATTCATCGCAGCAACCTGATTGGCATGGGTGTACTTCCTTTGCAGTTTAATGCGGGAGAAAACGCCGCGTCGCTTGGTATAACGGGCCAGGAATCGTTTAATGTGGAAGGATTCAGCAGCGGGCTAGCACCACGGTCCACCGTGCGCGTTACCGCAGTGGGACCAGATGGCAGTAAGAAGACTTTTACCGCGCTGGCCCGGCTGGATTCAAAAATTGAACTAAGCTACTACCGCAGCGGAGGCATTTTAAATGCTGTGCTCCGCAGTCTTTTTGATGAGGACCGCAAGGCGCGCGCATGATTTGGGCGTAACTACCCGATCTTCAGTCAACTCTTGGCTGCCCGGTAGAGAATCACATGAGCTCTTTCCAGCGTGATCATGCCTCCATCCACCATTTGATCGAGCTTGGGAAGAATGGCGTCGATTTTTTCTGCGGTATCCACTACCTCAACGATGATGGGCAGGTCCTGGGAAAGCCGCAGGATTTTTTCGGTATGCACGCGGCTTGAGGACCCGTAGCCTGCAACGCCGCGTAGCACAGTTGCGCCAAAAAAGCTTTCCTTCCTCAGCACTTCAAGAATGGCCTGGTAAAGCGACGTGCCGTGCCACTTGTCGGATTCTCCCACGTAGATGCGCATCAGCGTTCGATCACCTTCAAAGCGTTGGTGTTCCATGCGGAATTCTCCTGGGAGCGAGAGCATACAACTCTGACTACCCCATCTACATCTTTGATATCCGCCAAATCACGTTGCCGCCGTCGTCTGAAACGAGCAGCGAGCCATCACTTGATACGGCGACTCCAACCGGGCGGCCATTTACGGTGGCGCCGGTTGGGTCCGTCACAAAGCCGGTAAGGAACGGAACTGGGCCGCTAACGGGCTCGCCATTCCTAAAGGGAACAAAGACAACCTGGTAGCCGTTCCGGATGCTGCGATTCCAGGAGCCGTGCTCGGCGATGAAGGCGCCATCCCAATACGATTTGGGAAACTGTTTGGCAGTGTAAAACGCGGACTCAAGCGGAGCTACGTGCGGGCCCAGCAGCACATCCGGAACAATGGCTTTGGCCACCAGGTCCGGCCGCTGCGGCTTCACACGGTCGTCCACGTTTTTGCCAATGTAACTGTAGGGCCAGCCATAAAAACCGCCTCGAACAACGTGCGTAAAATAATCGGGGGGCAGGTTATCGCCCAGCATGTCGCGTTCATTTACATCAGCCCAAAGCTGGTCACTTTCAGGATTAAAAGCGATGCCCACGGGGTTGCGAAGGCCACTGGCAAAAATGGAGACGTTCTTGCCCTCGGGGTCGGATATCAGGATGGCAGCCCGCCGGTTGTCGGACTCAATATTGTAGTTGGTGGATGAGCCCACAGAGATATAAAGTTGGCTGCCATCCCGGCTGAAGAGCAGGGTGCGCGTCCAGTGCGCCCCTCCGCCTGGCAGATCCATCACGTGTTCGCGCTCGCCGGTTCGCCTAGATGTTTTGGGATCGTAATGGAACCGCACCACCTCATTGGTGTCCCCGATGTAAACGTAATCGTTGTGAAACGCAATTCCGTACGGCTGCTTTAATCCCTCCGCAAAAACCGAGCGTTGGCCGAGCGTGGAGGCGTGGCCAGTATCTTTAAGCACAAACACCTTACCCTGTCCTGAGTCGGAGACGAACACATCACCGTTGGGAGCAATGGCCAGGCATCGCGGCTCCCGAAACCCCTTCGCAAAAACCGAAACGGCAAAGCCCTGCGGCGCTTTAGGCGTAAAGCCGGGCGTCACATGAATGCGCGGCGGGTTGGCTACAATTGGCTTAGTGTAGGGAGTGGGCAGAACCGGTGGTTTGCCGTGAGTTAACTGCGCATAGCACCTTGGCAGCGAAACAGAGACGCCTGCCAACACAAACAGCATCGTTATTCGTCGCATTACACCTCCATGGAATGCACTGAGTTTACTCTGAATGGAACGGATGGAGCAAGTATTGCAAACTATTGAAGAAACAGTCACGGAGGGCGTGGGGCTTTCACACCCAGTCAGCAATCTGGGGAGCCGGATTTCATGCCGCTGGCCATGGACAATTTAGCTGCAAGGAGATTTGCACCGCAGGAAAAAACTGCGGAAACATGCCGCTCTTGAGGATAGCAGCCGGCAGGTACGCTGCGCGATTTTACTGCCAGGCGGGCAAACAACCTTCGCAGGAGGGTTCAGCGGTCAGTCTTTTCTAATTCCCCACTTTTTTGATGTCTGCAGCTCCTGAAGTTTCTAGTACCTGCCGGGCTTGCTGAAGTTTGCTGGAGGATGGCGTGGCAACGCCAATCAAAATCTTGCCGTCGAAAATTTCGGGATCGTAGAGTTTATCTCTCCATTTGCGGTCGGGTAATCCCGCAGTGATCAGAAGGGTGAAGAGTGTGGCAAGAATGGCAAAGAGCATCGTCATTTCATACGGAATAACACCATTCGGGAAGACTGAGACAATCGGCATGCCGCCCGTATCCAGGGGATAGTTCAACTGCGTGCCACCCGTCAGCCAGAAGCCGCACCCCGCGCCCACAATGCCCGCGCAGGCGGCAATCCAATACATCCAGGTATCTTGGTGGCCCTGGCCAAACGTATATTCTTCAAAAGGTTCGCCGGAAAGCGCCTCAATGTGGTCAAAGCCGGCCGCTCGCAGTGAGTCCGCCGCGTGTTGCGCCGAATCCGGATCGGTGTACAGGCCGTAAATTGCATTTTCCATAGGTTTTACTCCGATACTCCGGCGGCATCGGGCTGGGGTGCCAAAGCTGCACGAGGCGCCCCTACCCGGGCCGTCTGGTATTCCACATGTTGCTTTTGCTGGCCCACCTTCAGCTCCCACATTGAAATGATGGGGATCAGTTTAATGAAGATCAGATAAAGCAGGGCCATGGCTGCAAAAGTTCCTGCAGTGATGATGATTTCAATCCCGCTCGGCCGGTAAGTGCCCCACGAATAAGGCAGGTACTTGTGGGAAAGCGAAGGCACTACGATCAAGAACCGCTCCAGCCACATGCCGACCACAATGGCGCACGAGGCGATTACTGGTCCGGCGATGGTTTGACGGAAGCGGCGAATGGCCAGAAGTGGGAAGGGGATAAACAGGTTGCATGTGACCATGGTCCAGAACAGCGGAGCGAACGGGCCCCGCTGGATGAGCCAGAAGACTGCCATTTCGGCCGAGTCGTTGCCGTACCATACGGTAAGCCGCTCCGCAACCACAAAGTAGAACCAAAGCAATGTCATGACCAGCAGAAGCTTGCCGAGGTTGTCAAAATGAATTGGACGCAGGTAATCTTCCAGGTGCAGTAACTTGCGCAGCAATGCCATGGCAATGATGAGGGCTGCGATGCCGCTGAAGATGGCTCCCGCCACAAAATACGGACCAAAGATGGTGGAGTGCCACATGGGTACGTTAGCCATGGCAAAATCCCAGGAAACGATGGTGTGCACCGACACCGCAACCGGAATGATGACGATAGCCATGATATGCATGGCGGTCTCAAGCCGATGCCATTGTTTGGGTGTGCCGCGCCAGCCAAAGGAGACGACCGTGTAAAACTTCTTGCGCCAGCCTGTAACGCGGTCGCGCACCATTGCCCAATCAGGAATAATGGGCAGGATCAGGAAGGTGATACTACCGGTCAGGTAAGTACTGATGGCGAAGAAATCCCAGAGCAGCGGGGAACGGAAGTTGGGCCAAATAAGGCGCTCATTAGGATATGGCGCCAGCCAGAAGGCTAGCCAAGGTCTCCCAAGGTGAATGATGGGGAACATGCCGCCGATCAAGAGGGCAAACACCGTGATGGCTTCGGCGCAGCGCGTAACCGGCCGCCGCCAGGTCGCGTTGGCCAGCCGCAGAATGGCCGATATTAACGTGCCGGCATGGCTTATGCCGATCCAGAAGACGAAGTTTGTGATGTAGAATCCCCAGTAAACGGGCCAACGCAGGCCGGAGACACCCAGACCGCGATCGATTTGATAAAACCAAGCGCCAAGCGCAATCGCGACTAGGGTGGCTAGAAAGCCCACTGCGGTGTAGTAAAGCGGCGAGGACTTGAGGACAGGCCGAAGTAATTCCCTATTAATCTGACTAGCTGATTTTTCCATCATGCCAGGATTCCTGTTTGAGATATATAACGTTGGGGCGCGTTTGCAGCTCCTCCATCAGTCTGGATGCGCGATTGGAATTGGAGAGGTGCGCGACTTCGCTCTCCGGGTTGTTCAAATCCCCAAAGAGCAGCGCTCCGGGCGGGCAGGATTGGGCGCAGGCAGTAACGATTTCCCCTTCGCGCACTTCCCGCTTTTCCGCTGCCGCCTGGATTTCCACTGATTTGATCCGCTGGATGCAGAAGGTGCATTTTTCCATTACGCCTACTTCGCGCACTGAAACGTCGGGGTTCAACTGCAAGTCAAGCGGCTTTTCCCAAATCGGATTAAAGAAGTTGAAGAACCGCGTGTTATAGGGGCAAGCGTTGGCGCAATAGCGCGTTCCCACACATCGGTTATACACCTGTGCGTTTAAGCCCTCGGGGTTGTGGTAGCTGGCATAGGTGGGGCAAACGGGTTCGCAGGGTGCGTCGTTGCACTGCTGGCACATCACCGGCTGATACCGCAGTCGGGCGTTTGGATACTCGCCCTCCCAATACCGTTCTACGCGCATCCAATGTTTTGCACGGCCAATCGAAGCCTGCTGGTCGCCAACCGTTGAAATATTATTCTCCGCGTGGCAGGCGACGACGCATGCCCCGCAACCTGTGCAGCGATCCAAGTCAACAATAAGTCCCCAATGATGTGCCATATTCGGTCCCTAATAAATGTCCTTATATCTGGTTAGGATTTCCACCGTCCGTAAGCGGTGCGCAAACCGCGCCGACGCCGGGGCTAACGCTCCCTGTATTCTACGGGGAAGCGCGAGTCGCCGCCGGCAAAGAGAATCAGGCGTCCTTTGCCGGTTCCAGCCACTTTGACGCGTGTGCCAGCCCAAGCCCACGCGCCAGTTGAGGGTTCCTGGTTCGGAGTCAGGATTTCAAAGGGATTGGCTCCGCGGTTTTCAGCGTAGCGACCATACTGGCTGTGCCCCTGACCCATGGGCATGGCTACCACATCGGGCGAAATGCCGCGCGAAAGCAGGGCAGGAGCCTCAATTCTCCCGTGCGGCGAAGTGATCTCCACCTGGTCGCCTTCACGAATGCCCAGTTTTTGCGCAGTGACTGGATTCAACTCCACCCAACTGCACCACATGGCGGAGGTAACCGGGTCTGGCGCTTCCTGCAGCCACGGCAAGTGAGCCTGGCTTCCATCGGCCAGAAGGGTCGAGGGAAACGGTTGAAAATAGAAGGGGAACTCGTTGGCTAAGCCGTCCAATTCCGGATAGGCCGGCTTGATGCTGCCTGCTACTATTGTCTGGGGTCTAAGAACCCCAGCCTTTTCCGGCTGCCCCCAATAGCCGCCTTGGTCCTGAACCTTGCTCCAAAAGTCGTCGGCAGCTTTTGCCGCGTCTTTACCACCCTTTGGAGCTAGCGAGGTAAAGGCCGCTTTCAACATCGCAGAATATTCCGGGAATGGCAGTGTCTCCTTTACACTACCTCCGAGCTTCTGAGCAACGCCAAGCAGCACATCTGCCGTTGCCTTAGTTTCGTGCAATGGAAGCATGGCCGGCCCTGCGACAGCAGCGACGGACACGGAGCTTCCTGATTCCGGCACGGCGTCAACCCAGGTTTCAAGCGGAGAGTGGCTGGGAAGAATCATGTCAGCCAGCACACTGGTCTCATCAACAAAATTGCTAAAGCTGACAATTAAAGGAATTCTTGAAAATGCGGCCGCTACCTGCCAAGCTCCAGCGCCCGCGTACACTGGGTTACATTGATTCAGCAGCAAAACCTTAATGGGAGATGATGGAGCTGCTTCCAGGCTCTTGCAGAAAGCGGGGAGGTTCGCTGGCTCCGCCGGCTTGGCGGCTTTCCCAGGTAACTGGAACTCCGGCTGCGGCATAAACTGTATGCCCCCTGGCTGGCCTACGCTGCCCAGCATCAGATTCAGGGCATTAACCGCCAGAGCGATGAACAGCCCATTCGTGTGGGCCAGCGGTGCGCCGCCTACAATCACAACTGCGGGCTGGTGCAATGCCATTTCAACCGCGATGCGCTTGACGGTGGTTGAAGGGATGCCAGTTTTCGTCTGCACAGCGTCGGCGGTGTAATCCGGCAGACCCTGTTGCCATCCGGCAATGGCGCTTCCCAGGGGACCGGCCGCATCGGATGGCCGTAGCTTGCGCGCCATAAGCTCGTGTGCCAGGCCGAGGGCGAAAAAACCTTCGCTGCCCGGAATGATCGGCAGCCATTCATCCGCATTGGCGCCCGTTTGCGACATGCGAGGCTCAGTTACAACAAGCTTGCCGCGGAGTCCGGGTCGCCCTTGACGCATGTCACCATAAGCACTCGCCTGGGCTACGGGGGAGTTCCAGGTACCTAGAAAATCGGCTCCCATACCTACCACGTAATTGGCGCGCCCAATATCCACCGTGGGCAGTTGAGCCTTGCCGAAGCTGAGCAAATTGGCGTGGCGCAACACCGCGTCGCTGAGGGGTTCATAAACCAAGGGCGCCGCTGCATCAAGCCCGGCGGCGAACCGCTCCAGCAAAGTTTTCATCTGGCCACTTACAGGAGCGGTGATAATGGCCAGGCTGCCTGCCCCGGCCTGTCGCAGATTATGCACCAACTCATCTTCCGCTTGGTCCCAGTTAATGGTCTGGTATTGGCCGGAACCCCGCGGCCCAGCTAGTTTCATCGGCGCCCGCAGCCGGTCCGGGTGGTATGTTGCTTGAATTCCAGCCTGGCCGCGCGCGCATAGCTTGCCGCGGTTTACCGGGTGGTTGGGATTACCTTCCAGCTTCTTAGCCAGGTTCATGGCCATTATGCCGTGCTGCCCCTTGCGGATGACTTCGGCGTCGCCCTCCATCAAGCGGACGTTCAGGCCGCAGCCGGCGCTGCATTGGGTACAAACCCCCGGCTTCCAGGTTGCAATACCTGGAACCAAGTCCTCCTCTGGTATGAAGCGCATCAACTGGCGTTCCGGCTTGCCGCAGGCGTCCAGCGCCGCGGCGGCACTGGTAATGGCCGAAATCTTGAAAAAGTCACGCCGTTCCATAGTTTTTGGTCCGTTTGGTTATTTAGTGCGCGGCTCGCCCCAGTGTTTCGCCGCGGCTAGGGTCTACTCGTTCCCCGAAGTCCGCTCAATAGTGACAAACCGTGCAGTCTACTGAGACGTTGTGGGTCCGATGGCAGTCAAGGCAAAACCCCATGTTCTGTTTCACCGCTCGCACCGCCACGGTCTGCTGAGTCATATCGCCGTGGCAGGTTTTGCAATCAACGCCGGCCCGAATATGTGGCGCGTGATTGAACTTTACATGCGATTCCTGTGTGAATCCGTATACACGCTGCCAGGGAATTTCTTCGCCACGAGCCAAGTAGCCCGCTACTTTTTTGATTTCCGGCTTATCAGTAGCAATCACTTGGTGGCAGGTCATACAGAGTTGAACGCTGGGCAGTCTGGCATCCGGCCCTGTATCCACGCCAGTGTGGCAGTTTAGGCACTGCAGCCCGTTGGCCAAATGCACCTTGTGGGTAAAGGCGATTGGCTGAGTGGGCATGGGGCGGTAGCCAAAGTAGTCCTCCAGCACAGACAGAATGCTGGTATGGGCTGTTGTATAAACTTCAGGCCCCGGAGCCGCGGTGGGATGTAAGAGAGCGGTCTGGGCGTGAAATCTGCGTGTGATTACTGCAGCGCTCCCCAACATTATCGCGATCATTGCGATTAGTGCTAAATACTTGATTTTTATCACCGTCAATAAGCCTCACCACGCATAGACTCGGTATTGCGATAACCTGTTCTGCACTCTGCCTTTTGAATCCCTACATCAAAAATCGAACGTCAATTCTGTCATGCCAACTTCACCCCATTCTGTGATCCATATCACACACCCGTACATTAAATGGCAAAAATTCAATAAATGCCAGTATCTATTTGCGTTCTAGGGAGCAGCCCCCCACGTTGTTTTTCTCCTTCCTGAACGAATCCATGCCCAATAGATTGGGATGCCTGTCAGGATCAGCGCCAAGCCCAGCAAAGATTCGCGCGGTCGCTCAGAAAGAGTATTTGCAAGGATTAACACTGCAGCGGCTGTAAAGGCAACAGGCATCAGCGGGTAACCCCGCACCTTAAACGGGCGCTCCAATTGCGGCTGACGTCGGCGAAGCACGATAACGGCAAGTACAGCTGCGGCGTAAAAAAGCCAGCCGCTAAAAATCACATACGTGAAGAGTTGTTCGTAGCTTCCGCTAACTGCCAGGAGCGTAGTCCATCCACCCTGCAGAATCAAAGCACCGGCCGGGGTGCGAAAACGCCCATGCACGCGCCCCGCAAACCTGAAAAACATGCCGTCCTGTGCCATGGCGAAATATGCGCGTGCTCCAGTAAGCGTACTGCCGTTAAGCGCACCAAAGATAGAACACAGGATAAGGACGGTAACAAACGATGCGCTGTGGGGTCCCAGGGCCACCCGCAGGGCAAAGGCGGCCACACGCTGGTGTTGGGCTATGAGGGCAGGCGAAAGGATGCGCAGATAGGCCAAATTGGCGCCGCAGTAGACGCCCATGACCGCTAATGCTCCAAGCAAATAACTGCGCGGCAGCGTGCACGCAGGATCCTTAACCTCCCCCGCCGTGTAGGAAAGCATATGCCAGCCCTCGTAGGACCACAGCACACCAATCAGCGCGACTCCGAAAGCTCTTATTGAAAACGCTGCCGCGGGGGCGCTTAAAGCCTCAGGGATGGCTGCGTGGTGGCTAAACAAAGGGGCGGCGATAATCAATCCCAGCCCTCCCAGTTTGGCCCAGGTGAAAACCGTTTGGACGATTGACCCTTGCCTGGTCCCCAGCACGTTGACCAGAGTCAGCAGGGCGATCACGCCGCCGGAGACCATTCTCTGTTCGGTGGGTGTTAAGGGAACGAACTGGCCGCTGTAGATACCGAATGCCACGGCCAGAGTGGCGATGGACCCTGACTGGATTACGAGAAGCATGCCCCAGCCGTATAAAAAAGCGGGCAGCCGTCCGTAGGCTTCGCGAAGGTAGACATAGACACCGCCAGTGTGCGGCATGGCCGCACCCAGCTCTGCTAGCGAAAGCGACCCTGCCAGGGTCAACAGCCCGCCAAGCCCCCAAACCATCATCATGGCTGGAGCAGAGTGTACCTGCAAGGCCACGTTGTGCGGCACCAGGAATATTCCCGACCCGATGACCGTGCCCACCATGATTGCGAACGAACCACCAAGCCCAATAACTCGAGGCAGAGCGGCCCTACCCCTCTGCGGTTGTTTCAAAGTCACCATGAGAGCGCCTTTACGCCATGCGAAGGCGTCATTATACTTAAAGCCTTTGCCGTGCTGCCCCAGTTTTACCTAAATGGATTAGAAGGGGCGGTAGGGGAGGCGGGCGTCGTTATAGGCGCCCTAAGCAGCCTGAGGGTGGGCTCACTTGCCCGCCTGCAGATAGCTAAGGAGGTTCGATGCGCAAAGTTATTTATTCCCAGGAAGCGCCCAGACCGGCGGGCGTGTATTCGCAAGCGATTGTGGCCGACAGTCTCGTTTTTGTCTCCGGACAGGGTCCGGCCAACCCGGTTACCCGGCAGATGGAGCTAGGCGATTTCCGTGACCAGGTGCGCCGTACCCTTCGTAATGTTCGAGTGATACTTGAGGCATCAGGAAGTTCACTGAATGACGTCGTGCGAATTGGCGTTTACCTGGCAGAGATGTCGGATTTTGCGGCACTGAATGAAGTTTTTCTTGAATTCTTCCCGGAGAACCCCCCTGCCCGCACCACTATTGGCGCTGTTTTGCCACTGGCCGGCATGAAAGTGGAGATCGACTGCATTGCGTGTGTCCGCAAACCGAAAGGATAACGGTGAACCCTCATGATCGACCGCGAATTGCCAACCCCGGCCGTGGTTGTTGATCTGGACGTGGTGGAACGGAACCTGACCCGCATGGCGCGCTACTGCCGCGAGCACGGCCTGAACCTGCGCCCTCACACGAAAACCCATAAAACGCCGGAAGTGGCGCGGCTGCAGTTGGCCTCAGGAGCTGCGGGGTTAACGGTTGCCAAGGTGGGTGAAGCAGAGGTAATGGTGAAGGCCGGCCTGGATGACATTCTTGTGGCCTACCCTGTGTTCGGCACGGAGAATTTGCAACGCCTGGCGCGGCTGGCGGAATCGCACCGCTTGCTCATCTCGCTGGATAGTCTGGTCACGGCTCAGGAGCTTTCACGGGCCGTTTCGGCCCGTGGCGCTTCGATTGGCATTCTAGTGGAATTCGACGCTGGGCTGCACCGCTGCGGGATAGCGCCCTCTCCGGAACTGGTGCAGGTGGCACAGACGATTCAGAAATTGCCCGGCTTGAAACTTCGCGGGCTTATGACTTATACAGGCAACATTTGGGGTGAGGAATCGGCTCGCCTAGCGGAAGCCGCTGATGTAGCCGCCCGCGTAGCGGAGGCCCGGCACCTTTTTGAAGTGGCAGGCCTGCCGCTGGAGATTGTTTCCGGCGGCTCAACGCCCTCTGCCTTCCTTTCGCACCTGATCCCGGGTCTTACTGAAATCCGCCCAGGCACCTATGTTTACAATGACCTAAACACTTATTATCAGGGTGCGTGCCAGCTTGCCGATTGCGCCGTGCGCGTGTTTACAACCGTGGTTTCCACCGCGGTGCCTGGCCGGGCGATGGTGGATGCTGGATCGAAGACTTTGAGTTCCGATACGCTCAACGCAGGCCCCAAATACGGCCATGGCATGATTATGGAAGCGCCCGACGCCCCTCTGTTTAAATTGAACGAAGAACACGGCCATGTCGACACCACCCGGTCCGCGCATTCGTTTTGCGTGGGCGAGGTCGTATCGGTGATTCCCAACCACGTATGCACGTGCATTAACATGCACGATGAGGTGTTTTTTTGCCGGGATCACCAGCTGCTGGGGTCATGGCGGGTTGCGGCAAGGGGCAAGGTTCGTTAACGGGGAGCCACGACTGCTTATGCTAGAATGCTATGATGGAGGGATGGGTGAGTGGTTGAAACCGGCGGTCTTGAAAACCGTTAGCCCCGAAAGGGGCTCGGGGGTTCGAATCCCTCTCCCTCCGCCAGCCGCGCTAGATTCCCGAGCCTTCGATGGCTGGGCGGTTATCCGCGGTAAATCGTAAGGCACTCATCATTACCTCTGTCGGGCAACGTTGTGCGGAGGTTTGTCACATCAGCCGCTGAGATGGTGGAATGGGTTCACGAAGGCCGGAACCGAAGGGCCTTTCCTGGGAAACGGGGAGATTAAAAAGGATGTCAAAGCGCGGGGGGTTGATGGGACTTGTGCTGGCGTTCGCCATGGTCATTTTGAACGCCTGCGGCGGTGGGGGTGGCACAACTACAACAACAACCCCCGGTAACGGGAACCTCTACACCATTGTTGGCGACCAGCCTGTGTGTGACGCTCTCTCCTTCCGTTTTCTCGTGGATGGGCTGACCATGACCGGCCCCAATGGCGCCGCCGCGACGGTGCTGGGCGTTAATACGGCCATACGTGTGGATTTTGCTGCCCTGCGCGATTTTAATACCTTTCTCGCCCAAACCCCCATAACGCCGGGAACCTATAATCAGGCCACGATTTCGCTTTCAGACCCCAACCTGACAATGTTTGAGATCTTGCAGTCACCGCCTACCAGCGTCATTGTGCCGACCATCACTGCAGACAAGCCTACTATCACCATTTCTCCGCCTCTGGTGGTTACCGCCAACCAGGCTAGCGTTCTGCGCATGGATTTCGACATGGCGCGCTCCATTCAAGTGGACAGCTCCGGCAACGTTACCAATCAGGTTACTCCGGTGTTTAATGTGAGTTCGCTGGCCCAAACAGCGACGCAGGGGTTCGGCGAAATGGATGATGTCTTTGGCTTTGTGGAAAGCGTCAGCCCTACGGCAGTTGCCATCAATAACACCACCTTTTCGGGAAGCTTCACTGTGGAATTCCTGAACGGCACAGGGCCTTCGATCACTTTTTATACTTCTGGAAGTACGCAGATGGTGGGTATATCGGCGCTTAACCAATTGGCCACGGGAAGCTTTGTGGAACTCAATACGCACATCGACCAAAATGGCAACGCCATCGCCGATGTGTTGAACGTAGAGGACCGTGAAATCTACGAAAACAATCAGCTTGCCTTCCTGGGATACGTTACTTCCGTTACTCGCGATTCCAGTGGCAATGTTACACAATTCAATTTCTATGTGCGCGATGAGGAACCCGACTCCGGCTTTGTAATACCGCTCGATAGCGTGGTTGTGGTAACTCCCACATCATCCACTGGCTATCAAGTCTCGTTCCCTGAGAACAACATTAACAACCTTTCTTTCAACGCCGCCAACATCGTGCCCGGGCAGGAATTGATCGTTTCGGGTGTATATACCAAGGTGAGCTCCCCGGCCGGCTCCACAGTGACCCCTCCTTCAACTCTTGCCCCGACCCAAATCATCCTAAAGCCCCAGACTCATCAGGGTAACTTTGCTGCGCTTTTTGCCGCGGCGCCGGATAACCTGACGGGCGCGTTCCTGCTTGTTCCATGCGCGCACATTCTTGGAGGCGTCCCGATTTACGTTTACACTAGTGGTACAACGCAATTTGTAAACGTAAACGGGCTGACTGGCTTAAGCGCCGGTCCGTCGCTGCTGGTAAAAGGCCAATTATGGTATGAGGCCCAAAGCGGAACGATCAACGGGGTTATTTACCCTCCCGGCTCACTGGTTATGCAGGCGACAGAAGTGCACCAGTTATAATTCTTGTTGCAAGCGAGCGCCGCCCCGCCTTGACAAGTCCGGATGCGGGAGATTAGGTTGAGAAGCATGGCCGCTCACCCAGCCTTCCTTCAGTCTGCTGCCGGGCGCGAATTGGCGCAATACTTTGAACGATTGTTGCTGCGTCATGGTCCGCAAAACTGGTGGCCGGCGCGAACCCGCCTGGAAGTCATTCTTGGGGCAATCCTTACCCAAAACACCTCGTGGAAAAATGTGACACTGGCGCTTACTGAACTCCGAAAGCGCAGACTCATCCATGTGCAGCGTTTGCGCAATCTTGGAGCTCGTGAATTGGAAAGCCTGATCCGGTCGGCAGGGTTTTACCGTCAGAAGACAGCCGCCATACTGGGTTTCCTCAATTGGCTGCACCTGCGCCATCGGGGTTCGCTCCGCGTCATGTTCCAGACCCCCCCGCAGCGGCTGCGCCATGACCTGCTGAGACTGCGCGGAGTGGGCCCTGAGACTGCTGACGCCATTTTGCTTTACGCCGGCGGACACCCGTATTTTGTGGCTGATGCCTACACCCGCCGCTTGCTGGTGCGCCATGGCTGGGTGACGTCTACAGCCACTTACGGGCAGGTGCAGGACTTTCTACATCGCAACCTGCCACTTGATCCCATCCTTTTCAACGAATTCCACGCCCTGATTGTCGTAGCCGGGAAGCTCCATTGCCGCCGCCGGCAGCCAATTTGCCAAGGCTGTGTACTGCAGCCGTTCCTGCACGAGGAATCATCCGCCGCCCGGCCCTCTGCACCGGCCTTTGAGCCCGCCGTCGAGGGCAAAGCTTAGGAAGGTCATGACCGAAAAAAGCTCTACAATCCGGCCAGCTTTGCTACGGGTGCTGTTGGTTCTTGTACCCACCCTTTTCCTTTTGGGATGGAGTCAGGCCTCACTCAATCTCAGCTTTATTCATCCGCGTACGGCGCAGGAAACCTTCCTGCTACTCTCCATTTCCACCATCGTTTTCCTGGCTTTTGTCATCTTCGCTCTCATCCTGGCGCGCATTCTGCTTAAGCTTTACGCAGATCGGCGCCAGAATATACTGGGCTCACGATTTAAAACCAAACTGGTTGTGGCCTTTCTCAGCCTATCGCTGGTACCGGTCTGCTTCATGTTCATTTTTGCGTATGGCCTGCTGAACCGTAGCATCGACAAGTGGTTCGGCATTCCCTTTGACTTGGTGCGGCGCGACGCCAACGAGATTGTGAGCCAGTTGGAGATGCAATCTGAGCAACGGGCGCTCGACGCCTCGGAACGTCTGGCCTTGAACGCCCGTTTGGAAGAAGCACTTACCCATTCCGACCGTGCCACAGTGAACAGCGTGCTTGACCACCAGGTGCGCGGCCTGAACCTGCTTTGGGCGGTTTGTCTGGATCGTCAGGGAGCGCTTTTTGCGCAGTCCGGTCTAAGCATTCCAACTCGCGAGGCGTTGTTACACCTTTTTCCTGGTCTGGCTGCGGGGGAACTGCCGCCCCAGGGCGCCACCGGACGCATGGTGGCTTCGGGCACAGAGATTTTTGCCGCTGCCCAGAGGGTGGAGGATGAGAAAGGAAGCGAACTGGGCACCGTGGTGCTGGCCCGCGTGCTGCCGTTGAACATCAAAGCTATTGCCGATCAAATCCAGACCGAAGCCCAACACTACGACCAGCTAAGCCGCGAACGGAAGGCTTTGCAGCGCATGGATCTGATGATTCTGCTGCTGCTTACCCTGATCATTTTGTTTGCAGCCACCTGGTTTGCCATGTTTCTTTCCAAGCAGGTCACCGTGCCCGTGCAAGCCTTGGCTGAGGCCACTCACGAGGTTTCCCGCGGCAATTTGGAGTGGCAGATTCCGGTCCGGGCTGATGGCGAGCTGGAAAGTCTTATCCGCCTGTTTAACGATATGACGCACCAGTTGCGGGAAAGCCGCAAGGCCATTGAAAAAGCCAAGGACGACCTTGAGGGCGCCAACCGCCAGCTTGAAGAGCGTGGCAACACCATGGAGGCGATCGTCGAGAATGTGCCCACCGGCGTCATCTCCTTTAACCCCAAGGCGGAAATCACGCGCGTCAACACTACCGCGCAGCGTATGTTCGGGGGTGAGGGGGCTTCGCGCGCGCGCTTTCTTTCGGACTTATTTCCGGCCGATGAAGCGCGTGAGATTTCGCGCCTTTTCCGCCGCGCTTTGCGCCAGGGGGTTGCCACCCGGCAAATGAACCTGACTCTCGGCGGGCACCTGGCGGATGTGGCCGTCACCTTATCCTCCGTCTCCGCGCAGCACGGCGCCATAGGTTTTGTGATGGTGCTTGAAGATCTGACCGAACTTGTACAGGCGCAGCGCAGTGCCGCCTGGCGCGAGGTGGCGCAACGAATTGCTCACGAAATCAAGAATCCTCTCACTCCCATACAACTTTCCACGGAACGCATCCATCGCCTGATTGAGCGAAGCAGCCAGCAGCCGACTCGCGCCACCATTTTAAGCACGGTAGCGGAAAGCGCCTCCCTGATTCGCAGCGAAGTAGCCACGCTAAAGCAACTGGTGGACGAATTTTCCAATTTTGCCCGCTTTCCGGAGTCGCATCCCGTGTCTGCCAGCCTGAATCAGATTATTCAGGACGCCCTGCGCGTGTTTGAAGGGCGACTGCTGACCGTTCGCATTCACGCGGAGCTGTGCCCGCAATTGCCGGTGGTCCGCGCCGACCCCGAACAGATGAAGCGTGCGGTGGTCAATCTGATTGATAACGCCGCGGAAGCGCTGGAGCATTCGCCCACCAAGGAGATCTGGGTGCAGACTGTGGCCGAACTGGACCGCGAAGCAGTGAGTTTAGTAGTGGCAGATAGCGGTCCCGGCATCCGCCCGGAAGATAAAGAACGCCTTTTTGTACCCTACTTTTCAACCAAGCGGCGCGGCACAGGGCTGGGCCTTGCCATCGTAAGCCGAATCGTTTCCGAGCATCACGGCTCGATCCGCGTGGAGGAGAATCTTCCAACCGGCACAAAGTTCATTATCGAACTCCCCATTGAAGTCACGGCTGCAGTGAACACCGAGTAACCCGCGATGAATCCGGGCAGTTGCCGCCCGGTCGAAGGGACGCAAGATCAAAGAATGAAGAAATCGATCCTGGTTGTGGATGACGAAGCTGGTATCCGCCGTTCGTTGGAAGACGTGCTGGGTGACGAAGGTTACCATGTGGAATCGGTGGAAAGCGGGGAAGCTTGTCTGGATTTGCTGGGCCAGCAGCATTTTGACCTGGTGCTCCTGGATATCTGGCTGCCAGGCATCGACGGCCTTGAGACTTTGGAAAGGATTCGCGCCACGGAAAATCCGCCCGCTGTGGTCATGATTTCCGGCCATGGCACCATTGAGACTGCCGTGCGCGCCACCAAGCTGGGCGCCTTTGACTTTATCGAAAAGCCTTTGTCTATAGACAAGACGCTGCTCACCCTGCAGCACGCTGTTGAGCAATTGTCGCTGGCAGCCATGAACCAGCAGTTACAGGAGGCTCTGCACGGCCAGCAACAGATACTGGGCGACAGCGTGCCGATGAAGGCCCTGCGCCAGCAGATCGGCATGGCCGGCCCCACCCACGGCCGTGTTCTGATCTACGGCGAAAGCGGCGTGGGCAAGGAGTTGGTGGCGCGCGCCCTGCACCAGCAATCACCGCGCGCCCAGAAGCCGTTTGTGGAGCTGAACTGCGCCGCCATTCCCGAGGAACTGATTGAAAGCGAGCTGTTCGGCCACGTGAAAGGCTCCTTCACCGGCGCTGTGGAAGACAAGACGGGTAAATTTGAGCAAGCTGACAGCGGAACGCTTTTCCTGGACGAAATCGGCGACATGAGCCTGCGCACTCAATCCAAAGTGCTGCGAGTGATTGAGGAGCAGCGCTTCACGCCACTCGGTTCAGGCGCCAACCTTACCGTTGACGTGCGCATTATCACTGCCACCAACAAGGATCTGGACCAGGAGATTCAAAAGGGCAACTTTCGCGAGGATCTTTTCTACCGCTTGAATGTGATTCCGTTTTACGTCCCCGCGCTCCGCGAACATAGAGAGGATATTCCGCTGCTGGCCAGCCACTTTATTGCCGCTTTTTCCCGCTCCTACGGGCGGCGGCCCAAGGTGCTTACCGGCCCGGCCATGGAAGCGCTGCTGCAGTACCGCTGGCCCGGCAATGTGCGCGAGCTGAAAAACCTGATTGAGCGCCTGGTGATTATGGTGCCGGGGGACCGCATTGAGCGCCGCCATCTTCCGCCAGGCATTTACCATGATCCGGCTCGAGCGCGCTCCGTTCCGCCGATTGGGTCGCGCAGCGGCGCGGCGGGTTTTTCAACTTTGCAGGAGGCTCGCGCCGCCTACGAGCGCGTCTACATTCTGCGCAAGCTTGAAGAAAACCAGGGCAACATCAGCCGCACGGCTGAGGTGCTGGGGTTGGAACGCAGCCACCTGTACCGCAAGATGAAATCGCTGGGAATTGCCGCCGGGGAATAAGTCCGGCTGCAGACGCACAGATCGCCCGCCTACTCCTCACCGTGGCCAACCTCTTCGCGATAATCAAGCTGCGACAGCATGCGACGGTTGTCGCGCCAATCCGGCTCGACTTTCACGTACAGTTCCAGATACACCTTGGGAGGCAGCAGCCTCTCAAGCTCGCGGCGCGCTTCGGTGCCGATCTGTTTGATGCGCGATCCGTCGGCGCCAATCACAATCCCTTTTTGCGTTGGCTTCTCCACCAGAATTACGGCATGTATCGTGGTTAAGGTTTCGGTTTCTTCAAAGCCTTCGATCACGACCGCCGTGGCGTAGGGCAGTTCCTGCCGCGTGGCCAGAATCACCTTTTCGCGAATGATTTCCGAAGCCAGAAAGCGCTGTGGCTGGTCGGTATAGAAATCCTCGGGAAAAAGGGGCGGCCCTTCGGGCAAACGCGCCAGCAGCGCCTGCAGCAATTCCTCCACGCCTTCACCCGTCGCCGCGGAAATTGGAAAGATCTCCTCAAAGGTGTGAATCCTGGAGTAGCGGTCAATCAGCGGCAGCAGGCGCGGCTTTCGCATCAGGTCAACTTTGTTCAATGCCAGAATGGTTCGCGGCGCATAGCGTTTCAGCAAGTCAATGGCGTACTGGTCGCCCGCCCCAAACTTTTCCGTGGCGTCCACCACCAGCAGCGAAAGGTCGCGCTCCGCCAGAGCTGTACGCACAAACGCCATCATCTGCCGGTTCATGCTGGAAAGCGGCTTGTGGATACCGGGTGTATCCATCAGCACCAATTGCGCCTGTGGACGGTGCACGATGCCCAGGATCCGGTTGCGGGTGGTCTGCGGAGTGGGCGTCACAATGGACACCTTCTCGCCCACCAGGCGGTTCACCAGTGTGCTTTTGCCGGCGTTGGGCCGGCCAACAACGGCGGCGTATCCGCATTTAAAAGGAAGTGTGTTCTGCAATGTCGGGTCGGGTTGCCGCAGTTGAAGGCTGCAGCCTGATCCGCACCTTCAACACCGTGCGGGGCGTGGCGTCAAGCACTTCAAAGCTCAATCCGTTCTCCTCAAATTTCTCTCCTCGTACCGGAACGTGCCCAAGGTGCGCCAGCAGAAAGCCCGCTATGGTGGAATAATCTCCGTCTTCCAGGTTGCGCTCCACCGTTTCCGAAAGCTGGCCGAGTCCGGTTTGCCCTGCCACCACATACGTGCCCGCCGATTCGCGAACAATATCCTTGTCGTGGGGTTCCACCTCATCGCGAATGTCGCCCACGATCTCTTCCACCAGGTCTTCGAGTGTCACCAGTCCGGCCACATTGCCGTACTCGTCAATCACCATGGCCAGCGGGTTGGTGGATTTCTGCAGCTCTTTCAGCAGTTCGCTGCTCAGCTTGGTTTCCGGCACAAACAGCACCGGGCGCACCAGGCCGCGCAGCGTGGCGCGAGATTGCTCTTCGGGAGGCATCTCCATCAGGTCGCGCACGCTCACAATGCCTTCAATCCGGTCAAGCTGTCCGGCGTACACCGGGTAGCGCGTGTAACGGCGCTCGCGGAAGAGATTGCGCAGGTTCTCAACCGAGGCGTTGATTTCAATGGCCGCAATCTCCGGCCGTGGAGTCATCACATCGCGCGCCTGCTTCTCACCAAATTCCACCACCGACTGCAGAATTTCGCCCTCGCTGCGCTCGATCAGACCCTCTTCCTCACCCGCTTCAATCAGTTCCTGCAGGTTCTCCTGCGCGTTGGCCACCTCTTCCCTGGCATCCTCCGGCTCCAGCAGCGACCGGATGGTTGTGGATACCAATATGGGAAACGTGATGGGCAGCGCGGCGTAAACCACGCCTCGCAGCGCGGGCAGCCAGTCGCGCAAAATTATATCCGGCTCATCATGCCGCGCCACCAGCAAAAAAGGAATCAACTGGTCGCAAATTGAGATCACCGCCAGAATAATCAGCAGGGGCGGCAGCAGGTTTTCCCACCCCGGGTGAACCGGATGCCGCAAAAACAGCGCGGCCAACCCCAGCGAAAACAGCGCCATGGCCACGCCGTGCACCGCGGAAAGTGAAACTCCCACACGTTCGCGGTCAAACTGAATGCGCTCATTCGGCCGGGAATGGAACAGCTTGCGCCCCGCCACTCCGGAGAGCCGCCGCAGCAGCAGGCGCAGGTAGGAGGCAACGGAACTGACCGCCAGGCAGGCCGCGAGCAGCAGCAAAACCAATCCGGTCTCAATCCAGACCAGCATCGTTGCTATCTCTTTCCCCGATGATCAGGGCGTCCGGGCGCGCGCCTTGCAGCCGTGACCAGAGCGGTGATACCCGCCGCGCTTCCAGGCGCATCTCCGGATTCACCCAGTATGCCCAGACGGCGGCGCAAGGCCAATTCCCGGCGCACCATCCGGCCCTGATCCGTTTCGTGGTCATAGCCCAACAAGTGCAAAACCCCGTGCAGCACAAGCTGGCACAATTCCGTTTGCAGCGGCCAGCCTTCGCGCCGCGCATTGCGCGCCGCGGCGGCTACGCTGATCACCACGTCGCCAAGGAAAGCGTGCTCGTCTTCGCCGCCGGCACGGCCTGCCCTGGCGCTCAGCCCCGTGCTTCGGCCCGCCCGCAGGCCTTGCGCCGAAGGCTCCAGCTGCGGAAACGACAACACATCGGTCGCCGCGTCTTTGCCGCGGAAGCGGGCGTTCAGGCGCTGTATGGCGCGGTCGCCCACCAGGGTAACGTCAAAACTCTGTTCCGCCAGCTTCAGGGCTTCGCAAAGCCGGCTTATGAAATTGCGCAAAACCCTTTGAGAAAGGCGGCGTCGCCCGGCACGGCAAACCAGCAAAGCTCCATCCTCCGCCCGCGTCATTCAAGAGCGCGTCTCTGTCTCCACCGGCCTCATTTCCGGAAAAGCCCGCTGGCGGCTGGCGCGCTCCACGTCATACGCTTCGTAAGCGCGAATAATGCGCTGCACCAGGCTGTGGCGCACCACGTCCCGCTCCGTGAAATGAATAAAACAGAGTCCTTCAACGCCCGCCACCACTTCCATCGCCTCCACCAGGCCGGACTTGCGTCCGTTGGGCAGGTCGATTTGCGTAATGTCGCCGGTAATCACGGCTTTGGAATTGAATCCCAGCCGGGTCAAAAACATCTTCATCTGCTCGCTGGTGGTGTTCTGGGCTTCATCCAGAATCACGAAAGCATCGTTCAGCGTGCGTCCGCGCATAAAAGCGATCGGAGCAATTTCGATGCTGCCGCGTTCCACCAGCCGCTCCACACGATCCGGCTCCAGCACGTCAAACAGCGCGTCGTAAAGCGGGCGCAGGTAAGGATTCACCTTGTCCTGCAAGGTGCCCGGCAAAAACCCCAGCCGCTCACCGGCTTCCACGGCCGGCCGCGCCAGAATAATGCGGCTTACTTCCTTGGTCAACAGCGCTTCCACTGCCATGGCCACGGCCAGATACGTTTTGCCCGTACCGGATGGGCCAATGCCAAAAACCATATCGTGGCGCTCCATGGCGTCCACATAGCGCCGCTGGTTCAGGCTTTTGGGCGCAATGCTTTTCTTGCCGAAGGTGCGCGCCCGGCCGGCTTCCACCAGCCCTTTCAGCGTGGCCTCCGGATCTTCGCTCAGAATGCGGAGATACGATTGTACTTCAGCAGCTTCAAAGCGCGTGCCGTCTTCAACCAATTCCCCGTAGTCACGCACCAGCCGCTGCACTCGGCCAACGTCTTTTTCCGCGCCTTCAATTTCCAGCGTCTCGTTGTTCAGATAGGCGGTCACCAGAAAGCTCTTCTCAAGCATTTTCAGGTTTTCGTCAAAATTCCCGAATAGCGCTTCAACACCTCTGCCAACCTTAACCGTGCTCTTCATACGGAAGTATCGGTAACGATCCTCCTTAGTCACGTAAATGTTGTTTGCTCTGTGGCCGGTTGCGTGAAGGGTTTTGCTTGCGTGGTGTTTTGAAGTTATTCATTCCCTCTCCTTAGAGGTTAGGCGATGGCCTAGCCAAAGTCAAGTTAGCCTCAATCCTGGTAGTGGTCCAGTTTCACCTGTGGCACGGGCGACCCGCCCGTGACCACGGTCAAGATGGCCGTGCCACGCGAGCGCACGAGTCAAACGGTACCACTACCCGCTTCCCGGCGGTCTTCTGGATCACGGTTATTGTCGGATGGGGCCTTCGGAAGATTGCGCCGCCAATCGATGGCATCCCAGGCGCCCAAATCTTAGCGGATCTGATTTGCGCCGTCGTTTTCTTAAACGCCCTGCCAGATTTCCAACGAAGTTCATTCCTGTTCTCCTTCGGCTTCATGATTGTGACTATCCTTTGTATTTGATCGTGCGCCGCTGGTGTCCTAAATCCGTCGGGAGCTGGTGGGCAATCCGGCAAATACGGGTGCCACGATTGACGGCAGGCAGGGCTTTTCCCAGCCTCCGCGCAGGGTGCAGAGGTTGCCGCCTTGACCTCAAACCGTCAGCCCATCCCTCTAATCTGCGCTCAGCCGCCTCTGTATCCATTTGATTACACATTGTTTAACCCCATTGGGTTCCTTTTTTCGGCACATCTCATGCGTTTTCAGTCATTTAAGTCAACTTCGCACATTAAAATTGGGTTCGTTTTTTGTTATCTGATTTATTATCAATAGCCTTGGGTTCGTTTTTGTGCAAGAAAATCCACGGTTCGCCTCGATGTGCCTTGTATCAGGGCCCGGGTTCTGTAGCGGCGCTCTGTGCGCGCCTGGTTTTAGTCCGAGCAAAGGCTGCCGCTGACACACCGCCACGCCAGCCGAAGGCCCTTTCCGCGGAGCCTGCAGGTACTTTGTATCTGGGCAAGGCTTCAGTTGTGCCGCATGCGCATGCCCCATGAACGAGGGCTTTAGCCTCTGCGCCTTTGGCCGGACCGCCGCGGAAATACACTTGTTCCGCCAGGGGTTGGAGCCCAAGCCTTTTTTCCGCGCGTAGGTGGCGCGGCTAAAGCCGTGCCCTGATACACGGCCAGTTCCGGGCCTTGTGAAAACGGCGGAATTCGTTGGGTTCGATTGGGTTCGTTTTTTAGCAAGTGGCTTGTTTTCAATCGCGATTGGGTTCATTCCGTAAAAAAACCGATAATTATGGGTATTTTTAATAATCGGCTGCGGGCGCCATCTCTTCTGAATGCCGGCAGCGTGGCATTGGGTTTTAATGCCGCACTCTGTAGCGCGGTACCGCCAGCTAGCACCCTGCCTGCACCGGCCGGGAAGGCGGTGGCGAGCCGCCGTACTCCAAGTCGGCGCAGCAGCATCGGCAGGCAGCACGGTTGAAGGCACGCACATCTCCAGGGACGAAACCTCAGCAACAAGGCAAGCCTACCAAAGTGTGGTGAGACGCGGGAGACGATTGAGACAAATGAGACGATTTATTTTTGGGTAGCGGCAAGGCCGAATGGCGTTCGGCCCGGGGCGGGCCAGCGGCGTGAGCCAGCGCGGCTGGGCCTTACGACGAAGGCGGCGGCAAGGCGCCCGCGGCGCAAAAAAGTCAACCGAAGGGGCCCGTCGTTTTCGGCGGGGGTTGAAACCCCGCCCTTCCGGGAGCCACCATCGCTTCATGAATAATCCAGACTAGGATGCGACCAGAACCGTAACGGGTCCAAGAAGGCCGGAGGGCAGCAGCGTCTGGGGCTTGTGCTCGTAATATATGGGAATGTTAGTCACCGTAAAGCGCTTCTCCGGCGGCAGCAGGCCATCGCCAATCATGCGGTTCGGCCACAGGTTCACCACATCGATCTCCAGGTGATTCTCACCAGCGCGAACCGCCGGCGTGATTTCCATCCGGTACGGCTGGGTCCACGCGATGCCGACTTTTTGTCCGTTCAGCCTGACCTCGGCTACATCTTTCACCTTGCCAAGATCCAGAAACACGCGCTGGCCGCTACGCGCGTTGAGCGTCAGCGTATTGGAGTATGTCGCCGCGCCGGAGTAGTATTTGATTCCGTTTTCCGGGCGCAGCGTCCAATCCACGAGCTCAGCAAATTGAACCGCGGCCGGACCGCCCCATTTTGGATCGAACCGGACGGTCCAGGGTCCGGCAATCGTGGTTACAGGCGAAAGCGCTTCCTCATTGGTTTGGCCCGCGCCATTTTGCGTGCCAGGAATCTTCTTATCGAAGATGACGAAGATGGAGCCGAAGGGTGCGAATTCCAGCGGTAGCGACGTAAGGCCGCCTGACTGGATGAAAGCCTGGGCGTCGCGAATCTTTCCGCTTACCGGATCATAAATCTCCGGCTGCCGCCCACTCACGCGGAAGGTGCAGGTTCGAGATTCCTCCCGGTCCTTGCGATTGACCACAAAATAGATTTCCCGGGAGGCGTCGGAGCGGTGGATCCAGTCGATGAAGGTATCGGCGCCGCCGTTGTGCTCGAAGTCCGGCGCAATACCGGCCTGGGCAAGGATCTGACGCGGGCTGACGCCCCAAACGACGCGTCCCATTCCGAACCGGTGTTCGGTTACCGTGCGCCCGTCGCAATCTCCCCATAATTCGTCCGCCTCGGTTTTCAGTTGCCCGTCGCACGCCGGGTAGTCCGCCAGGCCGGGTGTTTGCCCGGGCTTTGGGCCGACCAGGGTCATGCCGGCCGCAACCAGAGCCTTCAGCTTCCGCACGACCTCGAGCGGCATGGTTTTTCGGTCCGGAAGCGCCATCAGCCTGTAACTCATGCCATCGGGCAGCACAATGCGGCCGTCGCGCACTGAGAGGCGCGTCAGCAGGATTTCGGTGTTGCACACGTCGTAGTCGTAGCCCGGGCCGAGCGTCGGGTCAATATGCTTTGGGGCTACGAAATTCGGACAGCCGTCGCCGTTATAGAACAACACGTCAGCGGCAAACAGGCCTTGCCGCAACAGATGGCTGCAGCGCGCGATGTAGTCGCAGAAGGGGCGCGCCTGGTTCCACCACGTGACGCGCCGGTTGAAATGAGTGCCGGCAATGAATTCCGTGCCGGGTGTGCCCTCGTCGCTGCGCGTGGCCGTGGAGTAAATCACGAACTGATTGAAGCCTTCGCAGAAGGCGCGGTCGGCAGTGGGCTTGAGAGTGGCGGGCGAGTCCACCCAGTGCCAGAAACTGGCAAAGGCCTCGGCGGCGGCAATCCGCTTGCCGTAAAGATGCGCCGCGCACGCGGTCTGCTTGCCATTGGTGTTCTGGTCGTCTTTTTCTCTCCAGGCCGGGCTTTGCCAGAATTCTCCCATGGGAACGGCGCAGCGGCCCAGGTTTTTCAAGGCGTCCATGGACATGACCTTGGGGTAGCAGACGCCTCCGGCTTCACTCTGCTGGATGATTCCGGCGCCCTGCGCCAGGGTGGTAAGCCGGCCAAAGTAATTTTCCGCAACGCAATCGCCGAGGGTCTTGCGGAAGTCGTACAGGAAGCGGTCACTGATTTCGGCGCTGCCCACGGTTCGACCCGCCAGGGCAGGCAGGTAGGGGCGGGCGTCGTAGCCGCGGTATTTGCGGAAGGCATCCAGGTATTTCATGGTCCAGCTCGGCAGCAGGATTTCCCAACTGTCAATCTCCACCGCGCCGAAGACCGTGCCGGCAGCAGGTCCGGCGTCCTTCACCAGAATCGCGGCGATGCGCTGGAACTGAGTTTCAATGGCTGCGGAATCCAAGGGGTCGCCCTCCAGACCCTCACCGGTGGGCGAAGACCAACTGGTTTTTTTCCCGGTCAGGGTGCAGCCAATGCGGAACACCACCCACTTGCCATCGGGTACGGCCCAGTCGAGAGTTCCGTCCTCGCCAAGCCTGGCCGTAAGGTCGATGCAACTGGCCGCATCGAGAATCTCCCCGTCGGGTTCCGGCGGCAACGGCCGCAACGGCGCGTCGCTAATCTGCTGGATGGGAACCTTGCCCGATTGGCCAAGAGAATCCATGCCGTTCTTCAAAGCGAGCAGAGCGTTCCGGGCTTCCACCTGCGCAGGTTCCGGAGTGGCCGCGGGCGGATGAGAGGAAATGCGAAAGGCCTGAACGGCAACGTCACGATAGAAGCGCGGATCGGAAGCAGGATGGGGCAGCTTGCCGCGGAAGCGCCGGGGTCCGGTGAGGGTGAGCTCGGAATGGGTGTGCTGCTTGCAGGCCAGCTCCGGAGTGATCCATGGGCCGCCGGCGTTCCAGCCGCTGCACAGCATGGTGTTCACGCCCAGGCCCAGGCGCCTGGCCTCACTGACCGTGTGCTGGAAAAGCCGGCGCCAGCCGGAGCTCATATAATCCGGGCCGCGCAGCCGGGTGTCGACGCCGGGGCCGCTAAGGCTATAGACGGTTACCCCGCCGATGCCTTGAGCCTTCATGGCCTCGAGGTCAGCAGTGATGCTTTTCGTGTCCACACGGTCGGAGAGCCAGAACCACCAGGTCCACATGCGGGCCGAGTCCGGAGGCGACAGCAGACTCTGCTCGAAACTCGCGGCGGTCAGTGCCAGGGGACTGAAAGACGCCATGGCCGCCACAACGGCAACACCTTGCAGGAATGTACGTCGCGTGAGCGGGTATGGTGTGCTGGGGTTAATGATTTTTTCCGCCATGATTCCACTTCCTTCCGTGGTTGTGCAGGATGGCGCGCAGGCGGTGATTCGGCCACAAAATGCAAAACGCGCTCACCGCCTGATCTCGCGCCTGAATCGTTTTAGTATTGCAGGCAGGATTATAGCACCGGCTAAGGTTCGCAGCCCTGCATTCTGTGCCCCGGCCTGATGGCAGCGGCGCAGCGGTCGAGGCAGGGGCAATGTAGCCACGGCGCGGTTCTTGTGCCGCCGGTTGCTTATTTGACGAAAAAGACCACGGTAAGAAGTGCGCTGGCCGCGGCCAGATGGTTCTGTGGTTCAGATTCCATCCGCGGCGGAACGCTCTGATGCTTTGAAGATTGGTAGTGGTACAGATTGAACCTCGCGCTCGCGCGCCACTGCCATCCTGGCCGTGGTCGCGGGCGGGACGCCCACACCACAGGTGAAACTGTATCACTATCGGAAGATTTGATTGGTTCGCGCTTTTGTGCGAATATGCATTTATGAGAACTACGGTTGATCTACCCGACTCTTTGTTTCGTCAGGTCAAGTCTGTGGCGGCGCTGAGAGGCGCAAGTCTAAAGGAGTTTATTCAGGAAGCTTTGCAGCAGGCGGTGAGTGGCAGGCAAACGGTTCGCCGCCATAAAGTCCGTCTTCCTCTCGTCCGTTCCAAGCATCCGGGGTCTCTGCGTCTGACCAATGCCGACATCGAAGATCACCTTGCCTGATATCAACGTGTGGGTGGCGCTGGCTTGTGACCGGCATTTCCATCACGAGATCGCCCGCGACTGGTTCGCGGCGACCGGTGAGGCCGGCGCGGCCTTCTGCAGGGTCACGCAAATGGGTTTTCTTCGTTTGTTGACCAACTCGCGCGTCATGGGCGAAGAGGTTTTGAGTCAGCGTCATGCCTGGAGAGTGTATGAGCAGCTCGCTCGCGACGCGCGCGTGGTCTTTGCCCTTGAGCCTCCCGATATCGAACCCGCCTGGAAAAAGCTGACCCAGGGCGCTTTCCGGGCCGCCGGCCTCTGGACGGATGCGTATATCGCTGCCCTGGCGCAGCTTAATAATTTCCGGGTGGTGTCTTTTGACAAGGGATACAGAGGAATCGCGGGCATCGACTCTACGATCCTTTAGAGCAGGATGCGTGGATTGCTTATTTGACGTACAAGACCACGGTCAGAAGTGCCCAGGCCGTGGCCGTGAGGTTCCGCGGTTCAGATTCCATCCGCGGCCATAGGAGCAGGCCAGTTTGCTTGACGGCGGCAAATAACGCCCGGTAACATCATGCAATGGCAAGTCCGATCACGGTGTCACCCACAGGAAAGAATATTGTTCTGGCGGTTACGGGCGCGAGCGGGGCCATTGTGGCCCGGCGAATGCTCCAGTTTCTGGAGGCTGACGCTCGAGTGGGGTGCGTGCATCTGGTGGTTTCGGGAAGCGGCTTGAAACTGCTGCGCGAAGAGCTGGGTGTGAATGTATCGCAAAGTTCGGCCATCCCAGCTCTTTTGCACGGCTCCCCGGTCACCAAGACCACCTATCTGCTGGATTCCGACATTGGGGCTTCGATCGCCAGCGGTTCCTACCGCGTAGATGGTATGGCGGTGGCGCCTTGCACTACGGGTTGCCTGGCCCAAATTGCACACGGTATTTCCGACGCGCTTATCGAACGCACCGCGGACGTTTGCTTGAAGGAGCGCAAGCCCGTCATTCTTGCGGTGCGTGACACGCCTTTGAACCGCATCCACATTGAGAACATGCTGCGCGCTCACGATGCAGGAGCCATGATCTTTCCTCTTATCCCCTCCTTTTACCATCATCCCCAAAGCATCGACGATTTGGTGACGCAGTTCTGCTGCCGTGTGCTGGTGCACCTGGGGCTTGAGCAAGCCGAGCAATTCCATTGGCAAGGCAAGGCCGAGTGATGAAGAATTGCTTTTGGTTCTGCATTTTCCATCCATATTTTGGGGAACCGCTGCTTTTGCTTATCGCCAGAATAAGCAATTACAGTTGACTAAAAACAGCCGGACGGATAAGTTAAAAAGCTCGGTTTAAGACCAGCCTGTCATGCTGCCTTGCAACGCAATCTATCACCGCCGGGGCTTGAGAAAATCCGGCAAGGTGTAGAACTTTAATACCCGAAATTGAGTACGGCCTGGCATGCGGGGTTGGAGCAAGGAACGTCTTATGAGGCGGCGGCAAACCGAGTGCGCCGCCCGGTCAAACTCATTCAAATTAACCGCAAGGAATGCAGCGCAGGAACAGGCGAAGACCGCCGGCCATGGCGCCGGCCTAAAATTTCTATTCTGGAGGTTCCATGAACGCGAAGGCTGTCTTAGATTTTGCCGCCGCCAATAACGTAAAGATGGTGGATATTCGTTTCACCGACCTGCCCGGGTTGTGGCATCACGTGACTTTTCCGATTCAACAACTGGAGGAAAAATCCTTTGAGGATGGCTTCGGCATGGACGGCTCAAGCATTCGAGGCTGGGCCGCCATTCACGAGAGCGATATGCTGCTGGTTCCCGACCCTTCCTGGCATATGCTCGACCCATTTACCGATGTCCCGACGCTGGTGCTGATTGGCGATATTGTTGACCCTATCACCAAGGAGCATTACCTGCGCGATCCCCGCAACATCGCCAAGAAGGCTGAGGCGTATCTTGCGTTCACGGGAATTGGCGACACCGCGTACTTTGGCGCGGAAGCCGAGTTCTTTATCTTCGATAACGTGCGCTTTGACCAGGCCCAGCAGCACGGCTATTACTTTATTGACGCCGAGGAAGGCCGATGGAATTCCGGCCGCGAAAAAGACAACCTGGGCTACCGGCCACGCTATAAAGAAGGCTATTTCCCCGTTCCGCCGACCGATCATTATCAGAATCTGCGGTCGGAGATGGTTCTGGCGATGCAGAAGGCGGGGCTTGATATTGAGTGCCACCACCACGAGGTGGCCACGGGCGGCCAGTGCGAAATCGACCAGAAGTTTAACAGCCTGCTTAAATCCGCCGACGGCATGATGATTTATAAGTACATTGTGCGCAATGTTGGGCATCAGTACGGCAAGACGGTAACTTTTATGCCCAAGCCGCTCTATCAGGATAACGGCTCCGGCATGCACACCCATCAAAGCATCTGGAAGGGTGGCAAGCCGCTGTTTGCGGGCGACAAATACGCCGGGCTCAGCCAGACCGCGCTGTGGTACATTGGCGGCCTGCTGAAGCACGCGCCCGCGATAGTGGCGTGGGCCGCGCCCACCACCAACTCCTATAAGCGCCTGGTGCCGGGCTTTGAAGCCCCGGTCAACCTGGCCTACAGCCGCCGCAATCGCAGCGCCGCGGTCCGTATTCCCATGTATTCCGCCAGCCCCAAGGCAAAACGCGCGGAATTCCGTCCGCCCGATCCTTCAAGCAACCCGTACCTGGCGTTTGCCGCCATGCTGATGGCGGGCCTGGACGGCATTGAAAACAAGATTGACCCGGGCGAACCGCTCGACAAGGATATTTACGATCTGGGCCCCGAGGAACTGAAGAAGGTTCCGTCGCTGCCCGGCACGCTTGAAGAGTCACTGCGCGCCCTGGAGAAGGATCACGATTTCCTGCTGAAGGGCGACGTCTTCAGCGAGCAGTTAATCCAGACCTGGATCGATTACAAGATAAAGAACGAAGTGCAGGCTGTGGGAACGCGTCCGCACCCCTACGAGTTTGCGCTTTATTACGATATTTAGCCGCTCCCAGGCCCGGGGCATTTTGCCAGTGTGCGTATTACGCCCAGGGAGGGGAAGGCTGCAGGGCCTTACTTCCCTGGGTTTTTCCGGCCGGTTCAAATCTCTCTGAATTTCCAACCCCAACCTGTCGAGAGCTATGGTGAATGGCTGGTCAGCGCCCGGTCTGATGGGCAGCCGCGCCGGGTGTGAAGCGCGCTCACCGCAATCCGCCGCTTGCGATTTTACCTTCCCCCCCAGCGCGACAAGGGCAAGGTATAATGCCAGCGATGCGATCTGAATTCCTGAACATCACGTTTGCGGATACGGCCCGCGCCGAGGTCAACCTGGCTGAGGTGACGAAGCGCCTGCCCGAGGGATTGTTTGCTCCGCTGGCATCCCTGCTGGCGCACTCGCCCGACCCCGACGGCGCCTTGAATTTGTTTGAACGCTACTTGCAGGCCGCGCCGCCTGAACTGCCGCAGACCATCGCCGCCTCGCCCACGGCGCTTACCTACCTGGTGGCTATTTTTGGTTACAGCAGCGCCCTGGCGGAAACGTTTCTGTCACACCCCTCGCTTGCGCTCCAGTTCGCCACGGAAAAGAATTTTACCCGGCTGAAATCGCGCGAAGACCTGATGCAGGATTACGCCCGCTTCTCTACCACCCAGACCGATCTGTGGCTTTCCGCGCACCTGGCGCAATTCAAGCGCCGCAACTACCTGCGCCTGGTTCTGAAAGACGTGCTGCGCATCAGCACCCTGGCGGAAACCACCTTTGAGCTCTCCGCTCTGGCGGATGTGATACTGGCCAACTCTTTGCTCTATTGCGATCAGGAGCTGAAAAAACGCTACGGCGAGCCGCAATATCGTGACGCACAAGGGAGAATCGCCATCAGCCGTTTTGCCATCGTCTCGCTGGGCAAGCTGGGCGGCAACGAACTGAATTACAGCTCGGATATCGACCTGCTGTTCCTCTACTCCAACGACGGTGAAACGAGCGGCGGCAACGAGCCGGATTCCATCATCACCAACAAGGAATATTTCATACGGCTGGCCAACGCTATCACACGCACCATCACACAGTCCACGCCCTATGGGCAGGTTTTCCGCGTGGATCTGCGCCTGCGGCCTGAAGGCGATCAGGGGGATTTGACCATCTCCTTGAGATCGGCCCTGGAATACTACGAACACCGCGCGCGTGACTGGGAACTGCAAATGCTGATTAAAGCCCGGCACTCGGCCGGTGACGAGCGATTGACCCGCCAGTTTCTGCACGGCGTTGAATCCTACATTTACGGCACGCCGGCAGACTTCACTGCCATTGAGAGCGTGCTGCTGGCCCGCGAACGCATCTCCAAGAAGCTGCGTGAAAGCCGCCATGATTCCATCGACGTCAAGCTGCACCGCGGCGGCATTCGCGACATCGAATTTCTGGCGCAGTGCCTGCAGCGGCTGCACGGAGGGCACGACCCGTGGGTGCGCTCCGGTGGAACACTGCTGGCTCTGCGAAAGCTGAATGACAAAGGCCTGATCAGCGACGAAGACTATGCTTCCCTCACCACGGCGTATGAATTTCTTCGCAAAGTGGAACACCGCATTCAACTGGATATGGGCCAGCAGTCGCATCGCTTGCCGTCTGACCCTGCCGCACTCTACCGGCTGGCCTGCCGTGTGCAGATGGACGGCACTCCTGATGCGGCCCCACCCCCCTCCAAGGGTAGCCCCGGTGAATTGCTGGTGGAGCAGTTGCAAGCTGTTTTTCACAAGGTTGACTCAATTTATGAGCGCATCATTCATCCACGCGCAGCTCTGGCGCCGCCCCAAACCTTTAACCTTCACCCTCCCAGCAGCCTGGATGGCGCCGCTTTAGTCAATTTCCCGGACGCGCTGGCGTTCCTGGAATCGCAATCACCGGACTTGGCCAGGCACCTTCGCGAGGCGCAGCTTTCCGCCCGTGCGCGTCCCAATCTGGCGCGTTTCCTGGCAAGCCTCTACGCTTCTCCGGAGGCTTTTAGCCAGGCTATCAAGCATCCCGACCTGTGGGCGCGCGCCTTGCAGGTGATCGGAACCAGCGATTATCTGGCCGATCTGCTGGTTCATCATCCCGAGGATATGGCCTGCCTGGAAATGCTGAATGGGGATGGACCGATCCCATCCTTGCAGGCTCCGTTTGAATTGGAGCCCCCTGCGGGCCCCCTGGCGCGCTTCGCTCCCTACCCTTGGGCAGGCAGCGGGAATTGGGATGTAAGGGAGCAGATGTCAATGCTTCGCCGCCAGTTTCGCACAGAAAAAATCGCGCTCGGCGGCCACGATTGCCGCGAGGCTGAGCCGGTGGCCGTCATGCTGCGGCGCTGGTCACTTTCAGCGGGCCGCTGTATTTCCAGCGCGCTGGAGACCGCTTACTCGGCTTTGGCCCAAACCGGGGCGCGAGTGAATGCCCTGCAGGCGCCCTTCCTGATTCTTGGGCTGGGCCGCCTTGGCCTGACCGAATTTGACCTGGGGTCTGACGCAGACCTGGTGTTTGTCTGCTCCAACGCCGTCAACGAAGAGGAGCGCGGGTTTTACACCCAGGTTGCGGGAAAAATGATTGAGGTGCTCTCCGCTTACACGCGCGACGGAACTCTGTTCTCGGTTGATACGCGTTTGCGTCCGCTGGGGCAGGAGGGAGAACTGGTGGTGACCGAGGAAGGTCTGTTAGGCTACCTGACCACTACGGCGCAAGCGTGGGAAGGCTTGACGTATTTGAAAGCGCTGCCCATTGCCGGCAATCTGCAGCTTGGCGATCATCTGGCAGGGCGTATAGAACAACAAGTCTACGAGCGGTTTAACGGCGATCCCAGGCTGGAGGACCGGCTTTTGGACATGCGGCGCCGCCTGGAGCGGGAAGTTGCAGCGTCTGCCACCAATCCAAAAACTGCTCCGGGTGGAATCTACGACGTGGATTATGCCGTTTCCTACGTCCGTCTGAAGCATCAGGTACACATTGAGCCGGGTCACTCACTTGCCGGGCAGGCCCGGATGCTGGCAGGGAATAACCTGCTGGGCCATGAAGACGCGCAGGCTTTTCTTGACGGGGTTTGCTTTCTTCGCTCGTTTGACCACGCTGCGCGCCTGGTGACCGGCAGATCTGCGGAGGGGCTGCCAACCCATGCCGGCCACGCCGAGATGGTTGAGCAGATTCTGCGCCGGTGGGGATTGATCGAAGGCGGGGGCAGTTCGGCATCGCTTGCGGCCCTTCTGCGCCATACGCAAAGCAGCGTGCGCGGCGTTTACCGCAGAGTTGTGGGGGCGGAATAAGGCGCTTCCGGCGGACTAGTTAGGAACCAGCCGATTGAAGCCGGAGGGCTGATAGGGTATGATTGCATTTTCAGAGAGATGGTCGTGTGTATTCTGTCAGCAGATGAGGTAATTGTTTGAAAAGCCTTCAATACCGGCCGGCATCAAAATGGCGGTCACTCGCATCGTGGCTTTTGCTCATTGCTCAGTTCCAGCTTCTTTTGCTGGCAGAGTTGCATAATCACGGCAACTTTGCTGTTGGATCCCTTACGCATGTGGCCATCGCAAGCAGCCGCCGCGGAGCTACGGCTCCCGCCGGCCAGGAAGCTGTTTGCCTGGTGTGCCAGATTGTGCGCCAAAGTGCTGCCCGGCCTGCCCCTTCTGGCAAGGTTGTTGCCGCTTCCACCAGTATTATTTTTCTTTCTTCCGTCATGGTGAGCCTCCCAAGCTGGCTTCAGGCTCCGGTAATTGTGGGGCGAGCTCCTCCGTCCACCGATCTCCTCGATTAACCTCATCCGTACTTACTACTCCCTGGATAATCTGGCGCAGTTCGCGATCCTTTCCGAATTGCACCCGGCGACCGGGCCTGCTTCTATGTGATGATTGCACCGTCAGGCTCAGTCCCTGCCAGTATGCCACGGCGATGTTTCCAGGAGGTTCTACTGTGAAGCACCTGGTCTTACATTCGGTATCTGCAGGCACACGTGGCAACGCCGGCGCCCGCGGCCACGGTTGGCAATCGGCGCTGGCAGGCGATGACGCCCGCCCGGCGCCTTCAGTCTCAGCGCCGCGCGCCGCACCATCCTCAGCGCCGCGCGCCGCACCATCGCGGTCCAAAGGCCGCGTAATGGCTGGCAGGTGCGTCTGGATGCACGCAGCGTTGGTGGTAATGCTGGCGCTTTCCAGCCAGCCGTGGCTTAAAGGCCAGTCGGCCGCCCCGCCCGCCGCGGCACCTCCAGGCCCATCGGTTCGCATTGATCTGGAGCAGGCCCTGCAAATGGCCATTACCCACAACCACCTCCTGATGGCGCAGCGCAACAACATCCAGCAAAGCCAGGCTCAGGAAATTACCGCCAACCTGCGGCCCAATCCGGTGGTTACGGTTGATTCGCTTCTCCTGCCCGTTTTCAGCCCCAACCAGTTTGGGACGGGCTACGTGACCGCCAATTCGGAATATGACGCGGGCGTTGCCTATACCATTGAGCGCGGCCACAAACGCCAGGCGCGCCTGCACGCGGCACAGGATACAACTCGAGTTACGCGTACGCAGGTGGCGGATGCGGAACGCAACCTGAAGTTCAACGTGGCGCAGCAGTTTATTGGCGTGCTTCTGGCCCAATCAACGCTGGATTTTGCGCGTCAGGATTTGAAGAGTTTTCAAAATACCGTCGATATCAGCCAGGCGCAATACAAAGCCGGTGACATCAGCGAGGGCGACTTTCTGAAGATCAAGCTGCAGCTTCTGCAATTCCAGACCGATGTTTCCTCGGCGGAAGTGGCGCTGGTTCAAGCGCGTGCCGGGCTGCGCCAACTGGTGGGCTATGATTCCTTGCCCGAAAACTTTGAAGTGATCGGCGAACTGGCTTACAACCCCGTCACATTGAGCCTGATGGACCTGCAAGCTGAGGCTCTGCGCCTGCGACCCGACCTGATGGCAGCCCAGCAGGGTGTAACCGCGGCGCAAAGCCAGTACGGCCTGGCGCGCGCCGACGGCAAGCGCGATTTAACGCTTCAGGTAAATTACTCGCGCTACGCCCTGGCGAACGATGCCAGCTTTATCGGCTCAATGGAACTGCCCATATTTGACCGGAATCAGGGAGAAATTGCGCGCACCCACTTTGCCATAACCCAGGCGCAGGAGCTGCAATCGGCTGCCTCCGATCAGGTGATGACAGATGTTCGCAACGCCTATGAAGCCTATCAAACCAGCGCCCAGGTGGCGCGGCTTTATGCGTCCGGCTATTTGAAGGCCGCGCAGGATTCGCGTGACATCAGCGAATACGCTTATAAGCGCGGCGCCGCAAGTCTGCTGGATTTTCTGGATGCTGAGCGCAGCTATCGTGCAACTCAGCTTGCCTATCGACAGGCTCTGGCCACATTTATGGTTTCCTTGGAGCAGGTGCGCCAGGCCGTCGGAACAAGGAATTTGCCATGAGAAAGAATCATAAAAGCCCAACCACGTTCCAGGTCTGCTTGCCGCGCCGGGTCGCAGCGCTTTCCACCCGGCCATGGAGATCCGCAGCCTCGGCATTTGCCGTGCTGCTTGCCGCCACGGTTATCGGCGCTTGCAACCGCGGCCGCGTTGAAGCCCAGGCTGGGTCGGGACTGTTTGTCTCCGCGCCGGCTGCGAATGAAAAGCCGCAGTTTTTCACCGTGCCCGCTGAACAGATGGCCCACGTGCGCATTGTGCCGGTAAAGACCGCGAATTTGCCGCGCGTGCTGCGGCTTCCCGGAACTGTGGCCTACAACGCCTTTGCCACAACTCCGGTCATCACCCAGGTCAGCGGGCCGGTGGCGCGCATTCTGGTTTATCCGGGGCAGCAGGTGAAAGCAAACCAGCCCATGCTCTACGTCAGCAGCCCGGACTACGCGCAACTGCGAACCAATTATCTGAAAGCGCGCGACGCTTATCTGCTGGCGCAGAAGAATTATCAGCGATCCCAGGATCTGTACTCCCATCACGCCATCGCTACCCGCGATGTGGAGGCGGCTTTGTCTGCCATGGTTCAAGCCAACGCGGACCTGGATGCCGCTTTGCAGGCGCTACGCGTGCTCGGCGTGCCGCAGCCGGAAAAGCTGACGGTGGGATCCTCCTCGCCGGAAATCCCCGTGCTGGCCCCGATCGCGGGCGAAGTGGTGGAGCGCCTGGTTTCGCCAGGCCAGGTCATCCAGGGCGGCGCCACACAATGCTTTACCATTTCGGATTTGAGCAGCGTGTGGGTGATGGCAAGCGTGTTCCAGAGTGATCTGGGCGCGGTGCGGGTGGGTAACACTGTCACTATCCAGGCGGATGCGTATCCCGACCATTTTCGGGGACGCATCTCCTACATCGCTCCGGCGCTGGACCCCAACACGCGAACCTTGCAGGTGCGCATTGTGACATCAAATCCCGGCGAGAAACTACGCAAGGATATGTACGTGACTGTTACCGTGAATGCCGGCGAGGTGCGCGGGGCGCTGGTTGTGCCCGATGCCGCGGTGATGCGCAACAGTGAAAACCAGCCCTTTGTCTACGTGGATACCGGCAATTCGAAGTTTGCCGAAAGGCTGGTGACCATCGGCGCCGCCGAGAATGGCTACACGGAAATTCTGGAAGGAGTTTCCGCAAATCAGCAGGTAGTTGCTGACGGCAGCCTGTTTCTGCAATTTGCCAACTCGTTCCAGCGCTAACAGAATCGATGACGCGACGTCAGTAGTGCCACTGCATCGTCATCGAGGGTTGATAAGGCGCCCGGTGCGGATTTGAACGGCGCCCCAAAAGGATGTTCACACAAGGCCCAAACTATGATCCATCGCATCGTTCAAATCGCCCTAAAGCAGCGCTTCCTGGTGTTGATGCTGGCCGCCGCAATCACGGTGGTCGGCATCATTTCGTTTGAGCACATGCCGGTGGATGCCTACCCGGACCTCTCGCCGCCCCTGGTGGAAGTGATTACGCAATGGCCCGGCCACGCCGCGGAGGAGGTTGAGCGCCTGGTTTCCGTGCCGATTGAAATTGAGATGAATGGCACACCGGAACTCTCCGTTCAGCGCTCCATTTCGCTGTACGGACTTTCCGACGTCATCATGACTTTTAACGAGTCAGCGGATAAATACTTCTGCCGCGAGGTTGTTTTTCAGCGCCTGAGCGAGGTGAACCTGCCCGTCGGAGTCACGCCCACGCTGGCGCCGCTTTCAAGCCCCAGCAACCTGGTCTATCGTTACGTTCTGCTCAGCACGGACCGCACACCCATGCAATTGAAGACCATCGAGGATTGGGTGGTGGAGCGGGGCTATAAATCTGTTCCCGGCGTGGCCGACGATTCGGGATTTGGCGGCACGGTGATGCAGTACCAGGTACTGCTGGACCCGGCGCGCGTCTACAGCTATCACCTTACGATCCCGCAGGTGATGGCGGCGCTGGCGGCTAACAATGCCAATACCGGCGGCGGATTTTTCAGCCAGGGAGGCCAATTTTTTTACGTGCGTGGCCTGGGCCTGGTAAAGGATACCTTTGACATCGGCAATATTGTTGTTGCCAGCGCCAACGGCGTTCCGGTGCGCGTGCGGGATGTGGGCCAGGTGACCATTGGCCATGCGCCGCGTCTGGGCGAGTTCGGCTACATGAGCAATGATGACGCGGTGGAAGGCGTCATCCTGATGCGCACCGGCGAGCAGACGCAAACGGTGTTGAAGAACGTCGAAGCGAAAACGCGGGAATTGAACTCCAGCGTCCTGCCGAAAGATGTGAAGATTTTTCCGTATTACGACCGTAACGACCTGGTGAAGTTTACTACCGAAACGGTGGAAAACAACCTGATCCGCGGCATGGTGCTGGTGCTGATCGTCCTGATCTTTTTTCTGGTCAGCATTCGGGCCGCGATTATTGTTGCCCTCACCATTCCACTCAGCCTGCTGTTTGCCTTTATTTTTCTGCACCAGCATGATGTGGCCGCCAATCTGCTTTCGATCGGCGCGATCGATTTTGGCATCATCATCGACGGCACGGTGGTGATGATGGAAAACATCTATCGCGAGCTGGGATTGCGCCAGGGCCAGGAATACAGCCTGCCGGAGGTGATTGTAACCGCGGCGCGCGATGTTGACAGACCGATTTTTTACTCTGTGGCGGTCATCATTGCGGGGTATTTGCCCATCTATGCGCTTCATGGCCCCTCCGGCAAGCTGTTCCATCCCATGGCAGATACCATGTCGTTCGCTCTGGTCGGCGCACTGGTATTGAGCCTGACGCTGATTCCAGTGCTTTCATCATACTGGTTTCGCGGCGGCGTGCGGGAACGCGTCAACAAGCCCTTTGAGTGGATCAAGCGTGTCTACCGGGGCGAGCTGGAATGGTGCCTGAATCATCCTAAATTCACGATGCTGGCCGCATCCCTGGTTTTTGGAGGCGCTCTATTGCTGGTGCCCGGCATTGGCGGCGAGTTCATGCCTCACCTGGACGAAGGCGCACTATGGGTGCGCGCCACTATGCCTTACACCATCTCCTGGCAGGAAGCTGCGAAGATTGCCCCGCAAATCCGGAAAATCCTCCGGTCATACCCTCAGGTGACGATTGTGGCATCAGAACTGGGCCGGCCGGACGATGGCACCGACCCTACGGGGTTTTTCAATTGCGAATTTTACGTGGGTCTGAAGCCGTATCGTGATCCGGCCTGGAAAAATGGCTCAATTCACTCCAAGGAAGAATTGATTGACAGCCTGAACAGCAAGCTGAGTTCTTATCCCGGCATCATCTTCAACTACACTCAACCCGCCGAAGATGCCGTGGACGAGGCTCTAACAGGTTTGAAGAGCGCGCTGGCAGTCAAGATTTACGGGCCCGATCTGAAAGTTTTGCAGGACAAGGCGCTGGCCATTAAGGACGTTTTACAGCGCATTCCAGGCTTTACGGAATTGACCGTGGTGCGTGAACTGGGGCAGCCCAGCCTGGTGGTGGATGTTGACCGCGACCGGATCGCGCGCTACGGCATCAATGTGAGCGACGTGGAAAATGTGATCCAGGCCGCAGTGGGAGGCCAGGCCACCACCCAGGTTATCCAGGGCGAAAAGCTCTTTGACCTGGTGGTGCGCATGCAGCCGCAATATCGCAGCAACGCGCACGAAATTTCCAACCTGCTGGTGGGGGCGCCGGACGGTTCCCAGGTGCCACTCAGCCAGCTTGCCACCATTGACCAGGGCAACGGAGCTTCCTTCATCTATCGGGAAAACAACTCGCGCTATATCGGCGTGCAATACAGCATTGTGGGGCGTGACATGGCCGGCGCGGTGAACGAAGGCCAGCGCGCGGTTGGCAAAGCCGTTAGCTTGCCTCCCGGCTATCGCATGACCTGGGGCGGCGAATACAGCGAGTATCTGGAAGCGCGCAGCCAGTTGAACCTGATCGGCCCGCTGACCATTTTCCTGATCTTCCTTATCCTGTTTGCGCTGTATGGGAACTTTAAATTTCCGGTCACGATCGCACTCGGCGTGGTCATGACGGAGCCGGTCGGGGCGCTGCTCGCCCTGCGCATTACGCATACGCCGTTCAGCGTGTCGTCTGTGCTGGGGCTGTTGGCGCTGATGGGAGTATCGGTTGAGACCGCGGTGATTCTGGTTTCCTACATCAACAAATTGCGCCTTGAGGGCATGCCCATCCGCCAGGCAACCCTTGACGCTTCGCTGCTCCGCCTGCGACCCATTATGATGACCGCGATGGTAGCTTGCCTGGGCCTTCTGCCTGCGGCGCTTGCCCACGGCGTGGGATCGGATACACAACGTCCGTTTGCCATCGTGGTGGTGGCGGGCCTGATCTCGCGATTGTTCCTCGGGTTTTTTGTCAACCCGGTGCTTTATGAGCTGGTTGCGCGGCCGGGCGACGTATTGCAGGTTTAGCAGGTGGCTGAGAAAACCCGTTAGGCTGCGATTTTGAGGAGCCGAAGGCGACGAAGAATCGTGTGTGGTGAGGATTGTAAAGAAGAGCCGCCCGCCGCCATATTTCTTCCATGGTGTGGGTTCGCAAATCCCTGCACCGCAAAAACCCGCCGCCAAAGCCGGCGCCGAGGCTCCCGTTTATGCTGCTAATGCGCCAGCAGACCCGTTAATGCGGAAGCGAGGCCCATCGCCCCGATCACAAGGCCCGCCAGCCAGTAAATTCGGCGATGGGTTAAAAGCATAAGCGATGTGATGATCAGCGCCACTTCCAGAAAAATCTCAGCCAGGTCAAGCCGGTTGCCGCGATGCTCGAACATCCCGATTTGCTGCTGAGTCTGATTGGCCTTTGTTTGAATCTCATCCTGCTGGCCGCGGTAGACGGCAGCCTGGTTCTTGAATTCTTGCACCAGCCGGTCGCGCTGCTCAGTATTCCTGGAATCCAGCACCTGAAGCACCTGAGAAAAAATCTCATAATTGTGGCGTCGAATGCTCTTGGCCTGGAAGAATGCCCACTGGTCAGCAGCCTCGGTTTCAAGACGCAGCACAGCCGTGTGGCTGCGGTGCGCGGCGAGCGAAGTCGCGGCCACCAGCACCGCGAGTACGGTCATGGTCACCGTGGCGGGAATCAGATCAGCCCGGTGGTTAGCCGCTTCGGCGCGCTCGCGCAGTTCATGGACAGGTTCAGCCATCTTTTCGCTTCCTTCCCGGATACTCCTGCGTTTGGCTATGCCAATTTTGAGTGTTGGGCGTTAGTTTAACCCCGAAGCCAGCGTTCTGGTAATGCTTGCGTATTTAAGATCATTGGGTATGCGACTGAGGGCTCGTTTCGCGCCCAGCCACCCGAAATTGCCGCTCACCCGTCAGATCGCAGCCAAGCTCCATTTTGGCGGCTCGATTGCGTTGGCGAGAAGTCAGGTGTATTCTTCCCCGCGGCCAGGTTTTGTAGACAGCGGAGGCCGCCGGAGTTTATTTCAATCGAGTCTATCGCCTCCACAATAATCGGTTTGCCCTGGCAGAGGCAAGGATCGGTAGACACATTCCGAGCCATGGAGCGGACAAATGCGAATGGCAAAAATGCACGTGATCGGTGTGAGTATTGTGGCGGCGCTGTTATGGGGGTTAAGCAGCGGCGTTTTTGCGCAAACCCCACAGGGGAGCGCTCAACCGGCGTACCTTAATCCGTCGCTTCCTATCGATCAACGCGTTGATGACCTGATCAAACGCATGACGCTCCAGGAGAAAGCTTCGCAGCTTGTGAATCAGGCGCGCGCCATTCCACGTCTTAACGTTCCCGCATACGATTGGTGGAGCGAAGCTTTGCACGGCGTAGCCGTTGCCGGAATAGCGACAGTCTTTCCAGAACCCATAGGTCTGGCGGCAAGTTTCGACCCGGCGCTTATTCACCAGATGGCCGTCGTTATCAGCACTGAGGCCCGCGTGAAGCACAACATGGCCGTGCGCGCCGGCCGGCGGGATATCTTTGAGGGTCTCACTTTCTGGTCGCCCAACATCAACATTTTTCGTGATCCGCGATGGGGTCGCGGCCAGGAAACTTACGGGGAGGATCCCTACCTGACCAGCCGTATGGGCGTGGCATTTGTCACGGGGATGCAGGGCGACGACCCAAAGTACCTGCGAGTCATCTCTACTCCCAAGCATTATGCCGTACACAGCGGTCCGGAGCCGCTGCGGCACACCATTGACGTGAAGGTGTCGAAGCACGACGAGGAAGACACCTATCTGCCCGCGTTTCGCGCTACGGTTGTCGAGGCCAAGGCAGGATCAGTGATGTGCGTGTACAACAGCGTAAACGGACAGCCCGGCTGCGCGAATGATTTTCTTCTTAAGGATCAGCTTCGGGGCAAGTGGAAGTTCAAGGGCTACGTTGTTTCCGACTGCGATGCCGTGGCTGATATTCAACGCGGCCATCACTACGTGGGCACGCTTGCAGAGGCGGCAGCCGTTTCACTTAAAGCCGGTACGGACAATGACTGTGCGGATTTTGCCCCTAAAGTTAAGGGCGATTCCGACTATGCAAGATACCTGGACGCTGTGAAGCAGGGGCTGATTACCGAAAAGGACATCGATGTGTCGCTCCGCCGCCTGTTTCGCGCCCGCATGATGCTGGGAATGTTCGATCCACCGTCCATGGTTAAGTACAAACAGATTCCAGACTCCGAGCTGGATTCAGACGGGCATCGTCAGCTTGCCCTGCAGGCTGCTCGCGAGACCATGGTTCTGCTGAAAAATGACGGTACGCTGCCGCTTTCCTCCTCGGTCAAATCCATTGCCGTGGTGGGACCGCTGGCGGACCAGGTGCGAGTGCTGGAAGGGAATTATAACGGCACGCCATCTCGCGCCACGACCGCGCTGGAAGGCATCCGGCAGCAGTTCCCAAACGCTCGCGTGGTTTTTCAGCCCGGGACAAAGTTCCTGCGCCTGCCACAGCCCATACCTGCCTCGGCGCTTTCCACGCCGGACGGCCAGCCTGGATTGAAAGCCGAATTTTTCGCCGATAAGCAATTCAGCGGCGCGCCGATTGTTACCCGCGTTGACAGCCAGATTGACTACATGCGGGGATTCGGCAACCTGCCCAAGGGCGTGAAATCCTACTATGTGCGCTGGACCGGCTTCCTGACGCCGGCAGAATCTGGAAAGTACACGATCGGCCTGTTCGGCATTATGGAGCGCTTCTCGCTTGACGGCAAAATGATTGTGGATGACGAGACCATGCACCCGCCCGAATCCAAAACGGTCGAGATGCAGCTTGAAAAGGGCCGTCGCTATCCCATCCAGGTAGAGTCGTTCCTCGGTGGGAGGGTCATAACCCGGCTGGTGTGGGCGCCGGTGCAGGCGGACCCGCTGGGCGACGCCATCGCCGTGGTTAAGCCGGCCGATGTGGTTGTTGCCGTGGTTGGCATTACTTCGGATCTTGAAGGCGAAGAGATGCACGTGGATTTGCCCGGATTTAAAGGCGGTGACCGCACCAGCCTTGATCTGCCCAAGGAAGAAGAGGATCTGCTGGAGGCAGTGAAGGCAACTGGCAAGCCGCTGGTCGTGGTTCTGATGAATGGCAGCGCGCTTTCCGTGAACTGGGCTAAAGAGCACGCGAATGCCATTCTTGAGGCCTGGTATTCCGGTGAAGAAGGCGGCAAGGCCATCGCGGAAACCCTGGCGGGAGTCAACAACCCTGCCGGTCGCCTGCCCGTTACGTTCTACAAAGGCGTAGATCAATTACCCGATTTCACCGACTATGCCATGAGCAATCGCACCTACCGATATTTTCGTGGGGAGCCGCTTTATCCTTTTGGATACGGCCTGAGTTATTCAAAGTTCTCCTACGACAATCTGAAGCTTTCCACAGAGAGCCTTAAGGCAGGGAACCCGCTTGAGGTCGATCTTGACGTTAATAACACCAGCGGCCCTGCCGGCGATGACGTGGTGGAGTTATACCTCAATTTTCCCGCGGTTCCTGGCGCACCCATACGCGCCTTGCGCGGCTTTGCGCGCGTGCACGTTGATGCGGGCGCATCCCGGCACGTGCATCTCACCTTAAGTCCGCGCGATTTAAGCATGGTGAACGAAGCCGGCGACCGCCTGGTAGCCGCGGGTGAATATCACATCACACTGGGTGGCGGGCAGCCCGGCACCGGGGCCGCTGTGACTACTGCCGCGTTCAAGGTCCAGGGCGAACAGAAGCTGCCGGAATAGTGCAGCCGCTTCACATGCTAGAATATTGACGTGCGCTCACAATACCGGAAAATTTCCCTGCTGCTCGCGCTGCTGCTGGTGTTGTTCTGCCTTGCGCCGGCGTGGACGGGGTTTGCCACATCCGCCGGCGGGTGTTGCGACCGCGGAGCGTGCTGCGGGCATTCGTGCTGCCCGATGCAACGCGGCGCTGCGTCCATGCCGATGAAGAGCTCCATGGCGACGGGCGCGCACAGCGGCCGCGCCCACGGCAGTCAGGTGTGCTCCTGCACGGCAATGCCCGGCCATTCCTGGTTAGGAACAAACGGGCAGCGCATTCCCTTTCAGCTTTTTGATCACTCGGTTGGGGCCACCCAACCGATAATCGCCCGCTTCACATTGCTGGCGGGTTGCACAACTTTGCAGGGCCATCAGAATCCGCCTGAACTTCCCCCACGTTTGCTTTCCTGAAATTCTCCCGATCCTGCCTTTAGGCGGGCACAACTTATTCAGGGAGGCTATTCATGCCCCGATCCATCCTGCGGGCTGGCGCCGTCATGTTGTTTCTGGCAGCGCTGGCTGCGGGCAAGGGGGTGCGCCTGCGCGGCATTGTTCATGACCCGCAGCACCGCCCCGTTGCCGGCGCAGTGGTGCGGATTCAAGGCCAGTCTTTTCCGTCGTCACCAAGCGCCAGCACCAACAGCGAAGGCGAGTTTACATTCCCCGGCCTCAAACCGGGCCTCTATACGGTCAGGGTTAGCGCGCCAGGCTTTGAGGATGCAAGCCAGCCCTGCAACCTGCCGCCGGGTGGCGATGGAGTGCTGCACGTGATGCTCCGGATTCGCGCCGGCACGGAGCAGGTGCAGGTGAAGGCCTCTCCCGAGGAACTTTCGACGCAGAACAGCACGGTGGGAAGCAGTATCTCATCACAGCAAATTGAGCGGACTCCGGGCGCTGATACAACCAACAGCCTGGCCATGATCACTGACTATGTGCCTGGCGCCAGCGTGGTGCACGACATGCTGCACGTGCGCGGCGGCCACCAGGAAAATTGGTTCCTCGACGGTATTCCCGTGCTCAACACCAACATTGCCAGCAGCGTTGGGCCGGTCATTTCGCCCAAGAACATCGAAAGCCTTCAAACCGAGCGGGGCGGATACTCCAGCGAGTACGGTGACCGCACCTATGGCTTCTTCAACGTCATCACGCCTTCGGGGTTTGATCGCGACGGGCAGGGGGAACTGGTGGCGAGCTACGGGAACTTCAACCAGACCGACGATCAGATCAACTTCGGCAATCACTCTGAAAAGCTTGCCTATTACGCCAGCCTGGATGGAAGCCGCTCTGACCTGGGCCTTATGAACCCCACCGCCGCCGTGCTGCACGACGCCGCCAGCGGTTTGGGAGCTTTTGCGTCGCTGCTGGATAACGCCACCCCACGCGACCAGCTTCGTCTGGTGCTCTCGCTGCGCGGCGATCAGTATCAGATTCCGAATACTCCTGAGCAGCAGTCTGGCGGCATTCGCGACCTGGATAACGAGCGCGACGGCTTTCTGGGTTTCAGTTGGACGCGGTCGGCCGGCGCCAACCTGCTGCTGACGGTTTCGCCTTTTGTCCATTTTAACCGCGCCGATTATCAGGGCGGGCCGGGCGATACGCCGTTGGTGCTGAACGATAACCGGCGCTCCACTTACCTGGGCGGACTTTCCACGCTGGCTTACGACAGCCATCGCAATCATGTTCGTGGCGGGCTTGAAGCCTGGGCGCAGCACGATAACACCTTTTTTTCTCTGCGCGCGAATCCTGGAACGCAAAGCCTGACCCAGCAGTTTCTCCCCTGGGGATCGTCGGAAGCCTTTTTCGCGGAGGACCAATTGCAGCTTACCCGGCTTTTATCGGTTAACGGCGGCCTCCGCTTTACAAATTACAGCGGTCTGATCGGCGAAACTGCGTTTGACCCACGCCTGGGAGCGGCCCTGGTGATTCCGCGGTTGAAGTGGATTGTGCGCGGCTATGTTTCGAAGTATTACCAGCCTCCTCCGCTGGATACCGTTAGCGGGCCGTTGCTGTCGTTTGCCCTGGCTCAGGGCTACGGTTTTATCCCTTTGCATGGCGAGCGGGACCTGCAGCAGGATGTGGGCCTGACGGCGCCATTGGCCGGCTGGCAGCTTGACCTGGATTACTTTCGCACCAGCGCCGGCAACTTTCTGGATCACGATGAAATCGGCAACTCGGATGTCTTCCTTCCTCTCACCGACCTCGCCGCGATCGTCCGCGGCACAGAAGCCGCCGTGCGCTCGCCGAAAATTCTGGGCCGCGCCCGGATGTACTTTGCCTGGTCAAACCAGGTGGCCGAGGGCCTGGGCCCGATAACGGGCGGCCTGCTGGAATTCGCTCCTACGGGTTACTTCTTCCTTGACCACGACCAGCGCAACACTGTCAGCTCCGTGGCCACGGTGGATTTACCCTGGCGCGCCTGGTTCTCCGCCCGCGCCGCCTACGGCTCCGGATTCCTGAATGGTAATGGTCCAGCGCATCTGCCGGCCTATTCTTCCTATGACTTTTCGCTGGGTAAAGCGGTGGGAGAAAAATGGCGAGTCGATCTGGCCGCCGTCAACCTGACCAACGCCCGGTTCATGATTGATAACAGCAACACGTTTGGCGGCACGCACTGGGTTAACCCGCGCCAGGTTTACGTTGAAGTGCGGCGGGAATTCCACTGGTGACGCGGGGGCCAGCCGGGCGCAAGGGCAAGGTTTGCGGCACGGAGATTGGCGGAATCTGCCCCGGCGCCGCGCGGCGCAAACATTGGCGTTCCAATGTCCGCTACCGCGCGGTGCGGCCGTTGTTCGCATCAATTGAACTAAACCATCGCCGGTTACATTGCCTTGCTAGCCTTGGTGGATTGGATGATGCGCACCGGCCCAAGCAGTCCTGAGGGCATGAGCGGTGAATCCGCCGTGTAGAACGTAGGGGTGGTGAAAGTGTATTTGTGGGTCGTGTTGGGCTGCCGGTCGCCGATCATGCGGTTCACCCACAAGTCGGTTACCTTGATTTCCAGCGTGTTGGCGCCGGGTTTTAAGGCTCCGGTGGCGTCAACGCGGAAGGGCGTTTTCCAGACGATGCCCAGCGGCTTGCCGTTCACAGTGACGGCGGCAAGATTCTCCACGTCGCCCAGATCAATCCATAAATGGGCGCCGGGCTTGAACCAGGCGTGCGGAGCCTGCAGGGTTTTCACATAAGTTCCCGTGCCGGAGAAGTACTTGACGCCGTCATCCGAGTTCTTGCTCCATGAGGTCAACTGGTCCAGCGTAATCTTCGGCGGCGCTCCGCGCTCCGGCTGGAAGTTCACCGTCCAGGGCCCTTCAACCGTGGCCACGGGACTCTCCACGCTGGCGGGCACGGTGCGCGACGAGGTCTTCGCCGCTCCCCGGAAAACCACAAACACTGTTCCCCAGGGCTCCAGTTGCAGCGGCACCGTGGTGCGGTTGTTGGCAATGCTGTAGCTGGCCGGCTCAATCACGCCGGTGTCGGAATGCCACAACTCCGCTTGCCTGCCGCGCACGCGGAACGTGGCGTCAAGCGTTTCGTAGCGATTGGTACGGTTGTCCACGTAATACAGATCGGCGTTGGGCAGGCGACGATGCACAAACAGCAGGTTGGTATCCGGCTCCGGCTTGGTGTATTCAAAATCGGGAGCGACCTGTAGCGCGCTCATCACTTCGGCCAGGCTCTCGCCGCCATAAACCACGCCCTTGCCTTGATGGCGCACTTCGTGCCCGGAGCCCCAAAGCTGCTCCACCAACGTGTGGAATTCCGCCTTGTTGTCGGCCAGGCTGGGGGTGTTGATGGGTTTCGGGCCGGCCACCACCGCGCCCGCTTCCACCAGGCTGTTGATCTTGCGCAGCACCGGCAGCGACATATGCTCGCTGTAGGGGTCGAGCGCCAGCACGCGATAGCTCATGCCGCTGGGCGTTACAATACGTCCGTCCTTCACCTCCAGCTTATGGATGAGGGCGTCAGCGTTGACGTAATCAAAGTTATATCCGGCGGGAATATCGGGAGCCTTATTCAGGAAGATGGCCGTCAGGTTTGAGTCCTCGCCGTAGAAGTAAATAATGTCCGCGGCAAAACGTCCCTGCTGCAGCAGGTAGCTGTTGCGCGCCAGATAAGTAATCCACGGTCCAGCCTCGCCGGCCCACGTCTCATTGCGCGTAAACCACTGGCCAAACGGCCCCAGGCTGAGTCCGGGGATGCGGTGGATTAGCGGCTGGTGCACTGAGGTGTGGATCACAAAGCGGTTCAAGCCCATCGTCAGTTCCTTGTCGGCGGTGGGCTTAAGCGTAGCGGGGCACCACGACCATGGCCCTTGCGCCGCCGTCATGGATTCCGCCGCTACCAGATTCTGTCCGTAAATATGGGCCACGGAGGCGGACTCGCGAATGTCGGCATCGTAGCCGTACTGTTCCTTGTTCACGCCGGGCAACTGGGTCCACATGGCGCCCATGGGCACGTCGTTGCTGCGTTTAACGGCCATCCCGTCGCCAATAAAGGCGCGGCCCTCTTCGTGCGATTCGCCATAGTGTCCCATGCCGCGCTGGTGCAGCATGGCGGTCAGTTGGTCGTAGTGATACTCCGCCAGCATTTCGCCCAGCGTCTCGCGAAAGTCCCACAAAAAGCCGTCGCTGGCCTCGGCGCTTTCCACCACCCGGCCCGTCAGCACCGGCAGCCAGGGCTTGGGATCGTAGCCGCGCCGCCGGGTGAACTCGGCAATCATGTTGTCGGTCCAGTTTTGTGCGCCGGCTTCCCAACTGTCGTTAACCACGTAGCTCAGGCCGCGCTTGCCCATCAGCGGCCCTACGGCGCTCTTGTAGTTGTTCAGGTAGGTGGTCATGTAATCCTTAACGTCGGTCGGGTTCAGCTTATCCACCTCAAGTCCCGTACCCTCCGGCGAGGCCGGATGGTTGGTAATGCCCAGCAGCGAATAACCGGTGCGCAGCACAATCCAGCGCCCGGGCGGCGGCGTCCAATTCAGCGTGCCATCGGGCTGCATTTTGCCGGTCAAATCCACCACATCACTCTTGGCGATGGCATCGGCGGAGTCCACGGGCGGCGTGGCAAACTGATACAAATCCGGCAGCAAGCCAAACCCGGCCTTTTCTTCAAAGCGATTCACGCGCGCGCCGGTGTGCAGCGCCAACTCCGCAATCTGGTAATCCTTGGGCGGCGGCGGAATCCCGCGGCCACCCAGCATTCTTGTAAAAGCCGCGAAAGGATTGTTAACGTGCGTGGGTGTGGTAAACACCATGCGGAAATAGCGCGCGGTTACGGGCGCAAACGCCAGGGTGTTTTCCTGCGCGCCGGTCTCGGGCATGTCAACGACTTTATGGAAATTCTGGCCATCGTCGCTGGCTTGGAACTGCGGCGGAACGGCATTGGCATCGCGGCGGCCAAACGGGTTTCGTAATCCGCCCAATACCATGGTTACGGCGCGAATTGCCTGCGGCTGGTCAAATTCAAACTGCACCCACGCCTTCTCTCCCGGCGGCGCAATGGGCAACCCGGTGGTTTTGGCGAGGTCACCGTCGTCCAGCATGGCAGCGTCAATGGAGCCTGCGCTTGAGGTTATTTTGGGATGCAGTTGTGATAGCGGAACATCGCTGGCCGGCACGCGGAACGCTACCACGGGGCCGTCCCCGTAATATTCGGGAGCCTTTTTTTCCGGCCCGCCCATCAACATGCTCAAAAAATCCCGCAAGGGGAAATTCTGGATAGGTCCCGTCACCGTGGGCGGATGGGCCAGTTTGCCGTTAAACGGCTGGCCGCCTTCCACCGTGGTCTCGCTCCACACGAATTTCTTCATCCCCTGCTGCGGCTTTACCCATGGTCCGCCGGATTCGCTCCAGCCTGGCGAGCCGGCGATGGCTTCCTCCAGCCCCAATTGATTGGCCAGCGTGGTGGCATAGTTGAAAGCGTCCTTCCATTCCGGCGTCATATACACGAGACGGTTTTGCACCAGTTTGGGAGTGCCCAGCGACGCATCAAAATTCTGAAAGCCGCCTATGCCGGTGCGCTTCATCCACTCCAGATCAAGCTTGATGCCTTCTTTGGTGATGTTGCCGTTCAGCCAGTGCCACCAAACACGCGGCCGCGCCGATTCGGGAGGTGTCTTGAAGCCACTTTCCAGCGAGTTCTGCTGCGACTGTCCCATTGTAAAAGTCTGTATTCCGGCCAGCAGGCCGAATGCCACCAGCATTGATAACGTCCAGTTGCGAAGGCTCTTCATGCGCACTCCTTTACCATCCGGGTCTCGGGTTTGCCCTTCGCAGTCTTCGCGCCAAAGCCGCGCCCACGCTGCCGCCGCGCTCGCCGTTACGCCTGCGTACCAAGGCTTCCCAGCGGGGCAGCGCGCCGATCCGCTGCTCAACCGTCTCTCCCTGCCCGGGCGGCGTGTATTCTAACACCATTTCCGCACCATACCCGATAAAGCGTGAACGTTTTTTTGCGCCCGCACGCGGGGATCGCGAGTGACGCCTGCCTCTTTGCTTTCGGGGGCGTCGCCCTTCATAGGACCTGCGCGGTGGAAGATTCGGCGGCGGCAAATCATCCGCCGCGACCGTCCGGTTACGGCTTTCCGTGCTGCCCCGGCATTCTCCATCTTCTGCTCTCGCCGCTGAATCAGTCGTCTTCAGATAAACCCAACCCACCCCAAACCAGTCCGGCGCGGCCCAGCCAAAAGTGGTGTGCTTTGTGGTTCCCGCGTGGCCAGTGTTTACTATATGGATAACACGATTGGTTTCGTTTTTTGCCGTGTATCTCTTGTGTTATCATCGGTTTGTCCTAACTTCGCGCGGTCAGATTGGGTTCCTTATTGGGTTCGTTTTTTTGGATGTGGTTTATTTTCAATAACCTTGGGTTCGTTTTCGGTGAAAAATATTCCGTTGCCGCGCTGCTCTCACGCTGCCTGAGAGCGCTTTCGGCCGCTGCGGTGAATTATTCCTTCAGGTGGAAACGACGCTTGAGCACCCGTAATGGCGCCGTTGCAAAACGCGGTGCGCAGCCGCCGCAG
>VFSW01000324.1_pt1 | contig 68042 bp, 60 predicted proteins | sample 5358111 | NCBI WGS metagenome assembly VFSW01 (sample SAMN11554181, study PRJNA540505) | mine drainage metagenome | isolation source: sediment from site ElyBrook_90M | place: USA: Ely Copper Mine, Vershire, VT | collected 2017
CCACCCGCTCGCGCCGGACCTTGGATAGGGTTCCTTCAACGCGGCTCTTGGCGCCACGCCCGCTCAGACCTATGTTCATCGTTTTCTCCCTTGTGTTGTCCCAACGTATCATGCTTATGGCTGATCCGCGATCTGCGTCCGCCGGCGCGCACGCCGCGCCGGCTGACCCGCAAAAAAGCCGCACCGGTGAGGATGCGGCTTCCGATGCGGTTTCGAAAACCAGTGACGGAATTACTTCCCGTCGCCTTCAGTCGTTGATTCCGCAGAGACCTCACCAGCCTGCGTCAGCGCGGATGCAATGACCGGATTTTCAGCACCGTGCGTCACCACCGTGACAGAGCCTGGCAGCTTGAGGTCGTTGACGTGCACCGACTGCCCTTTGTGCAAACCACCGAGATCAACTTCGATGAACTCCGGCAGATCGGCCGGCAGGCACATGATTTCGATCTCATTGAGCACGTGGCTGATCATGCAACCCTCGAGCTTGACCGCCGGGGCTTCCTCTGCATTCACGAAATGCACCGGCACCTTCATGTGGATCTTGCGATCTGCGGCGACGCGCATGAAGTCGACATGCAGCACGATCGGGCGGAACGGATGCACCTGGAAAGCTTTCAGCAGCACCTTGGTGGTCTGCTCACCGATTGCCAGATCGAGCACGGAAGAATGGAACTGCTCCTTCTTCAATGCGTGATAAAGCGCATTATGATCAAGTTCGATCATTTGCGGCTTCTGGTCCGCGCCATAGACGATGCCGGGAACCTTGCCGGCGATGCGCATGCGGCGGCTCGCACCAGTTCCTTGCGCTTGACGTTCAAATGCGACGACTTGCATGTCGACTCCTGAGATGGGGCATGAGCCCCGGTTTGCACGACGGAATGCTTGCGACCAGCATCCCGCACGGAACGCACCTATCGGGTGCGAATTCAGATCAGAACAGGGTTTCCTGGTCGTTGAACAGTTGCAGCACCGAACCACCCTGGGCGATGCGGAGCATGGTCTGCGCAATCAGCTGGGCGGCCGACACCTGGCGTACCTTGGGGCTGTCGAGTGCCGCGTCACGCAGGGGAATGGTGTTGGTGACCACGACTTCGTCGAGATCACTGGCGTGGATACGTTCGATCGCCGGCCCCGAGAACACGGGGTGGGTGCAATACGCAACCACCCGTTTCGCACCCCGCGCCTTGAGCACCTCTGCTGCCTTGGTCAGCGTCCCCGCCGTATCGACCATGTCGTCCATGATCACGCAGTTGCGACCGTCAATGTCGCCGATCACGTTCATCACTTCAGACACGTTCGGCTTGGGGCGGCGCTTGTCGATGATGGCGAGATCGCACTCCATCAACTTGGCCAGCGCCCGCGCACGCACGACACCACCGATGTCTGGGGACACGACGATGAGGTCGGAATAATTTTTCGCACGCAGGTCACCCAACAAGATCGGCGATGCGTAAATGTTGTCGACCGGGATATCGAAAAACCCCTGGATCTGGTCCGCGTGCAGGTCCATCGTCACCATGCGGGCAATGCCGACCGCCTGCAGCATATTGGCGACCACCTTGGCGGTGATCGGCACACGCGACGAACGCGGACGACGGTCCTGACGCGCATAGCCGAAATACGGAATAACCGCGGTGATGCGCTCGGCTGACGCGCGCTTGAGAGCGTCGGCCATGACCAGCAATTCCATCAGGCTGTCGTTGGTCGGCGCGCAAGTCGACTGCACAATGAACACTTCGCGGGCGCGAACGTTCTGCTGGATTTCGACCGTGACCTCACCGTCGGAAAATCGGCCGACAAACGCCTGCCCGAGACCGATGCCCAGTTGCTCGACCACCTGTTGCGCCAGCGCGGGGTTGGAGTTTCCGGTGAAAACGACAAAATCGGCCGCGTTCTGATTCATGTTGTGGACAGAGGAAAATGAGCGCCACCGACTGGTCCGGTCGGTCACGCCTGGCCGGACTGCGCGTCAGTTTGCCGCTTGACCAGTACGGCAGTGGCGGGGACCAACCCCGATACCAACCTTGAAGGGGCTGGGGAGGAAGGATTCGAACCCTCGAATGCCGGAATCAAAATCCGGTGCCTTAACCAACTTGGCGACTCCCCAAAAGCGGTTTTTCAACAAGCAAGCCGCATGCCAGCGTCTGGTGATGCGGCGCGGCGCGTTGTTGTCAAACGTTGGCACGCTTTAAGCTGCCGAATTCAAAAGTGTACAAGATTTCATTCGGCCCCGTCCACCCCTTTTTCCCGCATGTGCGGGTGCGTGACCGCATCCGCAGCCCAGGCATGCAACGGATGCATCGGCAATGCCCTGCAGGTTCGCAAGCGCCATTCCGGATCCGGCACGGGGACCTCGTGGCAGGCACGCGCCGTCAGCGGCGCAAACATCGCCGAACCTGACCCGCTCATCGCCACGCGTTCGCTCCCGGTCCGCCGATGCAACCAAGCCTCCACCTCGTTCAGGGTCGCGAGGGCCTCGCGAGCCACCGGCTGCAAGTCATTGTGACCGAAGCCGAGCCCGCGGCTGATCACCTGTTCCAACGCGTCCGCGCCGTCCGAAGCACCGCACGGATGCTCCAGACTGGCCTCGAACGCGCGCACACTCACCGGGGAGGTGTCCCGTCGCAAGGATGTGGCCCCGAACACCGTCGCTGTTGACAAGCCTTGCCCCGGCCAGACAACAACGAGATCCCATGCGGGCAGCGTCACGGGAGCGAGCACGTCGCCCACTCCCTCGGCAAACGCATTGCGGCCAGCCACGAAGACCGGCACGTCGGCGCCGAGTTGCAGGCCGAGGTCACACAGCGCCTCGCGCGACCAGCCAAGCCCCCACAACCGATTCAAGGCCAGCAAGGTCGTGGCCGCATCGGAACTGCCGCCGCCGAGACCAGCTTGCGACGGAATCGATTTGCGCAGCGTGATGTGCACGCCGCGAGCGCAGCCGCTGGCGCGCTGCAGCAACTGCGCCGCGCGCACACTGAGGTCATCGTCGGGCAAGCCCTCCACGGCAGCGCGGGAAATGCGCGCATCCGGACGCAGCTCGAAATCCAGCAGATCGCACCAGTCAATAAACTGAAATACCGTTTGGAGCTGATGGTAGCCATCGGGACGCCGCCCGAGGACATGAACAAACCAGTTCACCTTGGCAGGCGCGGGCACGCCATACAAGGCCTCCACGATCGGGGTCATGGAGCGTCACCATCGCCGCACATCTTGGAACCATCCGGATCGAACACCATGTCGACCCGCGCGCCGCCATCATCCCGCGTGGCACGCAAAATATGCAACGGCCCTCCCACCGGCTGCGGCCGCACCCTCCAGCCCAGTTGGTCAAAGCCGCCGTCTGGCAGCACGACCGAGGCCATCGACGACGCCGGCACCCCGCGTACCCAGTCCTGCATCGCCACCTGTGGCAGAGCGACGCCAAGCGCCGCCATGGTCATGTCAGGAAAGGACGGAAAGCGGCGGACAGTATGCCCATCGGTAAGTTTCGCGCCGTCAGCGCTCCACCGCGCTTGCACCAGTATCTGCCCCAGCGGCGACAGCACATCGAAGCGCCCGGAATTGCCGGCCAGTACGAGCTCGAAACCACCGTACATTCCTCGCATACCCGCACCGGTGACGGCGATGCGTCCACCCAGTACCGTCCTGCCGCATGCGTGTGCCGATGACGCAACGGTTGATGCCAGGTCCGGGTGGGCGCAACCCCCGAGGCAGGACGCGACCACCGCGAGCGCGGGCGCCGCCCAGCGGCTCCGCACCCCCGCGGCGGCCGTCCGCGCAAGCCTGACAAGGGAGATCAAAACGACACGCCCATGCGATGCATGGCGCCCGTCACGCCAGCGTCATGCGGAGCTTGCAGCCAGGCCTGATGCAACACAGCACGGGCGCGCGCCGCATTGCCGCGATGCCACAGCACCTCGGCAAGATGCGCGCCGATGGCGGGATCGGGGCGCGCGGTCCATGCTTGCTCGAGCCAGGACTGCGCCTTGTCGAGGACGCCCGAGCGGAATGCAATCCATCCCATGCTGTCGAGAACGAACGGATTGCCGGGTGCCAGACGCAGTGCATGCTCAACCAGCCGCGAGGCCTCGGGAAGATCGCGATTCCGGTCCGCCAGGCTGTAACCCAGTGCGTTGAACGCCGGCTGGAAGCGCGGCTGGGTCGCAACCAGGCGACGCAGCAAACCTTCCATCTCACGGAAGCGGCCGGCTTGTTCGGCCGCCATCGCGGTTTCGTAGACATACTCGGTGTCAGTGGCGTTCTTGCCAAGCCCGGCCTTCAGAACGCGGTACGCCGCGCCTGGATGCTGCAGCGTGCGGTAGAACTGCGACAGCAGCAAGCGCCGTGCCCGTCGGGTGTCTTGCGTCGACGTCGGTAACTTGTCGAGCAGTGCAACCCCCGCCTGCAACCGGCCTCGGCGTGCCAGGTCGATGGCGCGCTGCAGCGCGACGCTCTGCGGCTCCTGGCCCGCGGGAACCTGCTGCAGCCAGCCATCGGCGACGTCCTGATTGCCTTGTCGGGATGACGCGTCGGCCATGGCCAGGCACGCGCGTGCAACTCCCCCCACCTGCGTCCTGTCGTCGCGCGCGAGCCGCAGGTAGTTCAACAAGGCGTCTTCAGCCTGGGAGAGCGCGCCACGATCGAGCTGAATGGTGCCAACCACGAGCCATGCGGGGGCGAATTCCGGACGCATCCGGGTCTGCTCTTGCGCTTGCGCCAAAGCCACGCCGGTACGGTCCTGATCGAGTGCGGACGCAACCCACGCCATGCGCAGATCCGCGTCATCGGGGCGGGCCTTGAAATACGTTGCCATCAGGGCGTCCGCGCGCTGCGGGTCGACCTTGTAATTCTGTAACAGCAAGACCGCGGCGGCGGGGAAATCCTGCTCGGCCTGCAAGGCAGCGGTGGCTTGGCTGAAAGCTGCCGCGGGGTCACCAGCCCAAACCTGCAACTGCCCCAGCGCCACCGCCCCCGCGGGAAGTTGCGCATACGGCGCGAGCACCTTGCGCGCCGAAGCCAGCGCCACCTGGGTGTCGCCCATGCGCGCGAACAGCGCCGGCAGCGTCAGCAGCACGGCCGGGCGCTGCGGCGCTGGCGTGCGGGAAAGCATGCGCGTCAATGCCGTGGTTGCCTCGGCGTTGCGTCCCATGGCGACCAGCAGTTGCGCGGCCCATTCCTGCGCGCGCGCGGAGGCCGGCTGCTGCTCACGCCACGCATTGATTGCCACCAGGGCGTCCTGCAACGTTCCCGCCTGCAGTGCCACGGTGGCGCTGCGCTCGAACAGCGCGGCGGAGTTCATGTCGCGCGCTGCCTGCAGCAGCTCCGCATAGGCAAGGTCGTGATGCCCGGTGTTGGCGGCGATTTCACCGACCATCACCGAATAGAACCAGCGCGCGAGCTCGTCCGGATCGTCGCGCCTGGTCCCAGGTTCGGGGGCGGACGCCGCCGGCACGGCACCGTTGTGCGAGGCTGGGCTCTGCGCCAGCGCCCATGGCGCCCAGGCGATGAGTGCATAGAACGCGACGGCGAGAACGGGTTGGCGCATGGGCGAATCCTGAAGGTCTCCTGATTTTATGGGATACCCCAAATCCTTTCGGACACAGACGGTCGCGACACGCGCTCACCGGCTCAAGCACAATGTGAAGATGCCTGAATTACCGGAAGTCGAAGTCACACGCCGCGGCCTTCTGGACGCCGCCGTGGGCCGCCGCATCCATGCATCGCTGGTTGGCAAGCCGCTGCGCTGGCCGCTTGGATGCGCCGATGCCACGCTCGCGGGCCGCCACATCACGGGGCTGGCGCGGCGCGGGAAATACCTGCTTTTCGCGATCGAGGGCGGGTGTCTGATCGTCCACCTTGGCATGTCGGGTTCGCTGCGCTGGGCCGACTTGCCGGTTCCGCTTGGCCCTCACGAGCATTTCGGGCTCGACACCGATCGCGGGGGACTTCGACTGCGCGATCCGCGTCGATTCGGCGCCGTCATCTGGCACCCCTCCAACCTGCCCGAGCACCCGCTGCTGGCGGGGCTGGGGCCTGAACCTCTGCTTCCGGGCTTCGACGGTGGGTCATTGCACCGCGCCCTTGCGGGACGCCGCGCGCCCATCAAGGCGGTCCTGCTGGACCAGTCGGTGGTTGCAGGCCTTGGCAACATCTACGTGTGCGAAGCGCTGTTTGCCGCCGGAATCGATCCCCGGCTTCCGGCAGGAAACCTGTCGGCGAAGCGTTGCCGGCGACTGGCGGAAGCCATCCGAACCATCCTCGACCAGGCCATCGCCATGGGCGGCAGCACACTGCGGGATTTCGCGCATACCGACGGCGGGAGCGGGCACTTCCAGCTCGCAGCCCGGGTCTATGGGCGGGCAAACGCACCCTGCGACGTCTGCGGGCGCGCACTGCAGCGCATCGTGCAGGGCCAGCGAAGCACGTATTTTTGTGCTGGCTGTCAACGCGCCTGAGCCCTTGCGCCACGCTTGACCGTGCTGACGTCCCCCCTATGACCTCCATCCCAGCCTTGCCCCCCGGCCCCGAGCGATTCGCCGAGCGGCTGATTGCCTGGCAGCGCGCGCATGGTCGCCACGACTTGCCATGGCAAGCCACGCGCGATCCCTACCGTGTCTGGTTGTCGGAAATCATGCTTCAGCAAACGCAAGTCAGCGTCGTGCAGGCGCGGTTCGAACCCTTCCTGCAACGATTTCCAACCCTGCGGGCGCTCGCCGAAGCCGACCTCGACGCCGTGCTGGCGCAATGGAGCGGCCTGGGCTACTACCGCCGCGCCCGCAACCTGCACCAGTGCGCGCAGCAGGTATGGCACGAACATGATGGGATTTTCCCGCGTACCCAACAGGATCTGCAGCGCCTGGCGGGCATCGGACGATCAACGGCGGCGGCGATCGCGGCGTTCTGCTTTGGTGCACGCGCGGCCATTCTCGACGGCAACGTCAAGCGCGTTCTCAAACGCGCCTTCGACCTGCCCGACACCCTCACCGACGCCCGCCTCTGGGCTCTGGCCGAGCACCTGCTGCCAAACGCCGACCTCGACGCCTACACCCAGGGCCTGATGGACCTTGGCGCGACCGTCTGCAAACCCTCGCGCCCGCATTGCGAGGCCTGCCCGTTCGCCGCCGATTGCCGTGCACACCTGCCAGGTGGCGCCAACCTGGAACGGCCTCGCCCCAAGTCCGCGCCCCGCCCACGCAGGGTGCAGACGTGGGTGCTTCTGCTGGCGCGTCTGGGTGACGCGGTCTGGCTGGAACGGCGCGACAGCCACGGCATCTGGCCCGGGCTCTGGTGCCTGCCGCGCCATGACGGCATCGGCGAGGCGCTTGCGCAGGCACACACTTTCGGTGCGGTGTTGACGCAGACGGCGCGGCCCACCTGCCTGCACCCACTGACCCATCTCGACTTGCGTCTGGCCCCGATCGAGGTGACCCTGACCGCTGCAGCGCACCCCGCCGTCGATGACACCGCCGACCATGCCGGCTGGTTCAAACTTGCGGACGCGCTCGCGCTGGGCCTGCCAGCCCCGGTCCGGGCGCTGTTGAGCATCATCGATCGCTGAAGCGCGGCACTCCCCCCGCGCTCAGTGCTCGAGGCGCGGCGTGGTGGTCGTGAGAGAGGCGTCGAGCTCGCGATGGCGAACCAGCACGCGGTATCGCACGGCAAACTTCCGTCCCAGCTGCTCGGCGAGAAACACGGACCTGTGCTGCCCGCCGGTGCATCCGATGCCCACCACCACGTAGCTGCGCTGGTCCTCCGCAAGCGCCGGCAACCAGCGTTCGAGAAAGCCCTGGACATCATCCTGCATCCGCACCACCGCCGGCTGGCCGCGCAGAAAGTCCGCCACCGGTTCGTCGCGTCCGCTGAACGCCCGCAAGGCCGGGTCATAATGAGGATTGGGCAACATGCGCACATCGAACACGAAGTCGGCATCGAGCGCCACGCCGCGCTTGAATGCGAAGGACTCGAACACCAGTGTCATCTGCGCCGCATCGACACCCACGGCCTGGCGCACCCAGGTCCGCAACTGCGCCGGGCGCAAGCCACTGGTGTCGATGTGCAGACCGAGGCTGGCGACGGGCGCCAGCAGCTCGCGCTCGAGTTCGATCGCTTCGATCAATGCAGGTGGCGATCCCGGCAGCGGCTTCCCGGGTTCCCATTGGTGGAGAACTCGCGACGTCAGCGGATGCGCCCGCCGGGTTTCCGAGAAACGCTGCACCAGGGTTTCGGTGCTGCAATCGAGAAACACGAAATGCAAATCACAGCGCGCACGCATCCGGCGCGTCAGGGCCGGCAGCTCGTCCAGGCTCGCGGCGCTGCGTACGTCCATGGCGATGCCCAGTCGCCGGTGGCCCGCCAGCGCTGCGACGTCCAGCAGACTGTCAACCAACTGGGGCGGAAGGTTGTCCACGCAATAGTAGCCAGCGTCCTCCAAGGCATTGAGTGCGATGGATTTTCCTGACCCGGATACCCCAGACAGCAGCACCACCTTCGGCGCTTCGACGTCCACGCTGTTCGACATCATGCCCCCCTCGCAGCGCCCAGCAGCTCCTGGGCGTGGCTTCGCGCCGCCGCCGATTCGGCGTCACCTCCAAGCATGCGGGCAACCTCGATCACCCGTGCGTCGGCGTCCAGATCGTCGACACGCGAATGCGTAACGTCGGCCCCGCTTGATTTTCGTACCCGGAGGTGCCGGTCCGCATGCGCTGCGACCTGAGCCAGGTGCGTGACCGCGAGCACCTGCCCGCCCGCGCCCAGGCGCGCCAGCAAACGGCCGACCGTTTGCGCCACCGCCCCGCCGATACCAGCGTCCACCTCGTCAAAAATCAGCGTATCGACCGGCTGTCGGACTGCCATGGTCGCCGCCAACGCAAGCGCGATCCGCGAAAGCTCCCCCCCGGATGCAACGCGCGCCAGCGGCCTGGGTTCGGCGCCCGGATGACCCGAGACCAACAGTTCAACCACCTCGGCACCAAGCGCCTGCGGCTCTGGCAAAGCCTGCAAACCGATTTCGAAACGCCCACCCATCATGCCGAGCTCCTGCATCAACGCCTCGACGGAGCGCGCCAGCGTGGGCGCGGTCGCCGCACGCAACCCGCTCAGCTGCCGCGCGGCGTCGTGCAGGACGCGCTGCGCTTGCGCAAGCGCGCGCTCCAGGCCTGGGATATCGGCGCCGCGATCGAGCGCGTCGCGCTGCGCGCGCAGCGCGTCGAGCAGGGCCGGCAACCCCGCCGGCGGGGTGCGGTGGCGCCGCGCCAGTGTCATCCAGGCCGACAGGCGCTCCTCGACTTGCTGCAGCTTCGCCGGATCCAGGTCGGACTGGCGCAGCCGGCCAGCGATCTCGTGCGCAAGATCGTCAACCTGCGATTGCACCGAGGCCAGCTGTTCTGACAGCACCGCCAGCGCGGGATCGATGCGCGCCGCCTCGGTGAGCGCCTGTTGCGCTCGCGCCAGACGCGTGCGCGCGCCGAGTTCGTCATCGTCGATCTGCGCCGATGCATCCTGCAAGTGCTCAACCAGCTCAACCGCGTGTGCAAGTCTATGGTGTTCGGCGTTCAGCGGCTCCCATTCCTGCGTCTGGGGTGCCAGACGCTCCAGCTCCACCAGCTGGGCGGTCAGCAGCGCGCGATCCGCGTCGAGCTGCCCGGCGTCAGCGCGCGCGGCGTCCAGTTGCGTATGCAGCTCCTTCCAGCTCTGCCATGCAGCGTGGCATGCGGCGCGCGCCACAAGCGCGCCCGCGTGTGCATCCAGCAGATCGCGCGCGGCATCCGGCCTCGCCAGGCTCTGCCAGGCATGCTGGCCGTGGATGTCGACCAGCATCGCGCCGGCAGCGCGAAGCTGCGCCAATGTTGCGGCGCTGCCATTGACGAAGGCGCGCGAGCGGCCCTGCGCGTCAATGACACGGCGGAGCAAAACCGTGTCCTGGGCTTCGAACCCCTGCGCCTCGAGCCAGTCCTGAAGCGCGGGCGGCGCATCGAACTCCGCCGAAATCTCGGCCCGGGCGGCACCGGGCCGCAGCACTGAAACGTCAGCGCGCTCACCCAAGGCCAGCTTCAGCGCATCAACCAGAATGGACTTGCCGGCTCCAGTCTCGCCGGTGAGCACTGTGAAACCCGGCCCCAGCTCCAGTTCGAGCGCTGCCACCAGCACAAAATCACGAACATCGAGACGTCGAAGCATCGATCTTCAGTCCTCTTCGCCAAGAACTTCGTGCCAATGCAGCTTCTTGCGCAAAGTTGTGAAATAGCTCCACCCCGGAGGGTGCAGGAAGACCGCGCGATGCGGCGATATCCGCAGGCTGACCCGATCTCCACCCAGCAGATCGGCGAAATGCTGCATGTCGAAGTTCACGCCGACGTCCTTGTGGGACATGACTTCGATTTCGACATGCACGCCCTCGGGTAACACGATCGGTCGGTTCGACAAGGTGTGCGCCGCGATCGGCACCAGGACCAGACCCGGAAGACTGGGATGCAGGATCGGCCCGCCCGCCGACATGGCGTAGGCCGTGGAGCCCGTCGGGGTCGAGACGATCAAGCCGTCCGCACGTTGTACGTACATCGGCCGCCCGTCGACGTCGACACGCAACTCCAGCAGCCCGGTGGCGCCGCTGCGGTTGACCACGACGTCGTTGATCGCAATGCCTTCGAAGACGGGGCGACCGCCACGCAGCACCTGCCCGCCGAGAACCGAACGATGCTCGCGCTCGAAATGCCCGCCCAGCATTGCACCAATGGCCTGCCGCCAGTCGGCTTCGGTAATGTCGGTGATGAACCCCAACCGCCCCGAATTGATACCGACCAGGGGTACCCCGTAGGGCGCAAGTCGCCTTGCCGCGCCCAGCATGGTGCCGTCGCCGCCCACCACGATGGCGACCCAGCCACCGTCAGCACCTCGCGTCCCAGCCTCCTCGAGCGCGAGCTCCGCATGGCCGGGAAGATCGCAATGATGGGCGGTCAGCGCTTCCACCCAGACTTCGACGCCTGCTTCTGCCAGCCATGAAGCGATTTCCGAAAGGGTGCGGGCCACGCCGCCGGCCTGGTGTTTTCCGACCAGGACTGCATGCTGAAACACGGACGTTGGCATAGGGTATCGATGGATTCGCGCACTGAAGTCGCTCCCTGCGGATTACAGCACAGCCGGGCGTCAAACCGCATGCCGGATACCTGCAGGCGGCCGGACGCACATACCCGGCCGTGCAATCCTAGAATGAAGCCATGGATGAACGTGCTCGTGTCCTGCTCAAGACCCTGATCGAACGATATATCGCCGATGGGCTTCCTGTCGGCTCGCGCACGCTCTCGCGCGCCTCGGGCCTGGAGCTATCGGCGGCGACCATCCGCAATGTGATGGCCGACCTCGAGGACCTCGGCCTCATCGCCAGCCCGCACACGTCGGCCGGCCGCATCCCTACGCCACGCGGCTACCGCCTCTTCGTCGATACCATGCTGACCGCTCACCCCGACCAGGACGCGGGAGAAGTCACGCAAAGCCTGCGCAACCGTCTGGCCTCGATGGAACCCCAGGCCGTCATCCAGCAGGCCGCACAGCTGCTTTCCAATCTGTCCCAGTTTGTCGGCGTCATCATCGCGCCGCGTCGCAATGCCGCGTTCCGGCACATCGAGTTTCTGCGTCTGTCGGAGCAGCGCACCCTGGTCATTCTGGTGGACGCCGCAGGTGACGTGCAAAACCGCATCATCGTCTCCAACCAGACCTACACGCAAAGTCAGCTCATCGAAGCCGCCAACTACCTCAATGCCAACTACAGCGGTCTGAGTTTCGAGCAAATGACTCTTCAATTGCGCGGTGAAGTCGAACATCTGCGCGGCGAGATCGCGGAGCTGATGCAGGCCGCCGTCTCCATGGGCAGCAGCGCTGCCGAGCAACCTGACCAAGTGGTCATTTCAGGCCAGCAGCAGCTGCTCAAGGTCGACGATCTTTCACAAAATCTGTCCGATCTGCGGCAACTTTTCGACCTGTTTGAGCAGAAATCCCACCTGCTCAAACTTCTGGACGTATCGGAACGCGCCGAAGGCGTGCGGATCTATATCGGCGGGGAAAACGACATCGTGCCCTCCGAGCAGGTTTCGGTCATCACCGCGCCCTACGAAGTCGATGGTGTGATCGTCGGCACGCTCGGGGTGATCGGCCCGACACGGATGCACTACGACCGCATGATCCGGATCGTCGACATCACCGCCAAGCTCGTCGGCAGCACCCTCAGTCAGCGTTGACACTGCACGCGCCGGGGTCGACGTCGGACTCGACACGGACCCGACCGCTGGCCGACAACACCACGCGCCGCCCTGCGCCGGGCGGCGCGCACAACACAAAGCTGCCCATCTGCAGCGCTCCGCCAGCCTGCCGAGGCCAGCCTTCCCCGGTGTACGACACCACCTCCCGCACCGGCGCAGCGGCATGGACGTCGACACCACGCCACGGACCGCGCACCCGCAGCACACAGCGCCCTGATGCCGGCTGCCCGCCTCCACCAGCATCGTCGAACACCATCCAGCCTTGCCCCCAGCGCCCACCACAACGCATGCCGTCGGCGCTCGCACAGACACTCACGCGCCGCCCCCGAAGCACGGCCTCGACGCGCGCGCGACGCAAATCCCAAGCCAGCATTGCGGCAGCCGACCGCACCCGCGCGGAACGCGCCGCGGCATCGAATCCGGCCAGTGCCGCCGCCGTCGTCATCGCCACCAGCGCCAACACACACAGCACCTCGACCAGGGTGAGCCCCGCGCTTCGTACTCGCACCCGCAACACCACACCCCTCCGCCGCCATCACGCAATCATTCGATTGTGTGGGTCAACAGGGCACGCACACAAGCGAAGCCGCGATGGCCTCTAAAATGACGGGGTGGCCGGGGTTACCGGCGTAGCGGGCCGTTAGCTCAGATGGTTAGAGCAGAGGACTCATAATCCTTTGGTCGTTGGTTCAAGTCCAACACGGCCTACCATTGAATTCAACAACTTAGAATTCTTTCTCATAAGCTGAAGATCTAGAAACAATGCATTCGTTGCCGTTTCGTTGCCGTTTCTCGCTGGCTTCCAGGGAACAACAGGAAGCAAAGCGGCCCCCGCAGGGGCCGCTTTGGGGGGCGTGCAATGCTTGGGAAGATGCTTGTGCCGAGTGCGTGAAGCCACGCTTGTAGGCTTGCGATGGCCGCGCTTCCGTGGAAGCGCGTGCTTGCTCAACGACGCGGAAGCGCCGGGATCCCCTCGTTGATGAGTTTCTGCACGTTGCTCATCCGGTAGCGGGTCGCGCGGCCCAGCTTGACGATCTCCAGTGCTCCGGCGCGCGACAGCCGCCAGACTGTCGTGCGGCCACAACCGCCCAGAAGTGCGCGCACCTCGCGCTCGTTGATCAGGCGGTCGATGGGTCCTTGCATTTGATCTGTCATGGTGACTCCATGTGGTTTTGGAGTCTTGCTCTAGGCAAGGGGTGACATTGGTCGTTCAGATCGCGTGCGGTGCCGCGGTTTGAAGGCGTGGCCCGACCGCCTCGTAGTAGTTCGGGTCAAATTTCTGCGCGAGCCCCTTCCAGCGATTGCGAGAACGGCCTCGCGGCACACGACCGACGTGCGTCTGACAAATGATGTCCAAATCCCCGGGCCGCAATGAACCCGGTCAAATCAACGCGTCGCAATAATGAAATCAATCGACATGAATGAACGGTTCGCAATGAAGTAGATATGACGTCCGCGCGCCGATCTGCCTCAAGGCGTGGACTCGACCCTCGCCACCGGACCTGGCCCAGTCGGGGACCGACATCAGCAGCGGGCGACGCCGGCTGCAAAATGTGAACGAATCGTGCGTACCCGCCAATCTCTTTAAGCCCCCGAGGGTTCCGTGGAGCCCGATTGGCTGGAGCCGGCTCGGGCGGCCAAGCGAGCAGTTGATCTCTGCGACCGCTGCGTGTGGCATTGGTGTCACCACCACCGGGTGTGCACAGCGCCGCCCGTGGCCACCGTACCGACACAGGCCAAACGTCTGGAGTTCGGCCAAACCGGGCACTGGGCGCTGCCTGTGGCTGCGACGGCAATGGCGTGACGAACGGTCACCCCTCCTCGCCGAAAACCACGAAACGACCCTTTCCGCGGCGCTTGGCTTCATACATTGCGCGGTCGGCGCAATCGATGGCCCTGTCGAGGTCGAAGTCGGTCGGAATGCAGATGCCCACGCTGCACCCAAGGCCCATGCCGAGGGATGAAATCTGCTCGATGACACGCTCGGCGACGTTGCGGGCCGTGGGCCCAATCATGCTCGGCGGTGCGGCCAGGCACACGAGAAACTCATCCCCACCGATCCTGCCGACAACGTCCTGGTCACGGGTCTGCTCTTTCAGGATCTGCGCGACCTGGATCAGGATCTGGTCTCCCCGCCCATGCCCCAGGCTGTCGTTCACAGCCTTGAATCCATCGAGATCGATGTAGAGCAACGCGAGTTGGGAATCAGCCGTGGTGCCGGTCGCGGACGACAGCGCCCGGGCAGCCTCCATGAACATCAATCGCCCGGGAAGTCCCGTCAATGCGTCTCGACGCGCGCGATGTAATTCGTCTTGTTGGCGGCGCGCCTGACTGTCTGCGGCCGACAACGTCGCGGCCAGATCACGGAGTTCTGCGATGCTCAGCCCTTGCGCTGGCGCTACATCCCCTTTGCGCATGGCGATCGCCATCCTTGTGATCTGAGTCACCTGACGAATGATCCGGAGCGAAATCCACCTGGATGCAATGGCCCCGATGACCAAGGACACGATGCCCGCGAGCAGAATCGTGGCCAGGGACCGTCGAAGTGGACCCCTGAACTCGGATGTCGGCACGCCGATCATGACGCTCCAGCCCCAGCCCGGGACCGGCTCGAGGTTTGCCGTCGCGGCGGTTCCCTCGCGCGTCACGCCTTCGAACACAGTGGCGGGCCGGACGTGAAGTCGCGACACGAGATAATTGGGCGCCAACGTGCCGACATAGCGATCTGAGTTGTGGGCCCGGGCCACGATCAGGCCACGCTGGTCGAGAATCGCTGCATTCCATTCATTGGGCAGCCGTTGATCCGCGAGCAGATTGCTCAGGCTGGAAGCCAGCAACACCATGCGCAAGCAGTAGACAACCTTGCCATCTCGAATGATCGGAACACTGACCGCGACCACGATCTGGTTGCTGATCGGGGATTTGAACGGACCTGAGACAGACGGGCGTGCGGTCAGAAATACCTGTTTGATCGATGCTGAATCGCCGCTTTGCAGCCCCGCGGTACCAAGCGGGCGCAGCGTCAAGAACAAGATTCTTCCATCGGGCGCGATCAGGGTGATGGCGCGCCCGGCGTGGAAAGTCGATAGCACGCGCAACGCCCCCTGATACAGCGCTGGGATGTCGTCGTGCTGGGCGGCATCGGACGTCGCAAGCCCGGCGAGCCGGCCTTCGGCAGCGCTCAACAGAACCTGTACGTCAGTGCTCAACGCCTCCGTGCGCTGAACCAGTTCCCGGGTCAGCGCCTGCTGGCTGACATCGGCAAGCTGCGCGACGGCGTAGACAGAAAACAGCAGGATCGGCAGCAAGGTCGCGATGCTCACTGCGGTCAGCCATTTCGACAGTGCGCGTTGCGTCATCGCGTTGTGCCGATCCAGTCGAGTGTTTTGGTTGTTGGCACCGATCTATTTTTGGCTCAGGAGGAAAGGCTATTGCCGCCTGCTGCCCGCCAGTTGTACACCAGTGTACTGTTGCGCCTACTCATCGACCTGCCACACCGCGTCGTCTCCATCATTACTGAAACCGTCCCTGGTTCAGCGGAGTTCGGTTGGTTTAATTCATGCCGGGATGGCGGCCTGACTGGCAAGGGTGCTGACGATCGCACTGACCGCTGCCTGCAGCATTGCTGTCGCCACCACGAGCAGTGTCAAGTGCCCGCTTCGGCCGAGGATCAGTCATTCGGCCGGGGCGCCGATCGACACGGCCGTGGCTCGCGTGGGATTTGGCCTGTGGCGACAAGCGCCAGTGGCTGGATCGTTTGCTCAAGGCATCGCCGTCGTGGCGGATCGACCCAGCTCAACGCCCAAGAAAGCCACGAAGGCGCGGATCCTTGCTGAAAGTTGGTGTCGCTGCGCAAACACCGCATAAATGTCGGCCGCGGGGGTCGCGAAGTCGGGGAGAACCTGCATCAGCCGTCCCTGTGCCAAGTAGTCCCGAATGTCCCATTCGGCTCTCATCAGGATGCCGTGACCGTCGAGCGCCCACTTGACGGCGATCTCGCCATCGTTGGTCGTCAGATTGCCATGAATGCGAACCGCCTGCGCTTCTCGACCGGAGCCGCGCCTGTTGGTCAAGCGCCAGACACCGTAGGCTTCATCGCCTTGGCGGATTCCGATGCAATTGTGTTGCGCGAGTTCTTGGGGGGTAGCGGGCATGCCATGGCGTTCGATATAGGCAGGGGCCGCGCACAGCAGGCGGCGGTTTGCGGCGAGCTTCCTCGCCACCACCCGGGCATCCGGGGGTTCCCCGAAGCGGATGCAGACGTCGTAGGTATCGTCGGTGATGGGCGGCGGAGCTACCGAGAGCTGGAGCTGGACCTCGATCTGGGGATGTAAGGCAACAAAGCGGGATATGGCTGGCCCGATGTGACTTCGCCCGAAGCCCAGGGTCGCGTTGACCCGCAGCAGCCCCTGCGGCATGCTTTGTGAACGACCGAGCAGTTCGGCGAGGTCGTCGATCTGGTCGAGGATGCGCCGCGCATGCTCGACGTAGACCTCGCCTTCAGGCGTCAACGTCATGCGACGCGTGGTCCGGTTGATTAGGGCCACACCGGCCCGCTGCTCCATCTGGGTCAGGCGCTTGCTAACCGCGGCGGTCGTGATCCCGAGTTCCCGTGCCGCAGCGCTCAGGCTCGCGGACGCGGCCAGGACGGAGAAGAAGCCGAGGTCAGCCGCGAGAACGGAGGGGTTCATGAGTATTGTTGAAACACAGTTGAAGATGGCTTAATTTTACGGTCGTTCATTGATCCATGGTTTGGCTAAAGTGCGCTCACGTTCATCCACGCACAGTAAGGCCAGACATGAAGACCTATCGAATCGCGACCATTCCCGGCGATGGGATCGGAAAGGAAGTTGTTCCCGCCGGTGAGGAAGTACTCGATGCGCTCGCCCGGACGAGCAAGTCCTTCACGTTCGAATTCCGCCGCTTCGATTGGAGCGCGGACTACTACCGCATCCACGGCGTCATGATGCCCGCTGATGGCCTGGACCAGATCCGCGAAAGCGATGCCATCCTGTTCGGCTCGGCCGGCGACCCCGACGTCCCGGATCACATCACCTTGTGGGGACTGCGGCTGAAGATCTGCCAGGGCTTCGACCAGTACGCCAACGTCCGCCCGACCCGGATCCTTCCGGGGATCGATGCCCCGCTCAAGCGCTGCCGGGCCGAGGACCTGGACTGGGTGATCGTGCGCGAGAACTCCGAGGGGGAATACTCGGGTGTCGGTGGCCGGGTCCACCAGGGGCACCCTATCGAAGCGGCGACAGACGTTTCCATCCTCACCCGCGCAGGAGTCGAGCGAATCATGCGTTTCGCCTTCCGCCACGCCCAGTCGCGGCCTCGCAAGCTGTTGACCGTGATCACCAAGAGCAACGCCCAGCGGCACGCAATGGTGATGTGGGACGAGATTGCCCAGCAGGTGTCGCTCGAGTTCCCCGACGTGCGCTGGGACAAGGAACTGGTCGACGCGGCCACGGCGCGCATGGTCAACAGGCCTGCGTCGCTGGACACCATCGTCGCGACCAATCTGCACGCCGACATTCTCAGCGACCTGGCCGCCGCCTTGGCCGGCAGCCTGGGCATCGCGCCGACCGGGAACATCGATCCCGAGCGTCGTTACCCGTCGATGTTCGAGCCCATCCATGGCTCGGCCTTCGACATCATGGGCCGTGGCCTGGCGAATCCGGTCGGGACCTTTTGGTCCGTGGTGATGATGCTCGAGCATCTGGGCGAAGCGCAGGCCGCGCAGCAACTCATGCGCGCGATCGAGGCGGTGACCGCAGACCCGCGCCTGCACACCGGGGACCTCGGCGGGCGGGCAACCACGGCCGAAGTCACGGCGGCTGTGTGTCGCCTGATCGAGGCCAAGGCGCGCGTACCAGCCTAAGTCGCTTCCCCGCCGCCGCCACGCCGTCCGGTTTTCCTGCCCCGCAGCCTAACGCGGCGGGGCGGGGGCGAGTACGCCCCGCGCAGGCTCGACGGCAACGCAACGACCCACACGACCTGGACCATGTCATGATCGCCCGCGAAGCCGATACGCTCACCAATCGCCGATTCGACGGCCTTCTGCGGGCCATGTTCGATGCCGCGATCGCCGCCTCGCAGCCCTCGATCCGGATCCCGGCCTTTCTTCCCGATCCGCCCCGAGGCCGCACGGTGGTCATCGGCGCCGGGAAGGCGTCGGCGGCGATGGCGCGGGCCCTGGAGGAGCACTGGGACCACCCCCTGAGTGGGCTGGTGGTCACGCGCTACGGCTACGGTGTGCCATGCCAGCGCATCGATATTGTCGAGGCGGCCCACCCGGTGCCGGACCTCAACGGCTTGCGAGCTGCGCAGCGCATGCTCGACATGGTGGCCGGCCTCGGGCCCGACGACCTGGTCATCAGCCTGATCTCGGGCGGCGGGTCGTCGCTGCTGCCACTGCCGGCGCCGGGGTTGACACTGGAGGTGAAACAGGAGATCAACCGCGCCCTGCTCGCCAGCGGCGCGACCATCGCCGAAATGAACTGCGTGCGCCGGCATTTGTCGGCTATCAAGGGCGGCCGGCTGGCCGCCGCCGCCTACCCGGCGCGGGTGCTCAACCTGGTGATCTCCGACGTCCCGACCGACACTCTGAGCGACATTGCGTCAGGGCCGACGATTGCCGATGCGACGAGCTGCGCCGACGCACTGGCCGTCCTCGAGCGCTACGGAATCGACACGCCCGCCGCCGTGCGCGCTCTGCTCGCGGGTGGTGCCGGCGAGTCGGTCAAGCCCGGGGATGCACGGCTGGCCGGGGTCGAGACCCGGCTCATCGCGACCCCTCAGATGGCCCTGGAAGCCGCCGCCTCATGCGCCCGGGCCGCAGGCTACGACGCGCACATTCTGGGCGACTCGATCGAGGGCGAGGCGCGCGACGTCGGCATCGTGATGGCCGGCATCGCGCGCCAGGTCGGACGCCGCGGGCAACCTTTTGCCGCGCCCTGTGTCCTGCTCTCTGGCGGGGAAACGACGGTCACGGTTCGAGGCGATGGGCGCGGCGGGCGCAATGTCGAATTCCTGCTCGCGCTGGGGCTGGCCCTGAACGGAGAACCCGGGGTGTACGCCATCGCGGGGGACACCGACGGCGTCGACGGACAGGAGGACATCGCGGGCGCGGTGTTGCGCCCCGACTCGCTGGAACGTGGACGCCAGCTCGGGATGTGGGCGGCGCAGAGCCTGCTCGACAACGATGGCCATGGCTACTTCTCGGCGCTCGGCGATTCGGTCGTCACCGGCCCAACCATGACCAATGTGAATGACTTTCGCGCCATCCTGGTTGCGCCACCCACTCGATCCAACAGTCACCCATGAGCATGACCCGCAAACGCAACGCCAAGATCGTCGCAACCCTCGGCCCGGCAAGCTCGAGCCGGGAGCTGATCGCCGATCTGTTTCACGCCGGAGTCGATGTCTTCCGGCTCAATTTCAGCCACGGCACGCACGACGACCACCGGCGCAGGCTCGAGCACATCCGCTCCATCGAGCGCGATTCCGGTCGATCGATCGGCGTGCTGCTCGACCTGCAAGGACCGAAGCTGCGCATCGGAACGTTTGCCGCAGGTCCCGAGATGCTCGAGACCGGGGCTGCATTCCGGCTCGATCTCGACACCACGACCCCGGGGGACGGGCGACGCGTCGCCTTGCCGCATCCGGAGATCTTCGCCGCACTCAAGCCGGGGGCGGCACTGTTGCTCGACGACGGCCGCGTGCGTCTGCATGTCGAGGCCTGCGGCGAGGACTTTGCTCAGACGACGGTGCGCGTCGGCGGTCAGTTGTCCGAGCGCAAGGGGGTCAACGTGCCCGACGTCGTGCTCCCCCTGTCCGCCCTGACGGACAAGGACCTGGCCGACCTCGAGTTCGGGTTCGAGCTCGGCGTCGACTGGGTTGCCCTGTCCTTTGTCCAACGTCCCGATGATCTGCGGCAACTACGGCAACTCGTCGGGGACCGCGCCGCGATCGTCGCCAAGATCGAGAAGCCAGCGGCGATTGACGCCCTGGAGGCCATCGTGGCCGAATCAGATGCGGTGATGGTCGCGCGCGGTGATCTCGGTGTCGAGATGCCCGCCGAGCAAGTCCCGGCGATTCAAAAGCGCATCGTTCGGAGCTGTCGCAACGCTGGACGGCCGGTCATCGTCGCCACGCAGATGCTCGAGTCGATGATCACATCGCCGGTGCCGACGCGCGCCGAGGCGTCCGACGTGGCCACCGCGATCTACGACGGCGCCGACGCGGTGATGCTGTCGGCCGAATCGGCCAGTGGCCAGCACCCGCTCGACGCGGTGCGGATGATGAACAACATCATCGCCCAGACCGAGGCCGATCCATATTTTCACGACGCGATCGAGGCTTCCCGCGCCGCGCCGCGAGCCGAAATCGCCGACGCCATCGGCCTGGCCATGCGTCACGTCACCGGACTGCTCGACGTGTGCGCCTGTGTGGCCTACACGAGCTCAGGCTCCTCGGCCATGCGAATGGCGCGCGAGCGGCCGCTGACGCACATCGTCGGTATGACGCCGCGCCGCGCCGTCGCCAGGCGGCTGGCGCTGGTCTGGGGCGTTCATCCGGTGCTGTGCCACGACGTGGCTGATTTTGTCGAGGTCAGCGAAGTCGCCTGCAACACGGTGCGCCGAGAAGGTTTCGGTCGCGCCGGACAGATTGTCGTGATCTCGGCTGGCGTCCCATTCGGCACGCCGGGAAACACCAACCTGCTGCGCATTGCGCAGATCCAGTGAACGAGGGGCTTGCCATGGCGAGAATCAGGAACATCCAGGGGTTTGAACTGCTCGATTCGCGGGGCAACCCGACCGTTGCGGCGCGGGTGACGCTACACGACGAATCAGAGGGCTTCGCAATTGTGCCCTCCGGTGCATCAACCGGCTCGCGTGAGGCCACCGAACTGCGCGACAACGACGGCGCCCGCTTCGGCGGCAAAGGCGTGCGCGCCGCGGTCAGCCATGTGAACGGGGAATTGCGCCGAGCCTTGCTCGAGTTCGAGGCCAGCGACCAGGCGGGCATCGACGCGCGGATGATCGGACTCGATGGAACGCCCGGCAAGTCGCGTCTTGGCGCCAATGCCATTCTTGCCGTGTCCCTGGCAACGGCAAAGGCCGCGGCCCAGGCTGCCGGATTGCCCCTGTATCAGCACCTCGCCACGACGCCAAGACCACGGCTCCCGCTGCCGCTGATGAACATCCTCAACGGTGGCGCGCACGCGGCGAATAGTGTGGACCTTCAGGAGTTCATGATCGTCCCCGTCGGCACCGAAGGCTTGGGCGAGCGTCTGCGCTGGGGCGCCGAGGTGTTCCAGGCCCTGCGCGGTTTGCTGAGCGCGCGCGGGCTCGGCACCGGGGTCGGCGATGAAGGCGGTTTTGCCCCCGATCTCGCGAGCAGCGAGCAAGCGCTCGAGATCATCATCGCGGCCATCGAAAGCGCGGGATTGCGGCCTGGCCACGACATCAGTCTGGCGCTGGACGTCGCAAGTTCCGAGTTCTATCGCGATGGAACCTACAGCTTGACCTCGGAAGGCAGGCGCTTCGACAGCAGCGGCTTCATTGACTACCTGGAAGAACTGGTCCGGGCCTATCCGATCACATCGATCGAGGACGGCATGGCCGAGGACGACTGGGACGGCTGGACGGAACTGACCAAGCGCCTAGGCAGGCAGGTGCAATTGGTCGGTGACGATCTGTTCGTCACCAACACCAGCATCCTCGCCGAAGGAATTGCGCGCGACGTCGCCAATGCCATTCTGATCAAGCCAAACCAGATCGGGACGCTGACCGAGACTCTCGACGCCATCGCGCAGGCAAGCGCCGCCGGCTATGCCTCGATCGTCTCGCATCGCTCCGGCGACAGCGAGGACACGACGATCGCTGACCTGAGCGTGTGCACCGCCGCCAACCAGATCAAGACCGGTTCACTGTGCCGATCCGACAGGGTCGCGAAATACAACCGCCTGCTCTTGATTGAGGCCAAGCTCGCAGGAGCCCCCGCCTGAGGTCGTACAGGCCACAGCATCGATACCCAATCCGGGCCATGCCCGTTTCAAAGGAGGAGACCAATGAACAACGAACTCGAAACACGAGTCAGCAGCAAGTTGATGTGGCGGATCATTCCATTCGTCATGCTGCTGTACTTCATCAGCTTCTTGGACCGTGTCAACGCCGGCTTCGCCGCGTTTAGCATGAACAAGGCTCTGGGGATCTCATCGGCCGCTTTCGGCTTCGGTGGCGGGTTGTTTTTCGTCGCCTATTTTCTTTTTGAAGTTCCGTCCAACCTGATCCTGCATCGCGTCGGGGCGCGGATCTGGATCGCGCGGGTCATGATCACCTGGGGCCTGGTCTCCGCGGCAACCGCCTTCGTCGTCGGGCCCAAGAGCTTCTACCTCGCGCGCTTCGCCCTCGGAGCTGCCGAGGCGGGCTTCTTCCCAGGCATCATCTTCTATCTGAACAACTGGTTCCCCGGGCGCCAACGCGCTGCTGCGGCGGCCTGGTTCATGGCCGCGGTGCCGATCTCTACAGTGCTCGGGTCGCCGATCTCGGGTGCCATCATGCAGATGCACTCGGCCCTTGGGCTGGCGAATTGGCAACTGTTGTACGTGCTCGAGGCGCTGCCCGCCATCGTCCTCGGCTATTTCGTGCTGAAGCTGCTGATCAATTCCCCGGCAGACGCGACATGGCTCGCGCAGGATGAGAAGGCTTGGTTGCAGGAAAAGCTCAAGTCCGAGGCCACTGCGCGCAGCCATGTGCAAGGCCATGCCGAAAGCGCCTTGAGCGCTTTGCGCGACCCACGCGTGCTGGTTCTGGCACTGATCTACTTCGGAACGTCAGCCGGCCTCTACACCCTCGGGCTGTGGGCGCCGCTGATCATCAAACAGTTTGGATTCAGCGCCTTCCAGGTCGGCCTGATCAACGGCATTCCCAGCGTTGCCGCGCTGATCGCCATGGTGGCCTGGGCAAGGCATTCGGACCACACTGGCGAGCGCATCTGGCACGTCGTCCTGCCGTGTGCCCTGGCGGCACTCGGGCTTGTGTTCGCCGGACTCGCGTCCAGTGCCATCGGTGTCGTCCTGGCCCTGATCGTAGTCAACGTCGGCGTCAGCGCCGGGAAGGCACCGCTCTGGGCGATGCCGAGCATGTTCTTGTCCGGCGAGGGCGCTGCGGCCGGCATCGCGGCGATCAATTCGATCGGCAATCTCGGCGGCTTCGTCGGCCCCTTCGCCATCGGGTGGCTGAAATCGACGACCGGTGGGTACTCTGCTGGGTTGTATGTCGTCGGCGTGACGCTCCTGGCATCCGCGCTCTTGACCCTGATCTTCCGCAAGTCCGTCACGGTCAAGCCCGCCTTGGCACGGTAGTTGGTAGCGCGGCCGGCCTAGCGGGTGCGCGTCGAGCGGGCCGGCGCATTGCCCGCAAGCACCCGCGGGTCGGTCAAATTCGTAAGCAACCCTAGAACACGCGACGACCCTGCGCGGTCGCGATGCCGGTTTACCGGCCCTGGACGTACTGCCTTGCGCTCGGCACAGCAGTCGCGTACAGGATCGGCCAAGGATCACCTTCGCCGTCTTGGCGCGGGCTGGCCTTGTGCGTACTTTCAGGGCTCAGCGCTCGCTCGAATGTCCGCGTGTTCACGTCGTCGACCGGCTGCATGCGGCACTTGGCCGCCGCTCAGCGTCGCGTGTGCCCAGTTGTTGGTATCCGCGTGGATACCGTCATCTCACGGGGGTTGCAAACGGCGTCGCGACTGAGAACCGGAGGCGATAGCGATCAACGTTGAAGCTGCGGCACGGCTTCGCCACGCCTCCACGCGTCGACGACCTCGATTGCGTGTGCGTAAAAACTGGCGAGGTTCTCTCGGATCGCGTAACCGAGATGCGGGGTTAGCAGGACGTTGTCCATCCGACACAGCTCGTGTTCGTTTGACAACGGCTCCTGCCAGAATACGTCCAGCCCCGCACCCGCTATACGCCGGGTTCGCAGGATCTCGAGCAAGGCCTGCTCATCCACCAGACCGGCTCGAGCCGTATTCACAAGAATGGCGTCTTTTCGCATCCTGCAAAGGTCGCTCCTGGCAATGATGTTCGAGGTTCGCGCGGAGAGGACAAGGTGCAGGCTCACGACGTCAGAGCATTCGAACAGTTCAGCCTTGTCGACTGCAGTAGCTCCGAGCTGTTCGGCGCGTTCTGATGTCAGGTGGGGACTCCAGGCAAGAACCAGCATGCCGAAGGCTCTCCCGATATTGGCCATGCGACTACCGATTCTGCCGAGGCCGACGAGTCCAAGTATTTGCCCATGAAGTCCGCGTGCCAGGTCCGGTTGCCACCGCCCGGCACGCAGCGCGCGATCCGAATGCGGAAATCGCTTGTACAACGCCAGGATCAACAACCACGCCATTTCAGCAGTAAATGCAACGCCTTGCGACGAACCCTGCGCGGCGCAAGCCGCGATACCCACGCGTTCGCAGGCATCCAGATCGATGGAGGCGTTACGCGTGCCCGCGCTCACGAGGAGCTTCAGGCGTGGCAAGGCTTCGATCACATGGCGCGGGAAGGCCGTGCGTTCGCGCATGACAATGACAATATCGAACGTGGCCAGGCGCTCAACGAGCAGCTGTTCATCGCGTGCCGGGCTGTTGAAGGCCTTGATCTCCATGTCGGTACCCAAGCGACTCCAGTCGGCCAGGTCGAGGGCGACGTTCTGGTAATCGTCGAGAATCGCGAGCCTCATGGGATCGGTCTCGTGTAGGGCTGGAGGCATACAGGCCGCGGGTCAGTCGTCATGGTTGCGCCAGTGGGCACATGCGTAGGCATTAGCGTCCGACAAACACCGGTGCCCGCTTTTCCCGGAATGCCGCTTGCGCCTCCCGCGCGTCTTCCGTCCTGGCAATGACTGCGGTCATGTCCTGTTCATAGCGGTACCCGTCGCGCAGACTGAGCTCCTCAACCACGTTGAGTGCCTGCTTGCACATTCGGGTGGCAAGCGGACTCTTGCATGCGATGACGCGGCCTAGCTCCAGCGCCGTGGCCATGAGATCCTCGGGCGCGACACAAGCCTCGGCCACGCCAAGGCGGTACAACTCGGCTCCTGAGACACGCTGACCGGTCAGCGCCATGCGGCGCAGGCGGGAGTGCCCAAAAAGCCGCATCGCATGGCGAGCACCGCCCATGAGGCCTACATCGATCTCGGGCAGCCCGAGCGAAGCCGCTTCGGATGCCACGATGATGTCGCTTGACGCCACCATGGCCAGACCCGATCCCAGCGCCGCTCCATTGATCGCCACGATCACGGGCTTCGCGCATTCGCGGATCGCGTGGAAGCATTCGCGTGTTCTGCGCGAGTGCGCGCATAGAGCTCCAGGCTCCTTGATGAGCTCGGCGCGGCCCTTGAGGTCGGCTCCCGCGCAAAACACTTTTCCGTGGCCGGTCAGCACGACAGCGCGGATGTCGTCGAGTTCTGAGATGCGATCGAGCGTGCTGGTGAGTTCGTCGTTGAGCGTGCGTGTGAGCGCGTTCACTGGCGGCGCATCGAGCATGAGTGTTGCGACGTGGTCGTCGACCTGGATCTTGAGTTGCGTGAGGTCACGCATGCTTTGCCTCCGTGATTGGTGGACGTGAGATATACCTGCCTGGCGACTCTAGGGCCAAGCTAGTCGCGCTGCCTAGATCACCCGCGCGATGCCTGCCTTGTCCGTTCGGACAAGTCTTCGGACATGCTCGCGGCGACAAGCCTGTTTTGAGCGCACATGCGTAGCCGGGCGCAACAGCGGCTTCTAGACTGAACCCGATCAAGGTTGCGCCTCGATCGGAAACGACGGCGGACCAATAAACCGAGACCACGACATGCGCGAACAAGCTTTCATCTGCGACGGACTGCGTACCCCATTTGGCCGGTATGCAGGCTCTCTTTCCTCGATTCGGTGCGACGATCTGGCGGCAGTTCCGATCCGGGCTTTGATGGCCCGACATCCCAAGCTCGACTGGGCGGCGCTCACGGATGTGATCTACGGCTGCGCCAATCAAGCTGGCGAGGACAACCGCAACGTGGCGCGCATGGCGTCACTACTCGCAGGTCTGCCGGTGGAAGTCTCAGGCTCGACCGTCAACCGCCTTTGCGGCTCGGGCATGGACGCGTTAGGCACAGCCGCTCGCGCCATACGCGCTGGCGAGGCCGGCCTGATGATTGCGGGAGGTGTTGAGAGCATGAGCCGTGCGCCCTTCGTGTTGGCAAAGGCGGAATCCGCGTACGCGCGTGTCGCTTCGATTCAGGACACGACAATTGGCTGGCGCTTCGTCAATGAGGCCATGAGAGCAGCCTACGGTGTCGATTCGATGCCTGAGACGGCCGAGAACGTGGCGACAGAATTCGGAGTCGACCGGGTTTCGCAGGATCGGTTCGCCATGGCAAGTCAGCGCAAGGCCGCTGCAGCGCAAGCCGCGGGCCGATTCGCCGAGGAGATCATTCCCGTATCTGTTCGTCGCGCAAAGACTTCTTCATTGCTTGTGGCGGAGGATGAGCATCCGCGCGAGACGACGTTGGAGGGCCTGGCCAAGCTCAAGGGCGTCGTCCGTCCAGATGGAACGGTGACCGCGGGCAACTCCTCGGGAGTCAATGATGGCGCCTGTGCGCTGTTGCTGGCTGGCGAGCAAGCCGCATCGAGGCACGGGTTGCAACCGCGTGCGCGTGTGCTCGGCATGGCGTGCGCCGGAGTCCCGCCACGCGTTATGGGCATCGGACCGGCGCCGGCCGTGCGCAAGGTTCTCGAGCAAACCGGGTTGAGCCTGGGGCAGATCGACGTGATTGAGCTCAACGAGGCGTTTGCGTCGCAGGCTGTTGCTGTGCTGCGCATGCTCGATCTTGCCGAAGACGACCCCCGCGTGAACCCGAATGGCGGCGCCATCGCTCTTGGCCATCCGCTTGGCGCCAGCGGTGCCAGGTTGGTGCTGACTGCGATGCACCAACTGCATCGCACAGGGGGGCGCTATGCGCTGTGCGCGATGTGCGTAGGCGTCGGGCAAGGTATCGCGATGGTGCTGGAGCGCGTTTGATATTGCGGGCGCGTGCCGATCGAGCCCTTCGCTATGTCCGCGAACGCATGGCAGGATTGTGCGCACGTCGCCTTGGTGGCGTTTGGGGTGCTGGGTACATTGGTGCCTTGACCGTCAAGGAGATTCAAGCATGGCCGACAAGCAGGGTCCACTTTCTCACATCAAGGTACTCGACCTTAGTCGCATCCTCGCAGCGCCATGGGCATCGCAGATCCTGGCGGACCTGGGCGCCGACGTCGTCAAGGTGGAGCGTCCGGGCTGCGGCGACGACACGCGTTCGTGGGGGCCTCCGTTCCTGAAGGATGCGCAGGGAGCTGACACGCGCGAGGCCGGATACTTCCTGGCGGTCAACCGCGGAAAGCGCTCGCTGACCCTCAGCCTGGACACCCCGGAGGGCCAGAAGATCGTGCGCGAACTCGCCGCGCAGGCCGACATCGTGCTGGAGAACTACAAGGTCGGTACGCTCGCCCGTTACGGTCTGGATCAATCCAGTCTGCGCGCGATCAATCCTCGCCTCATCTACTGTTCGGTCACCGGATTTGGACAGACCGGTCCGCGACGCGAGCAGCCTGCATATGACTTCCTGATCCAGGCCATGGGTGGTTTGATGAGTGTCACCGGCGAGCGTGACGGTCTTCCCGGTGGCGGTCCGCAGAAGGTGGGCGTTCCCATTGTCGATCTCATGACGGGCATGTACACAGCGGTCTCCGTGCTTGCGGCGCTGGCGCGGCGTGAGCGCACGGGGTTCGGCGACCACATCGACATTGGCATGCTCGATGTGCAGGTGGCAACGCTGGCCAATCAAGCGATGAACTACCTGATCTCGGGAAAGATCCCCAAGCGCAACGGCAATGCGCACCCGAACATCCAACCGCAGGACGTGTACGTGTGCGCCGACGGCGAGATCATCCTGGTGGTCGGCAACGATGGTCAGTTCGCGCGACTTTGCGGCGTACTGGGCCGTGACGCCTGGGCCACGGACGAGCGGTTCGCGACCAACGCCCAGCGTGTGCGCAACATCGGCGAACTCTCGTCAATGCTGCGCGACGACCTGTCGCGTTGGAAACGCCAGGCACTCATTGAGGCGCTCGATGCGGCCGGTGTCCCCTGCGGGGCGATCAATTCCGTCGCAGACGTGTTTGCCGACCCTCAGGTCGTCGCCAGGGATTTGCTTCAGCGGGTGCCGCATCCGGCTGGAGTCGACGTGCCCCTGGTGGCAAGTCCGATGCGTTTTGCCGACGCAGACGTCCGGATCAGCGCAGCTCCACCGTTGCTGGGACAGCACAACGAGGAGATCCTGCACGGCCTGGGCTATACGCAGGACAGCATTCGCAGACTGCGCGACGCGGGAGTCATCGGATGACGGAAATGCGTCTGCATTGGTCGCCCAAGTCGCCGTTTGTGCGCAAGGTCATGATCTGTGCCCATGAACTCGGCCTCGCGCAGCGGCTTGAGTTGGTGCGTTCGGTCGCCGCTATGCGTGCTCCGAACCCTGATCTCATGCTCGACAATCCATTGTCGAAAATCCCGACACTGGTTCTGGCCGACGGCCGCGTTCTGTATGACTCACTCGTCATTTGCGAATACTTGAACGATCTGGCCCAGGGCACGCTATTTCCAGCCTCTGGATCCCGGCGCTGGCAGGTGCTGCGTTGGCACGCGTTGGGCAATGGCCTGCTGGACGCGCTGATCCTTTGGCGCAACGAGCGCGAACGTGAACAGCCGGATCGCGTTCTGCTTGCGGCCTTCGAAGCCAAGCTCGGTGCCTCTCTTGCCAGCCTGGAGCGGGAAGTGCCGGTTCTGCGCCAAGGGCCACTTTGCATCGGCCAGATCACACTGGGTTGCGCGCTCGGTTACCTCGACTACCGATTCTCTGCCATCGATTGGCGGGCGCAAGTGCCGGCAGTGGCGAACTGGAGCCGCGAAATCAGTTCGCGACCGTCCTTTGCTTCCACGGAGCCGTGTGATGGCTGACTCGAACATGCAAACGCGCGCGGCGCTGCCGATGAGCCAAGCGGTGTTGGTCCTGGGTGCTGGCACCATGGGGTGTGGCATAGCCGAAGTAGCGGCCACGGCCGGTCATCCGGTGTACCTTCACGATGCGAATCCGCAAGCCGTTGTCGCTGGCCTGGAACGGATAGCGTCCAGCCTCGCGCGAGGGGTGGCGCGTGAGCGCATGGCCTCCGATCAGGCGGTTGCCATACGCGAGCGCGTCAGCGCCTGGGATGCCGGACAAACCAGAGTTCAGGTGGGGATGGTCATCGAGGTGATCGTGGAAAAGCTCGAGGCGAAAATTGATCTCCTGCGCGCGATCGAGGAGCAGGTTTGCGACGACACAATTCTGGCCAGCAATACGTCGTCGCTGTCGATTAGCGCGATCGGGGCCGCGTTACGTTGCCCGAAGCGTTTCGCGGGAATGCACTTCTTCAACCCTGCCACGATGCTTCCGCTGGTTGAAGTGGTACGCGGGCTAGCTACGGCCCCGAGTGTTCTGGAGACCATCGAGCACACGGCGCGCGCATGGGGTAAGTCTCCCGTTCTGTGCGATGCCTCACCCGGTTTCATCGTCAATCGCGTCGCGCGGCCCTTCTACGGCGAAGCATTGCGATCGTTGCAAGAGCACGCGACCGATCCTGCCACGCTGGATGCCATCATGCGCGAAAGTGGGGGGTTTCGGATGGGACCCTGCCAATTGATGGATCTCATCGGGCATGACGTAAATCTCGCGGTGACCCAGTCAGTGCATCAGGGTTTTTTCGGGTATGCCCGCTATCGTCCGTCGCCGGTGCAACAGGCGCTGGTGGACGCGGGCTGGCTGGGGCGAAAGACCGGTAAGGGTTTCTTTGACTATGCGGTCGACGCATTGCCCGAGCAGCCGCAAAGCTTGCCTGCGTACGGTTCTCGTCCGGCGCGTATCGAGTTCGATGCGGCCAGTGCCGCGCTGGCCCCGATCGTCGAAATGCTGCGCGCCCACGGAGGCGTTGCGGTGACCCCCGGCGCACCGACCGATCTACTGCGCGTCGACGGCCATGCGGTGGCTTTGACGGACGGCCGCAGCGCGGCGCAACGATCGGTCGACGCCGGCGAGCCGGTGATTGTCTTCGACCTGATGCTGGACTTGCGTGCGGCAACCCGCGTAGCGATCGCCGCGCCGGGGGGCGCCACTGCAGAGCACTTGGTGCGAGTCGCCGCAATGTTCCAGCTTCTTGGCAAATGCGTGAGCCTGGTCGACGACATCCCCGGCATGTTGGTTGCTCGCACGGTGGCCATGCTCGTGAACGAAGCGTTCGACGCTCAGCAGCAGGCGGTGGCCGCCCCAGAGGACATTGATCTGGCCATGCGGCTCGGCGTTAACTATCCCATCGGGCCTGTGGCCTGGGGCGAACGCATCGGCCACGGGTATGTGCTTCGTCTGTTGGACCACCTTGCGCGAACCTGTGGAGCCGAGCGATACGCGGCCTCTCTACTTCTGCGCCGCAAAGCCTTGGAGCATGCTCGTGGTTGAACACGCCAAGCACGTGCACATCGAGCGAATGGGCGCGGTCGGCATCGTGCGCATTGAACGTCCCGAGCGGCGCAATGCGCTGAATCTGCAGGTCAAGAGCGAGCTCGTCGCTGCGCTGGAAACGTTGTTCTCGCAAGACTCGGTTCTTGCGGTCGTTCTGACCGGGACGGGCGGATGTTTCGTGGCCGGAACTGACATTGGCGAGATGCTCGGCATGCAGCCGCAGGATCATGTCCGATTGCGTACCGACGCCGTCTTCCAAACGCTGGCGCGCTCATCGAAGCCCGTGGTGGCTGCCGTTGAGGGCTACGCGCTGGGAGGAGGGTGTGAGCTGGCGATGGCGTGTGACATCGTTATAGCCGCCGACGACACCTACTTCGGCCAACCGGAGATTCGTGTCGGCATCATGCCGGGAGCCGGGGGCACGCAACGCCTCCTTCGATGCGCTGGCCCTGCCCGAGCGATGTTATGGGCTCTGACGGGCATGCGCATCAGCGCCGAGCAGGCATTGAAGGCCGGGATCGTCAGCGAGCTGGTGCCCTCCGGGCAAGCCCTTGCTCGCGCCATCGAGGTCGCCACGATGATCGCGCGCATGCCGCCACTGGCCGTGCGATCGATCCGCCAGGCGGTGCGCGACGGCGGCGAGCTTTCGCTGAATCAAGGGCTGGCGCTCGAGCGCAGACTGTTCGTGGAACTCTTCGGCTCGGAGGACCAGCGGGAAGGCATGCAGGCCTTCCTCGACAAGCGCAGCCCCGTCTATCGCGGCTGCTGACCGATCTCAAGCGTACAAACGCTGAGGGTTGTCGCGCAGGATGGCGCTGCGCAGGGCGGGCGATGGGGTCCAGCGCAGCGCCAGATCCAACAGGCCCGTGGTCGATGGTGCTGGCTCGACGCGTAGGTGGGGCCAGTCGCTGCCCCACACGAGGTGGTCGGGATTCGCCCGCAGGAGCGCATGGTGGAAGGGCTCGCCCGCATCGGCCGCGGACATGTCCGGCAGGTTGCGATAAGCGCAGAGCTTGACCCATGCCTTGCCCTCGCTCAACAATCTCAGCAAGACTTGGAATCCATGGTCGTCGATCCCGCGCGACACGTCGAACCCTCCCATGTGGTCGATGACCACGGGCACTGGCAAGCCGCGCAGTACATCCTCGATGCCGACAAGCGCGCGGCAGTCCGTCCACAACTCGGCGTGCAATCCTTCGCGCGCCATCGCGGGGGCCAGCGCGCGCAGGTCGTTGAGCGCCGCGCTGCCCGCGAAATTTGCGCCGCTGGCACTGCGATGACTGAAGCGCAGACCCCGTACCCCGAGGGCGCGCAACCCGCTGACCGCCTGCGGGCGTTCACCGGGAAGCACCAGCACGCCGCGCAGGAACGGATAGTGGCGCAGCGCATCGAGCACGCAGCGGGCGTCGTCTCCGTAGGCGCTCGGGTGCACGAGCACACCATGATCCAGACCCAGGTGCCACAACACATCCACATAGGCACTCAGCGTGGCCTGCGTTGGGGTGTAGCTACGCTCGGCGGCCAGCGGGTACGTGCAATAGGGCCCGAAAAGGTGGGCGTGGCAGTCCCAGCCGGTACTTGATGCGGTGTCCGTCATCGCAGGGACTCCTGCGGCAACGCGAACGCCGGCGTGACCCCGTCGGGCAATGGAATCTCGTGCGCGTTCAGGGTCATCGCCACCATCGTGTAGTAGCCGATCAACGCCGTCAACTCCACGACGGTCGTGGTTCCCAGCAGCCGCAAGGCATCGGCATAGGTCGCATCGCTGACGGACTTGAGCGCATTGAGTTCGCGGGCGAATCGAACGACGACTTCCTCGACGGCGTCGAGTCCCGTGGGCTCGACCTGGCGTAGCAGCGCCTCAATTGTCTCGGCATTGATCCCCGCGCGCTCGGCTTCCAGGCGATGCGCGTACCACTCGAATGCGGATTGGCAGTGCCGGCCTGTCACCAGAATCGCCAATTCGCACTGTCGGCGTGTGAGCGACGTGCGGTAACGCAGCAGTTCGCCGAAGGCCGACCAGCGTTCAGCAAGCTCGGGATTGTGCAGCGCCGCTCGAAGCGGCCCCTGAATGCGGCCGCGTGGCCCGCGGACAATGCTGTCGTGGACCCGCAACTGCTCCGGACTCATCGAGTCCGGGCTGAGAAGTTCAATGCGTGGCATGGGAGTCTCCTGGAGACTTCAAAGCCTAGCCTGCGCGCGGCGCTCGCCGCCACGACGCGCGCCGCAACTCTGCTATGCGCGGTTGGTCAAGCGCTGCTCAGGGTCGACAGCATGCCCGCCTGCTGCATCTCCTGTAGGGACTGTGCGATCTGCGACGCCACGGCACGGACGGCACGCGAAGGCCCCTTGGTCTTTGCCATCGCCATCGACACCGTGCGTTGGAATCGCGGTTCGGTGATGCGGGCGGCCTGAAGCTGCCCAGAACGAACCTCGCTCCAGACGGCGTGCAGGGGCAGCACGGTGTAGAGTCCCTCGTGCATGACAAGGGATTTCTGCAAGGGCAACGAGTCCGCATCGATGACGGCCTCCAGGGTGATATTCATCTGGCGTGCCATCGAATCCAGCGCCGTGCGCAGGCCATTCGGCGCGCTCGGGAGAATGAAGGGCAGCGAATCCAACTGCGCGAAGGTAACATCGGTCGCTTCGCTCAAAGGGTCTCCTGGGCGCCCAATCAGGTAGCTGTCAACGATGGCCAAGGCTTGCTCGGTTTCCGGCAACGTCTTGTAGCGGTACAGGATCGCGATGTCGACGCGTGCATCGTTGAGCCATTCCTCGACCTGTCCGCTGGATCCCTCAAGCACCTTGAGTCGAACCTGCGGAAGCTTGTCGCGCAGTTCGCGGAACAGGCGCCCGATCAATGGCAAACCGATCGAGGGAAGCAGGCCGACAGTGACGCGCCCCCTGGGTTCAACCTCGCGCCCGACGATTTCCTGCTCCAGCGTCTCCGCGCTTTCCAGGATGGCACGAACCTGCGGAAACAGCCGCGCGCCCAGTTCAGACAACTCGACGCCGCGCCCCGTGCGATTGAACAGTCGACCGCGGCACTCACGCTCGAGCGCATTGAGCTGCCGGCTCAGCAGCGACTGATTGCTGTCGAGGTACATCGCCGCGCGTGTCAGGCTGCCGAGCTCGCCGATGGCGATGAACATGCGCCACTTGTTCAGATCAGCCAGAACATCAATCTTGAATTCAGAGGGCTTGCTTCGATTCATAGCGGCTCATGTCCATATGCCCTGTGCTCGAATACGGGCGAGGCGAGTTCATCGGGCTGCATACCAGTTATGCGCTGCGAGTGGCTGGCGCAGATGTCGCCAAGCCAGCACCATGGCGGCGTGCGCATGCTGGCGCACTGACACCAGAAGCCATCGGATGGTCTGAAAATACCGACGGCCACGCCTACGGAGACAACATGAGCATGCAAGAGCCTCGACACGCAGAGCATATATCCACCGACCGCACTCCTGCTCGGTACGTTCCCTCCCAACCTAATGCCGGCCTGTACCGACGAGTGTGGTGGCACGTGATGCCGTGGTTGCTGCTGACCTACATCGTCAACTACATCGATCGGTCGAACGTGGGCTTCGCAAAACTGGGGTTCATGCATTCCCTCGGTTTCGACAGCACGGTATTTGGCATCGGAGCCGGAGTGTTCTATGCCGGCTACATGATGTTCGAGATTCCGAGCAATCTAATGCTCGCGCGAATCGGGGTGCGCAAGACCCTGCTGCGCATCATGGTGCTCTGGGCGGTGTGCTCGGGCCTCATGGCGATGATGCGGGGCCCGACGACGTACTACCTGGCACGCTTTCTTTTGGGCGCTTCCGAGGCGGGGCTGTTCCCAGGCATTTTGCTATATCTGACGTATTGGGTTCCCGTCAGCTACAGGACGCGCTTCACGGCCGTGTTCATGGCCGCGCTTCCGACCGCCGGCATCATCAGCGGCCCGATCTCGGGTGCGATCATGCATTCGATGGATGGCGCACTGGGCCTGCAGAACTGGCAATGGTTGTTCATCCTGGAAGGGCTTCCGGCATTGGTGCTCGGCGTGGTCGTCTATTACAAGCTGAGCGACTCGCCGGCCACCGCTCCGTGGCTGAGCGACGCCGAGCGCGCGCAGGTTGCCACGGACCTCGAGGCTGACCGTGCGCGTCTGGGCAGCCGTGGTCACCGTTATCCTTCGTTCGGCGCCGCGCTGCGTTCCCCGCGTTTCTACATGCTGGCCTTCATGGCGATTGCTTTGATCGCGGGTTCGGGCAACATTGGATTCTGGCTGCCAACGATCATCAAGCAGGCAGGCATTCACGATGCCTGGACCATCGGGGTGTTGTCCATGATCCCCTTCGCAGTGGGGGTCACGGCCCAGCAGTTGGTCGCCTGGCATGCCGATCGCAAGAACGAGCGCCGCTGGCACGCCGCAGTGTGCGCAATTGTCGCCGCCTGCGGTTGGTTTCTGCTGCCGATTGTGGCGGGTAATACGACGCTGGCGCTGATCGCCCTCGTGCTTACGGCTGCCGGCACTTTCGCGACGATGGGGCCCTTCTGGTCGCTCCCCGGTTTATATCTGAGCCCGAAGGCGGCAGCGGGAGGGATCGCCCTGATCACCACGGTGGCTGGCATCGGGGGCTTGATCAGTCCGGTGATCGTGGGGTGGTTGAAGGACGTGACCCATAGTCTTGCCGCTGGACAAATCTACCTGGGCGCTCTGATGTTGCTTGGAGGTGTGACGGTGTTGGCCATGGGCAGGCCTGAATCCACTGACCGCCATTGAAGGCAGGGCGTCGCAATCGACGCCCGCTACATGGCGAACCTTGAGACTCTTCCTGGCTGAGCTGGTGTAGCCGCTGCCACTTCTCCAGGCAATGGTGGTCTTGGCTGAAAAGGCGAGTCGACCCTTGGATCACCTTTAGGGTGCCACAGTCGTCCGAACGGCTGCATCCCCGGGTGCGTCATCAACTCCTCTTAGCCATTTGCAGGCTCTCCGTTGGCAATCAACGCGGCCCTGCGTAAAAGCCCGGGACTGGTTTCTGCTTCGGAGCGAGGACGCGGAACCATGCGGAACGTGGGGTGGGACAGCGTTCTACAAGGTTCTTTCCCTAGGGAGGGCCGAGACAGTCTTTAACTGCACCATCAGTTGAAATGCACCCGTAGCGTTTGCGCTGCGACTTTCAGGCCTGCACTCGGCGGTGAGGGGCCGCGTGGCGACCAAGAGCGGTCCTTCTGAATCGAACGCCAACACGCTTGCAAGCGTCTAGTGTCCTGAGTTAGAAGTTCGTTTCATGATTTCTTGCGCGGCTGCGAGCGTTCGAAGTAGTGCCTGAAGAGGCGCTCGGATTCGTGCAGTCCCTCCGCGGTCAGCACCAACGATTTGGTCTTGTTGACCGGATCGGCGATGAGTCCTCGCGCATGCAGGCGGCCAAGCGCATCCCAATCGTGGCCCTTCCAGGCCCGGTTTCCGTCATGCAGCGTGAGGTGCAGAAGGGCGAGCACGACCTCGTCGATGGCGTCGGTGTCGATGTCCATGGTCTCAGGACTCCACAGGCTGAACACGGTTGCAGAATCGCTCGATGCTGGCAAGGATCGCGTCGGCGGACTTGCACCAGACAAAGGGCTTGGGCGCGGAGTTGTGGACATGCAGATACTCGCGGATGGCTTGTTCGAGTTGCAGCGTCGAGCGATGGGTGGCACGGCGGATGCAACGCTCGGTCAGTGTGGCGAACCAGCGCTCGACTTGGTTGATCCAGGAGGCCGAGGTGGGCGTGAAGTGCACCTGAAAGCGCGGCCTGGCCGCGAGCCAGCGCCGGATGGTCGGCGTTTTGTGCGTGCCGTAGTTGTCCATCACCAAGTGGATGTCGAGTTCAGCCGGCACGTTGGCCTCGATCGTGCGCAGGAATTTGAGAAACTCACTGCTGCGATGGCGACGATGGGTCTCTCCAATGACATGGCCGGTGGCAACGTCCAACGCCGCGAACAGCGTGGTCGTGCCGTGCCGGACATAATCGTGGGTGCGTCGCTCGGGCATCCCAGACGCCAACGGCAGCATCGGCTGGGTTCGATCCAGCGCCTGGATCTGGCTCTTCTCGTCCACGCACAGCACCATGGCCCTGCGCGGTGGGTCCAGGTACAGGCCGACGATGTCGCGCACCTTGTCGACGAACATCGGATCCGTCGACAGCTTGAACGTCTCCTGGCGATGGGGCTGCAAGCCGAAGGCATGCCAGATGCGCGAAATCGCCGTCTGCGACATGCCCATCGCATGGGCCATCGTGCGCGTGCTCCAGTGCGTGGCCCCGCTGGGCACGCTCTCCAGGGTTCGCGCGATCACCGCGTCCACTCGCGCATCATCGATGCTTCGCGGCGCCCCCGAGCGCGGCGCGTCCAGCAACCCTTGCATGCGTTGCGCCACGAAACGACCGCGCCATTTGCACACGGTCTGCTCGCTCACGCGCTGACGTGCGGCGACCACGCGACTGTCCTCGCCCTGCGCGCAGGCCAGCACGATGCGTGCCCGCAAAGCCAACGCCTGCGCCGTCTTGCGCCGCAGGGTCAGCGCTGCGAGTTCCTGGCGTTCCGCCTCGGTCAATACCAAGGGTGCCTTCGGTCTTCCGCTCATCTCAGCCTCACCGTGTGATCACGATACACGATGGTCTCTGAAAAGCGAAATTAGTTCAATGAACTTCTAACTCCGGACACTAGGGGCAAGCAGACTGAGGAATTATTTAGCGCAACATTGTGTTATCTCGAAGATCGCAGTGGATTCATGGTGACGCTGCGGAGCAGCGTATTTGGCGTTGAAATGCGCCGAGAATTCGCCGAAAGGCTCATCAAACAAGCCATCACGGCCATCGGCTTCGGTGCACGCAATCGCACACACGGCTGGCGCAATCAGCACGGGCAATGGCGCAATCCTGCGCTTGCCAAGATCATCAAGAACGAAGCGCAGCGCCGAGCGTTTTTGTCCTGCAGTTTGATCCGCGAATTCATTCAGGAACAAAATTTTCTGGATCAATACCTTTACGACGCCGTGAAGGCCGAGTGGCCCGAATTGCTGCAAGACCCAGAGCTGCAGACGAATAGCGGCAAGAGCAGCAAGGCCAAGGTCCTGGCCTTCCTCTACCAGCATGCTGAAGCCCAGGTCATGCAGGTCGTACAGGACATTGCGGCAGCACATGGTCGAGATGTGCTGGCTCGCGTGCATGACGCCATCTTCCTGCGTCAACGCCTCGGCACGGATCTTAAGCACGAGGTTGAACTGGCTATGCGGAAGGCGACTGCCAATCCCTACTGGCACCTTACCGCCAAGCAGCTTCTTCGCTACCAGCGCTCTGCTGGCGTCGAGACGGCGGATGAGCGTGCGCATCGGCTGCACATGCAGCGTGAGGGCGTGTTGGCCCAGGGCTACGCGGCGTCTCGCGGCCGTTTCAGCACAGACAGCATGATCAGCTTTGACTCCGAGGTGTCCGTTCAACGGACAGCCCCCGAAGCAAGGTGTGGTCGTTCGCCAACATGACCACTACCATTGGGCGTGAAATAATTCACGTTGTCGAGGAAAAAATGAAGTCTGCCTACCTGCGTTTTTTGAGCCTCGCGAGGATGGCCAGCACCCTGCCTGGGCTGCCCGACCTTGATCCTGTGGAGGAACGGCTGCTGAACCAGTTTGCATCGTTTTGGGGACAGGACCATCAGCCCAGCGTGCTAGAGGCGCTGGCCATTGATCAGGGCATTTCGCCACGCACGGTGCAGCGCCGCATCGACGGGCTGAAACGCAAGGGGCTGATCTGTTACGCCGCCGACCACAAGGATCAGCGCATCAAACGCATTGCGCCCACCAAGTTGGCCGAACAATATTTTTCCCGATACGATCAGCTGCTGACCTCAGCTGTTCAGAACTCGGGATCTTGACGCCTACTGCCACATCCATCTTCCGCCGCCCCACGATCAAGGACGCCGCAGCAGCCGCTATCACCGCACTGCTCTGGATCGGAGCCTTCTATCTCAATGAGTCGGCGTTTCACTCGGCAGAGAAGACCGCCTTTGTCAGCCTGATCTTCCTACCTGCAGGCGTGCGCATCCTCGCGGTGCTCATGCTGGGGTGGCCAGCAGCAATCGGGCTGTTCCTGGGCTCGTTGGTGACGGCTGCACCAATCTGGCATCTGCCCGCAGCCATCATCCCTGCACTGATCTCAGCACTGGGACCTGCTGCCTCAGTGTTTGTGGGAACCCGCGCCCTGCGCTTGCGCGACGATCTCCAGGGAATCCGCGTCAGCCAGATGGCCCTGATCGCTGTCGCCGACGGCCTCTCCAACGCCCTACCCAGCAATGTGTTTTTCTGGACACAACATCGCATTGCGACACCCTGGCAGGATGTGGCGCCCATGTTCGTCGGCGACTTCGTGGGCACCTTCGTGCTGCTCTACGTCGGCGCGATGACACTGCGGTTGCTAGCCAAAGTGCTCAGAAACAACCTGTAACAATCATCCTACCGATCCACGCTTTCGGCTGTTGACGCAGATGCGGGCATCTTGCTATCCAATGCTGGCCGTTTTGGCTATGGTTGTCAGCTTGGCTACTGCAATCCTTCAACTGGATGATGTCTGCAATCGGGACGGAAACATGACACACAAACGCCTATGGCTTGCGCTGCTCGCAGCGGCTGCGCCGCTGGGCTTGGCCGCTTGCGGTGGCGGAGGCAGCTCCGCTACGGCTGCCGCCAGCTCTCCGACGGCCACTGCCTCTGCGGCTGCCACCGCAAACGCAGCTGCAACGACCATTGCTGGCGGAATGCTGCTCGCTAACCACTAATTGGAGAGATTCATGCAAATCGTATTCCAGAAACTCGCGAAACCGCTGGCAGCCCTTGCTGTCGCCCTCGCATTTCCCGCCGCTAACGCACTGGCAGCCGCGCCCACTGGTCAATTCAGCTGTATGATTTCGAATAATACTTCTGGCCTGGATGCATATTATTCCCAAGCGAGCCAGAACACGACTGGCGTACATGTTGCTTCTTACATGTATTTGGATTTCTCAAGCAACACAGCTCAGGACGTTACCGCTGAAGTTGCAGGATACGGGACCACCACCCCTTCCAACCGAGAGCCAGTTATTACCAATGGCACTCTCAGCGTTGCACCGTATACTGCAGCAGCCTCTGTTTCTCCTGCGACGACAACCACCGCCAACGTGCCAGTCACCAATCTTTACACTGCGACCCTCACCTTCACAATCCAGGGAACCACATATAATTCGACTTTTCTGCTCAGTCCTGTGAATAGCGGGAACACTCTGATTGTGATGGCTGACCGAGGTCAAAACATTCTTGGTTTGGCCACAGGCGTTTGCAACAAATTGTGAAAACTTGATTAACGCCTCACGCGATCGTAGGCGCTGCCGCCACGACTAACAGGCCGTTGAAGTACCTGGCGAGCGGACGAGTTCCCACCTCTGGAACAGCATGGCGATGCTCATCGAGAGCTCGGTTTTCGGGCAATCTCCCCAATTCCGATCCGAATCGAATCCTGGTGGGTGGTCGGGGTGGCGGTTTCCATGGTTTTCTCGCCCTCATCACGCCGACTGCGGACGCAATGCGGCCAGGCAGCGCAGCCGCGTGAGGTTGTAGGCCGCCATCGTCAGGGTCAACAACTGGTCGACCTTCTCCAGGCCCTGCACCATGACCTGGAGGATCGGGCCGATCGTCTTGCCCCAGCCGAAGCACTGCTCGATCCGCTTTCGTTTGCGCTGGCTGACGACGTAGCCGGCGTGTCGCGTCGTGCGGCCATCGATCGCGCTGCCTCCGGTGCGCTTGGTGTTCTACGCAACATGTGGCGTGACGTTCATCGTGCGGCACGCCTTGACGAAGCCGCGCGTTTCGTAGCCCTTGTCGGCGCCGAACAAAGGCGCGCACCATGCGGCGCTCGTTTTCGTTGGCGTCGAATGCGTCGCGGGTCAGGCGCAGCCGGTAGCGCACCGTGTCGGCGTCATCCTCCAGGCTCACGAATGCCACGCGCGCCGGCTTGCAATCCAGTCCGGCCCACGGGGCGCCGATTGCCAGATGAAGGTTCCCGCTTTTCCCGCCGTCGCGGTCGCCTGGCGCGAACCGTCAGACTTCGGCTAGCGACGGCTGCTGCACAGGCTTGATTTTCGGCATCCGCAGCTTGCGGGCCTGCCAAAGCTCCCATTGGGTTTGCATCCCAATCCATACTTCCGGGCTGGTGCCCAGCCAGGCGGATAGGCGCAGCGCCATGGCCGCCGTAATCCCAGCCTTGGCATTCAGCACCTTGGACAGCGTGACGCGGGAGACGTGCAGTTCCTCGGCCGCCTGCGTCACCGTCATGCCCTCGGGCAGCCATTCGCGCAGCACCTCGCCGGGGTGCGACGGGTTGTGCATCCTGCTACTCATTTCGTTTCCTTAGTGGTAGTCCTGATAGTCCACGAGTTCGGCATCATCGCCCGTGAATCGAAAGGTCATGCGCCAATTTCCGCTGACCCACACGGACCAATGGTCCGCGAGGTCACCGCCCAAGCGATGCAGCCTCCACGCGGCAGTGTTCATGTCCTGCGGCCCTTTGGCGTTGTCCAGCATCGCCAGCATCGTGCGCAGCCTGGCGGCGTGGTGGGGTTGAATGCCGCTTCGCGCGCCTGTGCGGAAGAATGCTTCAAGGCCCTTGTGGCGAAAGGTCCGAATCATGGCGTCATTGTAGAGTGTAACGCAACACTTATCAATCTCCGGGAATGCAACTCAAGTCACAACCCGCAAGGCCGGCGCACCCCCGACGCGTCCACGATCGCTGAAATGCGCACTCGGCCAACATCCGATTTCACGGCAGGCTTGCCCAGCGACTCGCGGGCGCGGCACTCGGCCAGATACGCGGCCCAGGCATCGGCCGTGGTCACGGCGCGGCGTGCTTCGTCCTGCTTGCGCTGGCGCTGTTCGCGGTCACGCGCAGGCCGAAGCCCGGTTGCTTGCCGTCCCAGTCGATGGCCTGCTGCTTGTCAGGCGGGCAGGTGAAGGCGGCGACGCGCCCCGCCGTGAAGTGGTCCCGCTGCTGCCGCTTGCCCATGCTCGGTCTCCATGCAGGCACTGTGCAGGCATCTCTTTTAGGCATGTTCGGGAACATTCGGGAATGCTTCATCAGCACGCATTCGCCTTATGTCCGAGCTGCTCGGCTGCCTCGGTCACCGACAGACCCAGCGCGGGCAGCACTTCATCGCGCAGGGTGAGTCCCGGGTGGAGCGGGATGAAAGCCCCAGCCATTCAAGGCAGACGGCGGCCGCGTGCCGCGGTGTAGAGCGCGTACCAGTGCTCGCGCGTGAGCTTGACGTCGAGCGCCGCCGCGCAGGCGCGGATGCGCTGCGGGTCGGCGCTACCGATGACAGGCTGAATGCCGGCCGGGTGATGCATCAGCCATCCCAGCACGACGGCTTCGCGTGGGACACCGAGCTCATCCGCAATCGCCGCCACCATTTCAGACGCGGCACGGGTGGCGGCGTCGGCTTGCGATGCTCCACTCAGCCGCCCTTGCGCGAGCGGCCCCCACGCCTGAAGCTGCACGCCAGCATCCATGCAATGGTGCAGTGTGTCGGACCATTCGAGGACCTCCGCGCCCTGCGCATGGTTGAAGCACACATCTTGCTCAAGCCAATGTCGGCTCAACAGACTCATTTCCATTTGATTGGCCACCAGTGGCTGACCCAGTGCCTTCTGGAGCCAGCGCAATTGCGCGGCGCGCATGTTGGAGACACCGAAGTGACGTACTTTGCCGGCATCCCTCAGCTTGGTGAAAGCCTCCGCGACTTCATCGCGCTGCATGAGCGGATCCGGTCGATGCAGGAGCAAAAGGTCGATCCACCCCGTTTGCAACCGTGCCAGGCTTGCATCGACAGCCGCCATGATGTGCTGTCGCGAAAGGTCGTAGCGGTAGTCGCCCTGCCCGCCCAGTGCCTCGGCGACCAGCCCGCATTTGGTTTGCACGTACATGCGATCGCGCAGCGCTGGCTGGTTCTTGATGATGGCGCCGAAAATCGACTCCGCGCGGCCGCGGACGTAGATATCGGCATGGTCGAACAGGTTGATTCCGGCATCCAGCGCGGCACGCACCGCAGCGTCCGCCGCCGCCACTTCGGCGGCCTCGCTCCCTGCTTGGCGGGCGCCAAAATGCATGCAGCCCAGCGCCACGCGGCTCACGCCTGGCAAATGTGCATTCAGATCGATCGGCATCGTGTCGTCATTCCTTGTGAAATAGGTCGGTCTGGTTCATCGCGACGGGCAAGGCGCAACCCCGGCGAGGCTGATCAGCGCATCGAGTTCATGCGCCACGGCCTCCGACTCTGCATGGGGCATGTGTTCACTCTCGAGCAAGCCGGCGCGGATGCATCGCATCGCTTCCTCGATCTGGTATTCGAAGCCATTCACGGCGTGCGGCGCGCCAAGGACTTCGCGGCTGCCGTCGGCACGGATCAGTTCCGCCTCTTGCGCAGCCCAGAAGGCATCTCGCACGCAAACACTTCCGCGCGTGCCATGCAAGACCAGGCCATTGCCGCCGACGCGATCGAAGGCGCAGATGAACTGCGCCACCACTCCGCTCGAAAAACGCAGACTGCCGGCGTTACTGATGTCCACTCCGGTCGGCGCACGGACCGCATCGAGCGTGCGGCTGGTGACGGTATCCGGCTCGCCGTGTGCACTTTGCACGGCCCAGCGCGACATGGCGACGTTGTACACGCCGATGTCGAGCAACGCGCCACCCCCAAGCGCCGGATTGAACCAACGGCTCCGGGGGGCGTACGGCACGGCGAAGCAGAAACTCGAGAACACGGAGCGCAGTTCGCCAATCGCGCCGTCTCGCAATCGCTGATCCAATTGTCGGTAAAGTGGCAGCATGCGGGTCCATAGCGCCTCCATCAGGAATACGCGCCGCGCGCGGCTGAGGGCAATGAGACGCTGCGTATCGATCGCGCGCGCGGTCAGCGGCTTCTCACACAGCACGGGCTTGCCAGCCTCGAGCGCCCGCTCCACGAAAGCCAGGTGGGCCTGGTTGGTTGTTGCGACGTAGACCGCGTGCACACTCGGGTCGACCAACAAGGCGTCGAGTTCGCTCGCTACACGGTCCTGGTCGACTCCATGTTGACTGGCGAACGCCCGCGCCCGCGTCTCATCCCGCCCCCAGACTGATTGCAGCCGGGCACCAGGTACAGCGTGCAGTGCGGCAGCGAAGTTCCCGGCAATCGATCCGGGGCCGATGATCGCCCAACCAAAATCTTGTGGTGCCACGCTGAAGTCTCCTCATGCTTGGGCGGTCAACGCGCCATTGCGCAGACCCGCCTTCCCGCAGCCTGGCTTCCGGGTAAATACCAACCGGGAGCCACGCGCATTGTCCTATGATTCCGACGACAACTGCAATCGATTTCATTCGATTCAGCGATCTTCCCCCGAACGCTTCCAGCAACGCTGCCCCCAACGCGAACCGCCCGATGACCCGCAATCGCTGGTATTCATTCCTGCACGCCATGCAGCGTGGCGAGACGCTGACTGGTTGGGTCATGGTATTGCCGGCGACGATCGGTTTCGTGCTCTTTTACGCGCTTCCCACGCTACGCGCCATCGACATCAGCCTGACCGACTGGAACCTGCTGCAGCCAGCGCATTTCGTCGGTTTCGCAAATTACCGCGCCATGATGGCCGACGGTCAGTTCTGGAACGGTATGCGGCTATCGGCGTACTACGTGTTGCTCAACATCCCGCTCCAGACATCGGCAGGCCTCGGTCTGGCTGTGGCCATGGATCGCCTGACACGCTCGCTCTTCGTGAAGGCGACCGTCCTCCTCCCATACTTGCTGTCGAACGTGCTGGTGGCGATGATCTGGCTGTGGCTGCTCGACCCCACGCTGGGTCTCGTGAATACCGCGCTGCATGCCGTCCACCTGCCGCGCCAGCCATTCTTCGGGGGCACGGGGGAAGCGCTGCTGACCGTGGCGCTGATCAATGCCTGGCATGGCATGGGCGTCGTGGCCATGTTGTTTCTCGCCGGGCTACAGGGCATTCCCCGCTATTTGTACGAGGCTGCCGCACTCGAAGGTGCAAGCGAGTGGAGCATGTTCCGTCACATCACCCTGCCGCTATTGCGGCCGGTCATGGTTTTCGTGCTGGTCACCAGCGTGACGGGATCGTTCCAGATTTTCGACACCATTGCGGTGACCACGAAGGGGGGACCGCTGGATGCCACGCGCGTGATCGTGCTGTACATCGTGCAGAACGCGTTCAACTTCTATCGGATGGGCTATGCCTCCGCCATGTCGGTGACGCTGGCGGCGACGATGCTGGTGTACACGGTCGTACAGATGCGGGTCATGCACGCCCACGAAAGTGATTTGTCGTGATGACGCCGCGTCACGTCGAGGCGTCTGCGAATGCGAGGGGGCGAAAACCACGCATCAGTGCGGCTCGCCTGATGGCATGGCTCGCGCTTGTCGTCATGCTATCGATCACGGTCTTTCCATTGTGGATGGTGGTAAAGACAGCGTTGTTACCGAACAAATCGCTATTCGCCAACGCAGCATCGCTGCTACCCCACGACGCAACACTGGACAATTTCGCGCGCGTTCTGGGCCTGGTGAGCAAACAGCGCAGCCTGACCCTGGGCGGGTCGGGTGCCGAGATCGATTTCGTACGCGCCTTGCGAAACTCGCTCGTGTTCACGGGTGTCATCGTGCTCATGCAAACGTGCAGCGCCGCAATGGCCGCCTACGCGTTTGCCCGGCTACGTTTCCCCGGCCGCGCGACGCTCTTTGCCTTGTTCGTTGGTTCCATGATGATCCCCGGCGTCGTCACGGTCATTCCAAATTTCATCTTGCTCAAGCGGCTGGGCCTTCTCAACACCATGGCTGGCATGGTCGCGCCGTTTTGCCTGATGCAAGGGTTTTCCGTTTTTTTTCTGCGTCAATTTTTTCTCTCCATCCCACGTGACCTCGAGGAAGCTGCCTTGCTCGATGGTGCCAGCCATGCCTACATCTTCATGCGCATCGTGCTTCCGTTGTCGGTGACGCCTCTCGCCACCATCGCCATGCTCACCGGCATCAACATGTGGAACGAATTCCTGTGGCCCTACCTTGCAGGGCGTGATCCATCGCTGCAGGTGATCCCGGTCGCGCTGCAGTTTTTCAAATCGCAGACGCCTCAGGGACAGCCCGACTGGACCGGGCTCATGGCCGCGGCGAGCGTCGCGATCGTGCCCACCATTGCGCTGCTGATCGCGTTCGGTCGACGTGTCGTGGAGTCGGTGCAATTTTCAGGAGGCAAATGATGCGCCCTCGCACCTGGCTGCTTGCGCTTGCATTCGCACTGCTGGCCATGCCTCGTCAGGCTACGGCCGTGACCGTGCACTACATGTTGTGGGACTCGACACAAGCCCCGGCCTACCGGCAGTGCGCTGCCGGTTTCGAGCGCGCGAACCCGGGCATTCATATCGACATCACGCAAGTTGGCTGGGCCGACTATTGGACGGATCTGACCATCGACCTGATTGCCGGGTCTGCGCCCGATGTTTTCACGGATCACCTGACCCGCTATCCCCAATTCGTGCGCAACGACCTCATCGTCGACCTGACGCCGTACCTACGTCGCGACCACGTCGACCTGCGCCGCTACCCGCAGCAGTTGCTCAACGCATGGCGACATGATGGCAAGCTCTACGGCATTCCAAAGGACTGGGATACCGAAGCGATCATTGTCAACCTCAACGCCCTCCACAAGGCCGGGCTGACCCGGCGCGAGCTGCAGAACATGACCTGGAACCCGAAAGATGGCGGCAGCTTCGCCAGGGTCATCGCGCAACTGAGCGTCGACACCCAGGGCCATAACGCGCTGTCGCCGCTATTCGATCCACACCACGTCGCCATGTTCGGTTTCGCGGCCGTTGGCAACAGCGATATGAGCGGTCAGGTCGATTGGAGCAGTTTTGCCGAAAGCAACGGCTTCAAGTTCCAGGACGCTCCCTGGGCCCCCTACCACTACGACGATCCACGCCTGGCGCAAGCCTTGGGCTGGCTTGCCGGCCTGCCCGCGCGGGGATGGGCGCCGCCAGTGCAAAGCACGCGCACCCTGGGACCGGGCACGCTCTTTGAAGCTGGAAAAGTCGCCATGATTCCGGACGGGTCATGGATGATCGACTACTACGCGAAAAATACTCCTTTCCCCACCGCATGGATTCCGCTTCCCATCGGGCCCCTGGGCTACCGCGCCAGCATGCTCAACGGCCTGACCGATGCGCTATGGAGCGGCTCGAAAGTCAAGGAGCAGGCCTGGCAATGGATACGCTACCTGGCCTCGCAAACCTGCCAGCAGGTGGTGGCCGATCATGCCGTGACCTTCCCGGCGCTGCCCGGATTGGCGGAACAAGTGATCGACATCGACCGCAAGCGCGGCATCGACGCATCCGCCTTCCTCACCATGCGACATGCGCACACGTTTCTGACGCCGATCGCGGCCCACGTCTCTCAGGTCAACGTCATCATGAAACGCGCGATGGACGCGATTTTCCTCGGCAAGCAGCGTCCTGCAGCCGCCCTGCGCGACGCCAACACGCGCATCGGGGCGCTGCTGGACAGCGTGCAGCCGTGAACCGACACTCTGGCCCCGGGCTGCAGGAGCACCGACTTGGCTGACATTGAATTGCGTGGCATCAGAAAATCGTACGCTGGTGCGAACGTGCTCAGCGACGTCGACCTGCACATCGCCGACGGCGAATTCTGCGTTTTCGTTGGCCCGTCGGGCTGCGGCAAATCGACGCTGCTGCGCATGATCGCCGGTCTCGAGGACATCACGGACGGCGAGCTTCGCATCGGCGGCAAACGCATGAATGAAGCCCCCCCGGCGCAGCGTGGCGTGGCCATGGTGTTCCAGAGCTATGCGCTGTTCCCGCACTTGAGCGTGCGGGAGAACATGGCTTTCGGCATGCGCCTGGCGAAGCGCCCCCCGGATGAAATCGCGCGCCGCGTGCTCGCGGCGGCGCGTGTGCTGCAGCTGGAAAGCCTGCTCGATCGCAAGCCGCGTCAATTGTCGGGAGGGCAGCGTCAGCGCGTCGCCATCGGAAGAGCCATCGTGCGCGAACCCGGCGTGTTCCTGTTCGACGAGCCGTTGTCGAATCTCGACGCGGCGTTGCGTGTGCAAACCCGATTTGAAATTGCCAAGCTGCACCGCGAGTTCGGCCACGCCAGCATGGTCTACGTCACGCATGATCAGGTCGAAGCCATGACGCTGGCAGATCGCATCCTGCTGCTCAACACCGGGGATGCTGTAGGGCGTGACGGCAGCATTGCGCAATGTGGAACTCCACTCGCTTTGTATCACCATCCGCGCACGCGCTTTGTCGCCGGATTCATCGGCAGCCCCAACATGAATTTCATGCCTGGAACGCTGCTGGAGCCGCACGCGAGCGGTGCGCGTGTGCAGCTCCACAGCGGGGAGACGCTGGAAGTCGGGGTTGACGCGCGCGCGCTTGCGCCCGGCGCGCCGGTCGAGGTTGGCGTGCGACCGGAGCATGTGGTTCTCGGTGACGCGGACCACGTGCAGCACATCGTGCGCGAGGTGCGCTGGCAGGAGCGACTGGGTGAATCAACCTACCTCTATCTTGATTGTGGTGAAGGGGTGACGCACTGGATCGCGAAAGCGCCCGGTTTTGCCCAGGCAAGCCGCGGTCAGCGTCTCGCCATCGCGCTGCCGCCGCAGTCGTTGCACCTGTTCGACCGGAAGGGGCGCGCTTGTGCCCGGTTGGTGCCTGAACAGGACTTGCATCTGGCCTCGCCACCGCTTTTCTGACACCCGATGCATCCTGCCATGTCCATTGAACAGCCCCACGCGCCTCCTGAATTCCTGGTTCTGCACGGCTGCTCCAGCACCATCGTGCTTGAACACAACGTCGGCGAGGCGCCCCTGTGGCGCTACTGGGGCCCGCGCCTGCATGCCTGCAGCGTCCCGCCGGCGCCCTTGCGCGCACAACGCATGCTGCCCAGCTTCACACTTGATGTCGACCAGCCACTCAGTATCGCGCCGACCTTTGGGGTGGGGTGGTTCGGGCAAAGCGCGCTGCTCGCGCAGCGCTCCGGCCGTGACTTCGCCCAAGCTTTCACGCACTGCGAGGTACAGTGGCTGCGGCCGCAGACCGCCCTTCGCCTCGGCCTCGTCGACCCACAGGCCGCCGTGCGGCTGGACGTGGACATCCACCTCGATGCCGAAAGCGACGTGCTGGTACTCTCAAGCCGGCTGCAAAATCTGGGGGACGGGACGCTCGACGTGGCCTGGCTTGCAGCGGCCACCTTGGCACTCCCTTCGCATTGCGACACCGTGCGCTCGTATGCAGGGCAGCACATGCACGAATTCATGCTGCAAACAGACGTCCTTTCACGCAGCCTGTGGCGCCGTGAAAACCGTCGCGGTCGCACGTCGCACGACTGTTTTCCCGGTGCCGTGGTGACCGTTCCGGGGGCCACGCAAGACGCTGGCCTTGTCTACGGTGCACACCTTGCCTGGTCTGGCAACCATCAGCAGACCATCGAGTGGCTGCCTGATGGCATGTACCAGTGGCAACTGGGTGAATGGCTTGCCCCCGGAGAAGTCCGCCTCGCACCGGGGGAGAGCCTGCGCACGCCGGACGTCGTTGCGAGTTGCTCGAGCGCCGGCCTGAACGGGCTGGCCCACAATTTTCATACCGAGCTGCGTCGACGCCTGCAATGGCCCGGTGGTGTGCGGCGGCCACGTCCAGTTCACCTGAATACCTGGGAAGCGCTGTACTTCAATGTCGAGCCAGTCAACGTCAACGCGCTGGCAAAAGCTGCGGCTGACATCGGGATCGAGCGCTTCGTCATGGACGATGGCTGGTTCCACGGCCGCCACAATGACCGTGCGGGGCTCGGAGACTGGTGGCCCGATGAGAACAAATTCCCGGCAGGACTCGGGGCGCTGATTGCGCACGTCAATGATCTCGGCATGGAATTCGGCTTGTGGGTTGAACCGGAGATGGTCAATCCTGACAGTGATCTGTACCGCAATCACCCCGACTGGGCGTTGCAACTACAGGGCCGTCCGTTGCTCACGGCCCGCAATCAACTGGTGCTGGACATTGCGCGTCCGGAAGTGACGCACTATCTTTTCGATCGCTTGTGCGCGCTGCTGGACGCACACCCCATCCGCTACCTCAAGTGGGATCACAATCGTGACCTGACCTGCGCGGGGCTGCACGACGGACGCCCCGGCTACCGTGCGCAAGTGCAGGCCTTCTACACATTGCTCGAACGGCTGCGCAAGGCGCACCCGCTCGTCGAGATCGAGAGCTGTTCGGGTGGCGGCGGACGTATCGATTTCGGCGTGCTGCGGTACACGCATCGGGTATGGACCAGCGACTGTATCGACGCCCTTTCGCGCATCGACATTCAGCGCGGCATGTTGCAGTTCTTTCCACCGGAGATCATGGGCGCGCATGTCGGCACCGCGCCCGCGCACACCACCGGGCGGACACAGAACGTGGCGTTCCGCGCAGCCGTGGCCATGAGCGGACACTTTGGTGTGGAGCTCGACGTACGCAAGCTTGACCTGACGCAGCGCACTGAACTTGCGGCATGGATCGAACTGTACAAGCAATGGCGAGAGCGCTGCCATCGCGGCCGGACATGGTTGGGCGAAGCGGGGGATGGCCTTTCGTGGCAGGCCCACGGTGACGAGAACGCCAACGAGCTCCTGCTCTTGGTCTACCGCAGGGCGCCGAGCGATCACCGCTATCCACCCAGCGTCCGCCTGCCGATGCTCGACCCAGCCGCGCGTTACCAGGTGCTTGAAATCGTTCCGCGTGGCACGTTGCGCGGCACCGGTCGGCACGCGAGCGCACCGTTCTTCGATCGGCTCGGTGAAACACCGGTGCGCCCTCCCCGTGCGCAATCCTCCGCGGTAGCCAAGGTCGACGCAGCCCGACCCGCGAGCACACTGCAGCCACCCGATGCGATGGAGATCGACGCGACATGGCTGATCCACGCCGGGCTTGCGATGCCACGCGGCCATGCCGAGACCGTCTGCATCATGCACCTCGCGCGCTGCGCGCCCGCCATCCCCGCCCCGCAGCGAGGCCAAGAACATGCAGGCATTTGACACCACCAGCCACTCGCACCGGCGTCGCAACCCGTTGACGGGACAATGGGTCCTGGTGTCCCCACAGCGTGCCTTGCGCCCCTGGAAAGGACAGCAGGAGGCCACGCCTGCGGCACCACGGATGCCCCATGTGCCGGACTGCGCGCTGTGCCCGGGCAATACGCGTGTCAGCGGCGAGGTCAATCCGCAATACGCGTCCTGTTTTGTGTTCACGAACGATCATGCTGCCCTCATGCGTGACGTTCCGGAGGCACCCTGCAACGATGACGATCCGCTGTTCCGGCTCGAACCCGCGCGAGGAACCAGTCGCGTCATTTGCTACTCGCCCGATCATGGACGCAGCCTGGCCGATATGGCGCACGCCGGCGTGGTTGCCGTCGTTGATACCTGGTGCGCGCAAAGCGCCGAGCTCGGCCACACCCATCGCTGGGTTCAGGTGTTTGAAAACAAAGGCGAAATCATGGGCTGCTCGCAGCCCCACCCGCATGGCCAGATCTGGGCAACCAACCACCTGCCGAACGAAGCCGTCGCGGAAGACCGTGAGCAGCGCCAGTATTTCGCGCGGTATGGGCGGCCCTTGCTCCTCGATCTCGCGCAACGTGAAGCGAGCAACGAGGTGCGCATCGTGGCGAAGAATCCGGGTTGGCTGGCCATCGTGCCGTTCTGGGCAAGCTGGCCGTTCGAGATTCTGCTGCTGCCACGTTTCGCGGTGCAGCGCCTGCCGCAGCTCGACCCCGCGCAACGCGCCGATCTGGCCAGGATTCTCCAGGGCGTCACCGCGCGCTATGACGCCTTGTTCAAATGCCCCTTTCCCTATTCGATGGGCTGGCATGGCGCTCCCTTTGACACCCAGCAGGAGAATCCGTGGCAACTCCACGCGCACTTTTATCCCCCATTGCTGCGTTCAGCCACGGTGCGGAAGTACATGGTCGGCTATGAAATGCTCGCCGAGCCGCAGCGCGACCTCACACCCGAGCAAGCGGCGCTGCGCCTGCGCGACCTTGTCGTTCCGGGCGACCCATGCCACGCCGACGACTCGCGCGCCTGAGCAGGGAACTTCCTACAGCGCCTTGCAATATCCGTCAACGAAAGCACGGTGCGTCGGCATGGTTTGCGCCGCGCGCACCATGGTCTGGCGCATCTGTTCGAGATAAGACGTGCCATCGAACGCTCGATAGTCAATGAGCGGATCATTGCGCTGCGGCAGGTTGAACTGCCCCACATGCACGGCGAGCCAGCTGTGCATGCCGAAGAGATCCTTCTCGCCGGGGATGAGACGCCCGGAATGCCTGAAATGATCGACGCGGTACTTCAGGCTCTCCGGGATCGGCATGTTCGCGCAATAGCGCCACATCTCGCTGTCGTCGCGTTGCGTGAGGTGGTAATGCAGGATGATGAAGTCGCGAATCCGCTCCACCTCGGCACACGCCACGCGGTTGAATTCCTCCACCACCAATGGGTCAAAATCGCGGTCCGGAAAATACGCCAGCAATTTGGAGATGCCAGCCTGGACCAGATGCAGGCTGGTGGATTCGAGTGGCTCAAGAAAGCCGCTTGCAAGGCCGATCGCGATCACGTTCTTGTTCCAATGCCGCCGGCGTTGCCCGGCTCGAAACTTGATCAGTCGCGGCTCGCCCGACGCTGGCCCTTCGAGATTCGCGAGCAGGGTTTCGGCGGCGCGCGCCTCGTCGGTGAAAGCGGACGCGAACACGTGACCGTTCCCGGTGCGATGCTGCAAGGGAATGCGCCACTGCCACCCTGCATCGTGTGCAGTGGACATCGTGTAAGGCCGGAACTGACCTCCAGAGCTTGGCACCGCGAACGCGCGATCGCAGGGAAGCCAGTGACTCCAATCGTCGAAGCCGGTCTCGAGGACCCCTTCGATGAGTCGAGCGCGCATGCCCGAACAATCGATGAAGAGTTCTCCGGCGACCGTCTCTCCGGACTCCATGACCAGGCTTTCGATGAAGCCGCTGTGCGGGTTTTGCCGCACGTCCATGACCTTTCCCTCGACACGGCGCACGCCACGCTGAACGGCGATTTCACGCAGCAGTGCGGCGTACAGGCCAGCATCGAAGTGGTAGGCGTAATCGAACGTCGATTCGATATGGCGCGGATCCGCCGACGGTCGATTGAAACGACCGAGCTTGGCGGCAGCCCAGGCCATGCAGTACTCATCAAGCGATTGGGCTTGGCCTCGTGCATGCGCACGCTGCCAGTGGTGCTGGATCTGGACGAGATCGAACGGCCGTCCAAAACTGCCGAAGGGGTGGAAGTAGACATGATCCTTCCTGCCCCAGTGATGGAATCGGATGCCGAGTTTGAACGAGCCCTTGGTGCGGCGCAGAAAGGTCGCCTCATCGATGCCCAGCATCTGGTTGAACTGCTTGATTGGCGGAATGGTGGCCTCACCGACCCCGATCGTGCCAATCTCGTCCGACTCCACCAAGGTGATGCCGCAATCCCGATCAATCAGGCGTGCGAGGGCGGTCGCCGTCATCCACCCTGCGGAGCCCCCACCAAGAATGACGACCTTGCGAATGCGTTTGTCTTCCATGGATTCAACCTTGCTTGCGGCCGATGACACCGCGACATGTTGCGAGCTGGGACAAAAAACGCGCAAGGAATTTCTTCCTTGCGCGTTCTCCAACCAATGGAATGCAGATTAGAACTTGTAGGTCACCGACAAGGTCGTCAGGCGCCCATCCACGGCTCCGACCGTTTGCAAGTACTGACCATTGCCGTAGGGATTGGTCAAACCACCCTGATCCAACTGGCCTCCGATCATCTGCTTGTTGAACAAGTTGTGGATGTTGAGGCCGACGCTCACGCGCTTGGTGACCTGCCAGCCAAGGTGCAGGTGCACCAACACCTCCGCCGGAACCCAGTACTGCGGTGAAGTACTGACGTTCGTGCGCCCCATGCCGACGATCATCACACCGCCGCTGTACGGACCATAGCGGTAGCTCGGAGCCAGCATCCACATCAGCTTGGGCGTGCCTGGAGGCTCGTTGCCAACCCCGGTGCTGACCATGGTGGTCGGCGTCGGACCTTGGGCGTTGGCGGTGATGATCGCATCGGTATAGGTCAGGTTGCCCACCAGTGAGAAACCACCGTGCGCGAGGCCGCCTTCAAGTTCGAGACCCGTGGCCTTGTACGCACTGTCGTAGTAGGTGCCCGCCACGCCCTTGGTCAGATCGAAGTTCGACGAGGCGTAGGTGTTGTGGAACAGCGTTGCATCGATGCTGTAGGCAGTGTCGGCGATGTGACCTTCGCGCTTGATGCCGACTTCCTGCTGGTTCACCATGCTGATGGCGAGCTGCGAGCCGGAGCTGTTCAGGGTCCCATCAGGATTGGTGTACCCCGACAGGATGTTCCGATCCACGTTGAAGCGGCCACCGCGGCTGATGCGGGCAAAGGCGGTCGTATTGTCGTTGAGCATGTAGAGACCGCCCAAGGTGTACGAGTTGTACGCAGCCTTGTAGTTCAGCGGCTCGTAGGTGGTCGGATCGACCGTCGACGTCGACACCAGGGCGCCGTTGACCATCTGCGTCGTCGTCGTCGCCGCACTGGCTGACTCAGCCCAGCCGGTCACGTGAAGGATGTCGCGGCGCACGCCCCCTTCAATCGTCATCGGACCATGATCCCAGGTCATGTTCAGGTAGGGAGCGGTATCGGCGGCGTGAATGTTGTAGGAGCGGTTGGTACCAGCGCCCCAAGCTGTGTTGAACCCGGAGACGCCGTTGAGGGTCAGCAGCTGGCCGGTCGTGCTGTACAGGTTCAAGCCCGCCGGGTTGATGCCATCAAGCGTCTGGTAGCTGGAATTCGGGTGCCAATCCTGCGCAATGGTTTGATCCATGTAGAACAAGCCACCGTGCGCCGTCACGCGCCCGCCGGTCACATGCAGCGCCTTCGTGAACGACATGTCGTTCACGATGTTGCCCATGTCGCTCATATTGGTGTAGATCTGCGTTCCGGCGTTCAGGTACTGACCGTTGAATGCCTGACCAGTCAGCGGGCCGTTCGCATACCGCACGGCCCCCACGGTCTGTCCGTTGACCGTCGAGCCAAGCACGCTGGTCAGCGGGGTGAGGCCGTTGAACTGCGATGCGAACGTTCCGCTCATCACCGTGTAGCGGAACTTGTCGTCGAACGTCAGACCGTGACCCGGTGTCAGGTGTGCCTCGGCGCCGATTGCGGTGGCCTTGGGGTGGATGCCCGATGCGTCGACGGTCTTGAACGTACCGCTTTGGTTGTCGTAAACCCGGAATTGCTGGTTGTAGATGCCGACGTAGGAACCGGTGCGATTGTCAAACCCCGGGAAGGGCGAGATGCCAGTGACACTGCCAGCATTGCCGCTGAGCAGTGCCGGCATACCCACGTAAACAGGTGCCTGCTCGTCGAGCGCTTTCAGGTTCAACCGAATGAAACCCTGGTGCTGGGCGAGGGTCTTGGTGATATTGGCCTTGATCTGATAGCCCTTTTGCGCATCGAAACCCTGGTCGCGCGCGCCGGGGCCGTTCATCAGGTAGCCTTCCGCGTGGTACCGCAGGTCATCGCTGATGTGGCCGCCGACGCCGAAGTTGAACTTCGTCAGGTCATTCTGGCCAATGCCCTTGTCGAGCGAAACGAAGCCGCCGTCCTTGTTGCCAGTCGGTGTGATGTAGTTGATGATGGCGCCCGGAGCGCCGGACGCCAGCGTCGAGGCCGCGCCGCCGCGAACGGCCTGGATGGTGTCGCCCTCGTCGAAGCGCGTCCAGTAGTCGTTGTTGCCGAAGTTCATGTCACCGAACAGAACCGTCGGCAGTCCATCTTCCTGAATTTGCACGAACGGCGATCCGCCAGTCGTGATCGGCAGACCGCGCACCGAGATGTTCGAGTTGCCACCAGGGCCGGAGTTCAGCCCACCGATCATGCCCGGGATGAGACGCAGCACCTCACCCGGGGTCTGCGGATTGAAATTGGTCACCAGATTGCTGCTGACCGTCGTCACCGATTGCGATGTCTCGAGCACGGTGCGATGCGTTGGTGAAGCCGTCACCACGACTTGGCTCAGGCTCATGGCGCCGTTCTGCGGGGCGGATGCCGCTGCAGCGGGCGCGGCCTGCGCATGCGCTGCAGTTCCAAAGCCAGCGGCAAACGCTGACGAGCACAACAGCGCTGCGAGGCGGGTCAGTTGCGGCGTCGCGATCCGCTGCTTGTGAGATTTTTTCATACTGTCTCCCAGTGTCTCTTCAAAAAAGTGATGCGAGGAATTCGATCTGGCCGATTGGCAAGTGCCGTTTCAAGGCAGTTTGCATTTTTTCAAATTTCAATCGTTTGCAACTCAGGAAAAACGCTTGTTTCACAGCGGAACATCCAAGTTGCACTGGATTTGATGCAAACGTTTGCTACGCCTCATGTCAGCGCATCCCCCTAGGCTATTGATTTATTTCAGGAACCCGGCGTGCACAGCGAATCCGCGGCACGCGCCGTCACGTCTGGTCAACGCAGGTACGTCATTTCACGACTGTCAGATTGGCGCAACAAATCCTGGACTTTCGGCATCAGGCGGCGCTGCTATCACCGATGACGAAGGGTGCGCTGATGCGAAGCGGCATGGAGGCGCCGGCACAGCGCCATGGATGCGTTGACAGCGCGTGCGTGGCCGATCCTGCAGGTGTTCGAACGTGGGCGACATCCGCACCGTCATAGCCGACGATCCGCAACGCAATCGGTTTCCAGTCGATACGCACTGCCTCGACGTCGACGAGCAGACAGCGTCCTTCGCGTCGTGCGCGCACCAGGATCTCGCTGCGCTCGCCTTCCCGGTAGGCGAATGAAAGACCATCATCGGCCCGGTAGCGCAGGAACGCGTTTGCGTCGCTACCCGCGCGCAGCAGAACATGGAGCTCGATCGCATCCAGATCGTTGTGCTGGGACTCGCGCTCGCCAACTTGCATCGGTACGATGTGGCCCTCACGCAGGTACAACGGTGTCGATGCCCGGTCCGACTCCACTTGAACCCATTGACCGGCTTCGACGAATCGCCCGGCACTGGCGTCAAACCACCAACCCACCCCAGGAAGCGCGAGGCTGCGCCGGACGGTGTTCGCGTGCAACAAGGGCGCTTGCATGATGGCCGGGCCGATCAGGAACTGGTCGTCAACACGGCTCAGATCCATTTCTGCGGGCCCATCATGTTCAAAAAACAGTGGCCGCAGGACCGGATCACCTCGCTCCGCCTGCTCGATCCAGAGCTGATACAGGTACGGCAGCAGTTTGTAGCGCAGCCGCACGAAGTGGCGAATCACATCGAAGGTTTCGGGGCCGAATACCCAAGGCTCCTGCGGCGCGGCCAGCGCGTCCGCGTGATTGCGCAGGAACGGAAACAAAAACATCGCCTTGTACCACGCCGCGGCAAGCTCGCGATCCGCGTGTCCGAGAAAGCCAGGCACGTCCGCACCGTTGAACGGAATACCCGACAACGCGAGGTTCAAGGAGCCGTGGACCGCGCTGCGAAGGTTCGCCCAGTTGCTGAAATTGTCCCCGGTCCACACTGCGGCCCAGCGGCTGCTGCCCGCCGCCGCGCTGCGCGAGACGACGAAGGGGCGCTCCTGCGGGCGGGCCTGCAGGAAGCCGGCATGGGTCGCCTCGGCCATTCCTGCTGCGTACTGGTTGTGGTACGTCCAGTGCGGCCAGGCTCCATGCTGGAACAGCATGTCGTCATGCTCGGCGCCGCCGACCGACGGGTCGTTCATGTCGATCCATGCCCCGTGGAAACCCGCATCGCGCATTGCGGCAACATGCTCGGCCCACCAGGCCCGCGCATCCGCCAGGGAAAAATCCGGGTACCAGGTCTGCCCGGGCCAGACAAAACCGACATACGGCTGTCCCTCCGGGTTGTGGCAGAAGACGTTGCGTGCCAATCCACTCTGCGCCACGGCGACGTCCCCCGCGGCCTTCACCCCGGGGTCAAGAATCGGTACGATGCGCCGCCCGCGTTCCTCGAGCGCCGCGAGCTCGGCGGAGAGGTCGCTGAAATGCCTGGGCGATGTCGTGAACACCTTGAAGTCATCCATGTAATCGATGTCCAGCCACAAGCCGTCACACGGAAACGCGCGTTCGCGAAACTCCGCATCCAACCAGTTCAGATCCTTGCTGCCGCGATAGCCGTAGCGGCATTGGTGGTGGCCGAGTGCCCACAGTGGCGGCAGCGGCGTGGAGCCGACAAGACGCTGCAGCCGACGCGTCACCTCCGAAGGATCCGTGCCGGCGATCAGGTAGAAGGCTGGAATACCGTGATCGGCGCCAACCCAGAAACGCGCGTCTTCGGGAGGCTCGGGTTGTCCACCGATATTCCAGTTCGACCCGGTATCCATGAACACACTGCCCGGATGATCGACGAGGATGCCGAGCCAGCTTTTTGCGGCACGCACCAGCAAGTACGGCACCGATACGTATTGGGGATCCGGTGCTCCATCCGCCACGGTCGCGACACTGTGGTCCGACGCCACGTCCAGATTCCAGAACTTGGTGCGACGCCCCGTCTTCTCGAGACCTGTCACCTTGTACCCTTGCCCGTAAAACCGCATCTCTGCATTCCGCGCCCACTGCACCAGCCAGGCCTCGCCGCAGACGCCGAAGCTGCGCCCGCCGAAGCCGTGCAGCACGCATGCGCCAGCGCCATCGCGCAGGACAAGTTCGCCACGCGCGGAGCAATCCAACGCATACGTCGATGCCCCGCCGAAGCAGTCCTCATGCATGCGCAACAACCGCGGATCCATCGGCCAGCGCCCCGGTTGACGCAGTTCGACATGGAATACGTCGTCACCCAGGTCGCGCATCTCCAGATCCATGGACTGGGTCTCGAACGATAGCAATCGCCCGTCGTGCGCGTCGGCAAAACGAAAATTCGCCGGATGGCGGATCTTGTGAAAGTACATGGTCAAGAGGAATGTCGGACAGGCGGGGCGATGCTGCGCGGCAGTGCCGCCGTTTTGTGCCTGCTCTTTCAGCGCCGGTCGGGCACCTCGACGGTGACAGCGGCAACGCTCGATGGCGCGCGGTCAGCCGGAAGCGACGCCGAGAGCCGCACACGCAGCGTCGCCAAGGCGGCGACGATCATCAGCGCGCCGCTGAGCACCAGCACGTTTCGCGGGTCGCCGTGGAGCAAGGGCTGGTAGATCAGGGGCAGTGTGACACTCTGCAGCAACATGGGAATCACGATGAACATGTTGAAAATGCCCATGTAGACACCGGTGCGGGCCGGAGGAATGCAGTCGGCCAGCATGACGTAGGTGTTCCCCATCATGCTCGCCCATCCCAGGCCGATGCCGATCATGGGCACGAACAACCAGAGCTCCCGCTGCACTCCGGGCACGATGATCATTGCAATCCCACACGCGCACAGGCACACCGCATGCAGGATCCGGGGCCCGAATCGCTTCGCAACCGGCACCATGGCGAACGCTGTGAGCGCCGCCACCGCGTTGTAGAAACCTCCGACCTGGCCGCTTACAAGCACGGCGTTGCGAAAACCTTGTGTCGCCGGATCAGCGGTGTGAAACAGCGTGGCGGCAATCGAATAGCTTACATATTGCCAGTAGCACGTGATGGCATACCACTGGAACAGCATCATCAGCGCCAGCTGGCGCATGGCAAGCGGCATTTGGACGATGGCATCGCGCACCTCGCCCACGGTCGAGGCAAACGAGTGGCGATTGGCACGCATCGCCACCAGCTCGGAAGCGGGCAACGGCAGCTCCGGGACGCGCCAGACCGACCACGCGATGGTCGACACCGACAGCACGGCGCCGATCAAGAACGAGACGCGGGTAATCACCGGTATATGGTTGGCATCGATCGCGCTGCTGCTCAGCCCCGCCATGACCAACAGGGTCGGCGCCAGATAAGACAGTGTCTGCGCCAGGCCGGTAAACGCACTCTGTGTGAGGAATCCGACCGACACCTGTTGCGAATCGAGGCGATCATTGACGAATGCGCGATAGGGCTCCATCGTCACGTTGTTCGCGGCGTCGAGGACCCAGAGCAGCACTGCCGCGACCCACAGCGCAGGGCTGTAAGGCATTGCCAGCAGGCTCACACTGCATAGCAGCGCTCCGACCATGAAGTACGGGGTGCGACGTCCCCAGCGTGACGTGGTGCGGTCGCTCAGCGCGCCGATCAGCGGCTGCACGAGCAGGCCCGTCACGGGACCGGCCAGCCAGAGTAATGGAAGAATGCGCTCGCTGGCGCCCAGATAGCTGTAGATCGGCCCCATATTGCTTTGCTGCAGGCCAAAGCTGAACTGCAGACCCAGGAAGCCGATATTCATCTGGATGATCTGCCAGAAAGACAACTTAGGCTTTTTCATCATGGACTCCGATTGGAACCGAGCCGATCGCGGGTGGACCATGGGGTGCCAGGTTCCATGCATTGCAGGACGCCAGCAGCGCGGCACCGCCGCCAGCATGGACCCATGCGACGTCGATCGGCGCGCAGGGAAAGAACAACTCGGTCATCACGGCCTCGCCATCATCGACGAATAATTCGACCGAACAAGCATCGAGCACGATCAACCACTGCATCGCTGCGGGCTGCGGATACGGCATGGCATGCCGACGTTCACGATTCGTCCCCACGGCAACGGTTCCCTCGGGCATCTGCTCCACGAACACTTCGCCGCGGCCGCGGGAATAGCCGATTTTCAGCACGTCGGACTGCCCCGCGCGGAAGGTCACGCCGAGATCGGCAGCCGAGATCTCCGCCCACTCCAGGACGAGTTCGATCGCACGCGAGCGCACCGGCAGGCCGATGCGCGCATCCTCGAGCATCTGCGGCGCGAGGGCGATACATCGCGCGTGCGCTGGATGCGGCGGCAGCACGGGGCGCTGCACCAAGCGCTCGCTTCCGACGGGGCCACGCACCGCAAGCTCGCGCGCTGTGCTCATCACGCCGCGCCAGCCCACGGTCGGCGTATGGCGGGCGTCATGGTGGCTACCCATCCAGCCAAGCCACCGGGGTGGCTGCATCGCCGGGGCATACCAGGTCTGCGAAGCGTAAAAGCAGGCGCCGTGATCGACCCAGCGGGCGTCATGCGACGCATGAAACACACGCCCATCGAAATCGCCAATGAAATATTGCGCACCGGACCCTCCCGCCGGGTGGCCTTCAAAGACGTCGATTTTCATCATCCAGAGCGGAGCACGCGCATGATCAGCGTGCCGGATCGCGAACAGCTCCGGGCACTCCCAGATACCCTGGGTCGCGCCGCAGGGACCAAAATCGCTGAGGTGTTCCCAGCGCTTGAGGTCGGCCGATCCATACAGCGCCACCTGCCGGGCCTCGGCCATCGCGACCGCCATGACCCACCGCGCGGAAGGCGCATGCCAGAACACCTTCGGATCCCGGAACGCCGTCGATGCGATGTCCAGCACCGGGTTTCCAGGATAGCGCCGCCAGGTTCGGCCACCATCGATGCTGTACGCCAGTTGTTGCGTCTGCAAGCGTGGGCCCATGCGGTTCACACCCGTGTAGATCGCAACCAGCGCTGTCTCCCCGGGACCCGCAAAACCGGCGGTGTTGTTCGTATCGACCACCACCGAACCCGAAAAAATCATCGTGTCAGTATCCGCCGCGATGGCGATGCCGAGCTCCTTCCAGCTAAGCAGATCCGCGCTGACGGCGTGCCCCCAGCTCATGTTTCCCCATTGATCTCCGCCAGGATTGCACTGAAAAAACAGGTGATAGAGACCGTCGTGCGCGACAAGTCCGTTCGGATCGCTCAACCAATTTCGCGCTGGCGCGAAATGCACGACAGGACGCCAGCGCTGCTGGGCCTCGGCTGCTGCATCAACGCTCAGCACGGGCCGGCCCCGTGGACGGCTTCGCAAACATGGATGGTCGCCTGTTTGCCCATGGGTGATCTGTAGTGGCGATCAATGCTTTCGCACAGGCGCGGAATACGCGCGCGCGGGAGCACTGCCACGACGCAACCGCCAAATCCGCCACCGGTCATGCGCGCCCCTCCCTCCCCGGCGATCGCCTCCTCGGCGATCATGACCAATTGGTCGATGGCCGGAACGGTGATCTCGAAATCATCGCGCATCGAGCAGTGCGATGCTTGCATGCGCCGCCCCAGGCCGCGCACATCACCGCGCCACAGGCACTCGGCGGCCTCGACAGTACGGACGTTTTCGGAGATCACATGACGCGCACGCCGCAAAACGACAGGGTCGAGCGCATCGCCCGCCCGCTCCAGCATGGCGGGATCAGCATCGCGCAGCGCAACCACGCCCAGCGCTTGCGCTGCGGATTCACATTGCGCGCGCCGCGCGTTGTACGCGCTATCGACCAAACCGCGATTGACGCCCGAATGCACCACGACCACGCCGAGCCCGGGATCCATCGGCACCGCGCGCGTCTGCAGGGATCGGCAGTCGAGCAGCATGGCGTGGCTGGCGATCGCGCATGCCGAGACCATCTGATCCATGATGCCGCAATTGCAGCCGACGAAGTCGTTCTCGGCCCGCTGCGCGATCCCGGCGAGATCGCTGCCGCACAAGTCCTCCAGGCCGTAAGCCTGCTTGAGCGCCTGCGCCAACGCCACCTCGAGAGAAGCGGATGACGACAGCCCCGCGCCCCTGGGGACATCACCGGCGATGGCGAGATTGATTCCATGCGGCAGATCGACATGCCGACGCATTTCATGCACCACGCCACGCACGTAATTCGCCCAGCCGAAGGCGGGGTGCTTCGCGATCGGCGCCGTCAGCTCGAAAACATCCTGTTGTGCATCAAAGTCCGCGGCCACGACCCGTACCTGGGTATCGGTGCGAGCGCGCGCGGCGACCCAGGTGCGAAACCCGATCGCACAAGGCAGCACAAAGCCATCGTTGTAGTCGGTATGCTCACCAATCAGGTTGACGCGCCCCGGCGCCTGCGCGCAGAGGTGCGGTAACCCTCCATACGCGACGCGAAAGATCTCCTCCAGTCTTGCGGGAGGTGCTGACGTCGATACTGCCGCTGTTTGCATGGACACGCATGACCTCGCTTCGGGCGCACCGCGTCGGGGGCGCGCACGCTCGCTTTACTCGACGCACTCGGCGCGCGACATGGCGGCAGCCGCCAGCGCCGGATCGCCTTGAACGGGATGAACGCGCTCCACACCGGCATCGCGGCTGACGATGCGGCAATGTCGACGCGCAAAGTCGACCTCCAGCTTGATCTCGGATCGCGCGTCAACCTGGGGTTCATCGGTGCGCCAGCACAAGGCCAGACGACCATGTTCCTGATCAAGCAATTCGAACCGACCCGAAAACGCTGGGTGGGTATTCCGCAAGCGGATGAGGCGCAGAAGATCCTGGACCACCTCGCGCTCCAGCTCCCGCTCCACCTCGGCCCGTGTATAGCGGTGGCGGTTGATATCCCGGCCGACGCGAGTCTGCTGCAGCAAATCGATGTCGTTGCGCCCGGCAAGCAAGCCCACGTAGTAGACCTGCGGCACGCCAGGCAGGAAAAACTGCACCGCACGCGCGATCAGGTAAGCCTTGTCGTCGCCCCCGAGCGCATCGTAGAAGGTGCAATTGACCTGATAGAGATCCAGATTTGAGGCCGCCGCACCGGTGGCCTGTCGGCTTTGACCGTCACTGTTGACATGAATGGTCTCGACCAGTCGGTCGATGTCGGTGCTGGAAAGGAGCCCGGGATGGCCTGCACGATCCTCTGCATCGGCCCCGACATCAATGATGCCGATCCCGTCATGGGTATCAAGCACGGTGAGTGCATTTTGCGGTCGGACTTCGATCCAACGCACCAGCGGAGCCGCATCCCCGGTGAACAAGGCATGAAGCACAAGCGGCGGCAATGCGAAGTCGTACACCCAATCGACGCGTTTGGCGATTTCAATCTGTCGTCGATAATAGGAGTGGACTTCGACCAGCACCTCCAGACCGGCGCGTGCCGCCAGTGCTGCGAATGCATCGATGAAGCCGAACGTTTCCGGCATCATGAAACAGCTCGCACCGGGAAGTTTTACCGCATAGCCAACGGCATCGAGTCGAACCATTTTTACGCCGCTTTTGGCGAGTTGCTCGAGAATGCCTTGCAAGTAGGCCTGCGCCTGCGGTGACTCCACATTGATGTCGACCTGCTTGGACGTGAAGGTGGTCCACAGCAGACGACGCTCGCCGTTGAGCAGCGTCACCACGGTGAAGGGCAGGCCCGGGCGCGGACGATAAATGTTGAGCAGATCACGCTCGGTCGCGCCCTCCGGGAACACTGCATCGAAGGTCAGAAACAGCCCGTTGAAGCTCGAAGCACGCCCATGCAGCGAAAAGTCCTTGAACTGCACTGAGTCTGACGACATATGGTTGACGATCACATCAGCCATGATGTCGAAGCGCTCGGCAAGCATCGAGACATCGCGCCAGTCACCGAGCTTGGGATCGACCAGCGTGTGATCAATCGGGTCGAAACCGGCGTCGGCCCCATCGATCGGGAAAAAGAAGGGCAGGATGTGCATCCCGCCAAATAGCCCCTGGAGTTGCGGGTTGGTTAAAAGCGAATGAAGGTCACGCAGATTTTCGCCACCGAATCGGTCGGCATACGTGATCAACTGTATTTTATTTTTCATGGCGCCCCAGGTCGTCTCAGGCGTGATGGGCGTAGATCGCCCACAAACGTGCGAGGTCGGTCATTCCACCGTCGCCATGAATGCTGTCAAAAACGCGTATGGCCTGCTGGCTCTTGCCACTCGCGAGCAGCGCTTCACCGATATGCAGGGACGCCAGACCAGGATGTTCGACCTTTCCGGTCGCCAGCGCCTTTTGCAGCAGGCCGATGCCGCGCTGCGCGCGTCCGGATGACACCAGGGCATCGCCCATGTTCACCTCGGCGGGAACGCGATCGGGAACGACCTCACGATCGATGCTGTTCTCGTCCTGCGCCGCTTGCTTGTTGGCCATTGCGCGCAGTCGGGCATGGCGCGGCGCGTCAGGTCCGGATCCAAGCACTTTCGCCGCGAATCCGGCGTCGATCACACGTTTGGCCTCGATCGGCAGACTCCGAGACAACAGCAGTTCGCCAAGCTCGACATATTGCGCCGGGGTCGACATGACCCCTGTTGCCAGTTCCAATCGCAGGAAGTCCAGGGTCAACCGATCCGAAAAACCCGCTGAATTCTGCAGCCTCGCCAACCGGTCCGCCCAATAGGCCGGATTCGGGTAATGCAACAGAAGCTTTTCGAGGGTCCTGACGTAACCCGCATCGTCATGCAGGCTGGAGTAACTGGCGGCCAGCATCCGCAATGTGTTCTCGTCGGCCTCGGGAGGCGTGTTCTCGATTTTCGAGACTTTTTGCTGCGTGTCACGAACCACCGCGGCAAAATTGCCGGCGAGATAGTTGGCACTCAGGCGCAGACTGGCCATGCGCGGGTCGTTGCCACCGCCCTGGAAATAGCGATCGGCCCAGCCGGCCGCTTTTTCATAGTCCTTGCGGTGATACTCGGCGCTTGCCAAGGCCTCGTCCATCTGCAGCTGCTCGGCGGGCTTGAGCTGGCCACTTGCCAGCACCGCCGTGTAAGCCTGGACAGCGAGTGCGTCGTCGCCAGCGCCGGCTGCAGCGCTACCCAACATGCGCTCCAACATGAAATGCTCATAGGGGGTCGGGTTCGGCACCGCCTGGGCCTCGCGCACCTTGGCAAGCGCAGCGCCGAACTGGCCCTTGCGCATCAGACTCTGCGCCGCCAGCAGTGGCTTGCCAATCTCGGGACGCAGCGCCTCCTGCGCGGAGGTGCCCCCAGCCAGCGCGAGCAGGGTTGCAGCGCACAGCAACTTCAAGGCATTTTTCGAGTTCATCGGAATTCTCAGTTGTATTCTTCGTTTCCAACGATGCCGATCTTCTTCAGCCCCAGACGCTGGGCTGCGGCGAGGACTGCCGCGACACTGTCATAGTGGGCGAGCTTGTTGGGCTGAAGCTGGATCTCGGGCTGGTTCGCTTGCGCCGCCATGGTGCGCATGCGGGCCTCGAGAGCGCCAATATTCGGCACGATGACGCCATTGACTGAAAGAGTGCCGTCGAAGTCGATACCGATTTGCACGATTTCGGGTTTGACCTGGCTCGGCGGAGTGTTGTTGTTCGGCATATTCAGATCAACCGAGTGCAACTGGATCGGAATGGTGATGATCAGCATCACCAGAAGCACCAGCATGACATCGATCAGGGGCGTCGTGTTCATCTCGCCCATGACCTGCGGGCGTCCTTTTTTGCCACGTTTCTGGCCTGCGCTCATTCCCATCTCTGCTGCTCCTCAGTTGCGCACCGGCGGCTGGATCAGAAAGGAGACCTTCACGATTCCGGCACGCTGGCACGCGTACAGCACGCGGCCGATCGATCCATATTCGGTTGCGCTGTCACCCCGGATCTGAACCTCCGGTTGCGGGTTGGCGACCGAAGCCTTGTCGAGTCGCTGCAGGAATACCTGCACGTTCGGCATGCGAAGATCGTTCCAGAAAATGTCCCCGCTCCGATCGACGGTCACGACGATGTTGTGCGGATTGCTGACCCTCGGCTTGTTCACATCCCTCGGCAGATGAACCTTGATCGCAGATACGGCGACCGGGATCGTGATGAGGAAGATGATCAGCAGAACCAGCATCACGTCGACGAGCGGCGTGGTGTTGATGTCGGAATTGACCTTGCCGTTTCCGGCACCGCCGACGCTCATGCCCATGGCCGCTCCTTAGGTGCGCGTCGTTGCGGTGGTTGCCAGCAGCGTCGTGCGGAGCTTGGCGCGGAAGCTGTTGACGTAGTGCAGCGCATTACCGTTACGACCCACCAGCCAGTTGTATCCCAGCACGGCGGGAACCGCCACTGCGAGACCAATGGCCGTCATGATCAATGCCTCACCCACGGGTCCAGCGACTTTGTCGATGCTGGCCTGCCCAGCCATGCCGATCGACGTCAAGGCGTTCAGGATCCCCCAAACCGTGCCGAAGAGGCCGACGAATGGGCTGGTGGAACCCACCGTCGCGAGAAAACCGAGGCCTTTCTGCAAACGATGCTCGACCTCCTCGCCAGCCTCGTCCAGCGAGGTCGCCAACCAGGTACTCAGATCCACCTGCGCCAGCACACCGCTGTGCTTGTGCGTCGCTTCCAGAGCGGTCTCCGCGATGTAGCGGAATGCTCCCTCTGCGGCCAGGCCTTCCGAAGCCTGCGCGACCGAACTCGACTCCCAGAACGTCGAGCCGGCGCCAACCTTGCTGGACTCGGCAAGCAATTTGCGCTGCTCGAACAACTTGGTCACGATGATGTACCAGGACCCCAGCGACATCAGCATCAAAAGGACCAGCACGGATCGTGATACGAGATCGCCATGGCTAATGATGGCTTTGAGACCATACGGATTGGCTTGAACCGTCGGACCACCCGCGGGCGTGATATCAGGCAAGGCATTCGAAACGGCTGCGGGGGCGACGCTGTTCGCCGCTGCTGCGCTTGCAGTGCCCGTGGTGGCTGCGGCCGACTGGGCCTGGGCAGTGGGGGCGCAGATCGCCAGGCTTGCGGCCAGGATCATGAGGGCGCAGGATGAGGACAGTCGATTGATGAAGGACATGACAACTCCAGTCGTTTGTTGACACCTCGACGACCGAGGTGGGTATGGATGGGTTCTTACTCGGTTCGATAGGCGAATGGGACCTGCACCTGGACTTCTCGGCCCTGGCCGGCACACTTGAATTGACTCACGATGGCAATACTGCTTCTGGCAAACGCGGGATCGGAAGCACTGACCGCATGGACGTTCTTCACCTCGCCATTCGCCTCGAGCGTGAACTCGATCAGCGCACTGCCCTCGGTCAAGCCATCGCGGTATGCGTCGCGGGGGAATGCAGCGCCTCCCATTGCGGTCTGATAGTTCGAGCACACGACCGCCGCATTCACGGGTTTGGGCGGCGCTGGCGCCGGCTTCGGCGCCACGACCGGAGCCGGCCGAGGCAACGCGCGCGCGGCCGGACGAACCGCGGTCGCGGTGATGGTGTCCTGCGCGGGCGGCGCAACCTGCACCTTGACGTCCGGTGGCGGCACGTAGGCCGGCGGGGGCGTGAACTTGGG
>VFSW01000325.1_pt1 | contig 68018 bp, 92 predicted proteins | sample 5358111 | NCBI WGS metagenome assembly VFSW01 (sample SAMN11554181, study PRJNA540505) | mine drainage metagenome | isolation source: sediment from site ElyBrook_90M | place: USA: Ely Copper Mine, Vershire, VT | collected 2017
ACCCTCGTCCCCCGGAGCTCTTGGGTGTATACTACGACCCCCACCGACCGCCCCTACCCCGTTTAACATGCAGACCTCACTTTTTAATAGGAATCAATACGTAGATACGTATATGCTCTTTCTGCACGATAAACTACCGATGCACAGTAAAAGTCGGAAGTTTATCGGAAGATTCCCGCTCGGGGTCATTTGTAGATTTTCATGGGATTAGACTGCCCGATGTTCCCGTTCGGGTAGATTTCCATTGGATTAGAAGTTGATTTTGACAATTTTCATACAATTAGAATTTCGGCTTGGGGGCAAGCTGTTTCAAAAAAAATCCCGGGAGTGGAATTTTATAACGGGAGATGGTAGTATGTATGTGTGTTTATGAAGCGATACACGACTGACACGGTGGACACATGTTGGAACGACAGTTTGGCTTGTCTTTTGGAGATACCGCCCAAGAAGGTTCCGAATTTTCTCAAGTTGTATAAAAACGACTACATGAACAAGACGAGGGATTGGCTCAAGGAGAATTTCAACAAGGGGTTGGTTTACATACCGGCGAGGGCGTTTATGGAATGCAGTTCTGTGCGTTACAATGGTCCGATTGGGCCTTCGGGGTATTCGATAGTATTATTCAAGATGGTGGACGACCGGGCGAGGCATGTGGCCATAGCGTTCAATGGTGGGGTATTATGGGACAACGGGGACAGTCGGGAAGAGGAATATGACTGTATTGTGGGGTATTATGTGGTTTACGACCTTGAGCCTGAGAAGCCGAAGTGGATTAAAAAGTCCAAGACACCGAAGAAGAAACGGGGAAAGCGGTGAGATTTTCATATTTACTGGTATGATAAGTTTGAGGAAAATACTGACTGAGGGGGTTAATGAGAAGCGGTTTGCGGACATATTTGTGTATGCATTCAAGTCTATTATGGATGTGGATGATGAGCAAATCAGGGTAGAGAGTATTTCGGCTAGGAAGAACCCTACAGCGTATATGCATTGGGGATACAACTTGAAGGTTAAGTTGTTATATCGGAACAAGAAGTATTACATACCGATTACATTTTTCTACTACAAGTTTCCACCGGAGGAACTGAGTGGGTTGGAGAGGGACAAGTGGGATGACATGTTAAAGCAATCGGAGAGGTTTCCTGAGCAAGACCTTGACGAGAAGTTTCTTTTGAAGCCGAACAAGCTGTTTAAGTTTGTGGGTGGGGTAATTGAAGGGGAAGGTTATTTTGATGGGGACCGGATTGGTGATTTTGAGGGGCACAGCATATTGGATGCGGTGACGCAGATAAAGAAGGTTATTGATGGTCATGATTCTGAACCATCGCCAGAGAAGGAGACGCCTCCGATGCCTGTTTCATCGAAGGATTTGGTGGGGACTTATCAATAATCGAAGTCTTCGGTGGCTCCACAGGCGATGCATACGTCTGTATGTGCGGATATGACGCCATCTTGAATGAGGGAAGGAAACATAGATTCACTCCTTGTTTTTCAAGTAGTTTTCAATTATTTCATTCATTTCCTCGGGAGTAGTGGAGAACAGGTCATTGACTTCTTCTTGAAGTCGTTCATCGGTCCACCCCAAGAGAGTTTTCAATTCGGCAAGAATGTCTGCCATTCGTTCGAGTTTTTCCGTTTTGTTTCGATTTTTGTCAAGCAAGTTCTCAACGAATTCGGCTATCAATTTATTGACTTCGTATTGATTGCTGAAATAATTCAAATCTTCCTGTTCCTCGTTATTCATATCATTTTCTCCTTTAGGATACTTTCAACTTTTTGGATGTCAGCTTTGCCCTTGGTTTCCTTCATGACTTGGCCTTTGAGATGGTTTAGGGCGTTGAGTTTTCCCTTTTTATAATCGATGATGCTTTTTGGATTGTTGGCCAACACTTTATCACAGATTACATTTAAGGCACCGTCATCGGATAAGCTTTCATATGGGTGCAGGGACATGAGGTCGGTATAAGAGATACAGGGCCAGTATTGATTTAGGTCCACATGCATATCCACGATTTTCTTAACATAGGCCCAAGGGTATTTGTTATCTGCCGAGGCTTTGGCAAGGGCACCGAGGTCATTGCCGGTGATGAATGGGGCAAGGTGAGTTTGTGATAAGAAATACCAATCTCGTTGTTCCGAGTCTTTAAGTGATGGGTTGACTAACTGAATGATTATTTTTGCGATGAGACCGCAGTCATCGAAGTATGGGTATTTATTCACAGATGAGGAAGCCGGAGATGATTTTATAATCGTCGCCGATGAGACAGGTTCCGTTCTCGGTCTATGTTATTCTTGTCATTTTATTACAAATAGGTCATCATAGGGTAAAGGATGAGTTTTTCGACGGGGGTGGATTCTGTGCAGGCTCCATTTTGTATAGGAAGCCACAAGGTAACAACTAAGATATTGGTGGAATTTATGTCATTTCTTCTCACTGAGCATTTTCCGTCTTTTGTATTATTGACGATATAATACATGGCTCGTAGTTTACGGCGGTTTTCGACGACGTGGGGAAGGTTGGCGAACCGTTTGATTTTTTCTCCGATTTTTTCTTCCATATGATTATTGGGTTGAGTGTTTATAACCGACCTTCCTCACGTCGAAGAAGGGCCGTGTTACGATTTCTTTTCTTTGCCGAAGACCTGTTCGTAGAGGTCATTGAGTTCGGAGCGGGTATTTCCGAGGATGACTTTGGCGGTCTTGGCTGATTTCTTGAGGGCGTCCGTGGCTTCGGCTATGGCCTGTTGATATTTTTCTTTGTTTTCCTTACCGAAGATGCGTTCGAATTCAGTATAGGAATCCCCGAACAATCTTCCCATTTCATCTTCTTCGGGAAGGTGGGGGCGGGATTCACAGCCGCATCCACAGCCATAGCCATAATCACCATCATATTTTGGGTCATCTATGGGGTCCGTGAACACTTTCCAGAAATAGCCATAATCACCATCATATTTTGGGTCATCTATGGGGTCCGTGAACACTTTCCAGAATTCCTCGGAAAGTTTTTCAGCATCCGTCTTTGGCTCCGACTTGGATTTGGCTCGGGCGTTGATGGAAGTCATGATGTAACTAAGGATGGCATCACGAGTTTTCCACCACACCGTTCCTTCTTCGTCATCGGTGAGGAAGACGTTGGCATCGGTTACATAAGTAACGATATGGGGCGTGCGGATGGTTGAGATTTCGACACCTGTGACGGTGACTTCACGGATGCAGGAGCTTGAGCGGCAGATAATCCATACGGTATCGCCGATATTGAGTTTAGTGTTGAATTGCATAATCCATTGAGGTTGCTAGTTCGTTGAAGGCTTTACTTTTCTCGTCTCGGAGGACTTGTTTTTCTCCTTCGATTTGGAGTTGTCGGTAGAACCTATCGTTTGGTTTTGAGGTTAGGTGCCAGTAACCGCATCGGGTGCAAGGGAATGCACGGAGGTAGTCGTGGGCACGGTTAGTGTTTTCGTTTAAGATTTCCTTGATTCGTTTTTTGGCTGCGCCTTCGGTGCGGAAGATGACTTTGCCAGTCACTCCGCAGCGTCCAAGGTTCGTGCCAAAAGTATTTTCGTGGCGTTTGTAGTTCATGGCTCATAGCACGTTGACTGACTTTGCGTGGCCGTAGGCAAGCACAGTTGTTTCTTCCACCACGTCTATGCGTTCGATGCGAAGGTTATCCCAAGCATTGGATGGGTCTTTGCAAGTTTTCTTGAACTTGGCAAGAGCTTCGGCGTCATCTTTGCACATCCATGTTTCGTGGGTGGGAGCATCGCCACAGTGGGAGGAATATACACGGTATTGCATATGATTTATTATATCTTAAAGTTATCGGCGTGAGCCTTCGGCTTAAGTTAAGGTCGTAGGTCCGAAAAGTGTCGGGGCAGGCGGGACAGACGTGGGGGCGAGATATTGATTCGGTTTAGGAAGCTCGTATTCGTCATCTTTGTTCTTCTTTTCCTCGGTCTTGAGGCGAGCTTGAACATTCTTCAAGAGTTTATCACATTCTGCATTGGCTTGTTTTTGAAGTTTATGCACCTGTTCCAAGGCTTCTTGGGCGTGAGTGCCGTAACCGAACCAACGAGAAGCCTCGGCGGCGAGGAACGGCTTCATGATGCTTATCATTGAGAATTGGATTGTGACCATTGCCCGATAAGAATTGCGGTCACTTTGAGCATCGGTCAGAGTCTTGTCAATCTGTTCAATGGTATGTTCAGCTTGACGGAGCAGACATCCAAGGCATCCGCCGCAATAATTACCCATTTCTCCCGTGCGGCAACCTTCACATTCCAAGTCTTGGGACTTATCGTAGAGTTTGCGGGTCTCTTCCAAGAGGCGATTGTTGCTTTGACGGAAGAGGTCATTTTCTTTCGCCAGCTTTTCATTTTCTTCGGTCAATTGAATGGCTTTGAGGGCAAGGTGGTCGGCCTCGGCAGTTTTGGTTTCGAGTGCTTGGGATTTATCAACCTTCCACTGTTCGATTTGGGCCTTGAGTTCTTTGAGGAATGCGTCTTGTTGGGCGACGAGGGACCGGAAATGGTCACGATTGCCGATTTCGACATCCAAATCCTTTTTCAGACGGACGATTTCGTGTTCGGCGGAAGACAGGTCGGATTTGAGTTGGAGCCGACTCTCTTCGCAGGCGTGAAGAGAATCGGTTCTTGCTTCAAGCTCTTGATTGCGGATAATGAGGTTGTTGTGAACCGTTTTATATTCTTGTGCCGCATCGGATTGGTCCATCAATTCGAAGTTCAGGCGTTCGATTTCGTTCAACAGCGTTTCGAGGGCCGGGGCATCCCCCACGTTGATGCGTGCCGTTTTGATTTTAACGGGTGATGAATTGGGGTCATAACTACCAGTAAACATAGTATTGTCTTTCTTATTGGGGTTAAGGCGGTTGTTGGAAGAAAGGATAGTAAAGACTTTCATGTCTTTTGTAGTGGGGCGATGCTTTGGGCCATCATTTTTTGGACAATGGCACCTGTGACCCATTTGGCACCCGCCATATATCCGGCACGGAACAGGTCTTTGGATGCGGCGTAGGTCTTGGGGTCAGTTTTATGGTCGAGTTTGAGCATCTTAGCGAAGTGCTCCCATTCTTTGTCGCAATTGGCATTGCAGGCATTGATGGCTTCGGTTGGGGATGGGAATAGTGGATTATTCATATAGTAAAGTTGGAAGATTCAGGAGAAGCTTCGGGGGAAGGTTCGATTTTGGCGGGAACGGGGGCGGGAGAAACCCGCTTGATGACGCCTTTGGGTTGTCCGTTCTCTTCGGTAATCAAAACTTCAAATTCGCACCCATCGAAGTCAACTCCCGCCTTTCGGAGTTCGGAAGTAGTGCTATCGGTTTCGCAAGTGTTATTATTGCTTAGGTCAGTGAGTTGGACCCGGGATAAACCGTTGGGGTTGAATTTGATGACTCTGCCTGTAAACTGTGCAAGGATTTTCATTGGTGAGGGCATGTTACCAGATAGCAAACCTCATGTCAATGTTTTTCCTTTGGAGGGGTGGGCTTTGACTCGGGAAGTGATAAACGCCTTGAGATTGGCTTCACAGGCGACCAAGAAGTCTTCGGAGACACGAGTGAATTTGTTGGCGGGACGGATGTTCTTGGCCAATTCCACGGCATGTTTCTTGCACTTGGACGCACAAATCAGGTTGAATTTGATGCGGGGCCGTGTGTTGGGTGTGGTTACAGTATCGGTGTTGTCGGTATTTGTTTCAAGCATATCGTCAATATAGCACAGGCCCAAAGTTTGTCAAATCTTTATTTTTAGGACGTTGACCGATATGTATTACCGAAATGAAGACCCAACAGGAAAAACGCATCGAGTTATTGGAGAAGGCTCACGAGTGTATTCGTAAGACGGTTAATACCGACCGTGAAATGTATGATTATTACATTCGCCGTGAAAATCGAAAGACGATGAAAATACTGAAAGAAATCGAAAAATGGAAAGAAGAGTTATATGACCAAAAATGACTTCAAAACAATCATTAACTACTGGTGTGTGAATTATCCTCACTGCATTGCGTTTTTGATTTACCTCATCGCATCATGATTAAGCTTAAAGAAGTAATCGGCAAAGACATCAAGCCACCCTATCAACGGTGGGATAATCCTGATATGGAATTCGAAATTGCATTGAAATCCCCGTTCACGGCGTTTGATTATGCACTTCGAAATGGTCCAAGTCGAAAATTATGGTTGGCGGTGAAAGGGTCTCCTTACGAACCACAATATGTAAGAAAATTTGGACAGCAGCCGCAGTAAATCTCAAATAAAAAGTTATGGCAATGAAATTCAATTCCAAAAGTGTGGCCTTGAATCGAGGAATAAACTTTCGTTATCCGATTGAGACCCCACCCACCTTCAAACATTACAAGTTTCGTCCCGACGTATTACGCAATGCTGTGGAAGAGTTCAATCAGAAGTTGGACCACCGCCCACATGTCACAATGCACATTGAAGGTGTTAAGGCGGATGTGCTGCGTTTAGTTCCCACGGCGGAAGATACATTGGCGATATGGTTGGTGATGAAGGAAAAAGATGTTGACATTGTTCACGAAAAATGCTTTACTATCAAAGGTGACGTATATTTCGTCGGGGATTCGGACGTGGAAGTGGATAAAATGGTTATCCACGATGTTATGTTCGACGATGAACACGGTATATTCACCAAGAAAACCATATGACAACGCCAGATGCGGTGGCCGTAATCGAACGGAATGCGCTCGATGCCGCCAAAGACAAATCCGAAGTGGCCATTGCGGCGGCTCAAACGGCCAAAACGAGTGAGCGATGCCAATGCTTTTGTAGCCCGTTACATAAGCATTGTGGAGAAGCATATTACAGCATCGCAATTAAGAGAAATCAATAACGAGTTATTTCATCTATGATTACGACAACTTTCAAAGGCGGATTGGGGAACCAAATGTTTCAGTATGCTATTGGCCGCATCATTGCGGAAGCCAAAGGGCATAAACTTGAAATCAATGACCCCGACAACCGGCGTCAACAGCTTTTCGATTCTTTTCCAAATGCGATTGGTATTGATGGAAATGATACCAAAGAAAACACATTGAATGTGGCTCACGACCTTCAATATATGGATTTGCCTGCGGTGCTTGGGCATTCGGGCCACGTCTTCCTGCATGGGTATTGGCAGAAGCATTACTATTACACGCCGCACAAGGAAAAGCTTAAGGAATGGTTTGCTTATGATGATTCAAAATATCAGAAGCCAGACCCCGACGACCTCGTGTTGCATGTGCGATTGGGAGACCAATTAAAGCCCAATCCCATCGGACTTCCGTCGTCAGCCGAAACGTATGTGGAGCTTCTTAAACAAATTCCTCACAAGCGTTGCATTCTTGTATCGGATGAGCCAGACGAACCGTTTCTTGCCCCCGTAAGGAACTACCCAACTGTCGTCACGAAGATTGGGAAGCAGATGGAAGACTTCACAATGATTAAGCACGCCAAGCGAGTGATTATCTCGCAATCCACGTTTGCGTGGTGGGCATCGTTCATCGGGGATGCCGAAACGATTTGGACACCCGTGACTACGGATGGACGAATTCTGTGGAAAAGTTGTCCTGCTGTTCAAGACGTGGATTTGATTCCGCTGAACGGCACGTATCGAAAGTTCAAAATTTAGTTTGACATTCGTTCGGGGTGTGTTATATTTATCTTACATGTGGGGCCGCAATGGTCTCGACTTTGTTCTTTCTAACGGGCCTGTAATAGATTCGACTTATGGAAATAAGTTTACGACGCATGTCGAGGAAGGTTGCTTGGCCTCGATAAAAATGCAGTCAAACATTAATTGCTAACCGATTGAATCAGTTGGCCTCGATTGATTGCTCTATCACCTTGGGTGAAGAGGAATCAATTGGCGAGTTGGCTTTGGCTTAACTCGTTAAGTGGATGCGGATTCTCGCTACAAATCCACCGAGCTAATAGCGGGAAAACTGCTGGTGGTTTCAATTATCAGCGTGATTTGAAAGGTCACTATACCAATCTATGCCGCATAGTTTGTTCGTTACCGACAGCGGCGAATACTAAAACGAACTAAACATGTAGTTGTTGTGAATAAATTTCTATAAACACCCGGGGGGCGGTGCCCCGGCAGGTCCACCAATTTCGGAAATAAACTCCTTCATCTCTTCCCGAGTGAAGGAGTTTTTTGCTAAATTTATAGCTTGGCATACGAATTCAACATTTCCACGAGTATATTCTTTTGATGAGTCTATTCGGTCCAGACTTGCTTTTTTTGGGGACCGAAACATCTGAGATGTAGTTTCTGGGAGTAACATCTTTATTCCGGTATATGGACAAATTCCATTTTGACTTTCCCACAATTCTTTCAGATACTTCACGTCTAACTCACTGTGATGTTTTTTCATAGATGCCCCACCTTTATTTAAAAATTTTCTAAATGGAGAAAATTCATCTCTCCTATTGTTTGCGTGGGGTGATATGTTGTAACAATGTTTTGATTATCCCTGTATATTTATACGTATGGCTATTTCACTCAAAGAGCAACTGCGTATTCTCAATGAAGGCGTTCACTATCACCCTCCTTTTAAGTTCGGTCCAAAGGGGTTTAGTGTCTTGAAAAAGGGGCGTGAAGATACGGAAACACTCAAAGTGGCTACGCAGATGTTTTATGACTTCTATGCGATGGAATTGATGCATCGTTTGGTTGGAAGTCCTATCCCCGACCCTGACGTTGGAAATCCAAAGTATGCGGGTCAACTTACTCCCCAACAAAAAGCCAAGTTCAAGCGTGCGGTTCAAAAGGGCGGCGAAGATGCAATGGGAGCAATGTATGTTCCAAATTGGGCTGATGTCGAAGAACCTACGATGGGTGGAGCAATTGTTCCAGATGCACTTAGACGAGTTGTTGACCAAGTATATGAAGAAGTTGTTATTCATCTTACAAATAAGATGTTGGCTCACTTGCGTCTTACACTTCTTCAAGAGTTTCGTTATCTTACTGGTGTTAAGGAATGGCAACAATTTCGAATGAGATTGGTATCAACTTACAACAAAAACAACGGGAAAATTTCCGAAGAAGAATTTAAGCAAGCCATTAAGGATAAAATTCCATCAATGGAAGGACACGAGGATACGGTTAAACGTTTGTTGAAATTTTTCAAATATTCTTCGGGAGTTACTCCCGACCTTACGGATGCGATTCCAAAGAAAACGGAACCACCCGTGGAACCCGAGCCAGAGCCAACCGAACCGGAACCCGAAGAACCTGAATCTGAACCATCAGCACCAGAACCCGAAGAACCAGAACCCGAAATGCCGCCCGTGGAAATTCCTCCGGGGGCAGATTGGGATGATGAACCTTACAAGTATTCGGATGAAGTCGAAAAGGCCAAGCTGATGCATTGGTTGAAGACTCACCAAAAAATCTCCGAGGCACATGATTCCACTTATGCGGCGGGTCGCATTAGTCCTCATACCATTTCAGACCTCCGTCAAGCCGTTGCCAAATCGGGTTTAACATGGAGTGACATTCTACTTGCTTACACTCGTTTAGATTGGGGCGGAGGAGTCGGAGGCCCACGATGGGGTGCTGGTGTAGCTTCGTTTATCAAACTCTTGGCAAATTCCAAAACCCAAAACATTGAAGAAATGGCAGGGATATTGGACCACATTTATGATTTGCAACATAACACCGGAGCATTGCTCAACAAGGGTGGTATGTATGTTTCTCCCGGGGACTTGGACCGTCGTTCAAAAGTAACAAGTCTCACACGATATTTCAAAAATGTGTCTCCTCTGATTCAACGACTGATTTTGCGTGTTCTCCCGTATGTTAGTCCGCATCCTGAGATTGATAAGAATCCTGAGAGTGTCACGAAAAGTCCTATTGCTCCAATGCCTCCCGAGGCGGCAGCTAAATTGACTGCCAATAAGTTTGTAAAGGGATATGGGGACGACTGGAAAACTCAAGCTCCATTTTTAAACAAACAAGGAGGAACAATTCAGAACTCTTACACGGCGAAATATCACACCAATGGAATGTATTCCGTTCAAGATGATTTGGATACGGATGTTGAAGTGTTTGAGACGTTGCCAGAGTTTGAAACGTGGTTGGGACGGAACTCTCCTAACTTCATAACTCCAACGGGTCAAAGTTATTATTCGGTGCCGCAGTCCAAGAGTGAATTGGATACGTTTTTTGCGGGGAAGACAAAAATCAAGCTGGACGCCGAAAAGGAAACCATATTGCTTAATGAATGCAAAATGGTATGGAGACCATATCAGAATCATTACAAAGCAAATCTCCCGGGAGACACGTTCAAGTTTTATGCTTTCAGTGATGGGACATTCATGGGATATATTGAATCCACCAACAAAATTGGAGGAACGTTTACGAATTGGCTTAACGCTTTGGGTTATTGTAAAGCTCAAACCTCCGATGCACTTGCTCTTTCAGCCGACGAATATGCCAAAGGAAAGGCATATATTGGAGCACCTATTGGAGCCGTAATTTCTACGCCGCCATCCGCACCAAGCGGACCTCCTCCATTGCCTTATGCTCTCAGTCCATCTGAAATAAGTTTGTTCAATGCCTTGGTTAACATCAAGGGTAAAGACAAGAACATTACTCTTGATACGGATAAAGATACAGGAATGACCCAATTCTTTATTCCGTATGGTTCAACGGCAAAGAACGTGTTTTCAGTCGGGAAAAAGGCGTTGATAGGGTCGGGGGGAACCTATCTTATTCAACACTACGTCGAAGGCCAAAATCCAGAAGAATGGAGTTTTTCGAACTTTAATCAGGCATATAGTTTCATTCAGAAAAACTTGGAATTGTTGCTACAATCGTCCGAGGCAGTGAAGGATAAAATTATCGTTGCCCCCACTCCTCCTCCATATTCATATGCATCAATATCGCAGGAAGTTCCGCTTCCTCCACCATCACCATCCAAGGCGACGTATAAGGCTCATTTGGGTATTGCCAAACCCCCGACGCATACGATTCGTCTTACGCAAGAGGATGAAGATTTGTTGAAGGGTGTAGGATTTGCGCCTCAAATGCAAGGGGGAGATGTATGGTATGTTCACAACAAGACTCACGATGTTGTGAAGATTTTCCCGAACGACCAAGCCAAAATCATATTTCCACAAGGAAATACTCAAACCACAGTCACCAAGAAGATTGATGATGCTATTGCGTGGATAGTAAGCAAATATACAGGAGCTACGGTATCTCCGATTGTTGCTAAACCGGAGCCTTCTACCAAGGGAGCTAAGGCGGGAATGTTGTATGAGAAGTCGCTTATTGCGGCAGGGTTTAAATGGTATGAGGGTGCGGCAATATATCAGAATGATGCGACCGGGGATACGATTAAGATTTTCCCATATCCTCAATCTACTTACACGAATGGAAGCACCAAACAAACTAAACACTTCAATAGTTTGCCCGAACTTGCTGTATTTGTGAAGAGCTTGCCCAAGCCTTAATTACATGGCTACAACCGGGGCTACGGGAGCATCTGGATTCTGCAAGTCTTTGATAATGTTTACCCTGTTTATACGGACTTGTGGCTTGTTTGGATGATATTTGGTTGGTGGCTCGTATCCTACGAGTGCCCCATCAATTATGTATCTGTTTCCTTCGACAAACCCAAGATTGGAACTTGCGAACCACATAAATTCGTTTCCGAAAGAATCCTCAAAGAGAATGCGATAGCCGATGCCCGAATCTCCATAACCAAACGTATTGGTCTTTTCGTATTCAGTAATTTTCTTGACTTTGACTTCCCATCCCCATACCTTTCCCTTAATGGATTTTTTGATAGCTTTTTCATCCATTCCACCGACAGCAAGTTTCTTGATTTCCGATTCCTTGGCAATGTCACGCAGACGCTTCTTTTGAAGGGCGGGGTCAGCGAAGTCAACCGGAGATGGAAGAAGGAGAGCGGCTTTCTTGTCGGCTTCGGCTTTATCTTCGGCTGCTTTCTTATCTCGGAGAAAGAACTGAAACAATGCCGAAAAGAATCCGAATTGAGAAGCCTTTAGATATTCCTGCTTCCCAACCAGAGCCATGTTATGAATGAAATCGGCCTTATCAGGTTTTTCTTGTGCCATCTTTTCCCAATCTTTGGTCGGAATCCATTTTTCAAACTCTTCGGCCAAATCATTAACTTTTTTGATAAAATCGGTATCACTTCCCATTTTGGCCCATATAGGGTAGTCTTGTGGTTTCCTATTCAACGGTGGACGCATCTCGCTCAATGCACGAGAGAGCGTTGATTCTGTTGCAGGACCGCCCATACCAGCTTCAAGATTTTTCTGAGCTTGTGATTTGGACATATAACGACCAGTGTGAAGATAAGTCGCTGCCAGCCATTTAAGAAGACTGTCCGAAGGTTCGTAATATTTTCCACCCCCACCACCATAGCCTTCACCACCCTCTTCCATTTCTTGGGCTTCTTTCACGTCATATTGAGTTGCCTCAACCATGTTGGTATAAGCTATAAGGGCCGCCACACTAATGCCCGGCATAAATCGAGCCAAACAATTTCTTCCGACAACAAGCAAATCGCCGGGTTTTTTGTCGGGGAATCGTTTGGGGTCTTCCTTTTCCATCTTGATGACGAATGTATCATTACGGTCACGGTTTGTATGACACACGTCACAATGTTGATTGACAGTCTTAAATTCTGCGGGAAGGTTGGGAACCGATGAGTGGGGACTTGTATAAATGAAATTGCCTTCGGGGGTGTGTTCCAAACGAGCTATAAATTCATATCCCTCGACGTGTGGTGGTTCTCCCTTCAAGGATAGAGTGTATTGTTTTCCCAACGTATAGAATCCCTCCGAGCCGGGGCCAGTAAGAGACCCCGGACCAGCTTGCATAGCTCCTGATGCTAATTGGGCTTTAATTTCGGGGCGTAAAACCTTTATCATCTCTTCCTTATGAACGACGATTTCAAGGGGTGGAACTTTGTATTTGGCGGCTTTTTTGTTGAGTGCGGCAATCCTTTCCTTGAGAAAATCAAAACCTCTATCCGTCACCACAAATTGTTCAGGTAATTCTTTCTCTTCAACCTCAAGGACGAGAACCTTGGGGCTTATCAGTTGCATGAGCTTTATCATATCTCCGTTTCGCTATACTCATAAATATGTATTGAAGCACACAAACCTTCATCCAGTTATGCAAATTGCCAGCACGTTTCACAACAATGAACAATATTACATGGAACCCCTTCTACAGTGGTATAGGAAAGTTTGGAAGGCGGATAAATTCATTTTCTTCATCGGAAAACCTAAAATCGCTCAATCAAATTACCAAAGAGAGGGCATTAACTTTTTTGTTTCGACAAAGGGGGACATCATAACTTATGAATATCAGCATTTGTTTAATAAGTGGGATGTTTGGAAATTTGTATTTTGTGATATTATAAAAACATTTTCCACGTTGTCGTTCGTATTGACGAATGATGTCATCTTTGGAAATAGAGCATTGAATACCCCGGCGGCGGCATCTGCTCCTTATTCCATTGAATAGCGTGATGGCTCTGGTTTTGTAGGATGAACTGAATCTATTTTTACAACTTTTAACGTCGCATTTTTTACATCGGGATGAGTAGTAAGTGCGACTATTGGGCTTACGTGAGGTTGTAGTGTAAAACTCTGTCAAAGGAAGTTTTTTCTTGCAGTCGGTGCAGAATTTAACATCGTTGTTCATGTCTATAAATATATTTTGTGTTTTTCGGAACACAGAAATAGACATTTTATATTAGAGTTTTTGAATCTAATCCTGATATGTAAGAACAGACACACTTTCCATCATTGATGGATTTTCACACACAGAAAGGTTAGCATATGTCACAAAATACGCCAGAAGAGCGGACTTGTCAAGCCCCCGCCGAACACGGAATTACTTCCGAAACCCTCAATACCATTCTTACCGAGGTCGGAGCAAAACCCGTTAGCACTCCCCTCACCAAGGTCATTGAAGCTTGCAACCAATCCACGGACAGCCTCAAAAAGCAGGCAAGCGTTGCCGAGTCCAAACGGATTTTGGAGAACTTCAAGGAAAAACTCAGCAATTATCCCAAGCATCTGTCTTACGAGGGGTCGGTTGTTTTATGTAGTCTTATTGGATTGAATCAAACGGGGAATATAAACCTAAGTGGACTCCCAAAGACAGATGTTGAACTGATTTATTCTCAATTGCCGGTCCCCCTTACCAACCTCAATGGTCCTCTTCATTTCTCCGTTGCGTTGGATGACCAACAAGATTTCAAACTTAAATGTGAAGAATTTCCTGATGACAAAACAACACCGTCAAGAGTGTTTAATCTCCGATTCTTCAATTCGGTTATTCGTCCCGAAAATCTTTCATCGGATATTCCAGTTGAACAAGACGGTGAAAATGTCAAAGTCGGGTCTTCATTGGTTTTTGATAAGAAACGAATCCAAAAACTTGTCGGAGCTTCTGTAGCCGAAAAACCAAAAAAAGAAGAAGAGGAGGCTCCGAGGCGTCAAACGGTGAGTGGCCGTAACGCATTTGAACTTAGGACAGACATCCTAACTTTAGCGGTAGATTGGGTTAAAAAATCCAATAATGCATCGGAAAATGAAGTATTGAGAGTGGCTAAATTGTTTTATTCATTTGTGGAAAACAAACGATAATATTTTGACGGTTTATGTTTTGACGTTATATTTATGTAATGTATGAACAATACATTAACATTATGGGAAGACACCGACTTAACCGAACAGTGGAAGAAATCCGAGAGCAAACCAACATTCGCTCCAAACGATGGTATCAACGAAACAAGCAACGTATCTGTAAAGAACGAATGCGAAGATACTGGGAACAAAAAGAAATGGATGAAAAAGTGTCCTGAATGTGGTAAAGAACAATATTTTAATACTCAACATGGATTTGACTGCGGAGTAAAGCATAATACTCGATGTCCTGTCTGTAAAAACAGAGGAAAAATAAACTATGTAGGAATGAAGTTTGGCATGTTAACGGTGATTAAACAATATTACATAAATGGAAGTGGCGATTTAAGAGTTGATTACAAATGTGATTGTGGAATCGTTAAATCTAATATACAATCATCAAAAATCAAACTCCTAAAAATGTGTAATGTATGTAAAAAGAAAAATAAACATAAGATATTACCAAATGGAGAAACTGCTTTTAATAATTACTATTCATCATATAGTAGAACGGCAAAACGAAGACAAATACCATTTGAGTTAACTAAAGATGAGTTTAGAACTATCATTAAACAGAATTGTTTTTATTGCGGTCAAACTCCAAATATGATAAAATTTCCGGTGTCAAACGGTGGGGCATTTATCTGTAACGGAATTGACCGAAAAGATAGCGATGGTGGATATACTATTTCAAATTGCGTAGCGTGTTGTAGTATGTGTAATTATGCTAAACTAGACGCCTCGGTTAATGATTTTTTAAGCCACATTAAAAAGATTTACGAGTATCAGTTTGGAAATTCTCAGGCGATAAATAACCTATGAACGTTATCACCAAAGAGCAAGACTTTGAGTTCCGCCGTGGCGTAATGATAGAGAAGATAAACGTCATCGCCTACTATCATCGCACCAAGGAACTGATAAGTCAAATGGATACACAAATCCGAGAATTGGCCGAAGGAATAAGTGCTCACGGAAAAGGCAGTTTTAAGAACCCCCGTGATGAAATGATGTATTTACACGATGTCAAAACTCTCACCGTTGTCTCAAGGCAGCGGGAGCGGTTGGCAAAGAAGCTCGAAGAGCTTCAACGCCGAATTCAAGAAGATATTGAATTGGCGAAATAAGTTACAACACACACTATGAAACACATACACAAGAAAGGTAACATATATGGAAAAGACAAAGAAATCCCTCGAAGGACTATGGGTCGGAGACTGTGTTGGCAACTTAGGTCAACTTTACTTCGCACATGACATTCTAAAAGCACTCTCAGAGGGAGTAGCAAAGTTTGGGAATCAACTATCCCAATTCAGAAACCAGTTTCAATATTCCGACGATACGGAAGAAGCCGTGGTTCTCTATAATCACATCATCAGCCTTCCGTTCCGCATTTCCCAAGACCCGTTGATAAATCAGAACGAGTATGCCAAGGACTTGGCAACTCGATATATGACTCGTGACCCCGATGGGGAAATCTACGGGTATGGTCTCAACACCCGTAAGGTTCTCCGTGACATCTACGAAGGAGTTCCGTGGACTGACGCCAACAAAATAATCAAGAAGTCGGAAGGAATGCCATCCCACATTGATAGTCTCGTTTCGAGTTTATCAAATGGCAAGAACTTCAAGGATGCCATTCATGATGTCAATGTCCATCTAAACAAGCAACGTCTCGAAGAGGTTGGTAAAACCAAAGTCGGGTCGTGTGGAAATGGGGCGGCAATGCGTGTAGCACCGTTGGGCGCATATTTTGCCGAATGGCCTTGGATAAATCTCCTCGACAAAACCCCGTGTCCAGATACTGGATTATCCTTGATTGAGAAATATCTCATTGCTAATGCCACGTTACAAGCAGAAGTCACCCACTGTCATCCAGAAGGCATTGCGGGGTCTATTGCCATTACATCCTTGGCCTTCGACGTTGCAAACTCGATTGATGATTATGCTCTTTTGTATAAGAATCTTCTACGACGTGTTCCGCAGGGTGAAGTATGGGATGGTATTAAAAAAGCATCCGAACTCCCCAAAGACACACCAGTCGGAAAACTCCGTGAAATTCTTGGCAACGGAACCCATGTTACCTGTCAAGATACAGTTCCGTTCTGTTGTTTTATGGCAATCAAATATGTTACGAACAGAGAAAACTTGACATCTATGTATGAAAATGCTATCATTGAAACTTCGATGGCATTTGGCGATGTAGATACAAATTGTGCCATTGTCGGTGGTATTGTTGGAATAGTATGTCCACCGCCGGAGAAATGGACTCAGTTCTGCCAACCAATGGAAGGACTTTTTGTCCCTCCTGTTTCGAGAACTTAAACAAACAAACAAACACTATGAGTCTATCCCTAGTATCACTAATGAGAGACGACCCCGGATTTGGGCGTCGTATCTCCAAAAAAGTCGAAGAAATAAAAGCCGACAAAAAGAATCTTTCGGATATTGCCAGAACTTATGAAAGTAAGTATAAGCAAGAAATCTTGGAAGGAACTGAACTTCGAAACCGACTGCTTACCGAAGGAACAAAGCAAGGTTTGTCGGAAGAGCAGATATTAGGAAGCCTCGGACGGTTTGTTCCATGTGTTCGAACTCCGATATTAAATCTCCTTTACTTCATGTTGAGGGAATCGGAAGGAGATTCTTATTACGGGAGAAGTCATTATGAACGCCGAGACCAGATGAACGAGTCGCTTGTTAAGAGCGGTAAGGCATCAATTGAAGAAACGTATCATAACACTAACTTCTCCGATATGAGTGAAGCGGAGGCAGAACGAATTTTGGATGAATTCCTCGATGACAGTTTCGCCTCCCCCGCAAGCCCACATCGAAAAGCTTTGAACGCAGCTTTTGATGCGGAGAAGTGGTCTCGTCCAAAGGAAGAAGACGTAAGGTTGAAAGACCCCGAGAATATGGTTGAGTATCTTTACGCCGACTTAACTCTGGAGCAGTTCGATGTGCTTAAGAAATTGAAGTCATTGACGCAGAGTCCTAACGTGAATGAGGCTACTTTGGCATTCCGAAAAGGAAAGGAACTCTGTGCAAAGTATGGCCTTGAATGGGATAAAATTCCTTGTTACTACAAGAAAAAATAACCGAAAGGATGACAAATGAGCGAGATAAACGAAATCGTAATGGACAAGACGGACTTGGATGAATTGATTCAAGAAGTCGAAGAAGAAACCCAAGCGAATCCGACCTATGATAACCATTGTAGGTCGTTTCTGTTGAATTTGAAACGTTCGTGGAGACGAGTTCCACCCCAAGATGTAATGCGCCGTAGGTTTCAAAAACTAGCGGGCATCATCAACAACAAGACGTTGGCCGCTTTAACTTTGCCAAGTGGGCAACGCATTACATTCGATGAGTTGCCGCATTGGTGGGGCGTTGTTCGCTACAAAGTCTGTGGATTCAAATACGAAACGTATGAATAAACCGCCCACCAGTTCAATTGATATGACGGAAAATCTATCTCAATATGCAGAGGAACAATTGGTAAAGTTTCTACAAAACAAACAACTCCAATATTCCATCAATGACATGGTGGCGTGGATGAACATGACCGACCTCGATGAGGTTGTTAATGTTTGTATAACGATGTTTCTGGCGAACATAGACATACTCAAGTTGCATCCAAATGATTTAGCTATTTTGAAGTCGGAGATTCGTAGGATTCGTGAGGTAAAGCCTCACTATCCAATCAATACAGAGGTTATCCCAGAACCAACGGATGACTTCATAACATCGAAATTTGAAGAACGACTCAAAGCAGGCTATTCATCGGGATATAAAAAAGTCATAGACCCCGAAACAAACACCGTAAGAATACCACTATAGCCAAGTTATGAATGAGTTAACACAACTGATAAAGGACAGTAAGCATATCCTCGCCTTCACAGGAGCAGGAATCTCAACCGAGAGTGGCATCCCCGACTTTAGGTCGTCGAGTGGTCTATACACCACGGGAAAGTATGAAGGGATGAGTCCAGAGACCATCCTGACTCGTCGTATGATGCTTACCAAGCCTGCCTTGGTCCTAAACTTCTATAAGGACCGAATGATGAAGATTGTGGAGAAAGAACCCAATCGGGCGCATTTGGCTTTGAAAAAACTTGAAGATTTGGGTAAGTTGGACTATGTTATCACACAGAACATTGACAATCTTCATCGGAAAGCGGGGAGTCAAAAAGTATTGGAATTGCACGGTAATGGAACCCATTGGATTTGCGGTATCCGTTGCGGGCAAGAATATACTTATGAAGAAGCTTGCAAGATGCTGTCGGAGAATGAAAAGCCAATATGTTGGTGTCAAATGGCTACAATTCGTCCCGACGTTGTTATGTTCGATGAATCCTTGCCCGACCTAATTTTTGACAGGGCGTATTATGCCTGCCAAGTTTGTGATTTGATGATTGTGGTCGGCTCGTCATTGGTCGTTCAACCGGCATGCCGACTTGTGGATGAAATTCCACAAAAAGCCAAACTCGTCATTATTAACAAGGATACAACACCATATGATGGTAAGGCGGATTTGGTCATCCGTGAATCCTGTGGTAAAGTATTGGAGGAAGCTGTAAATGAAATGTAAACATGAATGGCGATTGTTTGGGACACGTCTCGAAGAAGAAGTGTATCCGGTTATCGAAGGCAGCGGGTCTATTGTTTGCACTAAATGTGGAATTGAACAATATGCTGACGGATATTCATGGGTTGAAGAACGCCCTATTCCAGAATATAGCGGGTCGTGGGATTTTTTCAAAGACATCATCGTGACGCCCCATAAATTGGGAAATACTGGATTTACTTCCTCCGCATACAATCCCCGAACTAAGACATGCTACGATGAGGCCCGATATAGGTGGGATGGAAAAGAAGAACAGTGGATTAAGACCTATCCTATTACTTGGGGGGATTATTTTCAGTGTTTGAGAAAAATGATATGAATGAAATAACTATAAAAAGTGGAACCCGAGATGAAATCGTGGAATATGTTCGCCAGAAAATAAAACGAACGCTTCACGTTACATCTGAAAGTTTTGGAACGCCGGGAGAACATCCTACTCCGTGGGAGTGGGCGGATGGAGATTTTTACGAATTGGATAATAATCCCATCGAAAAACAAATTGACGATTTTATTGACCAAGGAATTCCGTTAGTGCATGTTTCGTTGTGGGGGAATCGTGGGTCGGGGACATATCGAGATAAGTTTATAGTTACCGATTATGCTCAACGAAAAATTGATAGAGACATAGAACGATTGGACAACCCCGAAACATATAAAAATAAAATGTCCCGAATCAAACTAATCATTGGAATGGAATTGGATGCTGAGGAAAGATGGAAGAGGATTTTGAAAGTAGTCGAGGAATTTGAGGGTAAAACAATGATGTTTGGCTGTGTTTGATAAAAATATTTTGACGTTTTATGTTTTGACGCAATATTTATGTAGTGTATGAACAACACATTAACATTATGGGAAGACACCGACTTAACCGAACCGTGGAAGAAATCCGAGAGCAAACCAACATCCGTTCCAAACGATGGTATCAACGAAACAAACAACGCATCTGTAAAGAACGAATGCGAAAATACTGGGAGCAAAAAGATAAAGCAATGTGTTCATTGTAAACAATCATTTCCTATTGACCATTTTTATAAACTTGTAAAAAGTAAAGATGGACACGGGAATCATTGTCGAAAATGTCGTGAATATATGGTAAAGCGAAGTTATGAAAAAATGCGGAAACTCAATCCATTAAAACTTCGGAATAGAGAAAATCAATATCGGAAAGATAATCCGGTGAAAAGATGGGCAAATACAAGTTTATGTTGTCATCGAAAGAAGTTCCGGGTCAATATTACAGTAAAAGAACTTGAAGAACTCGGGAAGATAACTTCTCGCTGTTCTCTTTGTGATTGTTGGTTGAGTTGGGGAGGGAACATGGTTGTAAAAGATAATAGTCCATCTTTAGACAGGATTGATAATGGAAGTATCTTGTCGAAAGATAATATACAAATAATCTGCCACAAATGTAATTGCACAAAACGAAATCGGACGATGAAAGAATTCCTCGATTATTGTCAAGTGATAGTAAATAAGTTTAATATAAAATGATATGGTTTCGAAAATAACTCCTCAAATTTTTATTGGAAACGCAGCAGATGCCCGTGATGCGATAAACAAAGATTTTGATTCTACTTTGAATTTGGCCATTGATTTGGACATTCAAGACAATCTTGATGAGATTGTTGTGCGACGGCTCAAGCGTCATAAGGTTGGGCTTGTAGATGGTCCCGGCAATCCACCGCTTCGAATGGTGGCTGCTCTTCTTCTCCTCCATACCATCGTTGAAAGCGGGATTACTGTTCTCGTTCATTGTCAAGCTGGAATGTCCCGTTCAGTTATGGTTGTTGCCGCATATTTAGATATGGTGGGTATTTCCAATTTGGATGACTCACTTGCCAAAATTATGCCGTTAAGAAAAGTTGACCAATATAGTGTGGCAATGTATAATCTGGCACAATCAGCATTACCAATCGCAAAATCCGTTATAAACTATGGAAAACAAAAGTAAAATTGCAGTTCTCGGAGCCAATGGAATGGTCGGCAGGGCCATCACTCGCAGGCTTCAAGTGTTGAATTACGAAAACGTTACCCCTTTGACTCGGAAAGAAGTGGATTTGACTAATTCGCACGAGGTCAACCTTATATTGGCCTATCTTCGACCTGAGTATGTTTTTTGTGCTGCGGCCAAAGTCGGAGGAATTCACGCCAACAATGTCATGCCCGCCGAGTTCATTTATAATAACTTGGCTATTCAAACCAACGTCATTGAAGCCTGTCGTCAATATGAAACCAAGAAACTCTGTTTCCTTGGAAGCGTTTGCATCTATCCAAAATATGCAGAAGTCCCCGTGAAAGAGGATTCGTTGTTGACGGGAGAACTTGAACCAACAAATCAATGGTATGCTGTTGCCAAGATTGCCGGCATCAAAATGTGTCAAGCATATCGCCGACAATATGGCTGTGATTTCATTTCGGTGATGCCATGTAATTTGTATGGGGAATACGACAACTTTCATCCTACATTTTCCCACGTCATTCCTGCTCTCATTCGTCGGGTTGTGGAGGCTAAGAATCTCGAATTGCCTTCCGTTACTGTTTGGGGGACCGGCGATGCCCGCCGAGAATTTCTTCATGTGGACGATATGGCGGATGCCTCCATATTCCTGATGAATAATTATAGCGATGAGAAAATCATCAATATTGGATATGGTAAGGATTATACCATCCGAGAACTGGTGGAAACTATTTCCGAGGTCGTTGATTACAAAGGAACAATCATTTGGGACAAGACAAACCCCGATGGAACTCCAAAACGAATTCTCGATTCATCTCGCCTGTTCAACTTGGGATGGAAGCCGACAATCCCGCTCAAAGAGGGCTTGACACGGGCGGTGAACTGGTATAAAGAAACCCAAAAAACAAAATGAAATACAATGGAAAAATACATAAATTGCGGGGCATAGCTTCACAAGTTTACGAAGATGCAGGAAAGATGTATGTTCGAGAGATGTGTTCATGCGGTGGATGCTTTGATAGGATGTGGGAAATTAATGAGGGAGATACCATTGTTTCATTTAGGACAATGGGATTAAACGGACACTTGAAAAACATAAAAGTAATTTCAATGATATTTCATTTTGGTAAAACTACAACATTAGAAAATGTTGAATTGAGTGCTCATTCGGAGGCCATTGATTATTATTGTGGAGGTCAATTATATGACAATTATGGAATTGATGGAGGAAAGAGTTTTGCCTCGGAATTACTAAAACAAGTTCCGAACACAATATCTTGTATAAAATTGCCTGCCGCAGCAATCACAAAAACTTAAATGATGTTTGTCCGCAAGTCAGCGAGTGTTTTTTCTAAAATATTTGTGGTAATTCTATTGTTTTTTGAGATATTATCTTGGGACCACATAGGTTGAAGATTCCGGTAATTAAAACACATTTTTTGCTGTTTGTCATTGGTCAAATCGAAAAATGAACAAGGTATAATATGGTCAATATGCCATTGGCCATAGTTTTCCCAAGTCATTTCCGGCTGAAATTTAGATTCAAGATATGATTTTACATGTTCGAAGGAACATCCGAGTAAAGTTTCAGTCGTGCTGATTTTTATTCCGTGTTTCAATGCTTTTCGTAATCTGCCTCGTAGCGAATGAGCAATTCGGTTATGAGGTATTTGGAGCCATCGCCTTCGTTGTTCTCTCGCTTTAATTTTGGCAGACTCCATACGTCGTCGTGCGTTGTTTTTTGATTTTGTTTTTTCCCTCCATGTTGGGTCGTTATGATATTTTTCTTTTGATTGTATTCGGTTATATTCTCTGTATTCGGGCGTCAACCAATATTTTGTCGGTTTTTGTTTTTGTTCATAAAACAATTTTCGAACTTCTTTTTGACATGCACGGCAATGTCCGTGGACACCAAATGTTCCACGTTTGTATTTGTTAAACTCAGTAAGAAGTTTTGGGACTTGACAACGGTAGCAGATTTTAGTAATATCTTCCATAACATCAATAAATATCAGGAGAATGACGCAATCGAAGATATTTTTGTGAGAATTTGGCAGCAATGCCAAATGGTGGAGGGCAACTACGCCCCTAAGAGCGACTTTCGGGTCGCTCTTCTTTTTATCTTGACCCCGGACCTCGGGTGTGATACCATTTCGCCATGCTTAAAAGAATAACACACCATCAGTTTTACGAAGTGTGGTCCGAAGACGCTGCCGAATCCGTGTTTGTTGACCGCAAGCCGACACATGAGGAAGTCACTGCGATTTGGAAGGAGCAATGGCCGGGAACACGTCTTCGCCCCAAGATATTCAAACTTAATCCATTCTATACGAATGATGAGGTTACAACCGTCAAGAAATAATATGGGAATTGACCATATCCTATACTTAAGTTCTTACGGTGGACAGCGGACTTGGATATGCCAAATAACCGAATGTGACGGAATGAAGCGTGTTTGGCGTGCTGAATGTGAATGCCCGTCACCCACTAAAGACGATGCATCAAAGCAAATCGTTATTGATGAAGCATTTAGACAATTCCACGCTTCCACCCGAGAGGAAATGTGATGTATTTCTATGTGTATATTCTTCGGTGTGCTGATGGCACGTTTTACACGGGATACACGAATGATATTCATAAACGGATAGATGCCCACAATGCAGGCAAGGGTGCGAAATACACTCGTTCTCGTCGCCCCTGTAAACTCGTTTGGGCCGAAGCGGCTGAAACGAAATCTTTGGCGATGAAACGGGAATATGCAATCAAACAGTTGACTCGGAAACAAAAACAAACTATGCTTGACGCCCAACCGAAAAACTGGCCGACGCTCGCAGGGCGGTTGAATCAACCGCTTACTTCCCATTACGAGGCGTTGCTCCAAATGCGAGCAAATGGCGACGTGCTATCGGAATTGGTCGAAGAATATTTGCAGAAATGCTGTGTGTTCTGTCACATGACTTCCAACACCAGACAGCATCACATTGTTCCTCGGGCCAAAGGTGGAACCGTGACCGTTCCCACATGTGAGACCTGCGAATCATACATACACAAAACGTGGAATCACAACCAACTTAGAGATACTTTTAATAGTGTGGAATCCATTCTCGCCGCCGAGGGGTTTCAGCGGTTTCTGAAATGGCGCAAAAAACAATCGCCATCGGCTCTGTTCAAATCGGAGCGTGGCAAATACCGTAATAAACGGCCATATTCATGACCAAAACACAGAGAAAAAATCCGTCGTTCGTAGCTCTTCCTCCTGAAGAAAAGAAAATCGTCGAGGAGTTTGTGAATGTTTTTAACAAGCACAAGAGGCTTGGAGTTATTCGGCTGGTTGATGCTTGCCGAATAGCTTTTGAAAGTGAAATGGAATACCGCCGCAATCGTGAAAGGAAAAAATATGTCCACTAATATATCAAAATCTGACCCCGAGTTTTGGGACTTCGTTGACAAGACGCTCTCAGCGATGCCCGAAGAACAACTGGACCGATTCCAAAAGAAAATAGATACATTGCTTGAGGAAAAGGCTCGTGCCGAGTTGGCTCAAACTATGACCGAAGAGCAATTATTGAAGCTTTATAATGGTTTTGGCTTCTATCCCAAAGATGGAGATAAGTTTTGGAAAATACGTGCTACCGGAAAAGGACAGGGGTTTTATGGGTGGCAGGTTGGTCAGTTTGAACATTCATGTCATATTGACACCACGGATTTGATTGTGCTATATGTCATCGAACCCGGCACCCCGACAAACCCATCAGGTCCAGAATATGTCGCTCATTTCTCCGAGTTGTGGCTCGATGGTCCGATTATTGTCGGCGGAAAAAAGAAAGAGGCTGTGAAACCTGTCCCGACAAAACGAGCTTTGGATGCCAAGGAAAAGGCCAAAGGACGTTCCGAAGGTTATTGGGAAATGTCGCCTGCTGACCAATGGGCCGAAGATAAACGTCTTGGCATCTTGGATTGGGATGATAACTGATATTTACTCATATGACCACAACTTTTAAAGAACTTCCCACGCAAGCACTTTTCACCACCGACAGTCAATCCGAAATTATTCGGAATCGGGGCGACGGCACCAAGCCACGATATTATGGAGACGGAAGGTTTACCTTCCAAAAAAGGGACGAATTCGGCGGGCATATTTTGATGCACGAACGTTCATGGGATGGTCGGGATGCCAGCGTTTATTATTGCATTGACCCCGACGTTGTGGTGGAAACTTGATATTTATACACGTATGAGTCAGAAATCCGAAATCATTTTGTTGCAGATTGTCAAAGCTCTCGAATCCTTGGGATGGTCTGTTGATTCGCAATGGCAGTTGTCGCTTAAAGCGGATGGTTTCATTCCTCTTGTGCGGTCAGTCACAACTCAAGGCAATCTGAATGACACAGAATGGAGTGATGAAATTCATACACTTATTCGATTGAAGATTGCGACCGAAGACGAAATAACGTTCTTCCCCGAATTTTCAATGTATGCTCAAATCGCCGTGGGGTCGGTGCCACCAGAGGATATTGATTACAAAATGATGGGCAACCAGTCCTTTACCGATAAAGACGTGAAGGATACCAAAAAGGCTGCAATCGCTGCCAAGGAAATAACCCGTATGGTTGAGAACCATATCGGAGAGGTTTATCAGGATTACGTTGACAAAAACGAAGACCTCGTGGCGTTTCACACCAAAAATATGGGTGGCGATGCGGGATTAAAATAATTGAAGATTTCGTTTGACAGGCCGATATTTATGGTGTAGAATGTCGGTATAGTTAGTTTGCCAGATTGATGTAACGGTAGCCTGTTGGTCTCATAAGCCGAACGAAGTGGTTCGATTCCACTATCTGGCACCAATTTCCTATCCACCAATGGTGGAAAAGGTTGGGGTGACGCATTGCGTTTCCCTGTTTGCGGGTGTGATGTAGTGGTAGCCTGCCACCTTGCCAAGGTGATTGTGACGGTTCGATTCCGTTCACCCGCTCCAATTTTGATAGAGAGGGCCATCGAAGGAATGGCCAAATCGGCATAAAAATTCCGACATGTAACAAACGGTCGCCGAATCTATCATCGAAATGCGAGTGTAGCACAATGGCAGTGCAGGAGTTTTCCAAACTTCAAACGAGGGTCCGATTCCCTTCACTCGCTCCAAGTGTTGGTCTTTGACAATACTTCCAAATCAATATGTTTTGGAAGGGAATGGTGATATTTATTAGCATGAAAAGATGCTATAAATGTAACCAAGAAAAACCATTGGATTGTTTCAGTAAAAATAAAGCGAAATCCGATGGGTTATCCGACCAATGTAAAGAGTGTCACAAAATAATGCGTCGGCAGCATTATGAAAAAAATAAACCGAAAATTCTGGCACAGGTTTACAAAAAACAGCAAGAATATTGTGAATGGTTGGATTCACTGAAAACTGGTCCGTGTGCCGATTGCGGGGAAACTAATCCTCCGTATTGTATGGATTTTGACCATTTGTTTGATAAAGAGTTTAGTATATCGCTTGCTCGAAAGGGTCAGTGGGCAAGGAAAAAGATTCTGAAAGAAATCGAAAAATGTGAGTTGGTGTGTGCGGTATGTCATCGCATACGAACTCATAAAAGATTGCATTCGTGATGTTAATGGTAGCATGTTAGCTTCCCAAGCTGAATGCACGGGTTCGAATCCCGCCGAATGCTCCAATTTGCAAGTGTGATGTAACGGTAGCCTGAAACGCTTCCAACGTTTATGCGAGGGTTCGACTCCCTTCACTTGCTCCAATTTATGGATAAGAAAGGATAGTAATTTGCCATTGTAGTGATAACGGCAGCACACGTCTTTGGTAAAGACGAAGAGAGGGTTCGACTCCCTCCTATGGCTCCACTTTGTAATATTGCTTGACTACGTTTATGAGTGAGAGGTTTTGCAACTCGATTTAACTCATCGGCGAGAACAAGGCTGCAATCGCAAAGTTGTAACGTCCTCGGTATTACAATTGATTTTTTCAGTTGACATTTGTTCAATGTGAGGTATAATGTCAGCTATGAACATTGGAACGAGAGTAAAAGTTGTTGATACGATTTCTCAACGTGATTATGTCAGTGAAGGTCACGTTGACCGCCTAAAGTATTTAGGCCAAACAGGAATCATCGTTGACCGTCACGATAGTCACGGGTTGTGTTACGACGTGAGTTTTATGCGTGGTAAAGCGACCTACGACCCCGACGAGTTGATTGAAGTCCCGTTTTGAAACGGCCCATTAGCTTAAAGAAAGCCGGTGGATTTATAACCCACTTAATCGCTAGATTGGCGTTAGAGCACGGAGCGTTACCGTGATGGGCTACCAAGTTTAAAACGACCATGCAGGTCTCATGTCAACATCTTAAGGATTTCATGCAGACCCAAATGGAGGTCATCAGAAAGCATTTGGATGAACATATGTATCTCCGAAAGATTTCTGACCGTAACAAGGCCGTGGAAACGTTTGTGGCCGATTACGGGTGGTTGATTCGTGAATTGTATTGCACACGGATTTGCGAATTCAGAACGGATTGCCAAATAGCAACCGAGTTGAGTGGGAGCGGAGATTTGTTGAGTAAACATGTGAAGAAGCCCGTATAGACCAACTGGAAGGAGTCATCTCACTTAAAACGAGAGCAGTGTGGGTTCGAATCCCTCTACGGGCACCAATTTAAAAGTTATGCCAGAAGACAGATTGATAAACGTATTTGGTTGCTCCCGATGTAAAAAATTGGCGGGCGACATAACTGAAAAACGAGTGGTTCAAGGATATGAACAATGTCCAACCTGCCACGGAGATTTGGATTACTTTTGGCTCAACTTGACGAAGATGAAGTTTCAAGAATCTCGTTGGCTGACGAAATTGGAGGGAATTTTGGAGTGGCTGTGAAAAGGACCACGAAAATCAAGGCCAAACCCTCGGCGAAACTTTGGTGGAAAAGGTCTTGACAAATAATTTAGGTTGTGGTAGATTACCACAACAAATGGCACCGTAGCCCAACTGGAAGGAGGCACTTGTCTCAAAAACAAGGCAGTATCGGTTCGAATCCGTTCGGTGCTACCAATTTAATTGCCATTAATGGCTCGAAATCGGGTTAACACGATATTCGAATAACTCAAAGCTTAATTGTTTTGAGTGAATTTATTGCGGGGAAGTGTGATGGCTGCACGTCACTCTCATAAGGTGGAAGACCAGTTCAATTCTGGCGACCGCAACCATTTTTATGAATAGTTGTTTGATATGCAAACAACCAACGGATGGCAAGTTTTGTTCACATCGTTGTCAAGCCGCAGATAGACGGAACCAAGTTTCAATCCGGTTACGCAATAAAAAATCAGGTGAAGGATTTGGGGTTCGGTCGGTCAAGCGAGTCCTCGTTGAGGACCGTGGGTTGAAATGCGAAATTTGTGGAATTACTGAATGGCTAGGAAAGCCATTAGTCATTCTTTTGGACCATATTGATGGAAATTCATCAAATTGGAAGTTTGATAATTTGAGACTTATATGTTCAAATTGTGATACGACCTTGCCGACGTATAAGTCAAGAAACAAAGGAAATGGCAGATTTTTTAGACGAGAACGGTATGCTCAGGGGCAGTCGTTCTAACGCCTTGTTAGTATAGTGGCATTATTCGGCCCTTGTAACGCTGAGACGACAGTTCGATTCTGTCACAAGGCTCCACTTTGAAGTCAGATTAGGTGCGGGGCGAAAGCTGCCCACTGATACCTTAGATGGCGAATGTTTACCAAACACAGGCATGTCTGTGGAGCAACAACAGCCATAATGCTCGCAAGAGCTAGTTATTAAGGCAATGCCCATCTCTTGGACTTCAATAATTTCTTCGAAAAATTGTTTGACTCCCCTTCGGAAACAGGTTATACTTCCCTCATGAAAATCAGGTCTGGATTTGTGTCCAATAGCAGCAGTAGCTCGTTCATCGTGGCGTTTCCGAAGAAACCTTCGACGAAAAACGAGTTGTCCGAAATGATGTTCCCCGGCGACCCCCACGGAACGGTTCCAAACCCGTGGTCGTCGTTGCATGAATATGATGCGGGCTTGGACCATCCCCGAGTTGTCAAACAGGTCTTTACCGACCTCAAAAAGAAAAAATTATCCGACGAAGCCGCCGTGGACGAATTGAGCCATCGCTATTTCGTAATGGATGGAAAACTGTATTACGAGGGGACACCCTATTATGCGTTGGACTCGGACCTCGCCAAAAAGATGGTGGAACTTCACACCGAGCACGAGAAACAGGAACGGGAATTTGACAAGCAAGAAGCAGCATTGCTAGAAAAGCATCTTGGTCCCGCCGTTCCATATGCTTCAAGCACGGGCATCAATTGGAAAACTCGAAAACCTTGCACGCCCGAGGAAATTGAAAAGTATGTGAATTATTGCACGAAACAGAAAAAATTTTGCGAGACGAACCCCGACTTCCTCATTCTACAAGAACAGCAAACCAAAGCTCGTAATACGTATTACGAGAACAGGCGCAAGCTTTCAATCCAAATGGCGAAACATGATTGGAATTCTTTTGTGGAAGATAATACCGGAGCCTTTTTCGCTCAATTTGAATACTCCGACAATGACGGCGAGTTTTTCAATTTGATGGAACACGCAGGCATTTTCGATAACCTTCATCACATTGTCATTTCGAATCATTGACCATGAAAATAAGAAGCGGATTTGTATCCAATAGTAGCAGTTCCTCATTCATTGTGAGGCGATATGACTGGTCGGGTCCAAAGACCGTTGTGCTGTTATCCAAGTCCCAAGAGAAAAGCCTCGAAAAATACGGGTTCCGAAAAACCTGTGCCCATTCTAACGCTCAATTACCGCCTTTTTGGGACAACACAGCATGGTCGAAAGAAACCGAGAATGTTAAGGGTATTCAGGAATTTAACTATGGGTATGAAATAACCTGTAATCAGGATGATGTCATTCAATTTTTGATTCAAAAGAAAATTCCATTCATCGCCCTTTGCCACTATGGCCACGAAACTGTCATTTATGACCCTACCGATGACACCCTGACCACAGGCATCAATTATGGTGCCATTATGGAAATGCACGGCACCGGGAAGGAAAACACATCTTTCTCCAAAAACCCCATCAAAACAACATCGGGCCAAGAATGGCTCAGTAAAAACAAAGCATGAAAATACGAAGTGGGTTTGTCAGCAATAGCAGCAGTTCATCTTTCATCGTCAAGGTGGGTGCTCCGTTCGATACTGCGTTGGCTATAGCCAAGTATATGATTCCTGCCCGAGAATGGGAAAATGATTCCGACCTCGTGAAAAAGGTCGAAACCTTGGAGAAAATTGGAGCCAACCCCACGGCGGTATCGTTCAAGTCGTGTAATTATGATACTTTTATAGCCAAAATTGAAGACTATTTCCTGATTGAAACCTCGCATCACGGTGATTGGGATTTACACGGATTTAGTGTTCAATGCCCGCCCGAACTCGCAGAGGCATATGGCGATGATACATTTTACCGACTGCCGCATTCGATGGACTTCTATAGCCTTGAGTATGGCATTATAGGGCGTCCCGTTGATTGGGATGAAGGTCGTAAATACGAATCGTCATACTGTTCGGATTGTCATTCCGACTATTGGATGATTGATAATGTGTGCAAGTGTCCCAAATGTAACACTCAACCAAAAAAGAAAAAGAAATGAAAATTAGAAACGGATTCGTATCAAACAGCAGTTCCTCAAGCTTCACTTGTGATGTTTGCGGAGAAACACAGTCGGGAATGGACCTCGGTATTTCCGAGGCGGGCATGTTCGAATGTGAAAACGGACATACCGTTTGTGAAACCCATCAACGGGAAGTTCCAACTCTGCCCGTCGAAGAAATTCGGAAAAAGCTCGTGGCGAAAATCGAAAGTCAAACTTATTACTACGATACTCGCCCCCGTGAAAAAGCCGTTGAATTGGATACAATCGCCAATTATGACGAGAGTGAAGTTGAGGATGCTTATTCCGACTTGATTTCGAGTGATAATCGTCCCACCGAAGAATGCCCCGTCTGCATGTTTGAGAAACTCGACAAAGGATTGGTTCTTCAAATGCTCATTAAAAAATCAGGAATATCTGAAAAAGAATTACTTGATAATCTTAAACGGCAATTCGGAACATTTGTCGAATTCAAGAAATATGTTGAATCATGACCGAAACAATTCTAACATTGCCGGGATTCGAAGGGTGTGAGAAAGATATTCCGAAAGTAGAACATCTGCCATTCAAATATCTTGAAGTTGAAGTCACACGAACACAATCAACGGTTGTTTTTCTGAAAACCCCATATGATTTCGATGTGACCAAACTCAAACGTGGAGGCGGAAAGGATTCTATTTTAGCTAACGCATGTAAGAGAACAACGTCAGATTTGGATTGGGACGATTGGGATTGGGAATCAACTGTTGAATATCAATCGAGCAAGGAAGTTTCAGAGGATGACGCTACTTGCTATGCAGTTTACGAAGTGAAATAAGCCCTTGACAGTTTTTATAAATCTGCTATATTGTCGTCATGAAATTGACAATTACCAACGGTGTTAAATCCTTTCGGAGTGAAGACTATAATTGGGACTTTAACATGTCCAATGGTCTCTTTAAGCGATGGGGACGGACATTGGACGAAGACCCTTCGTGGAGTCCATATGGGCCTGAAATTGCAGACATGGAGATTTCATATGGGGCGGGATGCAGCATTAAATGTCCGTGGTGTTATAAAGGAAATGAGACGGGGACGGCCCCATTCAATACGTCACTCGAAAAATTTGTTTCTATTTTCGAAAAATTTCCAAAATACGATGGTGAATTTTATGTAAACCAAGTAGCATTAGGATTGACATCTGTAGCCCAATCTCCAGATTTATTTCCTATTTGTGAATATTTGCGAAAAAACAATGTTATTCCAAACGCTACCATAAATGGTGCCGACCCATTGACCGACGATGAAATAAAAAAATTAGTAACCCTCATGGGTGCGATGGCCATATCAGTTGCGAATTTTAACTATGAGAAGAGTCTGAATTTAATTCAGCGATTGATTAAAGCCGGAGCAAAGCAGTTAAATATTCATTATGTTTTGCATAAGAAATCTCTTGATTTTGCATATAAACTACTGGACGCAATGTCTTCTGACTCTCGGTTGAACGGACTAAATGCTATCGTGTTTCTTTCGCTTAAACCAAAAAATCGGGGGGAACAGATGGAACCAATATCCAACGATGAATATTCATCTCTAATTCAGTATTGTTTGGATAAAAATATTCGATTTGGTTCGGATTCATGCGGAGCAGGAAAATTGCTACGTTCATTAACACCGGAACAATATGAGAAAATTTATCCATATGTTGAACCGTGTGAGGCAACTAAACAGAGTTTCTATTGCGATGCCGAAGGATACTATTTCCCATGCTCATTTATGGCAAATGAGGATGGTGATTGGAAAGATGGAATTAATGTTCTTGAAATCAATGATTTTATGAAAGATTTGTGGAATTCCGATGTAACTCGCAATTTTCGTAATAAAGTTGATAAATGTAATTCATGCTGCGGCGGATGTTGTCATTTCAAAATATAAACATTTCGATAGTTGGTCCGCCTTTTGGTTTGAATCCATGATATGTATAACACATGAATGGAATAATATACAAGGCGACGAATATTATAAATGGAAAAATATACATTGGTCAGACAACTCAAAAGTTCAAATATCGAATCACTTCCCACAAAAATCGTGCTCGCCGATTTGAAAATGTAAAATCCGATTATTTACTATATCGAGCAATTCGCAAATATGGGGTTTCTAATTTCAAATGGGAAATTATAGAAGAGTGTCAGGATGAAGAATTAAATGACCGAGAAATTTTTTACATAAAACAATATAATTCATATGCTCCCGACAAAAATTCTCATGGATATAATATGACTCGTGGGGGAGATAATTATTTTGGGAGTTGTGGAAAATATCATTATCTGAATCGGTTATCTCCAACCGAACGGAAACAATGGTTATCGAAACACAGGAACGGAGCCAATAATCCAAACTATGGGAATGGAAAAAATTTATGCGGCAAGAATCATTTTTCGAAGCACATGTCAGAAGCGGAATATGATAAATGGAAGAGCGGATGGAGTGGAGACAATAATTATCAGAAAAAAATGACGGGTGATGAATTGAAAGAAAGGTGTTGGATAAATCATCTATCGGCAAAAGAAAAAGAAAAGTGGATAACCGACTCGCTTGCTGGAAACAACAACCCATTCAAAAAGGCATATCTAAAAAATCCAAATAAATATAGAGGCTCAAACAATCCTTTGTATGGCACTACCAATGAATCGGCTTATAAAGAATATATCATTACATTCCCCGATGGAACCGTTTTCAAAATATGCGGCCTGCGGCCTTTTTGTAAAAAGCATAATTTGAGTCCATCTTTAATGGCGGCTACGGCAGGTGGATTTCAGAAAACCCACAGAAAATTTCAATGTCGGCATGCTACAGTGGAAGATAATAATATCCCGCTGTATGCGGAAATTCATATTGACCCCTCGAAGGCAACGGGCACCTTCCCGAACAAAGTATAAAAAGAGTTGACATTTTTCGGGAATGTGCTATATTTATGGGTGTAAGGACATTTCGTGGTAATTATTTGTTACCTATTGGCGGTCGGTAAGTTGTGGATGACAGATACACGAAATTTATTATAAACAATACCGCCTTGGACTGGAACGGCCTCTTCTGAATGGCTGTTTTTGTTCGAGTGAGAAGACAAATTCTAGGACAAAACTTCTCAAATACCATTTGCCTGTTTGGTGCTAGTGGCAACATAACGCTTTCGTAAAGCGAAGATGTCAGTTCGATTCTGACAACAGGCTCCAAGTTTTACTCGGTAGTTCAGCGGAAGAACGGCGGATTGATAAACCGCAAACGTCGGCCTAATCCGACCCGAGTGTTTAAAGTGTGAAAAAGTTGTTGACCTTTTGTTTGGGTGTGGTATTATTGAGCATCGTTGGTTGTGCGACCGTTCGTCCAATAAACAATGATGACCAATCAAACGTGATGGTAGTAGGTCAATAAGTGTTGGTGTTCCCATCACGATAATGCACTGGTGGCAGACCGGGAAATGCACTCGCCTGCAAAGCGAAGCAAGTAGGGTTCGACTCCCTGACAGTGCTCCAAAGATTTTTTGAAAAAGATGTTGACAACATCTGACAGGTGTAGTAAACTACCTGCGTAACGTGAGAAGCGGACTGTAGAAAGTTCGACGAAAAGAAAACGACAACGCTATTTATTAGCAATGAAACGACAATCACAACATTGGTTTAGAAGCTCCCCGAGTGCATCAGCACTTATGGAAAAGAGCGTCTATATCAATCGCCCAGATAAAGAAGGCTCATTGGCGTAATGTAACGAGAAATAAGAACACCAATGAGCCGACCAAGAAAAGGTCGGCTTTTTTGTTGAGAAAATGATGATTTTGGATAGGTTTTGATGGTGCTGTGTTTAACCTAGAAAGAAGCACTCGTAGAGGCGTTCCACGGAAAAGGATATAACGTGTGAGACAGTAAATCACACCACGCCGGTCAGAGTAGGAATATTCTGGCTACCAACGTCAGGTGGACAATCCAAGTCGGGGTTGAAACATTAAAGTGATGTAGCGGTCTTTTAAACCGCAAAAGAGGGAGCGTTACCCTCCAGCCCCACCATTTTGAAGCAATGGATTAGTCATCATTTGGTAAAACAAGATGATATTTATCTCATATGACACATTCAAAGCAAAAAGGAAATCTCGGGTTTTCGGCGACAATTAAAGAACTTCATCGTCTTGGCATTAACGTATTCTCTGAAATTGGAGACCTATCTCGAATAGACATTATTGCGGAAGTTGAAAAAACACTTCTTACAATACAAGTGAAATATGCCACTGAAAAAAAGAGTTCGGTTGAATTGCCACTCAGAAAATGTGGTCCAAACGGATATAAATATGTTTATGACTCAAGTGATGTTGATATTTTTTCGGTATATCTTCCAATTAAAGATAAAGTCATTTTCATTCCGTCAAGTTTAGCTTGTAAAAATAAAAGCTCGTTCATAATTCGATTTGAGGATACTCAACATAAAAACCAATTTGGAGTTCATTACATAAAAGAATTTGACAATTTAAAATCTGTTTTAGATAGAGTTAAGACAGAAAAATTAAATAGGCAGGGTGCCAGCAGCACGGCAGAGTCTCCAAAACTCAGCTTGGTCGGGGCAGCACCGACTCTGCCTGCCAATTTGTTCGGAGGTTAGCCTAGTCTAAGGCAGCATGACTTCACAACGGAGCTATCCGTGAAGTTCCTATCCTTGTGTAAACTGCCAGCAATGGCCTCGACAAGGACGGTAATGAGTGTGTGATGCGACGGTGTTCAATACATGTTAAGAATGCTGATGTCAACGGTGGGGAGAACCCATCACCTTCGACCAACTTTCTGCCATTCCTTTATGAATGTCATGACGCCCTTGGTCAAAGCTTTTATCCTGAATGTGATTTTTTCCATCTCGGGCGTTTCCATACAAACATACAGGATGCCATATTTTTCAAGTTCTTTTTCGAGCGTGCCCTTGCATGGAATATTGCCACCAATGATAACGCCGTTTTCAGCGTGGTCGTGGTGAATTGATGTAGTATTTCCGGGCAATACGGTTCGCATTGCTGCCACACATTTTTCCGCTATTTCTTGCAATGGTTCGGAACAATAGGCATAGCAAGATTCAATTTCATCGTCTTCGTGAAGATTGAGGACGACACGGGGTCGGTGCGACAAAACTTTCGACATGATGTTGTTGGCAGTAACGTCGTTTTTTCCAAACTGACGATTGAGGTCTTTCTTAAAGAATTTCCGTGTGCCGTGGATAAATCCCTCGGGGTTTAGAACGCTGTAAATCGGAATGGACGGATAAAGTCGTTGAAGACAGAACGTGGCCAACGGGCCTATGGAATTAGCTATTCCAGACGGTGCCCGACGAGATAGACAATGTGGTGTAATAGTAGCACGGCCTTGGCGGCAGGTTTGGGTGCAACCCCCAACGTTGGAACAAGTCTTACGACTTCCGTGAAATCCTCTAAAAACCGAATGCAGTCAAAGCTACAGTGGACCGGCACCCGGCTCTTACCCGGATATGGTTGGGTTTCAACTACCCATGACTGCACCAATTTCTGCCCCCTTGGTTTGTAATGGCAGCAACCTAGCCTTTGAAGCTGGAAGTGGTGGTTCAACTCCATCAGGGGGTGCCAATTTATGGCGGGAAGCTACGAGAGCTTTGGATGAACATATGATAGTCCAACGAAGGACTGGCAGCGAAAATAGGTTGAGTTAACTCATTAACCCCCGTCGCTACTTTTTGAGATTGAAGGTTTGGCAGAACTTCTTTCCGACACAAGGCTTTTGAGTGATTCGACAAAGAAAACATGCCGATGAGCAGGGAAGGTTGTCATCCATTTCTTGGATTTTCTTTCGGAGCATTTCAAGTTCGGCGTTCCTGTCTCGAAGACAGACGAGAAGAATCCAAACAGCCATAACAAGTATGCCGACGAGGATGAAGAGAATGCTCATGGCAATAAATATAATAAACTTGAACAATTTATGCGATTCTGCGAGTTGGGTTCAATTCCCTATATCCTGATGCATCTGGTTGGAACTCTTAAAGAATCGCTTCGCTTTGCGACAGTAACAAAACACTAATAGCTATGTCGTATCATTGTTCGGATACTGTGAGGAAACAATCAAAAATTTCACGAAACAAAAATCGAAAAAAACAAAGGATAGAACTAAAAATGAAATATGGAGGAAAGTGTTCGATTTGTGGTTATAACCGATGTTTATCATCTTTACACTTCCATCATAAAGACCCCACGACTAAACTCGGGATAGTTGGTGGATTGCTAACAACGAGTGGCAAAAAATAGCATATGCCGAAGCAAAAAAATGTCGGCTAATATGTTCTAATTGTCACGGCGAACTTCATGAAGGTCTCATTACAATTTAATCTCTCCGTCGCCTAACTTGGTATGGCACTTGGTTTGGGGCCAAGAATAAAGGTGGTTCAAATCCACTCGGGGAGACCATTTTATCGTTCTGTGGTGTAAAATTCAACACGTTGCCCGTTGGGGGCAAAGAGGTCCGAAGAAATGAGGTCTTCGGTGGAACGACCATTTATAAAAAATTGCATTCATTCAGGGTATGGGGTAACTTGGTAGCCCACAAGCATGGGGTGCTTGTAGTCTGGGTTCAAATCCCAGTATCCTGACCAATTTCACGCTAGTTCTGACGGCAACATTCGGAAGAGTGCCCGTGGATGTAATCATCTGCTTTGACTTCCATTGAAAGTGGTACGGCGGCTCGGAACAGCATGATATTTTGAGATACTAACAGCAATCAAAAATTCCATGTTTAGGAAACAAAAATGGTATCTCGTTTCCTCCATTAGTGTAAGGGTAAGCAGTGCCAGCTTGTCACGCTGGAAGAACGAGTTCGAGTCTCGTATGGAGGGCCAATTTTGATTGAATGTAGTTCAGTTGGAAGACCGCTACACCCTATGATGGTAAAAGACGCCGCAAAAGTGGGATATTGTATTCGCCGTTGGGTTCGAATCCTAACCATTCAATCAACGGGGTATTCATATAACGGCTATTACGTTCGGCTGTCGCCCGAAGAACAGGGGTTCGATTCCCCTATATCCCGCCATTTTCGTCGTGTAGCTGAGTGGCACAGCAGAGTCTTGATAAGGCTAAGACCATTGGTTCGATTCCAATCACGACGACCAAATTTTAAAAAAATCAATCGTTTACTATTGTATTAAGCTATTTATCTTCATGGATAAATTAGCTTTAGAAACAGATATAAATGACGGATTAAGTTCTTACCAGTTAGCCGAGAAATATGGCAAGGGTCAATCTACAATAACGTATTGGCTAAGAAAATTTGGGCTAAAAACAAAGTTCAATAAAATTGGGAATGGATATATTCCACCTAATCTTTTTCAGCATAATAAACATGGTTCTATTTATGAAACAATTGACTGGAATGAATGTCAACGATTGTATGACACGGGAAAATCTTGGGAGGAACTAACTGAATGTGGATTTCCTCATAATGCTATAGAATGGGCACGAAAAAATGGAAAATTGAATTTCCGCTCAATGTCGGAGTCTGCTAAGTTAGCTTGGAAAAATGGAAAACAAGATGCAAAAATTTACCAAACAGCAGAGCATCGGAAAAAGATGTCAAAATTCGGAGGATTAAAACCTACAGCAGGACGCTGCAAACACATCAAATACACAATGCGAAATGGCACGGTGGTTGACCTTCAAGGGTCGTGGGAGTTAAAGTTCGTTGAATTTTTGGATAGTCAGAAAATACAGTGGGAGAGAAATCGCATTGGATACCGATATATGTTTGATGGGAAAAAGCACGAATATTTTCCCGATTTTCGGATTCCAAAGTTTGATGTTTATATTGAGGTCAAGGGTTATGAAACTGACAAAGATAGAGCGAAATGGAAACAGTTTCCGTTCAAACTACTAATAGTCAAAAAACAAGAAATCCAAGACTTGACTACTTGGTGGAATAATTTGCATCTTTCCTGCAATCATAATGGCACTGCCTCCGAAGCAGTTCGTGATGCAAATCAAAAACAGTAAATGCTCGTGTGGTGAAATTGGATTATCACATTTCTTTGCGAAAGAAAAGTCTCCGAGTTCGAATCTCGGCATGAGCACCAATTTATGAAAGAAGACACATTCAAAAATACACCGTGGTCTGCATATGGACCAGACAAGCAAGCGTGGAAAGAAAAGGGAAATTATTATACTCCCGAAGAACTTGCTGAAATGGATAAGGTTGATGATTTCACAATATGTTACCCCCATCCAATAATTATGGATGGAAACTGATTTAATGGCGTGTTCGTCTATCGGCAGGACGTTGGATTCTCAATCCAAGAAGAGGGGTTCGATTCCCCTACACGCTACCAATTTCGCTCCCATACGATAATGCAGTCTCTCCACCCGATTAGTGGAGCATAGTGGTTCAAGTCCACTTGGGAGTACCAATTTACTGCCCAGAGACAACTCTTCCTTTCATTTATTGAAATAGAATCTCTGGTTCTTGGGTGTGTCGCATAGCGGCAATTGCAGGAGTCTGTAAAACTCTCGGCCTAACGGCCTACGAAGGTTCGAGTCCTTCCATGCCCACCAATTTGAAAGTAGCACGGTAGCTACAAGTTGAAGTGACCATAGGATGGTTTAAATAAGGCAAACGCCCGTCGCAATTGAGAAGGGTTAGTAGCAGCTTCAATGATTCGTCGTGATGTCTCAATGGTGAGCGTGTGGCTGTAAACCACATAACCCGCATAGGTAGGAGGTTCGATTCCTTCCACGACGACCAATTTTCGCCGCCATCATCGAGCATCTCGATTGTATAGAGATGTAAGACTGCAATTATCTAGTCTCGTCGAAAGATGGGTAATGATGATAAGGCCGGTTCGTCTCCGGTAAGCGGCTCCCTTTCCTTTACCCGCACCCGAACGGGCATCTCTGATTTTTCTAATGCTTTCCTTTTTGTAATGATATTTATATCTGAACATCGAGTCATCAAGACTTAAGAAAGGAAAACATATTATGGCATGGCCAACTGACCCAATTTCGCCCAATCCGCCAACTCCACCGAATCCAGTAACCCTGTATTCGAACGATGGCCTCGTCGGCGGTTTGCTCAACCCAAATCCACAAACTGGACAGCTTTCAGCTTCGGTTGATTACAGTAAGTTTGACGTAAATAGCGTCCCACAAACTGTTCTCCCACACCCGCTGAACAGCTACGTTTGGAAGTAAGGATACGATATGTCCTACATCGTTGATGGACCGGCATCCAATCCGCCCACGCCTCCGAACCCATTCGTGCTTTATGCTCCGTGGTCGGGCAGTGTGACGTTAGGATATACGAGTTCCGTTGACTACGGCAAGTTCGATGTCAACGGAGTTCCACAAACGGTGCAACCACACTTTCCACAAGGTTATCCAATTCGTTAAGGAAACGTATGGCATACCCAGTAGGTGGAGACGCTCCAACTCCCGCACCCCCAACACCGCCAAATCCAACAACTCTGTATGGGCCGGCGACGTGTTCAATTGATAGGGTGAGGATGATGGTCAATAGCGTTCCACAAACCGTGTTGCCTCGGCCTCCACAAGGATACACTTATGGCGGATGGACCGACTTGACGGGAAGCTTCGTTCCTCACTAAAACGAATAGACATGATGTTCTGATTCGGCCTGCAACTTTGCGGGCCGATTTCATTTTCGGTTGGTTATTTTAACGGTAGAATACAAGAATGACACTCTTGAGATTGGGGTTCGACTCCCCACCAACCACCATCTTGGGCCGAAAGTATAGGTTGACACAAGCGTAGTCCAGAAGCTGATTACAGTGGGTTTACAGCATCACCTGTAAACTATGTCTCAAAGACACCATGACATGTGGGAGTTCGAGTCTTCATCGGTCCACCAATTTATGGGCATTGAGAAAGGGCAAATGACAACCGTGCAAAGAACGGTAAGGTTGCTGATAGCTACAGCCAGTGGGTTCAACTCCCCCGATGTCCACCATTTTCTATTAGTATCGAACCGACAACTAAAAAACGGCATTGTTACGGTTGTAATGGGTTAGAATCCCAACCGAATGGCGCAAGCCTCCCGTGTAAGCCCGACGTTACGAAGTAGAAAACTTCCGCAAAAGTCCTTGGGTTATAGAAACGAATAATTTCCCACTTCTCTACATGAGGAAAACTGCGGATTTCATTCCAGAGTCATATAATGGTCTTATGCCCGGCTGTTACCCGGGACATGGGGGTTCGATTCCCTCCTCTGGAGCCACTTTCCCAAACGTATCACAGTTGTAGTCAGCAATTCTCAATGTGAGTCGAAATTCTATTGGGTGAGTTGACCCCTATTGCTCCAAATCGTATGTTGGACTAGCGGCGTGCGGGAATTCAATTTGTATTCTGATGTAGTGTAATTGCTTGAACTGGAAAGAGACGGATGAAGGCCACGGGAAGCATTGCAAATTACGTAATAAGCAATGTGGAGCGTCGGATGAAGTAAGCGTCGTTACTACAGTTCGGTAGGTAGCACGGGTGAGCTAAATCGCCTAGTTCTGGTTCGAGTCCAGCCATCAGAGCCTTTTTGAACGTTTTGGAAGGATGCAACCTATGTATTAACATCAAAAGTTAATATGAAAGGTATCAAGCCAACTGAGACGGAGATTGCTGAAATGCAATCGTATTATGACACTGGTGTTTCGGTCCAAAAAGTAGGAGAAAAGTTTGGATGGTGGAAAGGAACCTTGTTTCGATATTTGACTGTTCGTCACCCAAAAGTGTCGCCCGAGGAACGTCGGAAGCGACGAATTGAAAACGTCGTGACGTGGCGACAGAGAACCAAACGAAAACTCGTCGAATACAAAGGTGGCAAATGTAAGGTATGTGGCTATTCTAAATGCATGGATAATCTTACATTTCATCATCTCGACCCGTCAAAAAAAGATTTCCAAATTAGTGGCACAAACAAAGCATTCGAAACTCTGAAAGCAGAGACCGACAAATGTGTATTGTTATGCCGCAATTGTCATGGTGAGGTCCATGCAGGAATATTACAAGTTTAATTCCTCTCTAGCTCAATGGTAGAGCATTCGGCTGTGCGGTCTGATATAGTCTATACATGGTTGTCCCGAGGGACAATGCGGAGTGCAAAACTCTAAGACCGAAGGTTAACCGAACGGTTGCAGGTTCAAGTCCTGCGGGAGGAGCCAATTTTCAGTTGACATTCCACATTCAGTGTGGTAGAGTATCAACATTATGGGCGGCGTCTGATAGTCCCTGTTCCTATGGTAAACAATGGCATACTAAATAATGACGAGTTAACCCGCCCACCAATTTCAGTAGTCCCAACAAGTTATCGCACTTGTCAAGAATAAATGATGTCCGTGGTGTCACGGGTGGGGCGAAGTAATTTCAACACCGATAAACAACAACATCTGTCATTCCCGGGCCAAGAGCTAGTAAACGATGGATGTTGGTTTCATATGAGAACTAATTCAATAAACACTCATATGACGCATGTTGGACGTGGGAAGCGTTAGCCACGATAAAAAACCGCCTCTTTTAATCAGGTGCGTGATGTAATAGTAGCCTCTTCCGCTGTGAACGGAACTGAATGGGAGCGTAACCCATCCACCTGACCATTTTAATGCATACGTAGTCAGCCTTCGCTTCGAACGAACGGAACTGTAATTGGAACTGAAACTGCGGGTTCGAGTCCTGCCGTATGCACCATATTTCGCATCTTTTCATAGAGTCGAACCTATGTATATCTATGAAAAACAAAATTCTTAAATTGAAGTCAATGGGTAAATCTTACAATCAGATTTGTAAGATTCTTGGATGTAGCAAGTCCACGGTTTCATATCATTGTGCTCCCAACGGGAAAATAACAAAACGTCTCCGATGCGTAAGAAATCGTTCTGAAATTAGGAATGAAATAAAACGTTTTTACGGTGGAAAATGTATCATATGTGGATACAATAGATGTATGCGGTCATTGACATTTCATCATCCCGACCCATCCATTAAAGAAGACACCGTTTCCAACTTGATAACATCTAAAGGAAAAGCTGCGGCTTACAAAGAAGCGGCGAAGTGCAAATTGATATGTTCAAATTGCCACGGTGAGTATCACGATGGACTTATTACAATATAGCCAGTGTTGCCGCTGGCACGGTGGGGACAATGGAAGTTCGCAATTACGTAGGAGGCTCTGCTGACCGCAAGTAAGAGTGATTGTTCATTGTCTGGTTTGGCACCCTGAAAACAAACGGTTACGGGGACTCTCGCACCCTGTTGACAAAGCGAGACAATGGGCACATAGTCTTACTATGGATAGGATTACTGCGATAACATCAAAGAGGATGATTTGAAAAACAATCAGGCGTTGGTTCAATTCCAACTGTGTCCACCATCCCGCTCTAGCAAACGTGGTCAATGCATCGGACTGAAAATCCGACTATCGGCGTTCGATTCGCCGGGGCGGGACCAATTTATGAATATCTATGCGCCACCCAAAGAAATACGAGACCAGTTTTTATGTTTCGATTGGGTTGGAAAGCGATGGACCAAGGACGGAAAAACATACATAAGAGCAAGACATAGAACAACCCACCAAACGTTTTATTATTGCTTTGAGGATAATTTTGCTTGGTTTCCAACCGATGTTCGATAAAGTTTTTATTCATATGAAAACACCAATAAACGATTCAAAATTTTCTGATATAGTTAAAAATTCACTTTCTTGGGCACAGGTTATCCGAGCATGTGGGTCTAATGTTAGTGGAGGAGCATATCAGCATATGAAGTCAAGAGTCAACCGACTTCATTTGGATGTCAGTCATTTTTTAGGAAAGGCAACTCATACAGGTTATAGACACACGGGAATAACTCGTCGGCAACATTGGACTGAAATTTTGGTTGAACGGTCAACTTTGGATAGAGACCGAAGTAAAAAACTTCGGAGAGCGTATGCGGAATACTGTGTTGAATTCGGAATACCAATTCACTGTGTAGATTGCCAAAATACAGGAGAGTGGAGAGGGAAAAAATTACGAATTCAAGTGAATCATAAAGACGGAAAAAACTATAACAATGTGCCGTCAAATCTTGAATGGTTGTGCCCAAACTGTCACGACATAAAAACCACATACAAATGATTTAAGATGCGGACAGCAAGAAAACTGCTACGTAAAACCCTGCGTCGGTGTGTGCAAATCCACCCCTCTCGGCCATATCGGGAGGTAGCTCAGTAGTAGAGCGGGGGGATGCAAAAAACGCATCTTGTTCTTTCGTGTTGGTAAATATAGGAACTAAAGCAGGTTCAATTCCTGCTGCAAGACTGGCGTATGTGTGGTTCGATTCCACAACGAAGACTTTGGAAGTCGGATTGGTTCAAACCCAATTATCAACACGCTCAATTTCGTAAGTATATTCGTGGATTAAGGGTAAGGCTTTTATCAGATAGTAATGATAAGTTCCCTGCGAGGACGCCTATCAAACATCCACATTCGGCCCTATAGAACAGTAGGCAGTTCGCCAGTCCTTCAAATTGGAGAGTTCGGAGCATAACCGAATAGGGCTACCAATTTAGATACTAACAGCATACATTGCGTTTCCAGCCGGAGATATAGGTGAAAATCCTATCTTCCCCACCATACGGGGAAGTCGTCTAACTCTAGGACAACGAAAACTGTATCTAGTTTTGCAGTTGAAGCCATCAAAGACCGGCACCCGGCTTTTACCCGGATATGGAGTGGAGGCAGTATCCACCGTCTGCACCAATTTTTGTGGGGATAACACAACAGAAGTGTGCTGCTCGTGGAGGGCAGAGTGAATATGCATAAACAATCTCGGATTAGTTACCCGAAGGCGTTTATGAAATACATGACACCAACGTCAGAATAGTCCGTAGTCTAACTAACGCAAGGACTTCTGATTCCGATATAGGTGCAAATCCTATTCTACCACACCAATTTCAAGCCAACATGGTGTCGTCGGGATGATGGGGCGTGATTCTGATATATCAGTCTAGGTCTTGAATATCATACATTAAAATCTAAAATCGCATACCACCGTGCTTATAGAGTAAGATTTGTGATGGATATGTCTGACGCTATTTCGCCGTGGTAGGTTAATGTAAACCGCAGTTATTCAAAGCCGATAAGCTCCCTGAACGGAGCCGTTAGCGGGGTGTTTGCTCTGCGATGTAATAAGGCCAGATGAACTGATGGTGCCAAGCCCATCACACGGCTCCAAATTCCTCACTTGACAAATTCTCGTGGTGTGATATATTGTCGCCATGATTAAGCGATATGCAATGACAGACCCGAAGCCCACGTTTAAGAACGAGGCATTCGTCGTGGTGGATATGTCTTTCTTCGGCGGTGAGGGATTTCGCACGGGGAGAGTAGTCGGCAAAGGTGTTGAGCATGTCATTGATACGTGGATTGTCGCCTTCGAGAAAGATTTTGGGCCGACATATCCATACAAAGTCGTGGGAATTCCTCACACGGCCTTGGTCAAAGCCATGCCTTTGAGCGACTTCATCGCAGTGATGGACAAGGAGCGTGGAACGACCACGGATATGGAGAAAATGAGGACGGCTTTAACGGATTACCTTAAAGCTCCATACACGGACAAAGAATGATTTATCAAGACTCCTACGGACGCTGAACCACGGGCTAGAACCCGACCCCCTCGGGGTGGCCGCTCTGATGGTGAAATACGTGGCTCATGGAGTTTAGCAAAGCAATTCTTAATTTATGTATTACTGGTTGTTTAAAAATGCTCTCAATTCCAAATTGTGTTTGTGGAGTTGGAGAAAATATGTTATGTTGTTGTCAATAACAAAACATATGCACCGCCGAAACTGGACGCAAGCGTTTGTTTATTTGAGAGCAATGGTTAATTTATGAAAATCAAAATGCACTTCGCAACGGGCAAGAAACAAAAAGTTGCTTGTGGAAAGAAAAACGTCTTCGTGACTTCCAATTTCCACGAAATCACCTGTGGATTATGCAAGCGAACCGTTGCCCACAAGTCCACTCAACATGACTCTCAATCTAAAATTTAACGAAAACGATTTCAAATCCCTACGGGATTTCAGTAATGCGGTGAAACGCCAGCTTGGGCCGAATGTCTATGTTGGCACGGATTCATTATGCTTTTATTTTGAATATCCAACAACGTTGGCACAGAGATTGCGTCCGCACTGCTCGAACAGTCAGCTTGAATTTACGCTTGAATCGTCGTTGCCCGATGCTAAATAATAGCGGGCCTTTAGCTCAACCCTTTGTCAGAGCATCCGTCTCATAAACGGGAGGTTCGCCGGACGATTGCGGCGAAGGCCCACGATTTTTTAAAATCAATTCACAGATGTTATACAATTCTGGCAATGTAGAATCATTTTTTAGTTGATTGGCAACCATACTTGTTAATCCACAATTATCAAGCGTGTTTTTACCACCGTTTGATAATGGTAGAATGTGGTCCAATGAATATTCGTTTGGATTATCGAGATTGATGGGGATTCCTGTGAGATAACATCGGGGATTATCACCAATTTTTATCTGCAATTTGTCAAGGGTTAAATCGGGGTCATTAGTTCCAATTTGATATATTTTTTTCTTTCGAGAATTCAAATATTTGAAATTGTGAAGTTTCGATGCTAATGTGTTCTTTCTCTTCCATTGTTTTCGTCGAACGTAGGTTTTGGATTTGACTTCGGCGTTGCAATGATATGAAATTGTTCCTTTGGAACAATGGAGGATTTTGGAAATCTGATTGTAGTTTTGACCATGATTTTTCAGATTGATTATTTGGTCTCGTAATGTCATAAATATAAATACGAGTGGGTTCAAGTAAAACACAAAAAACTCGAACTATTGTGTTGACATTTTCGATGGATGTGGTAATTTGAAGTCAAATGAAACCATTTAACGGTCGAATTTTTTACGGGAACGGAGACCTCACCAAACGTGATATTGAGGAATTGAATCTTCAAATCGCCGAGGTTCATTCCATCAATTCGGGATTGCAACAACCGTGTCATTGTGTGAGTGAAGAGGCCCACAAGCGATGCAAAGAAGCCGAAGCAGAAGGTAAAGCCCGACTCAAAGTTCTCGGAAAAAGCATCAAGAAAGCGTTGGGAATCGAATGAAATTTTTGGGCTGCTGTATAATAAATTGACGGTTCTCTTGGTTGGTGTTAGAATGGCGCACCAATGAAGACGCAGCCTTACGAATTTCGGCCACAACTTGTCAAAGGCAAACAAGGACAAAAATTGTTTGCTCATTTCTACAAAGAATATAACCCCGTCGAAGCACCCGAGAAGGCGTTATTCGACTTTACATTGTCACATCCGCATCCCCTTTCAAAAAATACGAAAGTGGAAGTAAAAACTGATTTTTTTGCGTCGGGTAATATGTTCTTGGAGAGATACGTGGTCATCAGAGGACAATATTACGACGGTGGTCCGTGGAGAGCAATGCAAGAAGATGCGGATTTCATATACATTTTGAAGGAATATAAAACCATTCATTGGTTCAATTCCAAAGCTCTCTGTGATTTCGTCGAAAAATCAGGAATCAAACCGATTCAAGGTGCGCCGAATAAAGATGGGCGTTATTCGATTGGATACAAAGTTCCGTTCGAATTACTTGAAGTGGCAGGTGTTCTTTTGGAGAAAGCCGAGCCAGACGGAGATTTGATGATTAAGCGAAGATATGAATGCCTCGGTAACTCAATTGGCTAGAGTAACTGCCTCTTAAGCAGTGAGTTGCGGGTTCAAGTCCCGCTCGGGGCACCAATTTGTCAAGGTAGTCCGGCATCCCACTTAAGGGGTGTCCTGCGTGGAGAGCGTCGAGGCTCAGACACATTGTATATTCCATGAACCAGAGCCGAGAGGCTTGGCCGAGAAATCGGGGATGATTGGTGAGGACTCCTGTGATTTATGCGGGCCGTAGTCCTAAACACTCAACAGGAACCGAAAGGCGACCGGAGATTGTTATCAGGCGGTTCGTCCGTTACGAAATGAGGGCTGAGTTTAGATGTTAGTAAGCCCCGATGCTCGCATATTTATTTTGAGATACTAACAGCAAACAAAAATTCCACGTTTAGGAAACAAAAATGGTATCTCGACAACAGGGTATAGCGTAACTTGGTAGCGCACCGCTTTCGGGGAGCGGTAGTGTGAGTTCAAATCTCACTATCCTGACCAATTTATATGAATGAATGAATGTATAGCAACAGCAGTTCGACCGTCTAACAAAGAAAATTGGATTGGTGATTATTATTTTCCATAAGGAATTCCAAGTGGAACTAGCGACCCGTGCATTAGTAATAAATACATGGATGAAGATGGAAAGATTTTCTGGGTATGTTATACGGGAGTTCAACTTGAAAATCATGTAAACAGAAATTGTGGATTTATGACCCCTTACATTCCGCTTTTGATTAGTGATAAAATTTAAAATAGCATCGTAGCCCAACGGAAGGAGGCATTCGCCTCAGAAGCGAAGTAGTAAGGGTTCGAATCCCTTCGGTGCTACCAATTTATGTGGTTTCGAATGTGATGCCGAAATAACGGAACAAAAGTTAGACCAGTTCCACTACATATTAAATGGCACCGTAGCCCAATTGGAAGAGGCATCCGATTTAGGGTCGGAAGGTTAAGAGTTCGAATCTCTTCGGTGCTACCAATTTATGAAAAAGTTTAAACAAGTGTTCGACGAAAAATATTTCCACGGCCCCAAGTGGAAATGGAAGACCAAGAAAGTATTCAAATTTACTTGGGAATATTGTCCCACTTGTGACGCTATGTTTGTCCGTTGCCCGAAATGTGGAAACAATTGTTGCAACGGCGGGTTCGGACGAGTTACCAAAGACGGAAAGCCTACCGACAAATTCCAAGGCAAGGGCATCAAGGATTGCGACGTATGCAACTTGGCGTATATGTATCAAGAATTGGCTGACAAAACAGGAACGGCACCAAAAAATGAAACCATCCCAATTGCAACACGAAAAAGATTACGTCGAATTTCTGGAAAGGCGTTTGAAAAGCTCTCATTACAAAGCTAACGTCAGTCCCGAGGAATACGAGAAGACCGAGAAAAAGCTCAAGAAAGCCAAGCTCGTTCTTCGGATGCTCGAAAAATAATTTGACTTTCATCCGTTATTGTAGTAGGCTACAAACAATCCGTTAAGCCTGTAGGCGGGCACAAATGGCGCATTCGTCTATCGGTAGGACGGCACCCTTTCACGGTGAAAAGAGGAGTTCGACTCTCCTATGCGCTACCAGTTTATGAGAACTTGGATTAAGCAAGAGCCAAAGAGTCATAATTGTGGACCGATTGCCGTGGCGGTTATCGCCGGGGTGACGTTGGAAGAATCTATCAAAGCAATCGGGAAGAAAGGGTCCACAACGACGAAACAGCTTGCCAAGGGTCTCCGTGCGTTAGGATATGATTGTCCTGACCGATGCAAGAAAATGCCTCGTCCTCCTCTTGGGATTGGACAACTCAAATGCTCCCGTCGAAAATCGGGATGGCATTGGGTTGTTGTAGATGGCGATAAAATTTATGATGGTGTCAACGGGCGTCCCGATGGCACGGTTATGTGGGATTCGTGTTGTAAAATAACATCGTATCTTCCCGTGACGAAAATTGCAGATGTATTGGCGGGGTTTTCTAAGCCTTGAGTGCATAATTGGATTAAATGTGGGTTCGAGTCCCACCATCTGCGCCCCTTTAAAGTTATCATCGCATATTTATATGCATGATTAAACTCAAAACCATTCTCCTTCTCCGAGAATCTATGAATGTTATGGTAAAAGGCGTGGCCTACAACCGTAACATGGGCGACTTGAGTGATGTATGCAATACTCTCTTGGATAAAGTTTTGTCGCCTATTCGGAAAGATTTACCTCCCGACCAACAAGCCTATTTCCAAAAGAATGGAGTAGGATTTTATGAAACAATCGTCCCTGACGGGTCATATTTCAGCGGGGCTGGCGGCGGGACCGGCGTAATAAACTTCTACATCTCAGGACTAATGGCCGGGACAAAAGAACAAGTATTGGATAATGTCCTCGGATATTTAACCAAACTTGGGATAAAATACGATTCCCCCAAAGTCGAACAGAGCGGAGTTTACAAAAGCCAAGTCATCAGAATTCCGATTGTTCAAAACTCAAACAAAGAGGAGCGTCCACCCGAAATCAATCTCTCAAATGTGAACGCTTATCAAATTTTCCACAACGTCTTGCAATACGAAGGTGAACATAACTTTTCAATGCCTGCAAAGGATTTGGTTCAAAGGATTGTTACGATTCTAAAGCATGACCCCGATTGGATACAAAAGAATGTCATAAACCGAACCGATAGTGATTGGCCCGAAGCCGAACGAGATGACCAAGAAATCGAAAACCCTCACTTGGATATTGTTAAACAACTTGGAAGTGGTGGGGCCAGAATGATTGGGATGGGATTGGATGCAGATGCAATTTCCCGTAGATTGCTCGAAATACTTGAACTCGCCAAGTGGGCTGTCCAAAAGGGATACACGGAAATCACAGTTGGTTAAATCTTGACATCTCTCGTAAATATGATATACTAGGTCAAAATGAGACCTCGTAAAGATTTTACAAATAAAAGATTTGGGAAAATCGTTGTATTACAACATCATCGCAGGAACAAGAATCATTCATATTGGTTATGTCAATGTGATTGTGGAACACAAAAGGTTCTCCGTGTTGATTGCTTGAAAAGAAATGGAATCAAAAGTTGTGGTTGTTTGCGGAGAGGACCAAATAATAAATCGTGGAGGGGCATTGGAGAAATCCATCAATCTGTGTTGACTCGCATACAAGATGATGCTCGAATACGAAAAATCAAGTTTGATTTGACTTTACCATATTTATGGGAACTGTTCCAAAAACAACAGAAATGTTGTGCTCTAAGCGGAGACCAGATTATATTTGGTAGAACTTGCCGTGACAGGAATAGAACGGCGTCGGTAGATAGGATTGACCCATCCCAAGGATACGTCAAAGGAAATGTTCAGTGGGTTCATAAAAATGTAAACTTTGCAAAACAAAGTATGACTCAAAAGGACTTTGTAGAAATGTGTAGAAAAATAAGCAGTCATGCTCTGGTAGCTCAAATGGATGAGCATCACGGTCCTAACGTGAAGGATGCGGGTTCGACTCCCGCTCGGAGCACCAATTTATGAAGTCGTTTGTCAAGGTTACAGAGACCGTTTATGACCCGCTGCGAGTCAAGCCGAACTTTATGACCTATGATGAGGACTTCATTCGAATCCGCAGTGGATTTCAATACAAATGTAACCACTGCGAAAAATGTGGTCACAAATTCCAACTCGGAGAAAGCATCGGGTTAGCTGTGTTCAAGGGTATTGGAAACAAAGTGTTATGTGACCCGTGTGCAAAGGAAATCAGTTTATGATGCAAATCTGTCACTGCGTAGAATGCGGCGGCTCGACCATCGGGCTAGGTTCAACCTCCGTTGATGTTGTGTTGAACAAATCAAATCATTGTGATAAGTGTTATCACACTCACACAGACCGTCGAACATTCTTTTTCTGTTCTTTGGATTGTTTTCTCAAACACATGAAGAAAGTTGCCGAGGGGACAGCCAAAATCGAATGGATAGATTACGACCCTGTGCTCGGGCACAGTATCAAGTCGGTGTAGCATTCCCCGCTGGTGTAATGGTTAGCACATCAGACTTTGACTCTGAGAGTTCACGTTCAAGTCGTGGGCGGGGAGCCATATGATAAAAACAGTTACAAAACGTGTTAAACGGAGTTTCTTGTGGAAAATACCACTTGACGAACTCAAAGAAAAAGTGCAGTCTTCCACTTCGTTGGGACAGGTTTTGAAATTTTATGGCTTCCAAAACAAAGGACGGAATGCCCATACACTTAAACAGCGTCTTTTAGAAGAACATATTGATTTTTCCCATATAAAAATGGGGCGGGGGTCGAACCAAGGTCGGACGTTTGGCAACATAAACCAAATGACTATTGAAGAGGCTCGACGGAATCTGTTTGTCAAAGATTCTTCATACCGTCGGTCAACTGTAAAACGATACTTAATTCAACATTCAATTTTCTTGTATTTATGTTCTGAATGTCATATGCTTCCGACGTGGAACGGAAAGCCTCTCATTCTAACATTAGACCATCGGAACGGAATATCAAATGACCACCGTTTAGAAAATCTTCGGTGGTTATGCCCGAATTGTAATTCACAGACAGAAACTTTTTGTGGTCGTAGGAAAAAATATTAACACATGAAACATTTTGCACAACTTGACCAAGATGCATGGATTGAATCATTATTCCCCAAGGGATACAAAGGATACTTTGTGGACATCGGTGCCGCCACAGGGAAGCATATCAGTAACAGCTATCACTTGGAGGTCAACCTCGGTTGGAACGGCATCTGCGTCGAACCAAACCCCAAAAGTTTTGCCGACCTCAAGGTCGTTCGTAAATGTCCATCCTTCAATCTTGCCATTGCAGAGAGAACTGGCACGGCAAAATTTACTCTCAAGGGGGAAATGAGTCAGATTGTATTCGAAAATGATGCCGACAATTATGACATTTTTGGCGGTGGTCCAAGTAAAGACATCATTGATGTCGAAGTCATAACCCCATCCGAACTTCTCCGTCGAGCCAACGCTCCGAAAGTCATTGATTATTTAAGTATGGACACGGAGGGCAATGAGAGGTATATTCTTTCAGTTTTTCCGTTCCACGAGTATAAGGTAAAAGCCGTCACCGTGGAGCACAATGCCCATAGGCAGGGCAATAGCCGCAAGAACAGTATCAAAGCCTATCTAACGGCTGCGGGCTTTGTAATAGCCCGTGAGAACGTCGAGGGCTTTGAAGATTGGTATGTAAACCCCGAAAATCTAAAATGTTAATTTTCAATGGTAAACTTCATTACGACACTTCGGATGGGAATTGGGTGACGCTTTACGTCAGTCAAGACCTTGCCGATTACTATCGGTCACTTATTCCCAAATGTGAACGAGCCGTGCGCCCTCGTTGGGCGGCTCACGTTACGGTTGTCCGTAGTGGCGTGGATATTGTATCCAAAATTCGTCATTGGGACGACCACGAGGGAGAAATCATCGAATTCATGTATGACCCATATCCCCTGAATGGAAACGGATACTATTGGGTCAACGTATGGTCCAAGCGACTTGAAGCCATCCGAACAGAACTCGGGTTGGAAAACATCAGCAAATACGCCTTGAGGCCAACGGGATACAACAAAACATTTCATATCACCATCGGAAAATATGAAGAAATCTTTCCCGATGGAGAGCCTCCTGAGAAATAATTTTGAATATGATAACTCAACGATATGAACTCATGGTCGAAGACCCCGAATTGGTAGAAATTGGTCAGGCAATTGTGAAAAACGATTTAATCATTGGGGTTATCTATGATGTAAATCCGTATAATAAAATGGCGGAAGTCATTTTGTGGGAGCCATTAGATATAGATTTTACCGATAACATGAAATTTGTTTCGGCGACTGTTGACGACGTATATGATAAATTTGAAGCAGCAATGAATAATGCTTCATTGTTTGTTAAAAATGGATGGAAATCCGCAATTAAAACCTCTTGACACTTTGTTTCAAATCTGCTATATTTATACGCAGATATTTGAAATATGGAAGTTATGCTCAGTTTCACATACTGACCTGATATTTATTAGTATGAAAAAGGTTGAAACGAAGGATAAAGGCGACGTGGGAGTTGCTATGGTTATAGCTGACTTGACGAGTAAGGGATATAAAATTGCGTTGCCAATTTCGGAGCATTTACCATTTGATGTAGTTGTCATATCTCCACAAGGAAAACTGGCAAGAATATCTGTGAAATATAGTGGAGATAAAACCTCGGCCAAAATTGCGTTGAGAACTATATCATCCAATTCAAGCGGGTATGTGGTGAAACGGGTTAATCCATGTGACATTGATGGATTTGCCGTTTATTCATCCGTTTCCAATCAGTGTTATTATTTGCCTGTGGCAAAGGTTTTTGGGAAACGGAACACAGTTGGAATAAGATTGTCAGACACAACTAACTGCACGAATGAAGACCAAATTTTGTTTGCGAAAAATTTTCTAAATCCAGAATGTTTATTTATGGCAGATTGCCGGAACGGTAACGGGCCGGACTTGAAATCCGAGGCAAGTTAACTACTTGAGTGGGTTCGACTCCTACATCTGCCGCCAATTTAATGCGGGGTTGTTGTAACGGTAGCGATTCTGATTTACACTCAGACAGAAGAGGTTCGATTCCCCTACCCCGTACCAGTTTATGGCCAAGAAAAAAGAAACCTGTTGGGACTGCGGAAAGCCACAAAACAAATGCGAATGTGGCGTTGAATATTGCCGAGAATGCGGCGAAGAGGTCGGCTATATGTGCGTTTGTGGTAAGAGTGGCTCTCCCAACGACAAAACTTTTGAACGGCCCAAGCCCAAATCATGGAAGAAACTCGGAAAGTAATTGGAGCACCGCAATGGTTGAAGGATAGAATGGAAGCATTGCGAAAGTTGCCGCCTCCGACGTTGGAACAAGTGAGGAAGCAATGGGAGGCGTCAGCAAAGTGGGACGCTGAATATGGGTTTGGATGCGTTGAAAAGATTAAGAAGTCACATTACATTCGGTAGGGTGCGAGAGAGGCTTATCCGGCCAGTTTGCTAAACTGGTGTGGCCTAAAAACCACCGGGGGTTCGAATCCCCCTCCTACCGCCAATTTATGAAGTTACAAACCGGAAAAGAGTATTGGGTTCAACAGCGAAACGCTGTTTTAGAACGTCTCGAAGGTAGCACGGCTGTATGTCGTGACCGATGGGATAATGTCTTTGAATGTGACTCTGCCGAATTGCAAGAGAAATCTGCCCCGCCTGCTCCTCCCAAAGCCAAAAAGGTTAAAGATAAAGTTGTAAAAAAGAAAGCCCGTTGCAAGCAGGTTCAGGCTATTCTTTCAAACAAGCTCGAAACGTTCGACTTGCTTCGAGAAGAAACTTATCCGTGTCTCGGTGACTTCCCCGATAATCCGCAAACTTATGCGATTGTCCGAGTCAAGGGAGCAGGAAGTTTTGATGAAGTTTTGGTTCCCATTCACTGCGTCATTTTCCTAAAGGATTAACTTATGCCATACTGTTCATCATGTGGTTCGCCAATTCCCGAGGGTCAAAGAAGTAGCTGTTCAATGTGCTATGGAGACCCGTGGTATGGAAGAGACGGATACTATCTTCAAATGTTGGAAGAGCAGGCCGAGCAAGAACTGCAACGCCAAGCGGCCATCGAAGAACAAATCCGTCAAGTTAACGAACAATGAAACCTTACGGAGGGCCAATGACAAAAGGAATTTCGGGACGCCGACGTTCCACGGATACGCCGCATCGGCGACGATGCTTGTGGGTGGATAAGAAACGGGCACGAAGAATTTCGAAGGTATTGTGGTATGAAGTCGAAAACGACTTGATTAACAATTTATGAAAAACATCAAAAAAGTAATTCTCCTCATCGGCTCTGTAGCAGCCTTAACATTAGCTGGCTGTGTTGCTACGTGGACACCGCCATCATTGGTTGTCTCCGCTCCACCGCCTCCTGTCGTAGCCGTTGAAGTGGCTCCTGCCCCTGTCGTTTTCGTTCCCGAAACATATGTATGGGATGGATTCGAGTTTGTCGGAGTCGTTGGGGCCGATTACGTTTACCTTGGGCCCGGTGGGGTATGGGGCCGGTGTGAACCTTGGCGTTTGAATCGTTTTCACGGATGGGAACGTGGGCACGCTGATTGGCGTGGACATGCCATTCGTAACGAACATTATCGTGGACCATCAGGACACGGCCCCGGACGCAGATAATTTAAACATGGCGTCATCCGTGAGCCATTTAATCGCGGAGAACAGGCGATTATTATAATGGTAGAATAGTTCATTCACACCGAACAGGCATTGGTTCGATTCCAATATCGCCTACCAATTTATGAAGAAATTATTGCTATCTTTATTGTGCGTCGGTCTCCTTTTTGGAATATCGGGATGCTCGACGACCCGTGGCTTTCCACCCGTGGCTAACATCAACAATTTCGATGATGTCACCAGTCATCTTTGTCGGGGAGCACAAGAGAATGTGGATGGCATAAAGTTTCTGAAAGCCCACGGGGTTGATTTGGTTATCAATCTCCGAGAACCAAGTGATACGTGGCCGAGGGAAGAAGCGGTTTGTGAACAGGCGGGGATTTATTATATCAATCTACCTGAACCCGGATTTGGTGCCCCCGACCCTCAAAGAATGGAACTGGCCGTGGAGTTAATTGATTATGTCGCTGCACATGGAGGAAAAACGTTTGTGCATTGTCAATGGGGATGCGACCGCACAGGAACACTCGTTGCGTGCTACGAAATTCGCCACGGCGTTCCAAATGATGTCGCCCAAAAAGAAGCCAACTTTTATGGAATGTCGCCATTTGAAGTGGCGATGAAAGATTTCATAAAGAAATTCAAATGAAAAAATACCGATTCAACAAGAAGGCCGATGCGTTCCTTCAAGCTCTTTACGAGAGCGTCGGAGCGACAACGGATGAACAAAAATATCATACCATTACTCTCAAACTTGGGTATGATGAAAAAAACATCGGGTTCAGTCACAATCCTACGTGGGCACAGAAAACAGCCATGATGGAATATGACTTATTGGAAAAAGAAGGGTTGTATCAACCTATTCACGTATGAACAGAAAATATTCGGCCAACATATTGGCGGCGATATTAGTGACCAGCCTCACGTTTTCGGCCATACTGACATTTTTCCCGTTTTGGGCTATTCTTTATCTTTTCATTGGCGGTGTATGGTCTTTCCTATTGTATATGGGATTGGGGCCGCTCCGCAATTGGAAAGAAAATGCAACGTTCTGGTCTATCAACGTGTTGTTGTGGCCCGTGATATTGTTGCTTATGGTTTACATCGGAATAACAATCAAATAATGGAGGATGCCATGTCACTGCCAAACGCCGGTCAACGAAGCGGAAAGAGTTCCTAGAAAATTGGGAACTGTATCTAAACTTTCCGAAAATTTTCACCTGTCATAGTGGGCTACTGCCGCCCGATGACCCAAACGGGGAAGACGGAATGTTTAGCTTTGTGTGTTTGGAAAATGGCATCATGGTGCCGACACGGGAATGGGATTTGGTAAAACGGGTTCAAGAAGGTAAAATGTCCGTTAACCTCCAAATCAAACTTTGGTCGGAAGGAATGTGGGATAAGCAACTGCAATGCCCTCTGTTCTTTCCGAACGAAATCTATGACTATTGCAGAGAATACCCCAAATGGGTGTATAAGTCGGTCATAGAGCAGACCAAAAAACGGGTGATGAAAGACATTGGATTCATACCGACGTGGCTGCGGTTAGGAGACCTTACCTGACAGGTCGCTCCTCGCCGCCTTATGGCGTGCGATATGGCTTCGGGTGGAGTGAGCCGGATTTAATCACGCCGCCAAACAGGCGATTAGTATAGCGGTAACACGGCACACTGACACTGTGCAATCACTGGTTCGACTCCAGTATCGCCTACCAATTAACATCAACAAATATAATATATGTCATCACTAAGCCGTTACAAACGCCATCTCAACCCCGGGAAAGTTTATCTTGCTGAGAAAGTTGCAGTCGAAAAGATTCGCCTTGCTCACCAAGTTGTTCTTGACCGAGCACAAAGAGATGCGGAATTTGCGGCTGATGTTCTAAAAGCAGTCGGCGAAAACCTCCCTCCCGAAATAAAAACGGCGTGTGAGAAAACCATTTCCGAAGCCGATGCCAAAAAACTTGGGGAAAAGCAGCCTTTAGGTGACGGATTTGTCGCCGTTCAGAGTGACGGCGGGGGACAATTGATTGTTCCCGAAACAGATTTGCCAGATTATCCTCGGGATAGCGAATAAAAATTGTATAATAACTTGTCTCCTCCCTATGTATAGGGTAATCTGTTCATGAACAATCGCTAAACGGCGATTCGAAGAAAGAAACGAACAAAACATATGAAGAAACTGATAACAACTCTTGGACTGATTGCCCTCGTGGCTTTTAGCTCCGTTTGTGCTTATGCACAGACTAACACGGTGGTAACAAATTCACCAAGTATTTCCACAAACTTGGTCGTTCCTGCTCCATCAATTAATAAAGCATTGGAAGAAATTGTAACTGCTCTTGAGACATCGGGGTTGGCTACCGCAACAAACTACGCAATCGAGCCTTACTTGACGTATGCTCCAGATGCGAAGGATAAAATTGGTGGGGGACTTTTCCTCTGCTATAACGTTAATCAATTCGTTGGAACTGGTCTTGGCGTTGATTATCTTGGACAATTTTCACTTGTGTCTGCCGAAGTGCAATTGAAAGTTCCATTTCGACCATTCAAAAATACAGGCATTTCATGGGCGACAAATATTGTTGTCGCACCATTTGCTCTTGCAGGTGTCGGTAAGTCATTGAGTGGTGGGGGTGATGGTGCTATTGCTGTCACAGACGCCGGTGCTTATGTTCAGTTCGGACATTTGTGGGGTGGCTCATTTAACTCTGGATTTGCATATGGCCGATGGGATAATGCTGGTGCTTATAGTGGACCCCGTTATCACGTTTTCGCCGGTTGGTCCAAAGGGTTTTAATTACCGCTCACCCTCACGGGTGATTGCCGAGACGTTGTGATTTCGGCTACGGCACCAAGGTCCAAGCTTGGTGCCTATTTTTCGGAGTGTAGGATAATCTGGCTATTCCGTCTGCTTTGGGAGCAGAAGATTATGGGTTCGAATCCCGTTACTCCGACCAGATTTTAATAGTTATGAACTCCATCTATCCGTGTGATAATAGCCGAAAAGCCCTCTATTACGTTGAGTTTGAGGAGGCGACCGAGAAGGTGAATTCACATTATTCCGTCGTCAGTGGTTACGGTCTGAATCCGAGATGGAAGCTCTTAAGAAAGAGTCCCCAAAGATTTCCCCCTGATTGAAATGTGTAATGAAGTCCACCCGTGGAATCTATTTACGAGAACATATGGACCCGATGGATGCGTTCCTGACCGCACATGGGTTTGTTGGATGGTGGATGCCTTAAACAATCAATCAGCAGCCGATTTCAAATCCCTAACCGAATCATTAAAAAAATAGTTATGACCCAAGACGAAAAGTTCGCTGCCATCGTAGAACGTATCAATAACGAAGCCATCGAGATTGATAGCCGAAATATCTCTGCACTTATTCTTGCCGGATATATTGACGACCTCGTGAAAATCGGCATCATCGAGAGTGGATTCGATGTTACGGAAAAGGGGAAAACTGTTCGAGCTATCTGTGAAGAATTTGATTGGAAACCATCTGACGAGCACGTTCTTGAGTTCGTTAAAGAAATTGTTGGGCCAAAGGAACAGCCTGCGTTTCTATATTTATTGAAGAAGTATAGAGACAACCGTGAAGAACTTATTGCAGAGTTTCAAACGGTAAAAGACAAAGCAAAGTAATTGCTGCTTTAGACCAATTGGAAGGAGTCGCTACCCTGAGAAGGTAGAATGTATGGGTTCGAGTCCCATAGGCAGCACCAAATTTATGAAATTCGAAACTGCTGTCGTCATCGCAAAGTTATTTTGTGTATTTGCCGGAACCAGCTTGTTGACTCTCCAAACGGGTTTGGGTCAATGGGTTCACACCGAGAAAGACCCCACGACCGTTCAATGGGTCATGGTTCTTGGAGGCAGTTTGGGAACAGGATTGACCGCCACGGGGGCATTCCTTTCTAATGCTTTTGGAAACTATCTCACTGGCCGAACCAATGGCAATGGAAACGGAAACGGTAACAGCAATGGAAAACCGTTGGAAATCGTCCGTGTTGAGCCAGAGGCGGAAAAGAAAAATGCCCCCTTGACAACCCCGCCTCCATCTGCTACATTGAAGACGTAATTGATTTGTCGTAAGCGACTCTACGCTGACAGGGCTTCACAGCCGCCACCTTCATCGGTGGCAAACTGTTAGAGGAAGTTCGCAACTCCAGAGCAGGCGTTTGGGAGGGCACGCAGAGCGAAGCGTCAAGCACCCGTTAACACCACAAGCTAGGAGCAACTCAAACAGGGTATAGGATAGTGCTCTCCGTTTTTAAGACCCGGGTTGAGGCACTCGAAGGTTAGCATCTTCGGGCACGGGAAACCGTGAGAAAAATGTAGGGATAGAACAAAATTGCGGCTACGGCTGCGACAAAACCTTTAACAAACGCCCGACGCTTCGATACAGCGCACCAGCGGGCGTGCTGTGGGGCCGTCGTTCAACGGTAGGACAGGACGTTCGCAACGTTCAGATAGGGGTTCGATTCCCCTCGGCTCCACCATCTTCCCGCTTGACTTCTTTTCAAAGTGTGCTATATTGAGCCATATGATATACTGGTTCATTGGACAACCCGGATGTGGCAAGACCACGTTGGCGAAAAGACTCAAGAAATGGTATGATGATATGCATCTTCACGCCATCCATCTCGATGGTGACGACTTGCGGAAAATCTTCGCTGTTCCTTATACCAAAGAGAATTTGACCAAGGAATACCGCATCGAACAAACCCGATGCCTTCAACGCTTCGTAGCTCACTGTGCTGCCCAAGGCGTGACGATGATTGTTTCCACGGTCAATCCTTATCGTGAGATTCGGGAGCAGTTCAAGATTTCCCGTCCCGAAATGAAAGAGATTTATGTCTTTACTAAAACTCCACGGGTGCGAGGCGACTTTCATGTGAAGGATTACGAAGACCCCTTGGAAAACAATTTCCAAACCATTTGGTTGGATACCACGGGAAAAACCGAAGAAGAATCCTTCAAGGTTCTGATGGACCAAATTATTGACCGAGTTGAAGTATGAACGTGTGGGAACATTTACAAGAGAAATTCCGTATCCTTCACAGGTATTGGTGGAGAGATTTTTGGTATCAACAAATCTCGTCCCGATGGCGTCCCCGCAACAAGTGGCTGACGAAACAAATTCCCCGAACTTGGGCAGATAAGGATACCATCCTCGAAATCTGCGTTCTCGAATCCCTCAAGCATTATGTGGATGAAGATGGCGAAGATGCTTTCCACGTTTTGTCCACCACCAACCCGCCCGAGCAAGCGGCGTTTATGGCCGAGGTCAAGCGTTATTACGAATTGATTACCGTTAAGCTGCCCGCCCTCCAAAAACAAATAGATGACGAGTGGGAGAAGGTTCCACATGTGGATTGGAAAGACATCAACAAACCGTGTGACTATGAAAAAACATACGGAAAGATTGACCGATTGGAGCAGGAACTCTACGACCTTCAAACCGAAATAATGGTGTGGGTCGTTAAGAATAGAAATGCTTTATGGACGTGAAATCAAAAATCGGCGTTTACCCGGGGTCGTTTGACCCACTTCACATTGGCCACTTGGACATCGTTCGGCAGGCCCAAAAAGTCTTTGATGAAGTGGTTGTAGTCCGTGCCATCAATCCCGACAAGAAAGTTGCACAATTTCCGTTGCCATCCAATTTTCTTGCCCGAATGAATGTCAATGTGAGGACGTTTGACGGGCTTATTACTGATTTCATCAAGGATTACGAGAAAGACGGGGAAGACATCACTCTTATTCGTGGCCTCCGCAGTGGTGCTGATTTGGGCTATGAGCAGAACCTCGTAGCGTTCATGAGGAATATGCATCCTGAAATCAAGGTGGTATTCTTCCTCTGCGACCCCCGATTTCAACATATCAGTTCAAGTGCTTTGCGAGGAATTCGGAAGTTTTCCGAGGCGGAATACCGAAAATACGTCGTGGAATAAAATAAATCATCGGGCTTGACACTTTTGGGAAAGTGTGGTATATTTATCTTCGTAAGTGAAAGATGTTCTTTAGTAACAGTATTGCGGGGTAGGTAGTTCTGGTGAACTCCCGTGTCTCATAAGCACGTTTAGAGTGTGTTCGATTCCACTCCCCGCTACCAATTTGGGGCCATCTGTATAACGGTAATACGCAAGCTTTGCAAGCTTGAAATAGGGGTTCGATTCCCCTTGGCTCCACCAATTTAGTGTTCGATTGTTCCCTAAGAAGGCACAATAGATATTGCGATAGATATTGAGGTCAATCCCTCTATCGTGCGTGACAGTAGTTGCTGAGTGCCTCAGCCCGAAGAAATTGAACGGATTATGGGACTTGGGTTGAATTCCCGAATGGAACACCAATTTAGCCTATCGCCCACGAGGCGAAAAGGTATCTGAGTTCGCCGCGAGGCGGTCTCTGACAACTGCGGGAGTCGGCAGACAATAAAATAAGACGGAACGCCTGCACCTAAAGGTGTAGAGCAGCTAACCGAGGGGCACTTCCCCTTGGTTCCAATGGGGCTATCGTTCAACGGTAGGACATGACTCTGGCAGAGTCGAGATAGGAGTTCGATTCTCCTTAGCTCCACCAATTTTTATTGGAGTTTGGTGTAACGGTAGCACGCGAGTCTCTGAAACTCTCGGCGATGGTTCGATTCCATCAACTCCAGCCACTTTAGTTCTTTGACGCAGCAGACATACCAAAACTGAAACTACCCATCTAAGGATACATGGGTCGAGCATCCGCAATAAGTAGGCACTTAAATTGGGCCGAAGAGGATGATTGGAGGCCACAACCAAAAGAGTGGCTTTGCGAAGACGGCGAGGTCGGTCTAGGTCTAACATAAATGTCATAAGTTCTACGTCAAGACTGGAAGGGTGGATGAGCGGTCTAAGTCACACGCTTGGAAAGCGTGAGGGCGTCTAACTAACGCCCCGTGGGTTCGAATCCCACCCCTTCCGCCAGTTTCTTCGGTAGGTTGGCAGAGTCCGGCTTATTGTATCAGTTTCGAAAACTGACGTGGCCTCAAAACCACCGGGGGTTCGAATCCCTCACCTACCGCCACTTTCCTCAAAATGATGCTTGACAATGTTTCTTCTTCCTGTTAAAATGTGTGCGTAATCTGAATAACATACACATATGACAACACTACCTGCTTGGTTCCTAGTCCTCGGACTGTTTCTCCCTCGAATCGCATTGCTTGCCGCTTACATCGGTGGAGGCGATTTTCCTCACATGATGTCGCTTTGGCTCTCGGTGCCAATGGCTGCATTGATTCCCCGCGTTCTCATTCTTATGGCCATCGCAACTGTTATGGGCATCTGCCCGTGGTTCTGGATTCACCTTGGAATGATGATTCTCATTTGGTTCGCGTCCATCCGTTATCGCGTGAACAGCAAGTAACATGAGTGACGAGAAATCCATAATGGTCAAGTGTGCCTGCCACGGCGAGGCTATTGAAGTCACGTATTGGCCGCACACTGACAACGAATTCTGGTTTTCGATTTGGGACCAAGGGTTTTCCCGTCCCCTCTGTTGGAGAGAAAAGATTCGATGGTGTTGGAACATCTTACGCACCGGCAAACCGTGGGCTGACAACATCATCGTGACTCCTGAACAAGCGAAACAAATTGCCGACTTCATTAACCAGTATCAAAATGTCAACACCAAGACCACGGAATAATACGGCCACGAACTCGACTCAACAGGCGACGAGTGGACAAACTGAGGCAAGACCTATCAGATACGTGGTGGTCCGAGACGGGCATCGTGTATCGGACAAAGAATACGACTTACCGACCGACGCCAAGTGTTTGGCCGAAATAAAGTTTTGGACGGCAATTGCCACTCGCCAATCCTACGGAGAAGCCGTCGAAGCCGTCCCCTATGACTCGAAAAGACACCGAGTTTGGTAAATAATCTCTTGCATCAAGCCGCACCGTTTTGGTGCGGCTTTTTTGTTTTTATTCTTGAAGGTTTGCCAATACGTATTTCATATTTATTGGCATGGTCAGGAAAAACAAAACGGCCAAGATACAAGAAAATGAGTCATACATAATTCCGTCTCCTAATGAGGAGATGCGGACCTTCGTATCGAAATTCAAAGTGGACATGATGGAACATGTCATCTCTTCAATAAAGTTCGCAGTCGAACATAGACTTCCAATGGTGGAAGTATTTCAGTTCAAAAATTCTCCTTTCGTTGTTACCATCAACGAAAAAGAGTTTATGCCAAACCTATCACACATCCGTCAATACTATATGGAACACGAGATGTATGAGTTATGTCCCAAGGTAGATGCGTTATGCGAAACCCTTAAGAAGAATGAAAAAGAAAAACAAGACCCAAACGGACCTCCTCCAACCACCTAACGACAACCAAGACCGAAGTCCGATAATTCCACAGCGTTCAAAACTAAAGTCGGTTCTCAAGATTTTTAAGCGAGAACTGACAGATAGACAGAAGCAATTTTTGGCCCTAGCATCCGATAAAGACACGAAAATCATCTTCGTGTCCGGACCCGCTGGAACCGCAAAAACATACCTTTCCATTTTTCATGCTCTCACCATGATTAACGAAAAACGAGTCAGCGACCTCGTGTATATCCGTAGTGCCGTAGAATGCTCTGACGCCAAACTTGGGTTTCTCCCGGGCGAGGCCAATGAGAAAATGACGCCCTATATCCAGCCATTGCTCGATAAAATGGCCGAGTTGCTCCCCAAATCAGATATTGACGTGTTGCTCAAAGAAGAGCGTGTAACGGGCATTCCGGTCGGATTCCTGCGTGGTTTGAATTGGAATGCGAAGGTGATTATCGCCGATGAAGCCCAAAACATGACCTACAAAGAACTTTTGACACTTATTACACGCACCGGCGAGTTTTCAAAAGTATTTATATTAGGCGACCCAGAGCAAAGTGACATCAATGGAAAGAGCGGTTTTATAAAAATGCTTGGCCATTTTGATGACGAGGAAAGCCGACAGAATGGAATCCATGTGTTCCGCTTCACTGAGGACGATATTGTCCGAAGCGGGCTTGTGCAATTTATCATAAGAAAAGTCAAAAAGGCTCTGTAATCGCTATTTATAGTGTATTATGGAGAAAGAAGAACTGAGACGACTAAAAATAAGTCAATCTATGATTGGCAATCATAACCGTTTGGGATATAAATCATCTGAAAAAACAAGGTCTAAACAATCCTCTTCCCTCAAGGGGAAATGGGCGTGGAATAAAGGAAAGCGAGTATCGGATACAGTTCTTCAAAAAATGAAAATAGTTCGGAAAGGATGGACTGCCCCGTGGATGAAACACTCAAGAACAAAAGAAACAAAAAATAAATTAAGTATAGCATTGAAAGTTGCATGGAAAGATTCTTTAAAAAGAAAGAAAATGCTCGAAAGATGCCGGTGGAAAAACACATCCGCCGATAAAGGACAGTTGGAACTTCTGAAAAAATGGAACACCATCGGATTTCAATTTCTTCCGAATTACCGAGTAAAAACGAATACCGATTTGTTCTATGTTGATGGATATGACCCATCTCATAAAGTTGTGTTAGAATATGATAGCAAATATCATTTTAGCGAACCACAAAAATCCAAAGATTTGGTCAGGCAAAACAAGATAATTGACATTCTAAAGCCTAAAAAATTCTGGCGATATAATGCCATAAACAAACAATTTAGAGATATTTTGAAAGGATAAGTTACCAAAGTGCCAAATCAACGTGTATCAGACTTAGCCCAAATTACGGCTACCGAATTGGCTTTGAACGACCTTCTCCTCGTTTCAGATGTCAATGCATTTCAATCTAAAAAGCTTACTTTTGAAGACCTTGTAAATTTCCTCTTCCCCGACGATACGTTTTCGGGGTCACTACATGGAACAGCAAGTTGGGCTTATAACGCATTGACCGCCTCTTACGTTATATCCCCAACGTCATCGTTTGCTCATTCATCCAGCACAACCCTTAACGCTGCTACAGCTTCGTATGCTATTGTAGCTCAGAACTCGTCGGCATCTATTTCAAGTTCGTATGCGTTAACGGCATCGTTTGCTCTGACATCATCGGTTGAGTTTGTTTTTTCGTCATCGTTCTCAAACTACACGATTACAGCATCCTACCTTCAATACACGCCGGGCGGTCCTGACAACGGAACAGCTTCATTTGCGTTGACAGCCTCGTTCTTCTCAGGGCCAACCAACTTAACCACATCATACGCCTTGTTCGCAGGAGAGGTTGCCACGGCTGATACGGCGTCAACATCTGTTTCTTCGTCCAATGCTGACACGGCGTCAAGTGCGTTTACAGCTTCCTATTTACAATTTGATGGAGTGAATCCAAACGGAACTGCATCATATGCCATCTTTGCTGGAAACATTCCAAACAATCAACAAGACTATGGAATTTTTCAAGCCATAACTCAATCTATCACGTCTTCACAGTTGGATTTAGTATCAGTACTCCCAACATTTGGTGGATTTCAATCAACCGAAGTTGAAGTGAATGGAACCATTGATGCTCCATTTACATCCTCCAACTTAAGCACGATTTTGGGACGTGTGGAATTGTTTGCCCTCAATCGTCAATATGGGTTTTCACAATCTCTCGACTTTACTCCTGTGTATATTGTTCTAGGCGGAACGGCCACGATTTCGGGAACTCTTCATTATCCATTCACTCTTCACGGAGAAGCTCCTCTTTACGGGTTGTATAAACTCTATGTGACTGCTTCTCATGGAGTATTCCTCGACGGGCATAGAACAATGCGATATAAAATCGCAAGCACAAGTGACCAGCTTACTGTCAGTCCTGCCGAGCCAACTATTTTTAATACATACCCCGTCAATTCTATATTGTCATGGTCATCCAGCTTGCATCCCGGCATTCTTTATCAAGGGTCGGCGTCTCAGGTTATATTTTCGGGGTCAGCGGATGTAACTGCGTTGGTTGCTCCCGCAGGAACCGTAACCGTCATGAATTATGCTTGGACACTCACAGGATGCAAATCCATTGTGGTGGACAATAACACAGGAATGACATTCCTTGGAGGTATTCCTACAAACTGTGTAACCATGTCGGCGGCATTTTGTAGTCTGACAGAACTTCCCGATATGTCAACGGGAAGCCTCAGTTATGCTAATTTCCAAGGAAACAACATCGTGGCCAATTTGTCATTGCCAGCAACAATGAGCTATTTGAACGTGGCAGGTAATTATAATATCAATCTCCCGACATTCCTTCCTGATGGAATGTTGGTCATTATCGCAGATAGAACTGGAATTACGACCACTCCACAAACAGTCCCGGACAGTTTGATTACAATGTCATTTAATTCCTGCCCAAATTTGAATGCATGGTTATCCCCGTCATTCCCAGCAAATCTCGAATATCTCGATTTAAGTGTCAGTCCAATAAGCAACATACCAACGGTTATACCATCTTCGTTGCAATATGTAAACGTTGCGAACTGCCAACTGTCTCCCGTCCTTATTGGAAACCTTGCTACGGGACTTGTCTCCAACGGGGTAAGCAATGGATATTTTGCATTCATAAATAATCCCAATAGTGGGTCGGCATTTAATATCACGGCAAATGTCAATACCCTGATTAGCCGAGGGTGGACAGTCATATCATAAGGATTACATATGTCAGATTATAATATCAAAATTAGTGAGTTAAATCCACCGCCAACGCCTCTAATTACAGAGGACTTTTTCCCGCTAGTGCATAGTGCCTCGATGACAACCTATCGAGTCTCTTTACAGGATATTGGAAGTTTAATCACACATTCCATTTATGCTGATACAGCGTCATACTTGAAGAATTATGCTCCAACCATTTCTGCTTCGTGGGCATCGGCCAGTTTATCAGCATCTTATGCTATAACATCGGCGTATGCGGTGTCTGCATCTCACGCAAATTTGGCTGATAGTGCATCTTACTATCCTCCTCAGACATTTCAAGTTTCTTGTTCGTATGCGTCGGCATCCACGTCGGCATCGCATGCAAACTTGGCGGATAATGTAAGTTTGGTTGGAATTCAATACAATTTTCCATTTTGGACAAATAATCAATTAAATTCAAATTTAAATCCTATCTCTCCATTATCTATTTTACCATATACATCATCAATTCCATATTATTCTGTTAATAAT